>Ga0182033_10000933_pt1 | contig 14297 bp, 10 predicted proteins | sample tim00Cox0000000H_FD_125968 | JGI IMG/M metagenome (GOLD analysis project Ga0182033, IMG submission 125968) | Lab enrichment of tropical soil microbial communities from Luquillo Experimental Forest, Puerto Rico - timezero.00C.oxic.00.000.00H | ecosystem: Environmental > Terrestrial > Soil >...
CCGCGTTCGAAGCAGGCCGTAGGAAACTCGAGTTGAATATTCAGGACTGGAGCGGATTCATCGGGCAGTGGGACGACAGGCAGTGGACTGCGAAAGACGTAACCGTTCCCGCGAGCAGTGCGCGGCCGGCGCGCACCGTGCACGACGATTATGCGGAGATGACCGGCATCAGGCCAGGCTACATCAAACGCGCGGACCTGGCGTGGTACTGCTCGCATCACCACAACCCCGCGGGCGACAACGTTGCCTACTCTTATTCGTATTTGTTCGGCTACGCCGTCGATTTGGAACCTGGAACCAAGACTGTCAAGCTGCCGGATAACCCTAAAATCCGCATTCTCGCCATGACGGTGGCGGAGGAAGATCCAAGCATAAAGCCAGCGCAGCCGCTCTACGATGTTCTTCCTCCGCCGGCAGCGGGCGACAAAGATTTTCTGCTCTCTAGCTCAACCACCAGCCTCTCCGTCACGCAGGGGCGAATCGTCACAGTAACGGTCGGTGTGACCCCAAGGAATGGGTTCCAGAGCCCCGTGAGCCTGGCGGCGACAGGACTGCCTGCCGGAGTAACCGCAACCTTTGCTCCGCCCAACGCTTTTGGAACAAGCACGCTAACGCTCAAAGCAGACCGTTCGGCACGTTCGGAGACTGCGACGATCACGGTGACCGCAACGTCAGGCAGCCTGTCGCGCAAGGTCCCTATCCTTTTGAGGGTCGTCGCAGTGAAAACCGGGGCAGTGGCAGTCGATCTCACTTCGGCCTACAACATCACGGGTATCTACACAGACGGATCAAAGTTTGACGAGATTTCTAGCCTTGATGGTGGCGGATTCGCGCTCCCCGAGCAGCCTGTGGGCGCCACGCAGGAATGGGATGGTGTTTTGTTTCGGTTCGGCCCGGCCAATGCTCCGGACGTCGTCACCGGGCAGACGGTCACTCTGCCTGACGGTAAGTTTGGCGCTTTGAAGATTCTTGCGGCCGGTGTCCAAGGCAGCCAGAAGTCGCAAACATTCACCGTCGCCTATGCCGATGGAACGTCTTCGACTTTCACGCAGAGCCTGAGCGACTGGTATTCACAGGGAAGCTTCAGCGGGGAATCTACGGCGTTGACTGTTCCTTATCGCCTTACGGGAGATGGGGAAGCCGACGACGGTACGTTTCACATCTTCGGCTATTCGTTCGATCTCGCCAGCAGCAAGGTGGTCGACAGCGTCGCCCTGCCTAGGAATCGTAATGTGGTGGTCCTTGCTATGACGCTTGTCCCTTCGACGGAGTAAAACAGCATAGCCGGAAAATGGCGCAGCCTTCGGCGGGTAACGTCCTGGTTCGCTCCTGAGCGTGTCTCCCGAGAAGAATTAACTGGTGCCTTTCATCCCTCCAAGCCAGGGCAATTTTCGCGGCTGTTACGAACGGTATGGCAATACGATGTCGGCTGATATTGCGAATCAATAAACTTCGGAATCGCCAATGTCCTACTTTTTACCGATAAGCTTAAACTGCGCCGTGTCGGGATTCGCGGGTTGTTCCATGAATACGCGTGTCTCGACGGTTTTGTAAAGCTCTTCTGGCCTAAGCGGAACCAGGCCGGGTGTGGCTGGCAGATGGCGGAGTATGGAGGCGAACACGACCTCGCGGCCGGAGAATGCGTTAAGGTTTTTGTATTCTGTCAGCAACACGATAGAGTTCTCATCGCCTGCGGTGGAACCTGGCCCTGCCAGTTGCACTTCAGAAACCCGGTGGTAGCCTAGAACCACACCTTGCCGCTTGGCTTCCTGTCGGACGCGCATCCAGTGATCGTCCAGATAGCCAAGGGCTAGTGCCATCTTGCCGGGTTGCACCTCTACGAACTCCATGGCCCATACCGGTCTTTCCGCAACCTCCGGACTTTGCGCGTCTCCCTTAACAATGAAACAAAGGAAGCAGAGAAGGAGACTCGGGAATCTGAGCATTCGCATCGGCTTTACCTCCCGTGTGGTCAGACTTCCTACCTGTACACCAAATCGTAGCATAGCCCGCAACGGCACGAACCTTCCGCGACGATCTGGTTCGGATCAGAAGGAAGAGCACAGAATCAAGCGAGAACGACCCGCCATTGAGGCGCAAAAGCAGTAGTATGTTGCTCGGAGCGCAATCCCTAAATCCCGCGAGGAGTCTTGATGAAGCCAACACCTACCCATGTGGCGCTTGCATTCCTCGTCCTTGGTGCCCTTTTGGTTTCCTCGCCAGCCACTCCTGGACAGTCGTGTTCCTTCAAGCCTGTGCTACAGGGACGCGTTTGTACCAAGCCGGGCGCGCCATGCAGGCCGCCTACGGTAGGTAGCGGAAATGTGGGCAAGTGCACGACCGAGGGTTTGCGCCCGGAAGCCCTTGCATGCGAATGCCAGGGCGCGCCGACCCCCAGCTATAACATAACCCTGTCTCTCCTGACGCCGAGCTACATTGACACAGACGTCGCAACTTCCACCATCACCGTCATTGCATTTAATGGCTTTACCGGCACGGTGAACTTTAGCTGCACCGTCTCCGGAATGTCCCATCCCGCGCCATCCTGTCCGGACCCTGCTCCGGCGACCGTGACCGACGGCTCTGCCACCTCACTGTTGAAGGTCTCCGCAAGCGCTTCGGCCGCGGAGGGCAACTATACGGTTACGATCAACGCAGTCGATGGCCATGGACGGCCGCCGGACAACGGGGCACAGTCATCGAGCGTGTCAGTTTCCCATGTGCGATGGATCCTCGTGGGCGGCGGACGCATTGCCTTTCTTACTTTTGTGGCTTTGCTGGCGCTATGGAGCGTGCGGCTCCTGTGGCACAACAAGAGAGATGCTTGGCGATGAGCTCGCAACCTTTGTTGCACCCGAAGCTTGACCCGGCGGCGATTCGACTGCCTTGGCTGAGCCGAGAATTTCTGCTTCGCTCGAGCCTCGTCGCCCTGTTTGTTCTCCTTACCTATCGGTTCCCGTGGCGATGGTTGCGGTTCGTAACTTCCGCAGCCGTCCTGCGTATTTGCGCATCCCTCGGCATGGCCACCGCGCGCGTGTCGTTTGATGCCATTCGCATTCAAGGGCAGCTCTTCCGCGTCGTGATCGCCTGCACTTTTGTCGATGTCTTCATGGGGTCGATCCCCCTTCTATGGGATGTCAGAAAATCCTTGCTCCGAAATGCCTTGCGGCTCCTGGCAGTTGCCGTTATTTTTTTCGGCTTGAACCTGGTTCGGCTGGCAATCGCGCAAGTCCTCTATTTTCGCGGCGTACCCTGGACGTTGACAGACGAAGTCCTCGGTGGATTTGCTTATTTTGCGGTTTGGCTCTTTGTTTGGCGGCAGCGAACTTGGCGACTTCTACGCGAAGTGTGACGCAACGCGCTCCTTTTTCAACGATTTTTACCGAAAGGCTCGCGAGCTCGAATGTACCGGAGCACCTCATCGGCGGAAAGCCTCGATACGCGCGGAGCACCCTTGCATCACCGCAATCGACCACGTCGCGGTTGGAAGCTCTCGAGACCTGCTCGAGCCTGCCCCACCGTTGGTAAAGGTTTTTGCCAGACTTCTTCCACGAGACACCCATCGCACGTCGCCTTGCGGTCTGTAGTATTCAGGTTCGATCGCCGTATCCTGCGCTGCTTACAGGCACATCGCCAGGCCCGGCCTATTGAATCGTTACCGTAACCGTTGTCGCGGCCTGGCTGACGCCATTGGCGGCGAGCGCGGCATTGACGGTGAACACGTAGGTTCCCGCAGTTGTGCCGGGAATTGTCGCGGGGGGCGGCGGGGGCGGTGGCGGCGGCGTAGCGCTTCCACCACCGCAGCCAGCAAACGCGCCGAAGATCACCAAGGTCAACAGGAAAGTAGCTAGGACTCGGCGATTATGATGCCACGCCGCGGCGCCCAGCAAGAAAAAGCAAACCGCGAGCACACCCGCGATGGCAACCAGAAGCGGCTGCCCTTTCGGCAAGCGCCAATCCTGCAAAGATAGGGAACTGGCGCTCGAAGAGGGGGCCGTCGAGTCAACGGTCATGAGCGCCGTGACAGCGCCTGTTCCCGCAATGTTCAAAGCATTCGAGGGAAAGCTGCACGTAGGTAAGTGTACGGCTCCGGACGGAGAGGATGTTAGCGCACAAGAGAGATAAACCGCGCCAGTGAATCCGTTTCCCGGGGTCACTGTGACCGCGGAGGTGTTGTTCGTGGTTGCTCCGGGAGACGCGATGGTAACCGGAGTCGCCACCATGCTGAAGGGTGGAAGAAAACCCTGGGTGACGACGAGCGACGCGTTCACGCTGGCTGGACCATAAGTGGAGTCGCCCGAATAGGAGACATTGATTGGGACGGAAATCTGGCCATTGCTGGGAGGAAAGAAAAGATTACCCGGGAGCGCAATGGAGCTCGCCAAGCCGTTCTTGAGCGGTTCTGTGTCGTTCCACTCCGACTCAGATCCGCCGGCTGAGAAATTCACCGTTCCCGTGGGAATTGGCAGGCCATTTTGACCAGTAACCGTGGCGCTGATCTGGGTGAACTCACCTTGATTGATGGAACTCGGATTGACGACAGCCGAGAGCGTAGCGGCGTTTTCAACCACAACGGGGAACGTCGCGGTGGTCGCAGTGTAGTTGGTGTCGCCACCGTAACTCGCAGTGACGACGTCGTTCCCCAGGGGTAAGGTGGAGACGCTGAGGTTGGCTGAAGACGCAAAAAGATTGTTGCTGCGGGGAACCAGGGTAACCGTCCCCAAGGTAGTATTCCCAAAAGTAAACGTGACCGTGCCAGTCGGAGCAACGGGGGCCGAATCGTAGAGAGTGCAGCTGCCGGCTTCCCTGCACACCGGGCCAGAAAACTGATTTCTCACGTTCAGCTTAAGAGTCGTCGCCGAACCGAGAGCCACGGGAGACGGCTCCGCCTCCAAAGAGGCTACACTGGATGCTTTCGTGATGGTGAACGTGAGAGGCGTTGTGCTGGTGGAGGCGTTGAAGCTGGCGTCACCAGAGTAGCTGGCGCTCAAACTGTTCGAGCCGACCGGAAACGAAAGAGCGGGAGTCCATTCAGCGAATCCTTGCGCGTTCAGACTCAGGGCGCCCGAGCCGACGTTGCCGGAACCAGCCGTGTCGGTGAAGGTGACCGTCCCCGTTGTAACCCCATCGGTCCCGCCTTTCGGCGCATTCACGCCGATGGGCTGGGCGTTAATCACGATGTAGGTGCCGTAGGGATAGCTGGCGCCGTTTGCGATGGGCGCCAACGAACCGTTGCTTCCGCTGCCGTAGCTTCCGGCGACGGAGAGGGTAGTGCCTTCGGGAGCGACATTGAGAGTAAGCGGTGCGGAGGTGCTCGGAGCAAAAGCGGTATCGCCCGCATATCTCGCGGTGAGTTGGTATTGGCCGCCGGGAAAGTTGTTCACGATGGCCGAGGCCGCGCCGGCTTGCAGGGTCAATTCGTTTAAGCTGATGTTGGCAACGGCGGCGCTCTCGGCAGGAAGCAAACCGACATCGCCCGTCGGCGTGCCGCCGTTGCCGGTGACCGCGACGCTCACGTTAATGGGGGTCCCGTGCGTAAACGTCGTTTGGCTCAGGTTTAGGGACGTGTTGCTCGCCGTAAAGTTCAGCGAGCTCCAATATTGGACAAGCAGATTCGCGTCGACGCTGCCCAGACCGGACGCCTGATCGTAGCCAGCGCCAGCGTAGTAGTGGCCGAGCGTATAGAGGCCTGTCGTGTTGTCATTGGCGGTGCTCAGCGTACAGGAGGACGAACTTTGCCGGCAAGGTACGACATTGCTCCCGATCGAAATGTCATGAAAAACCGACGGGTGCTGTACCGCGAGCGGATAGAGAACGAAATTCGCCTGTCCCTGGCGTCCGTACTTTTGATTGACGAGCGCCATAATCCCGGCCATGGCGGGTGAAGAGGCTGAGGTACCGCCCACGGCGGTGATCTCCTGAGAAGCCGAGTTCGAACCGTTGCAACCTCCCTCGGGCAGGCAGATAGGATAGAAGCTGTCGTTTTCACCGTCGGCGGCGAACAGGGACACGTCGGGAAGGTCCCGCGCGCCGTCGGCGGGTACTCCCTGACCGCTTTGCCAGCCTGGTTTAGGGTGATAGACGCTCGCGCCCCCGCTTCCGGCGACGATCGTGGGCTGATTCGGGCCGTAGACTCCACCGTCGTAAAGATCCAGCCCGAAGGCTTGGTTCCAGGGTTGCTCCGGAACAGTTTTCAAAAGCGAGGCAGCTGGAGTCGTGGGGCTCGGTGTCGCCAAGTTCCAGTAACTTGCCAGTTCAGCGCTCTGAGCGGCGGCAGTGCCGTTATAGCTCGTGTAGAAGAAATCGGTGCCCCCGACGGAGATGTTCCACGGCGTGGAGGATAAGCCGTTTACGGCGAGGCCGAGCTGTGCTGGCACCGGTGCGTTGAAATCGTCACAGCCCGCAGAACCGCTGTCGCCGGAGGAGACGAATGAGGTCTGCCCCTGGGCGGCCGCCTGTTCCCAAAGCGCCGTCCAGAACTGATTGCCGGACGAACCGAGCGCTTGTTCACACTGTCCATAGCTGGTGCTGAGAACCGAAGCGACGTCGTCGTCGACGGCACGCTGTGCCGCCAGCAGCAAACCGGACTGAACAGTCGTGTCGGCGGCGGTGTAAAGATTCACCGTGGCCCCGGGAGCCACCGCACCAGAAACTTCCACATCGAGAAAGGACTCCACTTCCGCCCGATTCCCATGATTCACCGCAGCGCTTGGCCCCGGGTCGAGACCGTCGATGATGATGTTGAGCGTGCCAACCGGTAATCCGAAGAGCGAACGGTAGTTTGCGACCACGTTCGGATAGACGTTCGAGGCGCCAATAATGCCGATGGTGACACCAGTCCCGTTGATGCCGGCCGCGTACAAGGGATTCAGATCGTACTGGACCGCAAAATCAGCAGGCGCCAGAGCTAGCAGCGGAGGTGAATTCTGAATCGTCCATTCCGCGTGGACGACGTGGGATTTGCGATCGTACGAAGCTTGGCCAAGAATCTTGACCTGAGGTGTTGGGCGGAAGTCATGGAGCGGCGTGATCCCGGCAACCACGGAGGCGAGGGCAGCGGGAATTTGCGGGTCGCGGTGGTTGGCGTAGTGCGCTTCGCCGTTGACGATGTAGCTGTGAATTTCTGTGCCGAAGGCTTCGCGGAGTTGTCCGGCACTTCCGGAAAACTCGATCACCATCTTCCCTTTTCGAGCACCGGCAACAGAGAAACCGTGCTTTTCGAGCCAACCCGCGACGGCCGCAATCTCTGAATCGCGGGCTCCATAGAATTCGCCGAATTGTTTGGGCGTGAGCCACTTGTGATAGCTGGGGCTGCCCCGCCTATGCACATCCTCGAGGAACTGTCGCAGCGCGGCCTCGCGCTCCGGAGAACGCTGAAACAACAACAGCATCCGCTGAACCGGTAAGGAATCGGGAACGGCACCCTGATCGTAGCGCGCCTGCGCCAGCGCGTGCACGTTTCCCTCCAATGTGACACGAACGTGCTCATCGATTGCCTGCGTGATGCGGGAGGGCTCGAAGGTCTGCGCCGAAGCCAAGCTGCCGGAAAAGGCACCAAGCACAAGCAGCAAACCCATCAGCCGGCAGCCAAAAAGCAATCTTGGCCCGATGGCTGGACCGGGAGACGTGCGGTGAAAGGTTCGGTTCATAGGTTGGACGTTCTGCCTTTAGAATGTAGGTTTTATGACGCCTCCCAAACCGCACAACTCTGCCTTTCTATACTAATACTCTGGCCCTCCCGGCTATGGGGCACAGACCGCAATCAGTCAACACCGCATTTTGAGACCTTGCGGGAACGTAATGTGATTCCCAGGGACCACCTATCAGCCCGCCGCTTGGCGATGTTACTCTGCAAGTGATTGCCCTCCAAGCGATTGCGCTCAGGAATGTTCCAAGAAAGCTATGGGCCGGGGAGGTCCAATCTCTCGACTGTGGGATGCATTGCAGCTTTCCAGGGGCGAAGGGCCACCTGACGGCCTGACGTCCCTTGCATCCCAATCGAGCGCCGCATCGTCTAAGCCTGTAAAGCCCTGCCGTAGGGTGCACGTCGGTTTGATGGGGGGGGCGGGAAGATGCGAAATTTTTTCTTCTTGCAAACCTTTATCCAAGACCTCAAGTATGCGGTCCGCAGCCTGTCTAAGAATCCCGGTTTTGTCTCCGTTGTGGTTGCCTCGCTGGCGCTGGGCATCGGTGCAAACAGCACCATCTTTAGCGTGATGAACGCGCTGCTGTACCGGCCATTGCCGTATCGCGGCGCCGACCGGATGGTGGCCATTTGGGAAACGCCGCTGGGCCATCCCGATCAGTGGCAGCCTCCGCCGATCGCCGAAGTGCTCGATTGGCAAAAGCGGAGTGAAGTCTTCGAAGACATCGCGTTAACGAGCGGCACGGAATCCTCCATTCTTGTGGGTACGGGCGGACCCGAAGCGGTTCGCATTCAGGACGTCACAGCGAGTTTTTTCGATCTGCTGAACGCAAAACCTATCCTCGGCCGAACCTTTGTTCCCGACGAACAGCAGGAACTCACGCAGGCAATAGTCATTAGTGATTCGTTTTGGAAGCGGCATTTCAACGGCGACGCTGGGGCGCTTGGGAAAAGTTTCACGAATCACAACACCGGAATTGTCTCCACAGTCGTCGGGATCATGCCTCCAGGTTTTGCTCCGTTTTACGGCGAACCCATTGACTTGTGGCAGCCGATCAATCCAGGGAACGCGAGGTATGCGGCGCGGCAGGATCACTGGCTCATGCCTGTGGCGCGGCTCAAGCCCGGCGTGACCCTGGCACGGGCTCAGGCGGAAATGGACGTGATCGCTCGTCAGCTCGAGCAGGCCTACCCCGCGACGAACAAAGGTATCGGCAAAAAGGTGCAACCTCTGCACGAGGCCCTTTTCGGCTGGGCCCGGCAGCCGTTGTATCCGCTGCTCGGCGCTGTGTCTTTTGTTTTGCTAATTGCGTGTGCAAATGTGGCGAACCTTTTGCAGTCCCGGACGGAAACACGGCGAAGCGAATATGCTGTGCGAGCTTCCCTGGGGGCCGACCGCCGACGACTGATGCAGCAACTCTTTGCGGAGAGTGGCCTGCTAGCGCTGCTCGGTGGAGTCCTTGGCATCACTCTGGCCCACTGGGGCATTCAGATTTTCCGTGCGCTGGTGGGCGAATTTCCGGGCGCCGACAGCATTCCGATTGATGCGCGTGTGCTACTTTTCACCCTGGCGATTTCTCTTTTAACGGCATTCCTTTTTGGGCTTATACCTGCACTCGAAGCATCGCATCCCACTCTCAACAATGCCCTGCGGGAGGGGGGGCGGCGAACCGTTGCCGGGTCGCGCGGAACCACGCGACACGCTCTCGCCATCAGCGAGGTGGCGCTGGCGATGGTGCTGCTCATCGGCGCGGGTCTGTTGATCAACTCCATCTTGCGCATGCAGCGCGTGAATCCCGGATTCGACTCGAGCAACCTTTTGACCGTGAGCATTCAATTGCCGGAAGGCGGCCAATACATGCATCGTGTGCCCGGCGGGGATATGGAACAGGCCATGCCGGCGGTGAACGCATTTTACAAACAACTGCTGGAAAAGGTTGCTGCGCTGCCTGGGGTCGAATCCGTTGGTTCCATCACCGGTCTTCCCACGCGGTTCTCCGAGGGCTACACCTTCTCGATCCTGGGACACCCCGAACCGCCGCCGGACCAAAGGCCGCGTGCTGGCTACAACGAAGTCACTCCGGGCTTTTTCCGCACGTTCAAGATTCCGCTGAAAAAAGGGCGCTATCTTGATGAACACGATACTGAGGCGGCGCCTTGGGCGATTGTGGTGAACGAAACGTTTGCACATCGCTTCTTTCCGAACGAGGACCCGCTTGGGCAGCAGATTCTGCTGCGTTACGACCCGTATCCGGTAAACGAGCGGCGCCCACGGCAAATTGTCGGGATCGTCGGCGACGTCAGGCATTGGGGCCTGGGCCAGCCAGCGCCGCCGTTCATGTATGCGTCGCACTGGCAGCAGGGTGCGGTGTATCCAGGTGGAGCGATTGTCGCGCACTTATGGCAAACGCTAGCGATACGAACGGCTCCCGGCGCCCGCCGCCTGGGAGATTTGGCGGCTTCGGTGAAAAGGATTGTGTCGGAACTCGATCCCGACCAGCCAGTTGGCGAAGCGATAATGATGGATCAGGTCCTCGCGCGGTCCATGGGCGACTATCACTCGTATTCGGAACTCTTGGGAATCTTCGCGGGCATCGCCGTGCTGCTGGCGGTGACGGGCATCTACGGCGTGATGTCTTATTTTGTGAACGAACGCATGCGTGAGTTTGGGATCCGCGTTGCCTTGGGCGCGCAATCAGCTGACGTTTTAAGCATGGTTGCAAAGACCGGCTTGCGGCTCGCGCTAATCGGAGTCGGCGTAGGCGCTCTCTTGGCACTAGGGGTCACGCGCGTAATCGCGGCAGTACTGTACGACGTCAAGCCCTGGGATCCGGTGACCTATGCCGAAGTCGGAGCCGCGCTAACGGCGGTGGCTCTGTTGGCTTGCTTTGTACCGGCTTGGCGCGCAACCAAAGTCGATCCCATCACTACACTGCGCTACGAATAACTCATCGGGTTGCCGAAGCCAAACGTCCCAGCGTTGAGATGCCACCAGCTATTCATACGGAGCGACTCACCGAGCGCTTCGGCAGCATTACCGCTGTCGACGGCGCGTGAACACCGCCTTGGGTGACGATCAGCCCCGAAACCAGCATCTATTCGCGGAATGGGAAGGATTTCAACAGCGATACCCACACCCAGCCGAAGCGTTCCCCGATCTTCCAGCCAACAAAGCGATCGATGGTGAAGTCGTGGCTCTCGGCAACTCGGAATTTAAGGACGGTCCTTGTCGTCGTACTCTTCCGGCACATCGTCTTGCGCCACTTCGTGCGTGCGCACTTCGCCTTGGTCCGGGTCCGGAGCGTTTTCCACTCCGCTCACTATCCCCGCTTCGAACGTTTGTCCCTCTTCCAGCAATTCCTCCGGGCTTTCAGAGTCGGCGCCCTCCACCACGGAAACGCCGCCAAAATCCCCGCCGCCCTCTCCAGCGGCCGCCGCGCGCGCGTCGCGCTTCAACTGCACGGTCTCTACGCTCTGGCTGCCCAGCATGACCTGGGGCTGGCCGGCGGGTCTGCCCCTCCCCGGCGGCTTGCGAGCGGCTCTCCGCTTTGGCGCCCGCATCTTCGCGCGCAACTTGGCTTTGGCTGTGGCTGTGGCTTTTTTCGCGGCCCGCTTTGCTCTCTTTTGCTTCGCTTTCTTCACCATGTCTCTACCCTCCGCGGCCGCAAGTCTACCACCAGCCGCGCGCTGCAGTCATGCGAACACAAGCGGACAGCGCGTGCCATTCAAGAGGTGCCAAACGGGATTCGCGCGCGCAAACGGATCTGGCATGGAATCGCTGGGATGTGCAACGTTAGCACAGGGAAAATTTCAGTTCCTCTTCGCGCTTCGCGCCGGATTCAACCGCGCCACGGTAACCGGCAGTTCGAATCGCTGCGGCCCCGCGCTCCTGATCGAAACGAAGCAGTTGAAATCGCTCTTTGCAGTTCAGGATTAAAACATTAGGATCTGCGGCGATATCGCGGCTGCGCCAACGACCCGCTTTCTGCTGTGCGCAAGCAAAGGCTTCGAGAGATCATCGGGAACAAGAGGACAGCCACTACCAACCTGGGAAGCAAAGAGGCGCATGGATCAAGTATCGGGTCGACGCGGCACGCAAGCGTCGAGCCCGGCGCGACAGCGGTCGCAACTCAGGCGAGGGCCGGGGAGAAGTCGGTGAGAGACAGGAAGGTGGAGTCGACTTTCTCGACGAGCTTGCCATTGGCTTCGGATTTGTCGCGGGCCGCCTGCCATTCGGGGTCATTGCGAAAAGCATCCCAATTGGCGGTGGCGGCTTCGCGGCTGGGGTGCGCGAGAATGTAGAAGAGAGTCCTGCCCTTGAGCGGTTCGTCGATGGGAGTCCAGTAGGCCACGTTGTGGATGCCATGCTTCTCGAAAAGCCGCACAGTGTGTTCGCGGAAGCGGCGTAACAGGTCGTCCAGCTTGCCTTCGTAGGTGTGGTACACCCGGAGCTCGTAAACCATGGATGAAGTTCGGCCAGAGCCAACTTTGTCTTGGGAATTGTCGAGAGATGAAGGCCAACTGGCCGCCGGGAGCAGGGCCGCAGCGGGTAGCAATTGAAGCAAGTCGCGTCTTTTCATGACCCGGCATTGTAGCAGACCTAGTGCACAACGATGAAAAGCGGAGCAGTGCGATGTAGACGCTGCGAGGCTAGCTGAGTGCCCGGCGGAGGTCTATCAGCGTTCTACACCTGCCTACCAATGGCTGCCCGATGCCGACTATCCTCCACGACGAAACCATCGTGGTCACGCATTGCGGACGAACCTGCCTGGGCTGCAAGAAAATCAACTTCAATACGGTCTTCGCCGGTTAAGCCGTCGGCATCAAACAAGTCCACGACGACACTTGGCTGGCGAACTTTTTGGATTATGACCTTGGATAATTCGATCTCGAGACTAGGCAACCGCTCGAAAACCCGTTCGGTCCAAAAGTGTTAGCCATGTCTTAGCCACGTTGCGTAACCCAGGTCTCCGGGCCGGACCGAAAACAAGTGGCGCGCCCTGAGCGACGATTTCAGAACCTTGGCATTTCGCGACCCGGGAGAGACCATTTTCAGCACTTCACTCGAGGTAGTTGACAAGGTGCCCGTTCTGGGAGAACTCGTTCTTCATGGACGGTTTTCGTATCGCGCACGTCATGCGGCAACAATTTGGCTAAACGCCAATATCCGAAAGAGTTAGTGAATTCTGAAGGGCGAGCGTGCAGCTATGCCGCGAAGAGCCGGAACCCTGCAGCAGTGAAATCGGGGTCGAAGGCGAACGCGGTAGCCAGATGGTGCTGCCTCATTACGAGAAAGCTGATGTGATCCACTAGACTGACGTGGCGCTTTCTCGACCCTTCCACCTCGCGAATACCGGAGGCGTGCAGGTCCTCATCCACCCACTCGATGACGAAACTTGTCGCGTCCTTAGCGAGCTTAATAGCCGCAGCGAGACCGAGACGGGCCTGAAGCAGTGCCATAGACTCGACCAGCACATAGTTGTGGGTTAGCAACTCTTCGCCGGCCTCCAGAATCGCTCGCAGGCGCCGCACCGCGACGAGATGATTGGGGTCGGCTGCATCCGCCCAGGCGTAGATTGCCGACGTATCTAGGAAGATCATTTGTCAAACGCTGTTGTCAAAGCTTGGTCGTGCCTTTCTGAAATCGGAGATAGTCTGCCCTGCTTCGACCGACCAGCACCCACGGACAAAAACTGACTCACACGGGTCGCCTTTAGGCGCTTGGGTCCACCGTCCAAGGCCTGCACAACCATTTCGCGAACAAGGGAGGAAATGGAGCGTTCCTGCTGGAACGCCTCCTGCCTCAGCCTTCGATATGTGTCTTCATCAAACTGCACCAATGCACGTCTCATGTATACATGATATCATGATGGCTGCAAAATCGAAACAGGATTCAACCTCTCTCTCCGGTTGCAGGCACCGTAAGTGCGAAACCCACAAAAGGGCAGTCTTGGAAGTCGTTGAGAAGAAGCCCAAAATAAGTGGCGCGCCCGGTGAGACTCGAACTCACGACCCCTAGCTCCGGAGGCTAGTGCTCTAATCCAACTGAGCTACGGGCGCACCTAGACTAACCAACTCATTATACAGGCTTACGAGCGTTTCCCTCCTTTTGATTTTCTTTTTCCTGAGCCTCAACTGTGAATGAACTGTGCATTACGGCCTTGGCGCCGGCCTCGATTTTCTTGGCCGCATCGCGGATGTCGTCCTCGGAAACGATGTTGTACCGCGAGAATATCGAGTCTGATTTGTGACCGCTGATTGTGCGCGCCGTCTTTTGCGGGATTCCCCTACGGACCATATTCCGCACGGCCGAGCGGCGAAAGTCATGGAGCAGCAATCCCGGCAACCCCGCTGCCTTCACCAGTGGATCCCACGTCTTGCGCATATCGCGGACAGGCTCGCCATTCTTGCGCGTGAACAGAAACAAAGGCGTCCTAGACTCCGGGCCGCGGCCGTGGCGTAACCCCGACGATACGGGCCGCAATGAGCGGAAAGACCATCGCACGCCAGAGCGCAAGCGGGAAAAGTCCACGGTCCTATAGAGCGAATCCACGTCGGAAGACTTATGGATGGTCGGAATTGCGGCCAGGCCAGCGCTCGTCAATTCTCTTAAGGATTTGCTGTGCGTTAGTGATGGCGTCCGCGATGGCGC
>Ga0182033_10000936_pt1 | contig 14284 bp, 28 predicted proteins | sample tim00Cox0000000H_FD_125968 | JGI IMG/M metagenome (GOLD analysis project Ga0182033, IMG submission 125968) | Lab enrichment of tropical soil microbial communities from Luquillo Experimental Forest, Puerto Rico - timezero.00C.oxic.00.000.00H | ecosystem: Environmental > Terrestrial > Soil >...
CAGACCCAACAGACAGAATAGGAGCACATGCTCGCGCATGGTGCCCCTTAGTACAAAAGCAAAAGTTGAGGCTGGTAAATCGGGCACTCGCTCAGCGCAGCCACCGTCCACGTCATGGCCGCTAGGATGGTCAACACCATCCCGGCGGTAAATACGAACCTAGCTGGTTTTGGTTCCGGTGCCACGTGTCCCCTCCTGGCTCCCAGATCTGCCGGGTTTTATGGGGGATAGGCGAGGGAGATGTGTGAGCTACTTCACACTCGCACCCCGGCATAGTGTCACAGTATGTTTTTAGCTGCTGCCTGCGCGGGGGACAGCATGAACAATCTGCCACAGCCGCCGCAGCCCACCGAACCAGATATGGCACTGCTCTATCTCGGGTCTTTGTTCGAGACCTTGGACTACACGCTCCCGCCTGAGCGCAACGAGGCCAAGCTCGATGCCCTTGCGTGGCACATCTTAGACAAACGTCCGAAGACGCTGCTCGGCCTGGCCATTAGGGCCAATGCGGAGAAGCACCTCTGCCGGTATCTTTGGTCGGTAGACTTCGAGAAGCTCCCGCCCTCCGATCAGGCTGCTCGTGTCGTGACCGAGTGTGCGATGATGCTGTCATCCCGGCCCTATGATCGCGGCGAATTCCGCGCCCGGCGAACGCCGCGCGCTGCAAGGCGGCGGCAGGGCGCGAGAGTGATCGAGGACAGCCGGCGCCTGCGCGTGGTGTCCAGTCAGTAAGAGTGCCTCGGAAGAATGTGGGCCGGGTGCAGGTGATTGAGTGGGCCTATGTCACGGTGGGAAGAACTAAAGATGCTTTTCTTGGCTCTCGCAACCTCGGTGGCGCTTGCCATGGCTGGCGCGCTCCTTGCAATCGGCATGGCGCACCTATGAGAGGCCGCGAGAAACGAAAAAGCACGACCCAGAGGAACCTCTGGCGCGCCCATGTGTTTCCCAAGTGGAGCCCTCTAACCGTCGCGCAAAAACCCGTACATGAGGGTTCCAGAGACCCCGCCCCTACTGCCCCCGGGCGGGGTTCTCGTTTTGCGACGACACACGACTTCGCTTCAGGCGATCTTCTTCCGCCGTCGCCAGCAGCCGAGAAGACCACCGCTCGCCAAGATCAGACCGGGCAGACCCGCGCCGGCAATGGGGCCAGGAACAGCGCTGGCGGGGATCGCCGAATAGTTGTCAGTCTCAAAGCAGCAACCTGCAGGCCCGGCAAGAGTGCTACTCATCACAAGCTGAGTGATAGCCTCTCCCGGGTCGGCATGAATGTCAAAATAGTCGGGGTTCCCCGAACTGGGGCCAGAGAATGAGCCAAGAAGAGTAGAACCATCGTACACATCGAGTTTGTTGAAGGAGTCAGGCGTTCCCCAAGCGAAGCCAACGTAGCTGACAGGCTCCGTCATTGTCACCGTGACATTGAGCGCCGCACCGAGAGCACCGTCCGCATAGATGAAATTCCCGGTCGCAACGGGCGTTCCCGGGCCGCCTGATGCAGGACCCTTAACAACGCCACCAGTGATGGTGCCAATGGCCGTGTTCTGAACCGAGTCAAAGTTGTCAAAAAGCACAGCCCCCGGAACCGAGGTGAAAGTAGTCCCAGGATTACTGGTGACCGAGATGGCATTTGCCGGACTACTCACAGCCAGCACACACCCTGCGGCGACAAGCGCCGCACTCAGCTTTGATTTCATGGCAGTCATTCCTCTGAACGAACCGCCGCAGCCGCCCACTAAGCGAACCTTACAGGGTTCACCCGTCAATTACGTTTTTTTGGACAACGTACCAAGTTACTAAGTACTTTTGGCTATGGCGCAGGCGGTCGCTAGCCCGTGTGCGGTTACGCTACGTCGATCACGCGGCGTCCAAAAAATGATGGGTTAAACCCGTGACGGCTGTCACAGCTTCCGAGGCCGGACCGTGGCAGACTGGTTGCGCGGTAGCTATGGAAGCATCGTCCTGTAGCTGCCGAAGTGGGCGGGCCCTACTCCATAATAAAATACGGGGCCTGCCCGCGCCATACCTACGTGCGCGAATGCAAGGCTCAATTGGGCATTCGAGCCGTTGTCCTGTCGCCTTTCAAGGGAAGCGAACGAAAGCTAGCACCGATGACCGTGAGCAGCCCCGAACCGATGACCGTGAGCAGCCCCAATGTGATCGAAACCAAGCTCGACCGCCTTATCGATGACATGCGCCTCCTAAGATCGCAGATGATCGCATTCGATAGCCGCCTGAAAGGGATCGAAGCTTCTCTCAAACCAAGAGAACCGACCGAACACCAGCCCAAGAGACCATGGTTCGCGGCGGCTGCTAGCGCGACTGCAAGGACAGTTTTGATTTTGTTTGCAGTCGGGGCAGCAACCGGCGCAGTCTTGCATTATCTGGGAACCTGACCCGGCCAGAGCTTTTCCGCGGCGCCATCAATGCACCGAACGGTTTGGATATCGGATTGGTGCATTGAACGCCGAGTGCTTTGCCGGACTTCTCGCGCAGAATGCGCCGCGCCACCGCCTTGACATCGTCGCCAGGTGCGACCGCTTGGTTGCCTATCGGGCTAGAGTCCTGCTTATTCCAAACAAAGACCACGCCGCCTTTCACGTCGTAATAGCCCTCCACAATCTCGCCAGCGTCGGCGGGATCATTGGAGCGCTCGCGTACCTCGCTGTAAATGTAGCGAGGCTCTGGGGGCTTCTCAGGTTCCGGCGTGGGCTTTGGCAAGGGCGGCAGGGCTGTGGTTTGGCCTTCGGGCCCCGGTTGATGCGGCAATGGCTTGTTGGGTACCGCGTAGTCCTCGCGTTCGTATTCACGTTGCAGTCGCGCGCAATACCCGGCGTCTCGGTCGGCCCTGGGAACGCCGGTGATGATGTATTGCGGGTCATCGGGGCCAAAAACTATCTCTCGGCCGTCGCTGTCGTGGGTCGGATGCTTCCAGTCAGCGATACTCTCAACGCCGCCGATAACAAAGGGGATGCCGGGCACGGCGTGGCCCTTTTCTATTTTCTCTTCCACGCGGCGGCGCTGTTCCGCCTCTAGCTGTTCGAGGGCCGCCTCTAACTTCTGCTTTTCCGAATCACCCGACATGTTCCACCAGCTTCATCTGACTCGCTGCGTCGAGACTGCGTTCCTCACGGAGAGCGAATAAGCGCTCCCTAAAGTCGGAGATCATTCCCGCAAGCTCTTCGTCGGCCAGCTCGCGTGCAGTAACGTTCTCGAACGAAACTTGCTTCGGCAGCATCGGAACGACCCAGCGTGCATAGTTTCCTTCGCGAAAGGCGACATCGAGCGCCTTCCACAAATTTGTCTCCGCATATTCCGCTGGTACCGGATCGCCGCGTTTGTGCTGCATATGCGCGAGCACGACCTTATAGGTGTAAGCGTCGAAGGCATTGCGCGAGCCCTTAGGACGACCACCTGTGCGGCCGATAGTGTTGCCCTTCTCGAACCTCACGGGTTGATTTCCTTAAGCGCGAAGTCGAGGGCCCGAATTGGGTCGTGCACCAGACTGCGCGCTTCCCACATGCGGCGCACCATCGGACCCGGCAGTCCGCTAGGCCGATGCTTCTCGCTCAATAGCGTGAGGAGCTCTTCGGCTTCCTCGCGTGCCGCCTCTGCGTCCGCAACCAACGCCCTAGCGCGATCTTCGAGCGTTCGAACGGGTTTTTTCTTCGCTGCGTTCTTCATCACGACATTTCCGTTATACTTGCCGCCTTGACGGTGCCGGGGGCGCCCAGCGCGATAAGGGCCGCCTGCTGCCCCGGCGTGACACAGAAATAGTCCACTACGTTGGTGCCCATTACATGGCCGCTTGTGGTATCGGCTACAACGGTTGCCTGTCCGATCTTGACGACGCACGGCGTGTCTGTGGTGGCAACGCGGATCTGGTAGGTCTGCGTTCCGAAGGTGGATGTGGGCTGTGAGGTCGCCGACAAGACAAAGACCTGACTGATGCCAGCCCGAGAGGCGGGGGCTTTATCGAAACCGAGTCCCATCTTATTGTTCCGTTGTTTTGCGTAGTTTCGAAGATGGATTATCGAGCGCACGCTCATCGAGGTGCGTCACCGCTCCATCGTCGCGCGGGTCAGCGGGCCAGGGGTGCTCCGCATGGCGGATTACATCCGGACCGGGCTGGCCTTCCCGCCATTTGAAGCGCCGCTTCATCTGCCCTGGTCATCCCTGTCCGGGAGGCCGTGGCTGAAATCGGACAAGCCATTGCCATTGTCAGACGCGGGCCTGCCACTGAAGGTCGTATCGAGCGTCTTGGCGCTGTAGGCGAACTTATGTGCGTTGCCGCTGTCGAAGTTCTGGCCGCCAAAGATGTCCTTGTCGTCCATGTAGGGGCGAACGCTGGCTGACCTTCCGCGAACAACAGTCGCTCTGCTCCCGCTCGGGAGCGGGTCTTTATATCCTGCACTATTGGCCATTTTCTAAACCTTTCTGGTTTGCTTTGTCGGTGCGCAAACATCTCAAGACCCCGCGCACTAAAGGGTCATTCGTTACGTCGGGGAAATTGCACGCCTTATGGACGGCGGCGATTGAGCGGCACAACCGGGTGACATACTTGAGGCCCCGGTCGCTCTGTTCGGCCAGAAATAGAACGACCATCTGCGGGGCTGCCGGCAGGTATGGAAGTTCCCATTTTTCCGCCGATGCCTTGAACATTGCGAAGTCTTTTCGCTGCTGCGTCGTGACGCGAGAGGTAGCGTTCTCGGCTGCTAGTTCGTTTTTGAGCACGCGCCCGAAGATGGCGTCTATCTGGTCTAAGTGTGGCTGCAGTTCCGCAGCGTGTGCGGTCTCCGCTTCCTTCTTAAGCCGCGCGGCCATCCCCTCTTCAATCAGGGCATCGGTAAGCTCTGCGTTCCGCCGCTCTTCCTCGGCCCGCGCTACTCTGCCCTGATGAGCCGGGTCTAACTTGTTCCGCCTTTCCAGTTCCGCCTCTTCCGCGTCGGTGATTTGGTAGGGCTCGCCAAGCAATGGGTAGACTGTGACCATTTATATATTCTCCTTAAACCGCGAGCTGTCCCGCGGCCCGTTTCATTCTCGTGAGTCTCTGGGCCAACTTGAGAGCCTGCCTTTCGTTCGGGGCAGCGTCCAACTGGCGCTGTAGCGCCGCAATCTCCTGGGCCGTATCTTCGCCACGCAGGTCGCCCATGAAAACTCCTGGCGCGTGGCCCTGCACCGGAGGGATTCGCTTTGAGGGAAGCTCTTTCAGTTTGGCGCGCCCCAATTTCTGCATCGCAGCGAGCGCAATTGATTTCTGCGCAGGCAAATTACGAAGATAACCGGTTTGCTCCCAATGCAGGCGCTGTTCCTCAGCGGTCATCTTCAACTCGTCCCGCACGTAGCTGCGCGCCGCCCTTTGCAGCTCGGCGCGGCCCTTTTCCGTGGCGTAGTGAGGATGTTCTGCTTTGATCCAGGCATTGAAGGCGTCATCCGCCTGGGTCTTGGCTTGGTCATAGGCGGCGCGCCGTTGCTGCTCCTGGTGGTGTTCCAGCCGCATCTGCTGCGTGACGCGGACCTGGTTGAGGTGGTTAAACCGTTGGTACCATTGCTCGCGAGCTTGGTGGGCCTTATGAAGCTCATTCAACCGCGCCACGGCAGCCCGATCCCCGCGCTTTGCACGCTCGACCGTATTCGCAAGCACTTGATTATCTTTAAGCTCCGGTTGCCGGCGCCCATAGTCGTCCCATTTCGCCACGGCGTCCGCAGCTTGGCGCTCGTCAGCCCACATGCGCGCGTACTCCGCGCTCGCGGTCGCCTCGATATATTTCTGATTAAGTGCCGCGCGCTCTCGCGCGAGCGGGTCTGGCTGGGCCTGCGATTGAGCGGTAGGCCGCTGCGGTTCTGCGGCGACGGCATGCTCCTGGGGCGCCCGCTGCTGTTCAACCTGCGCAGCCTGTTCCTGCCTCTGTTGAAACTGGTTTAGAAGCTCCTCGCGCTCTACGTCCTGCAAAGCCCTTACGTTTTGCATAGCGCGCTTGGCTTCGTTCAAGTTTCTAAACGAAATGTCTTCCGTGATGGGCTGGTTATCAATCAGTGGAGGCGCGACGGAGCCGTCGTCGCGAACGGGCGTGATCTTCGTGATCGGGCCCTCGCTGGGTTTTCTTCCAAGAGCCGCCGCGTTATCTGCAACCGCGTAGGCTTCCGCGTCGGTAGCCTCGATCCCCCAGCTTTTGAGATATTGCTGGCCCATAGCGGTCTTGCGGGCGTCCGTGATGGCTGTCGCCGCGCGCTTGGCAGCGCTATGCGGGCTCTCGTGTTCCCCGGTCAGTTCGAACCGCGCTTCCCATTTTTGGATTGGCGCGCGGTCGTCCACCCCGGGATCTCCGGTTGCCTCCCGGCGCCTTTGGACTTCGGCCGTCGCCTCGCGAAGGTTCTCCTCGAGCCCGATTTCCTCGATGGGCCGGTCGATATTTTTGGTAACGACATCAACTGGCGGCGTATCGGTAGCGTCCGGGCGCGTTAGATCGGTAGGCGTGGGTGAGAACTGCTCCCAGGCAGCGGCGTCAGTGTTGAATCTGTCCAAGCTCATTCTTTGGTCTCCTGCGTCCAGCGCATGAATGCGGCAAATGCAACTTCGTCTTCGCCCAGGTGAGCGTTTGCATAGTATGGATTCGCCTGACGGAACTTATTAACCGCTGTCTCCCAGAGGTCGGGCGCCTCGTAATTCGGATCGAGGGCCTGCCAAGGCGAAATCATTGTGTCCTGTTCATTCATTGCTGTCGCAAACTCCGCTTGTTAATTCGCCAACGCGGACGGAGCCGATAAAAACCCCGCCTCGGTAGACCGCCAATTTTTGGTTGGCATCGACGCCTGCGGCCAGGAGCCTTTGTCCCAGCATGGCCATGCAACCAGGGCCGCTGGCGCACATGCCGCCCATCGGGCCATCGTCAATCGACACAAATTGGCCACCAAAGCGGAAGGCCCGGAGCGGCCGAGGATCGGTTCGCCCTCCGCGCAAGCGCGGTCGTGATGGTCGTCCCATCATTGAACTCCGGGTGAGGCAACCGCAGCTCCAGTCGCGTCAAAGAGCTGGGGCGCGGGCGCAATCCAGGAAGCCCTGGCGATCAGGGCGTTCATCCCCGCTACCGCGTCAGCGGAGGAGCCGAAAGTGTTCACCAATATCCAGCACTCATTGGCGGTGGTTCTGCGCAAGAGCGCCCAAGTCGTGGGATCGGTCTGAGAAATCATGTACATTTCTGGTTCCCTTATTCATCCGAAATGGTGCTCCGACCCGTGGGAGAGGCACGAGTCGGAGCGGCCCCGGGCGTCATGCCTGAGTCGCCGCAGGGCAGCACCGGAGGAGGGGACGGCGCTAATGAATGGTGGCTTGCAATCGCGCGGGCTCTTTCTTGGCCCATCTATCTTCGCGCCGAAGGACATCAAAAGCCGTTTCGATTAGAACCTTTGCTTCGGTCAGATACTCATTGGCACGCATACCGCCCGCGTTGTGATATTCGCACCCGATGGTGCGCCTAAGCTCGTTGATGGCGTGGCAGATTGCGGCCGTTTGCTGCTGCCAGTTCATGCCTTCTTGTCCTTTCGTGAAAGATTGACCGCCGGCCGCCCCCGGGGAAAGGGCTGACCGGCGGTCTGGGGGCGCTCACGGGCAATGAGCGCTAACTGTTTTGCTCGGCGGTGATTGCGCACCTTCTCCGCATTTGTCATTGCGATGGCGCCAATGGGCTTGCGGCCGGCCTTGCGACCTTTCAGCGGCCGACTACGCCGCTTGCGCTCTACCGGCGACATCGCTTGCTTGCCGATTGGCGGTCTACCGATCCTGGGAGCGACCTTTTGCTCCGCTGTCTTTTCTGGCGCGCAAACCACCTTCTCGCGTTCAGCAAAGAACTGCGCCAACAGAAGTTCGCACTCGGCTCGACGCGCGTCTTTGATGCTGCGGAGACCGCGAGTGAGATAGTCTTTTGTCAGAAGCGGATTCGAGGCGACCCGCTTGAGCGTGGGAAATCGTTTAAGTTCTAGTTTCTTGCTCGGCTTATAACGCGAGCACCACACTTTCTGGATTGCTCGCTCGGTATGCTGCGCGAGGACGGCGATCTTCTCTTCGCGCAGAACCCCGCGAGCGTAGAAGCTGTCATTGGGCGCCCGCGCGGGGATGGGCACCTTCGATAACGATGGTGGCGCATCCCAGCGCCCTGGCCCTTTGTTTGGGTCTGTTTTTTTCTCTAGTAGCTCTAGGCGTCGAGCTATCCGGTCTAAGTCCTCGTAGCGATCGTGAACTGGATCAAAATCAATTGACCGCTCAAACTCTCGCTGCCTGTCCTCGTCCCTTGCCCGAGCGTTGACTTCTTCATGTCTCCACGCCTGGACAACGAATGGATGCGCCCCATTAGATGGCCGCTCGGTGGCCCATCGTTTCGGGGCGCGATACCACGGAGACGGGCGGGTAAGCCAACGGTCGCGAAACCGATGGCGAAACCGCTGAATGTCTGCATCCGCCCGTCCCCAAATGCGGCCCCAAATGGTGGGACGCGCAGAGAGGGGCGACGACGGAAATAAGCCCCATCCCCACCCGGCGAGCCATCGCCACTCACATCCCGCGACAGCAGGGGGGGCCCCTTTGGGGGGCCGCGGCCTCGGCGCCTGTTCACCATCATCGGTTTCACAGAAGCCGCCGAAATACTCGTCTTCTAGGGTCAGATCGGGCGCATAGTCAGTAAAATCTAGACGCCCTCTGTCGTCTTCCCGTTCCCTTTGACCAAATTCCGTTAGCTTGCGGCCGGATGGCCGCTTCTTGCCCGTTTTTGCCACAATGCTTTCCCCGTGAAATAGACATTTCTAAAAAGGGTGCCCTATTAATAGGAAATGCCTAGTTTCGTGACCGATTTCGTTACATGCCGAAAACCCTTTCATTACATGCCGAAAACCCTTTCATTACATGCCGGCAAACCTTCGGGCGCTACGCTGCATCCCTTATGTTGAGCTGCGCCAATGCCAACGCCCGAGCAGCATCCCGCGCCCACGAGATATTAGCCATGTCGGGTAAGCCGCCGTCCGGCAACCGTACCCGCCACATATTGGGGTATTTGGAGTCGCGCTCAATCGACGCCATAAAACGGTTTCTAAAATAAAGCCGGTCACCCTCCCATTTGAGATCATCACGAGAGATCATTGGTTCAATTTCCTTATGCCGAGAAACGGCTTTAGAGGCTTACTGGTGCGTTTTTCTGGCCAGGGCTACTACCCCCAAAATACAGCTTTCGGCAGGCCCAAAGTCCTAATAGGCGAACCCCCCGGGGGGTACCTCCAAAATTTCCAATCCAAGGATTTTGGGTCCCATAGACACGTAGGGACGGACAGCTCCACCCCCGCCGGGTCGCGTGGAAATAAAAGGTATGCCGGCCCTTTTTCCTTGGCGTTTTCCCGTCGCCGCCGGATCGCTACTGGGGCGCATGAGTTGTCCGCTCGAGGCGCGGGGAATTCGATGCAACCGATTGGAAAGACCGCTTTTTGGCATTGATCCAATTGCACTATTCCCCGATTTGCTACCCGATTTGCTACCTTAATCGCCATTGCATTGGCCTGCCTGGACCACGAGCTGATCGGCCGATGGGCACAGCAATGAGCGCCAGCACGCGCCAGGTTTATCCTCACGACTTGCGGCGTGATTTGGCTTTCGATTGACGCGCGCTCATGTTGGGGTCATCCACAGCCATGGCCTTCCCCGCCCTTCAGTCCTTTCAATCCTTTTTGCCCCCAATGTCTCCAATGCACGTCTAACTGCATAGTTAAGGCTATCGCCTCGCTTTGCGTTCTCCGTCAACAATCGCCTGCTATAGCTCCAGGTAATGCAGGTCGATGTATCCACCACGCCGTCGTAGGCTATCAATGCCCGCCTACAGGCTCGCTGCACCCGTCCCATGCCCTTGGCTGGCGTTGGGAGTCTTTTGGATAGGTTTTGCTGCCATGTTCCTCGCTTCGCTCGGTCACGTTGAGAGGTCTTTTTCATTTCTTCCCAGCCCTCGCACGCCTAGAGCGGGGGCGGCGCTTGGGCGGAGGCGGTCCTGGCAGATATCCGCCGGCAATGAGTCCCAAATGCAGATCACTCGGCGCCAGCGGCACAACTCCGTTACCGCGCGCAACGGCGAAAATAGCAGCGCTTTGCCGCCCGGTGATTTTGAGTTCACAAAGGGCGTGTCGAACCATCGTCCGGGCGAAGGGGCTTCTCTGTAGCAGGTCGGGATGGCACCCGAAGGCAAGCGCGAGCTCCTGCTCCTCGTTTGTCATCGGCCTCCACCTCGGCTCGAGGGGCGCTTCCGGCTCTTGCTGCTTGCGGCCCGGGAACTCGAATAGCTGGCATCCGCCGTCGAGAACTTTCACGCTGCACTCTCCTTCAGGGCGGGGAACAGGCCGTCACGATGCATGCCTCGGATGATCTTCTCGGTGATGAATCTCCCCTTTTCGCCGCGGGCATACCCCACGATGGCCGCGATGTCGGTGAGGCCGCGGTCCTCGATGGCGCCGCGGACAATCTCGATGTCTGCCGCACTATAGGGTCTCGAAGGAGGACTCCCGATGCGAGAGCGTTCCCCTTCCTCGGATTCCAACTTGTCTTCCTTTTCTTGGTTGGAGAGCTGGCGAGCGAGCGGAGTGAGCTCGCCCTCGCGAGCGGAGCGAGCGGAATGTTTATATTCACTGTTTCCTTCACTGTTTGTCGCGATAACCTCTTGATCCTGTTGGCGAAGCCCGAAATCCATTTCACTAGGTTGTGTCGTTTTGTTCACTAGGTTCGCGTCGGTCTGTTCACTAGGTTGGCCGCGCTTCCAGGGAAATGAGAAAGAGTTTGACGTGCCACCTCGATAGGTGCGGCCCCCATGGATATCCCGCTTGATCCAACCTCGCTGCGCGAGATGGCCCACGGCTCCGATCACGCCGCGCCTGCTAGCGCCTACGTCCTTGGCGAGCGTGCCGTAGGACGGAAAGCATTCACCGGTCTGCCCGTTGCAGCCCTGTACGAGCTTCGTCAAAACCGCGTAGGCCAAGCCATGGCCTAGATCGGCAAGCGCAGCGTCCATGAATCGCATCTTGGTAAGCGGAGAAATTTGGTTCTTGCGCCCTACGGCGCGGTCGTATATCCCATCCATGTTCAACTCTGGTCAAAACTGCCCCGCTTCGTGCGGGGCATTTTTTTGTGACTAATAATCAAGGCGCGGCGGCCTATTGCAGCCGAGACCAAGCAGGGTCCCACATGCCCGCGTGCTCCAATTTGCAGTTCTCGCCGGCGATGGCGATCTCGGCATCCTTGGCGGCTTCCGCATTGGTCCAAAACGGCCCGTGCCATTCCTGCGCGGCGGCGGCGTGGGAATCGCCGCTAAGGACCCTCTTGAACGTCTCGTAATCCTCGGTGGCGAACCACCAGAAGGACCCATCAGAAAATCGCCCGACGCTAGTGTGAAACACCGCGCCTTCCTTGCCCCAAGCCAGCGGCTTCTTTTTTCGCTTGCTCATGCCGCCGCCCCCGGCTTGCTGGCGCGGTCAAGCATCTGCTCCAGCGCCCGCACCGGGACGCGTAGGAGCCGGCCGATCTTGATGGTGGGGATATCGCCCCTATGGGCGGCGTCGTAGGAGGCATTCCGGCACAGGCCGAAGTACCTCTCCCCGGCCTCGGGGACAGAGATGGTTAGCGGGGCTTCGCTCATTGGGGGTTCCGTTTTCCTCTAGTACTAGACCTGGTACTGCCCCATATAGGCGGCCGTCCCATCCTTGTCAATAGTATTTGTTGTGGTACTATCGAAAACGTGCTAGTGTGCCGTCCGGAGGGTGGTCATGGCCCGCAAGCGAGACGATACGGTCAAGCTGGTTCTGAGGCTGCCGCCGGCACTCCATCGGCGGCTGGCGCGCGTGGCGGAGCGGAGGAATCATTCGCTGAATAGCGAAATGGTCGAGAGGCTAGAACAGTCGTTCGCGCCCCAGAGCGTGGAAGCGGAGATGCGCTTGCGGCGCGCGATCAGAGAAGCCTATGAGCGGCTATCCAAAGACGACGGAGAGGAAGAGGCGAAGGCGGCGAGGACGCGGTTCCTCTCCCCGGTTCAGAAAACCAAGGACGACGAGGAGTCAAAATGAGCGGACATGTTCGCCAGCGTGGCAACAAGGGCCAATGGTACGCCATTATCAACGTGGTCGATGGCAGTAAGCGGAAGCGACACTGGCACAAGCTCGACAACTGTAGGGACAAGAAGGAGGCCAAGGGCAGGATGGCCGAGATAATCGCTGCCATGAGGCAGGGCAGCTATGTCGATCCATCCAAAATGACGGTGGCCGAATTCGTTCGGTCCCGCGTCGATCAATGGGAGGCAGACGGTATCTCAGCGCGCACCGCCCAGCGATACCGGCAGCTAGTCGAAAATCAAATCGTGCCGCATATCGGCACTAAGCCGCTCCAGAAGTTGAGTCGGCTCGATCTTGAGGCATGGCACACCGCTCTTCGTAATAGCGGCCTAGCCCCCCGCACCATCGGGCACGCCCACCGCGTTCTCAGCAAGGCGCTCCGCGATGCCGAGAAAGACAACCTGATCGTCAAGAACGCCACCAAGCTTCAGCGGGCGCCCAAGGTCGCCGACAATGAAGTGACGCTCGTGCCAGACATCCCTGCCCTGCTGGCCCAATTAAAGGATTGGCGCCACGGCATGGTCGCCATGGTCGCTTTGTTCACCGGCATGCGGCTGGGCGAGGTGCTGGCATTGCGGTGGACCAACGTCGATCTTGACGCCAAGGTCATCAAGGTCCGTGAGGCGCTGGAGCAAACCGCAGCCTTCGGTATCCGCTTCAAGCCCCCGAAATCCAAGGCCGGCAGGCGCGAGATCACGCTGCCAGATATTCTGGTCGATGCGCTACGGGAGCATCGCAAGGCCCAGCTCGAGCTCCGGATGCAATTGGGCGTTGGGAGGCTGCCCGATGACGCGCTGCTGTTCGCCACCATCGAGGGGCGGCCATGGGCGCCAAATCTACTCTCGACGCTGTGGCTCAACTTCGCCCGCAGCATCCGTATGTCGGAGGTAACGTTTCACGCCCTGCGCCACACCCATGCCTCGCAGCTAATCGACCAGGGCGTGGATATCGTGACCATTAGCAAGCGCCTCGGTCACGCCAAGCCCGACATCACGCTGCGGACCTATGCCCACATGTTCCGAAAGGACGACAGTCGGGCAGCGGCGGCGATCAATGCGGCGATGAAATGGTAGCAAACGGGTAGCAAAGTTCGCGTTTGTTCTCGACCAAGCCAAGCGAAATCAATGAGTTAATCACGCAATGAGGCGATGTGCTGAACCGCCTCATCGCTAATGCGCAAATAGCGTCATGGCGCTCGGCGCCCGCACCGGCCAAAATCCGCGTGCCGATATGACGCGGAATTTAGCCCGCAAAGGCCACGCGTTCCTGCGCCTGCGCCTCTTCGATGCTCGTCGGTTTTGCCGGCAACTGCAACACAGCGGCTTCCTGGCCATCGCACAAGAAGGTCAGAAGAAGGGTCTGTCCGTCCGGCAGTTCGAGCGCGTCATGGTGCATATGCGGCTGGTCACGATTGATTTGGCGGAAAATTGCCGTCTTGTACCGAGTGGGGGCGGAAGCTCCGTAGACTGCGATTTCCGAATTGAAGGCAAGCTCCGTGCCGGGAAGCACGCAAACCGCGGTGCCGGGGTCGCTCGGCGCGGCGAACCCGCGCGTGCCGGTGCCGAAATTACTCGTTCGAAGCTTGTCGCCAGTGCTCGCGGGACGCGATTTGACGTGCATTAGGCTATAGTCGCACATGGACTTGGCTCCTCTGTTCCACATCTGTTGCGTCTAACGCGCGGAGCCCATCATGGTTCACTGCGATGGACCGCCTCTATGTCAGGCCCCCAACACATGGTCTTGAACTTGAGTGAGTGGCAACGCGACTCGCGCCCGCGCACGTCGGTTCGGATCAGTGTTGGCGCAACAAGCCAGTCGATCGGATAGCTTGCGATTCGTATGACGGTATCAAACCCGCAAATTCGGCAAAACGCGCCCAACTCATGGCGATCTTCGCGCAATCCGATTTACTGCGGCACTCGAGGACGATGCTCAACCCCCGCCGCGCACGTAAGCCCACAGCAGCTTGAGGTCATCGTCGCTGATCTTGTCGCGCCAAGGCGGCATAGCGGGCGGCTTGCCATCGAGCACCGCATTGCGGAAGCGCTCGAAATCGTCCTTGGGAAACTTGCGTAGGTCGAAGGTGACGCCGCCGGGATTGACCATACCGCGACCGTGGCAGGTCACGCAGAAGTCGTCATACACCTCGCGTCCGAGATCGGCG
>Ga0182033_10000937_pt1 | contig 14278 bp, 10 predicted proteins | sample tim00Cox0000000H_FD_125968 | JGI IMG/M metagenome (GOLD analysis project Ga0182033, IMG submission 125968) | Lab enrichment of tropical soil microbial communities from Luquillo Experimental Forest, Puerto Rico - timezero.00C.oxic.00.000.00H | ecosystem: Environmental > Terrestrial > Soil >...
GTCGGGACCGCGCACTAAAAGCACTTTACCCAGATGTCGCGACGTCAATATAGCGAAGGAACTTGACAATCGCTCGCTCGCGCTTGCATCCGGTCGCTCCACGCGCGTTAGGCCCACCGTTACGTGTGGTGGAGCCCAAGTCAGTTAGCGTCGCCGCGGCCGCTTTAGGCGGGTCCTCTACCGCTTCCGCTTCTCGCGCAGAATGCCCGCTGAACGCGCGCAGTGACCCTCTGGCGCGCGATTCGTCGCCGCACTTGACCCAGCTCATTTGTCACGCCGCGCAGCCCACAAACGGCATGTTCCAACTGTTCACGGTTCCCGTTGGGGACGTAACCATAAGTGGAAGTCCCGCCAGACCGGCCAGTAGCTCGCTGATCGAAACGTCGCCACGGAATCGATAGCCCACTTCGCCGTTTTCCTCTGTCGGTTGAAAGAGAATTGGTCGCCCGCGCAGCATTTTCCGGAGCAACTGTCGCGCCTGCATTGTATGACGCGTGATGAGCGCAGCCCACGTCTCCACGTGTCGAAGGACTTCGTCCCGCAGTAAGCCGTCAGCCAGTCCAAACGTTTATGATGCAAGTCCAGGCATTCGGCGCGCCCTCGAACGAGAGGAAGCACGCCAGCCGATCGAGGTCGCTCACGATCAGGATCTGAAACGGTTTCGGTTGCAGTGCTGACCTTGAGTAGATCGAGACAGCAAACAGAACAGCGTTTTAGGGCGGGCTGATTAACCCGGCATCAGGTGGCAACTTATCCGCTATGGCAGTTAAGTCGAATATCCGAGTGACCTGCGCGCAGAGCTCCCAGGCGCTGATCAATCTTGACTCGAATCGATGACGTCGGAAAGTCGCGCAGAAACTGCCGCAACTCCCGTTCAATAGCGGCTTTCCCTCCGCATGCGCACGTCGATTCCGTCAGATCTTCCATCGCGGCATCGATTTCTTTCTTGGCGCCCACAACGTAGCGGCGCGGAAACTTGCGCTGAAAGTCCGACCAGATACGATATGTGTCGACCAGGCTCAAGCTGCCGAACCGCGTGCAGCCGCTGAAATCAGTTTGTTGACTAGCGTAGACCGGCCACACAGATTTCGGATACGTGGCCTTGAGCGCCGCACAATATGCGCGATCCGCTTCGTCACCCCGCGCGGTAGCGAGTGCCATGGAGTAGTCGACATCGGGCGTGACGTATACGGTTTCGTCACGATTGATGACCACACCGGGGAGATCACGCCCCAGACGCCCGAAGTCCTCGTCGGGTAGCGACTCCAGCACGGTCAGGCCGTTCCGCACCTCCAGCAACGCTTCGCGCATCGACGCCAGCGCCGAGAATGCCGACTCGATCCCTCCGGGAGATCGTCCGGATGCCGCCGATCTGATGGCGGCTCGATACGTCTCAACAGCTGCCTGATCAATTGTCTTCGACTGGGCCGATGCCGCGACCGTTCCCAACCAGACTAAGACGGCCGTGATTATTCTTTGGGCCCTCTGGTTCATATGCGTGTCCGGCCAACAATATCCTGATCGGCGTATCTCCAGGGCGACCTAGCGAGGTTTGCAGTGTAACGCCAAACGTGCGCGCCCGATCTTGCCGCCAACCGACGGCCGTTAACGAAGTGTGCAACACCGAGACCGCCACAAGGAATAGGTACGATGAGTCGCGACAAGTCGTTAGCGTTTGCTCATGCAGCGTCCCGCACGGCCTGAAATCCCTCGCTTTCGTGCCGACGGTCAGCCCATGTGAGTCAACAGCCGATGTTTGTCACTTCTTCAGCGACGCGGTCCAGTTGACCACCACTGTAATGGGCGAAGCCACGGCGTCGGTGGCCATGTTCACGAGGAACCGCTGGCCATCGCGGCTGGGCACATAATGCGTGCGGTTAGGTGTCACGCCTGCAGTCACCTGCGTCTGGAATAGGAGTTCTGGAATCCCGAACGACGGACCCGCGCCGACTGTCACGGCCATGAGCTTCTGCTCTTCGGAAAGGTAGTAGATCTCGCGTCCATCCGCTCGCCAGCGCGGCTCGTATCCGCCATGCGTGGAGACCGACCATTTACGCTCAGATCGCGGTACCGTCTCGACGTAGACTTCAAACCTGCCAGATTCGTTCGACGTGTACGCTACCAGGTGCCCGTTCGGCGAAAAGTTGCCATGCATTTCGTCGGCGGGTGAGGAGATAAATCTGGCCACCTTGTCCTCTTCCCCGAGCGGGAGCAGCCACAAGTCATTTCCGGACTCAGGCGCTGGAACGGAGAGAATGATGTGCCGTCCATCCGGAGACCAGTCGGACGGAACGAGATTGACGGATGGAATCTGGGCGGCACGGTACGCCTTTGAAGACAGCACTGCTCGCGTGTCTCCGCCGCCCGCAGCGCTCTTCTCGTACAACTCGACGAAGCCGGTCCGGTTGCTCCGGAACACCAGCCGCGTGCCGTCCGGAGACCAGACCGGAGCCGCTGTCACGGGCCCTCCAGCGGTTATGCGAGTCGTGCCGTTGCGCGCGAGGTCCGTGAGCCAAATTTCGACGGAGTTGGTTTTAGGATCGACGAGCGACGCGGCCAGACGCGTCTCATCCGGAGAGAGCCGAAAATCTGTGTAGTCCCCCTCCGCCACGCTAGTTGAGCCGAGCGCGCGTCCGCTGCGGTCAATCCATGTCAGGCGCCCATTCTGCGAGAGAGTGCCCGCATACGCGATGATGCCGGTGCGGGAGGCCGAGACAGCGCTCTTGAACCCGGTGTCTCGGCCCACATGTTCGGCAACGAGGAACGGCTGCCCTTTGACTTCGAGACGCTCCGCATCAAAATCTTGCCCTAGCAGCGTGTCTCCTTCCACGTACAGCAAGCTTCCCGGCCGAGCATAGACCGCGCTCGTATTGGCGTGCACAAGATGCTTCTTGATCTTCCCATCCAGCGACCCGACGTACACACCGTTCAGATCTGGCCTGCTGCCGAAGATCGTGTACAGGAAGTGCTGGCCGTCAGGCAGAAACTCTGGAAATCGATGTGTGCCTTCCTGGCCGGACGCGTCGATTGTCGTCACCGACGTGGTTTTTCCGCCCGCGGCGTTCACGCGTGAAATCGGTGTGGTTCCGTAGGCGAAAAGAATCGTGTCGTCAGGGCCCCAAGTGCCACCGCGGAAGTCGGCCGCTATCGGAATGATGACCTGGACTGCGCCGCCCGCGGCCGGGATCTTCTTCAGCTTTGAGTCGGCGAAGAAGCCAATCCAGCGACTGTCCGGAGACCACATCGGATTCTGAGCGTCCTCAGTTCCAGCCAACTGCCGCGCGGCCACCAGATCCATGGGTCTCACCCACAGCGTGGGCTTGGCGCCGGCGACTTCCGCGCTGAACACCAGGGCCCGGCCGTCTGGAGAGAGTGCAAAGGAGGGAACGTTGACCGTGGTGTAGCTGGCGCCGGAAAATGCGGTCTTCTCGGGTGGGAAGACTTGAAAGCTGACGGGGTTGCTGGACAACGACGTAGTCGAAGACCGTGACACGAAGAACAGCGCCGCACCCAGTAGCAGCACCGCCGCGATCCATCCCACCCACTGGCGGTCGTTTCGGGCAGGCTTCACCTCGGCGGCTGAACTGGCGGGATCCTTCAACGCCTCCTCCATCTGGAGACGCCCATCGGCGACGTCGTGAAGCCGCTGCGCCGGATCCTTCCTGAGGCACCTCGCGAGGACTGCCTGAACGGCCGCCGGCGTACCTGGTGGGAGCGCGCGCCAGTCGGGCTCGTTTTTGACGATTGCCGCGAGCGTGTCCGTCAGCGTCTCGCCCTCGAACGGCCTCCGGCCCGTCAGCATCTCGAACAGCACACACCCGAACGCCCAAATGTCGGCGCGCTTGTCCACGGCCTTGCCACGCGCCTGCTCAGGCGACATGTACGCGGCCGTGCCCAGGATGACACCGGCAGGCGTCGGCGCGGGCACGGTTGGCGACTGCGTCAGATCGCCTGGGATCGGCGTCTTCTCGAATGCCTTCGCGAGGCCAAAATCGAGCACCTTCACGGTGCCGTCTGCGCGCACCTTGATGTTCGCCGGCTTCAGATCGCGGTGGATGATCCCCTGCTCGTGGGCCGCTTCGAGCGCCTCCGCGATCTCCTTCGCAATTGGCAACGCCTCGTCGAGTGGAATCGGTCCCTTCGCGATCCGGTCGGCGAGCGTGGGACCCTCGACCAGCTCCATCACGAGGGCAGGTGTACCGGACGAGTCGTCGACGCCGTAGATGTTGGCAATGTTCGGATGGTTTAGGGATGCGAGAACCTGTGCCTCACGCTCGAGGCGGGCGAGGCGGTCGTGGTCGGCAGCCAGGTCCGACGGCAGAACCTTGATCGCCACGTCGCGGGCCAGGCGGGAATCTCGGGCTCGATACACTTCGCCCATGCCGCCGCTGCCGATGAGCGAGAGGATCTCGTAGCCGCCGAGTCGAACGCCGGCGCTCAGAGCCAAGGGGATTGTTGTGGGCAGCCGATTATAGCGTCAGACTCGGTATGAACCCGCGATTCCTTCGTGAAAATGGTCAAATCAAACCCTGGCGGTTGTACGTCGATCACCACATGCGCATCGTCAAAGTACACAGCAAGAACGCCGCGTGCTGTCGTGTACGTCCACCTGAGACCGTCGACATATGTCGGCTTGCCAAGTCGTCGCTCCACCTCGGACGCGTTGGCGCCGACCAGTGCACAGGCGAAGCCCTCGATAAGGCGCCGATTCGGTGGGGTGTCCACCGACTGTGAGCTGCCCGGTGGAAGCTCGTTGTAATAAAACGTGACAGTGAAAAACGCCTCGGGCGTTGGATACCCCGAAGGCAGCGGAACCGTTGGGCTCGATGCGAGGATCGCGAGTTGAGCGTTCTCGTTGAAGACACGGACGCGTGAGGGTGTTCGCACGCCCACATCCGTGATGGTCCCATCTTTTTGAATATTGAAGGTGATGACGGTATGGCCGCTTTCCCTCGCCGCGGCGCACGGGATGATCCAGTGGCGTTTGATTTGCGGCATGAATTGCCGAATCCACGGCCCGAACTCGACACCTCTTGTATCAAACTGAATTTCTGGGCCAAAACTCCCATCGACCCTAGTGTTCGGAACAACGTCTTGGGTCGATGCTACCGACGCTGCTGAGACAACGAATAGCCAAAGTCCTAAACCGAGGAGTACCTTCCGCATCGTGGCACTCAAGACTTGACTGCCGACCAGATCGTCGCTCTTTCTGCCAAGATCTGCTGCGCCTCGCGCTCGAAACGGCCATGGCGTTCAGGATCGGCGGCCGTGGAATCCGAGAGGACTTTGAGGGCAATGTCGCGTTTCAGTCTCGGATCACGCGCGCGATAGACCTCACCCATCCCGCCCGCGCCGAGCGGGCCGATGTCGTACGGCCCGAGGCGAGAGCTTGGAGAGATCGTCACTGTTTCTTCGTCGGCGCGATTCGGCGCAACTCGTCGAAGAAATTCGTGATCAGGGTGACGTGGCTTTGCGCTTCAGGTGGCTCAGGTCGTTCGGCCGGCAGGAGCACCGCAAATCGTTTCCCATCCGGCGCAAGGTCAAAGTTGGGAGTCAGGCCGGTATTCGCTAACCGAGCATCGGACCATGCTCGGGGCTTATCCGCAACGAACATGTCCTCTTTCACGGCGTAGGTGGTCACCCTGATCCGGTTGTCATCTGTTCGATAAAACAGCTCGCGGCCGTTTCTTGACCATACCGGCATCATGCCGCCGCCATTCGAGACCAGCCGACGCGTACCTTTGTCGGGAAATGCACGCACGTACACCTCGTAGCTGCCAGATTCCGTATCCGCATAAGCCAGCCAGCGTCCATCTGGCGAGAATGCCGGGTGAGGCTGTGGGGAAGACATTTCGAGGAACAACTCGGGACTGCTGGCGCGCAATTGTCCCGAGCTTTCCTCCAGGAGCACGGTTTGGATGCGGCTACCGGCGGCATTCAATTCCCAAAAGGCAAGCCGGCGGCCGTCCGACGTAAACGACGTCGGTCGCTGGGGCGCTTTGCTCGTGGTCAACGGTTGTGGCTTTCCTGAGCCATCCGCGCGCGTCCAGAGCATGCCTCGCGAGGCACCGAAGACGACGTATCGTCCATCCGGGCTCCACACCGGATGGGCGTACACATCCTTGCCGTTGGTCAGCCGGGTCTTGCTGCCGCGCCGCCAATCGTAAGTCCACAGATCCGCCGTTGGTCCCTGGTTCTCCATCCAGATCAGTTGGCCGCCGTCCGGCGAGATGCGTGGAAACTGGTAGACGGCAGGTTCGAGCGGGAGACTCTCCAGTCTACCGGTGCTGTCCATCCAGGACATGGTTCTCATGCCCTCGGTCCTTCCTCTCCTGTAAAGCAGCACGCCCTTGGCAGAGACATCGAATCGTGCGAACCCGAACCCCGTGTCATTCGAGACATCCTCGATCATGGCGGCCGGCTGGCCGCGCGCGTGCAATGTGACTGCGTCGAACGACACAGCGAACAACGTGCCCTTGGTTACGTAGATCACGTGACCGGTTGGCACGTACCGAGGGTAAAACCCCGTGCGTTCCAAGACAATCTTCCATGTATGATCCGCCAGCGATAGCGCGCTGATGCTGGCTTCGTCGAAGTTCGAGAATGTTGTGGTCGACGTAAACAGTACGATCTTCCCGCCCTGAAGCACCTGCGGCCAGCGATGGCTGGTTTCGCCAGGCGCGAGGGCCGTCAATGGGACAACCTTTCCGCCAGTGGACGGAACCAGCGACAGCCCCGTCTCTGTCTCAAGTGCGGCGATGATATTGCCATCCTCACCCCAACTCCCGCCGCGCCCAGCCGGGGCGTCACACAATGTCACCGGCTCGCCGCCGTCCAGTTGCGTTTTCTTCAGTTTTCCTCCTGCGAAGAAGCCGACCCATTGCCCGTCCGGGGAAAAAAACGGCGCATACGCACCTTCGCTGCCGCGCATCTCCATTCGCTGCGCCTGGTCCAGCCGTCGAGTCAACAATTGCGACTTTCCATTCGAGTTTTGGACGACAAGAACCAGTCGTGTGCCGTCCGGAGAAAGGATGGCATCCGGGCCGAGATTGATTGGCGCCAAAGGCGTGCCCAGATCAACATCCAACCGTATCGCGCCGTGTCCCGTGTCCGATGGTTGTTGGTGCCAAGGTGCCCACAACACGGCAACAAGCCCCGCTCCAAGCACGGTGGCCAAGGCCCACGGCAAATTGTGCCGCCATCGGGGAGTCTCAGCGTCCTGTACGATGCTTGCCGTTCCGCGAGTCGTCAGGGCCTCGTCGATCTCCAAGCGCGCATCGCCAATGTCGCACAGACGTCGAGTGCGATCCTTCTCCAACGCGCGGCGCAACAGCTTGCGGATCGGCCAGGGCGTCTTCGCGGGCAGCGCGGCCCAATCGGGATCCTTCGTGAGAACCCAGGCCAACGTGTCAGACACCTCGTGACCCGCATACACGCGCTTCCCAGCGAGCATCTCGTAGAGCACGCAACCGAACGCCCAAATGTCGCTGCGTTTATCGGCTGCTTTGCCCTTTGCCTGCTCGGGCGACATGTAGGCTGCCGTGCCGAGAATCACGCCGGCACCCGTCATCGTCGCGGGCGACGTGATCGTCGGCGAGGTGACGGTATCGAAGGACCCGCTCGTCGCCTCAGCGGCTTTGGCGAGCCCGAAGTCCAACACCTTCACTTGACCATCTTTGGTCAGCGCGATGTTTGCGGGTTTCAGGTCCCGATGAATGATCCCCTTCTCATGCGCCGCCTCGAGGGCCTCCGCTATCTGTTTGGCGATGCTGAGCGCCTCGTCAACGGGAATCGGGCCACGAGCAATTCGCTTTTCCAAGCTCTCGCCGTCGACGAGTTCCAGGACGAGGAACTGCGCGCGGTCGACTTCTTCGAGGCCGTGGATTTGCGCGATGTGTGGATGATTCAGCGAGGCCAGAACTTGGGCTTCACGGCGGAACCGGGCGACGCGCTCGGGATCGTTCGTGAACGAGGCGGGAAGGATCTTGAGCGCAACGTCCCGACCGAGCTTCGTGTCTTTCGCGCGGTAGACCTCGCCCATGCCGCCTGCGCCCAGTAGCGAGCCGACTTCGTAGACGCCAGCCCGGTCGCCTGTACCAAGGGCCATCAAAAGGCTCGAGGAGCGTGCCCATTGTAGAGAGCTCTCGTGCCACGGGAAAGGGGCGCCCATGAACGAGCCTGATCGAGTTCCCTGCCGTCGGTGGCTGCGCTATCGGTGACCGAGTCTCCCGCTAAGAGAGGCTCGAACCAAGCCGAGTTCGCGCGACTGGAAGTGTCAATGAGGCGGATGCTCATGATTAATTAACTGAAGTCGTTGGCGCTTCTTATGCACGTGCAGTCGCTATATTGGTTGTAAGCGGGAACACGAAAGCACCGCTCTTCGTGAAACGCGCGATCACTTCCTGACTGTCAGCGGCAATCTGGCCGGCCAACTCACCCCGCTCGGTCTCGTTCATCGTCTTTCCCTTGGCGCTCATGCCGATGACGGCCATCGCGTTCAGCCGCGCGTACAGCGCACCGTCGGCTAGGCGGACGTCGTGTGAAAACGTCCCGACGCGGACGTCGCGGAACCCGCCGTCGACCAACAGCGCCATCAGGGCGTCGCTGTTTCCGAAGCTGTGGCGCGAATCGACGATCTTGCCGACATGCCGTTCGGCAATGTTATTGAGTTCGAGGCCAACTGGAATGTCCTGAAGAGAGCGCCAACAAGCAATCGCCACGCGGCCGCCAGGCGCGAGGACTCGCCGCATCTCGCGTGCGGCGCCCACCTTATCCGGAACGAACTGCAACCCTTGGTGACACGTTAGCAAGGAGAAGCGCTCGCTGTTGCCGACAGGCAGCGACGTCGCATTGCCTTCTCGCCAGTCGATCGTCGCATCTACGTTCCGCGCGACGGCGAGCATCGGTGGCGCGACATCGACGCCCGCGATCCGCGCACCCGGTCCGAGCTTTTCTCGGCCGATGCGCGCGGCGATGCCAGTGCCGCAAGCGACGTCGAGCAGGCTGTCGCCCTGCACGGGATTCAAACGCGCTATCAGCGCTTCAGCAAAAGGTCTGAACAGCGGTCTCACGAGGACGCGTTCGTAGACTTCCGAAAAGGTCATCGTGGTAAATAGTTGCGCCTCTGACATGTGTGCCCTCCTGTAACCAGCGTCACGTCACCTTCGCAAGCGCAAACCTTCGGCACGGTGACCAGCAAGGCGGGAGCCTAACGCGCCGCGTCCGCACCATGTGCGGCTCTTTCCCCTTGGACGAGAGTCATTTGCAATGGGCGCCACACAAGCTCAATCAGCAGCTCCACGATGGGCCTCTCAGCAGGCGATCGGCTCGGCGTCTACGGAATCAGCTCGCCGCTTGGCGCTGGCGGCATGGGGGGAAGTCTATCGCGTGCGTGATGCGAGGCTGAAACGCGAAATTGCCCTCAAGGTCCTCCCCGAGACGACCGCCGCCCGATCTGAAGCCCGCCCATCGCGCGGGGATTGTCCATCGGGATCTGAAGCCCGCCAACATCATGCTCACCAAGCGTGGCGTAAAGCTCTTGGACTTCGGTCTGGCGAAACTCCTGCCGCAAGCATCGTGCAGCCGGCTGCTTTGTGCACAAGTAGTGGTTGCTGAAAAGAAGTGGAAAACCAAGAACCGTCTACCGATGCCGACACATCAAGAGCGACAACAAGGACAGTCGCTTCAACGTCCTAAGCCAACGACGCTGTGCCCGTCAAATGACAATCTCGACTCCGTTGACTCAAGGGGCTTACACGTCCAAGCATTTGAACCCGAGCGCCTTAGCAGCGGGACCAGAGCGGGCTGCTGATGGCACGCCCGTTGCTCCGATCCCGTGGCCAGCGTCGGCTTCCTGGGACGTGCCCGTGCTGCCAAGGACGATTGTCGCCTCGCTTCTCGCCGCTGCCATTACCGTGTGGGGGCCTTCACGGCTGGCTCGAGCGGATGAGCAGTACCCGTATCCCTATCCGCCGCCACTTGTGTACCCCAGCGTCATCGTCCGCGGAGGCGAACTGCGAATCCTCGTGGAGCCGCGGTACGCGCAGGTATTCGTGGACGGCTATTACTCGGGTATCGCCGACAACTACGCCGGCTTGTTTCACCGCCTTCACGTCCCGCCCGGTGATCACAAAATTGCGCTGTACATCGAGGGCTACCGGACTGTCAGCCAGAGGCTGTCGGTCACGCCCGGCTCGACGTACAAACTTCGCTACTCGATGGAGAAGCTGGCGCCCGGCGGTGTGAGCGAGCCGCCGACACCGCCGGGGAACGCCGCGCCCGCACAGGGTCCCCCTGGGCCGCCGCCTCGCCCGTTTCCGCTATCGCCGCCGCCGCAACCGCCTAGCCGGCCTCGACGTCCGACTTCGGCACCCTCGTCATTCGCGTCCAGCCGGCCGCAGCAGAGATTCTGATCGACGGCGATCACTGGAACGGTCCGGTGGACGAGGAGCGCCTGCTGATCCAGGTGGCTGAGGGACTGCACCGCGTTGAGATCTTCAAGGATGGCTACCAGCGGTTCTCGAAAGAAGTCGAGATTCGTCGTGGCGAGACGATGCCGCTCAGCGTCAGCCTGCCACCTAACAAGCGGTAACAGCGGAAGAGGCAAGCATGCCGGCCTCTGGTTGCCGCAGCTGTCATCGCGGTGATGGCCTCCGGTCCAAATACGATGACCATCTCATTAACGGCTCCTTCGTTCCCTATATGATGTCGTCAAACGTCAACGTCGATCGTCAGCACGGCGCGCCCGGCGCCGCGCCAAATACAGCGGGGGTGGGCGGCGCGGTTTCAGGATGGAACGGCACTTGCCCTTCCCTTACGCTCACGATGGACGCCACGGCCGTCAAGACATCGGTGCCACGAGAAGCTGATCAGAAGAGACACTCTGCGATCGCCAATGGCGTAAAACGGTCGGACGGATCGATTCAAGCCACACAAGGGCTCGTGGACAAGGGTGTTAAATGACCAGACGGATTTGGCTTGGAGTTCAGAGCGCGTTGGCTATCGTCGTACTGGCCAGCCCGGCAGCGGCTCAGGCGGCAGGCGGGCCCCCTTCGAGCAGCTCTCAGGGTCCGATCGTTGTCGAGCAAGTGCGCGACGGTTTTGCGTTCGCGCCGACGTGCGCGTGACGGACGTGAACCACCAGACCGGCATTCTTGCCGGTGGTTATGGTGGATGGATGATCGACAACACCTTGCTTCTCGGTGGCGGGGGGTATGGGCTCACGAACGGGTCGGGCAAAACGGGGTTAGGGTACGCCGGGTTTGTGATCGGGTGGATGGAACGCGCCGATAAGCCCGTCGGCTACGGCGTCCGGGCGCTGTTCGGCTTCGGTGAAGGGTCCGTCACGAGTCCTTACACAGCGGTTCGCTATCCACCCGTGCCGACCCCATTCGACTATCGAACACAAACTCCGCGGGGACAGCAGGTCACGTATCTGGCCACCTATCACGAGCATTTCTTCGTCGCCGATCCGCAGGCGGATGTCATCATCCGCCTGAACCCCAAGATGCGTCTGACCGCGGGCGTTGGATACCGGCTCATCGCCGGCACATACAACATCGGTGGCCAACTGCAGGGCGTGACGGGCAGCTTTTCATTGCAAATTGGCGGATCGACATACGGGCGGCAGTAATCCGCGCCGCGCTAAAGAGTCGGTCTGGCGTGGCGCGAAGGATCGCGGCGATCCGGGCCGCGAGGTCGCGGCGGCTGTCGTCGTAGGTCTTCAGCGCGGCGACGAGCGGGGCGAGGCCGCCGCCCGTGGCGATGACGGCCTCGGCGTAGGCGAGCGCCCGCTTGACGACGGCCGGGCGCAGCAACGTCTTTTCGACCGCGGACAGGACGCTTTATGGCCGGCGACGAGCTCATCCCTATCGTGAATCAGTTAACGATGGATTTCGTCTCGCGGAAACGAAATCGAGTAGCACTTCAGCCCGACGCCGGTGACGCGACTTGCGGCATGCCTTGTCAGCGTTGCCCGCGCCAGCGCGATCTGGCGCGAACTATAGAAGGGGCGACGTTTCGATCAAGAGATCCGTCCACTCAACAGCCGATAGAGTGAAGTAGCGGTGGCCGCGAGGTAAACGTGTGACGCAGGGGGTGACGGTGACAGAATCTGGGTCACCGTTGCGTCGCTAACCTCGCTTGGCCGCCGCAACAGTCCTTCCACGCTCCCGTACTTCAACCAGGTCCAGCCACGCTTCTCAGCGAGGCACCCCTGGCCATCCACTGACCTCATACGACTTCTGGCCGGCCAGTAGGGAGCTTGTCAGCGAAGCGTGCCAATCTCAGCGGAGGGGAGCGCCACGAGCGCAGCCTATCTCGCATCCCTTGTTGCCGTCCAGCTGGCGCGCCGTTCTTAGTTGCAGGAATCTGAGAAATGTTCGGCCGTGGTCGTCTATCAATCTTGAGCGCACCAGTTGTAGGATCGGCCGTTCTTCGCTCGCGCCAATCGGAACCATCAGCTGAATAGGAGTTCCGCGATGCAGGAACGTGGAAACTGTGTGATCGCTGTGGGACCATCGCGAAGCGATTGGCCTCGCGATCAAACCATGTGGTGCGTGTCGCTCGCGTTGCTGTTGGTGGTCGCGGCGTCGGGTGCCGCCCAGGCGGCCGGCTCGATGACGACCCCCCGGCGCGGTCCAAGCGCTACGTTGCTGTCAGACGGAACAGTGCTCGTGGCGGGCGGCATCAGCCCCGATGGGTTTTCCAGGCTGGCGAGCGCCGAGCTCTACGACCCGACGACGGAGACTTTTTCCTCGGTTGGCGACATGACGACGCCCCGCCACTGGGCCACAGCCACGCTGCTTAGTGACGGAAGGGTACTGGTGGTGGGTGGGGAAGGTCCTGGTTTCCTCGCGAGCGCGGAGATCTATGATCCCGCGACGGGTACCTTTTCTCCCACCGGAAACATGTCCACGCCCCGAGCCACTCACGCGGCCACCTTGCTGACCGACGGCACCGTGCTCGTTGCGGGCGGCGAAACCTTCGCTGCGCCTCCTCTGGCGAGCGCCGAAATCTATGACCCCGTGACGGGCACTTTTGCGCCCACCGGAAGCATGTCAACGGGCCGAGACGGTCATACGGCCACCTTGCTCACCGACGGCACCGTGCTGGTGGCGGGCGGGTTCTTCAATAATGACGTCGCGCTCGCGAGTGCCGAGATTTACGACCCCACGACCGGCACGTTCTCCATAACGGGAAGCATGGCGACCGGCCGCGCATGCCATACAGCCACGGTGCTCACTCACGGCACGGTGCTCGTTGCGGGCGGCGAACACTTTCTTGTGCCGTCTCCCCTGGCGAGCGCCGAAATCTATGATCCCGTGACGGGTACGTTTTCACCTACTGGAAGCATGGCCACAGCCCGGGGTTCTGATACGGCCACGCTCCTTGATCACGGGACGGTGCTGGTGGCGGGAGGCATCAATTTCGGTTTCCTCGAGAGCGCAGAGATCTACGACCCCACAACGGGTACCTTTTTCCCGACTGGAAGCCTGGCAACGGCCCGGTCGGAACAGGCGGCGGCGTTACTCGTCGATGGGACGGTGCTGGTGGCGGGAGGCTTCAACAGTCAGTCAAAAGCTCTGGCGAGCGCCGAGATCTACGATCCTGCGAGGGGTACGTGGCGATAACTTGTGCCTGCTCAGAACTCGACAGGACTTCGATTTCCGCTTTTGTCAACGCGGTGTCCGTCGCGTGCTCCGCAAGTTCCTACGAGATTTGACGAACAGGGTTTCTTGCCGGCGTAGACACCACGAATCGTTTCGAGAAGCTCCTTCTGCAGGGCCGTCTTCAGGTACGCCTCCGCGCCGGCCTGGAGCGCGCGCCGTGCCTTGACGTCGCCTGCGCAGGTCAATCGGTTCGTCATAGGGGAAATCGTGTCGGCAACGTCGCGGCGTACTCGGTGGCCGACACGTCGAGGAGTGTGCCGGAATGTTCGCCGTGCATCGAATGCGGCGTCGACTTGGCAGGTTAAGAAACGTGACGCTTTGACATACAGTTCACCAACACGTCGACGTTCCGCTCAATCGCGCCGGCCGCCACCATCGCCTTCCGCCAGTCCGCGCAGTACTCGTCATCGATGGTGCCGTGCCTAGAAGCCTAGCGTTTCTTCATCAGCACGATACCGTCGTAACAACCGAAGAGTCGCGCACAGGCAACAGACCCTGGCCTGCCGATATCGCGGATCCCTGCGGCGTTTTTGAACAAAGCCGCTGGCGCGACGGACGCTACGCGTGGGATACTTCGGACGCGCGAGACAACGACGTCGTCAAGTACA
>Ga0182033_10000938_pt1 | contig 14275 bp, 15 predicted proteins | sample tim00Cox0000000H_FD_125968 | JGI IMG/M metagenome (GOLD analysis project Ga0182033, IMG submission 125968) | Lab enrichment of tropical soil microbial communities from Luquillo Experimental Forest, Puerto Rico - timezero.00C.oxic.00.000.00H | ecosystem: Environmental > Terrestrial > Soil >...
AGGGCCTGCACTGCATAGAACATATTCCAAATTCTGGCTTCGACCCTCCAGCTGCCGCCAGCGCCGGAATTAGCAATAGGAAGCCCGTCTTGACGGCAGTAACGGTCGCCTCAGACGCAAACAGCTCACTGAAAGGCATCGAGAGCCAGAAAGTCACAATCGTAAGGAGCGCGAGCACACCGGCCATTGGATGGATGATCTTAATCATGGCTTTCCTCCCCCTCCTGCAAGCTCGCTTCGGCTATGCGACGCAGATGCCTGGCACGGCGACCTTCTGGAACAGGTGCGGGGAAGCGACGGCCAAGGATCGATACTTTGAGAGTTTTGCCTGAAACTCTGGGTGCGTGAATGCAGTCTGGAAGTCAGCGGTCGATTCCCAGACCGCATAGTTCAAGTAAGTCGGATTTTCGCCGATCGCGCGATGAACCTGGGTCGAGATTGAAACCCGGCTGGCGCTTCATGAAGGCTGTAACATTTGCCAAAAGTCTGGCTCTTGTTGCCGTAACGCCCCACTGCCCGGGGCTTCCTAAAGATGCGGCCAAATAACGCTTGCGCGACATCATTTTGCGATGCAGCATAGATTCGCGACTCGAGGATCTCCAGACGGGGTCAATCTCGGTCGTCTGGGAAGCCAAAAAAAGGTAAATTTTACACGCCTCTGTCGCCAGTTAGGACGTGTTTTCTTGTTTGAGTTGCATGACAAGGATATGAAACTCAACATTTCTGTTGCGTCGCAACATAACAAGGCGCCTGGGGTAAGGACCCCGAGAGAGCGCGTGGCAAAGGGAGAAATGCTGGTTCCGTCAAGGACGCAGGGAGGTGATCGAGCGACTCGGAAAAAGGATGTGATCGATGCCTGCCAAGCTCTCCCTCGCAATCATGGCGAGGCCCCACTCAGAGTGGAGGGTCTGAGCCATGATGGTCCCCATGCCGGCCGCCGTGGTTCTGATTGTCTGCAAGACTGCCATCGTCGGGCCTCCTGACCCGAACGCAGCCTATACCGGAGCCGAGAATCGCGTGTGGGCCACCGAGCACGCCATGATGGTCTGCCGCCGCGAGGAGGTGCAGATGTACGACACGGCGGAGGCTGATGGCGCCGATCCGCAACCCTTCAACCTGCAACGTTGCCAGCGCTCGGCTATGATGCTCGGGCCACAATGGGACGCCGAGCATCGTTCATCTTCCTACCGGTTCTGGCGAGTGGCCTGCCCAGTGCCGATCGTGCGCAAGAATCAGGACGGATCGGAAGATATCATTGCGTGGAAGATGCCGGAATGCGTCCACCGGGAAACTGTGGTCTGCGAGGTCGACACCGCGATCTAGGTCGCCTTCTGAAAACGAGACGAGGGCGAGCCTGATCAGGCTCGTGCACTCCGTTATTCGACCCTTCTGATAGATGTTGCCAGGGGGCCCGGCTGGGGCGCAATATTCGGCTTCCGAGGGTGACCTGAGCTTGGCGTTTCGACGCGAAGAGACGCACATTCTTGGTTCCGTCGCGGTTTCTTAAGTCCAGCTCCCCTCGGCTAGAGGACATGATCATGCCCGTCTGGCTTAAGCTCACCGCCGGAGCCGCACTCGGCCTCACGCTAATCGGACTGGCCGGATTGCAGGGCGCCTCGAAAAAGCTCGGCCCGCTGGTGCAGGAGCATGGCACCACCTATTACAACGACGACGGCATGGTTTCGCCGCCGGTGATCTGCAAGCCGGAGAGCACCATCCTTGCCGCCATCAAGCAGGTGCACGCCAAATACGACTTCCTCGCCGGAAATGATCTCCAAGCCTTCGAGGATCGCGCGCGTGATTTGAAGGGACTGCCTCCGCTCAACGCCGATGAGCTTTACGTCATCACCGAGGACGTTCAGCTTCGTGACGGCAAGATGGTTCTCTTCATCGGGCTCAAGTCGAAATGCGTGAGCACGGTGTTCGGCTTTCCGGCCAAGCTCTACAACGAAATCCTGGGTAAGACCGCGGCCACCTGAAATTGAGCGCGCATTTCGACCGTTATCCTGGGTAGGATGTTCCGCGTGGAACACCTTACCTCCCACGGTCTGCGTAGCTCACCCGATCCATCCTTGCCGCACGGCCAGCTGGTCTACGCCATCGGCGACATTCACGGGAGGGCCGACCTGCTTGCCTTGCTGCTCGCCGAGATCGCCGCCGACCCGATGCGAGACAGGGAGGCAAGGAGGCGAACTCTGGTGTTCCTCGGCGACTATGTCGACCGCGGACCTGACAGCCGCGGCGTCGTTAACATGGTGCTGAACGAGTTGCCGCGAGGATTCGACGCGCATTTCCTCAAGGGCAATCATGAGGCGATCATGTTGGATTTCCTGGGAGATCCCTCCTATCTCGGTCACTGGCTCGCCAACGGCGCCGAGGCCACGTTCCGATCCTATGGCGTGGATGTCGCGGAACTGAGCCGCAAGGGTGCGCCTCCTGAGCTCTGGCGCAGAGCGCTCCTCGCCTCGCTTCCAGAGGCCCATCGCGATTTCTTTGAGGGCCTCGAGCTTGCGGTGTCCTTCGGCGATTATTTCTTTGTTCACGCCGGCGTAAGACCAGGCGTGCCGCTGGAAGCGCAGGATCCGCAGGATATGATTTGGATCCGCGGTCCGTTCCTGCAATCAGAAGAAGACTTCGGAAAGATCGTCGTGCATGGCCATACGCCATGCATGGAGCCAGTCATCCGCGCAAACCGAATCGGCATCGACACGGGCGCGGTGTTCACCGACCGGCTGACGGCCCTCCGCTTGGAAAATGGATCGCGGCGATTAATGCACGTGGACGCCTAGCCGCAGGCTCAGCCGTCTGGCGATTCGGCGGACAGACTCTTCAGGCGCTCGCTCAGGCTGCCAGTCCGGCGCCCTCTTGCGCCGCGGCGTCTCTCCTTGCGAGCGGACAGGAGCTTGGCGAGTGATCCGGCCGCTTCCGGCTTGCCTTCGGTCTCTTGCCCCGCCGCCTCCTTGGACTTGCTGGAAAGAGAGAATAGCGGCTCACGCGGCGGCCGCGCTTCAAGTTCGGCCTCGCCGCCATTTCGGACCGCTACGAAGGGCTCCGGCTCAGCTTGATGGTCGCGCGGTTGAGCCTGATCGGCTGACGAAGACGATGCGGCGAGAAGCGAGACGTCGGGCAGCACCAGGCTCTGCCCCTTAGCGACGGCAAGGACCTGGCTTGCGAGCTTGCCAATCTCTTCGCGCAGCAGGCCGTTCTCGCTGCCGCCGATGCGCCCATCCCTGAGCTCTTGTTTGAGCTTTGCCAACTCTGCGCTTAGCTTGCGATTTTCCCTGGCGAGGGTGGCATCGGATTTCGACGAGCGTCGCGACGAAGAAGCCTCGCCCTCCAACGCGCCACGGAGCTGGTCGATATCGCCGCGCTGGCTGTTCAGCGTCGCGCGCGCGAGCTTGAGGGCTTCGGCCTGGGAACCGGCAGTGTTGCGAAGCTCGGAGTTGGCGGCCTCGAGCTCCGCCATCGCCTCCTTGGCGGCCTTTAGCCTACCCTCGAGCTCCGGCAGGCGGCGCCGGATGGTCTGCTCGAGCACGCGGTTGGCGTTGTCCTTCTCCTGAAGGCGGCTCTTGGCGGTCTCGAGCTCGCCTCTGACGTCGGCGATCTCGACGCGGCGCTTGTTGGACTCGACCAGCTCGCGCGCGGCCTTGTCCTTGGCCTTCTCCAACGCCACCTCGACCCGGCGAAGCTCAATGGCGAACTCGGCGCGGAGCTGATCCTTGTCGGCCTGAATATCGGCCGCCGACATGGGCATTGTTGCCTCGATCCGCCGCTTTGTCAGACGCACGGCGCGCCGCCAAAATGCGGGGGCGAACAGCAAGGCAAGCAGGCTCGCGAGGAGAAAACCGAGAGCCGCATACATCCCAATGTCGATCATCAGAACTTGCGCTCCTAGAGTCGTTCCGCCAAGCGCGGAACGTGGCAAAGCGGGCGAATCGCCCGGCGGGCAAGCCACCCCAAAGGCGCCCCGTTAAGACTCCTTACCGCCAATCTAGAACGGATTCCAGGTCGGCTCGCGGGTATATTTCAGGTACCCGATATTGGCGCCAAGCCTCAATCCAAGACCTGACCGAATTGGGGCGAGAATAACGTGACCGCGGGCCAAGAATGTGACGCCGACGCCGCCGACGAGATAGGCAGAGCCGGCAACCCCTGCGAAAGTGTCGTAAATCTCCGCCGGGCTCTGAAGATCGTAAACAAGTACCATCGTCTTTGAGCCCTCGGCGCCGAGGTCGTAACCCACCGAGGGGCCCTGCCAATAGACGCGATGATCGCCAGCGTCCCTGGTGTAGAGCGTCCCTTCGCCGTAGCGCACGCCGGCGATGATGGCGCCCCCAGCCTCCTCGCCCAGAATGTAGCCGTTCGGGCGGCCGGCCCGCTGGAAGGTATATTCGATTGCCTTGGCGAGGCCCATGGAAATGCTGCCGAAGAAGCGGTGGCCTGCGTCCTTAATCTCCTCGACGCCAAAGGTGCCGCGTCTATTTGTCTCCTGCGGGGCATAGGCTTGGCGGCCGGGTGGGGGGGCGTAAGTATTTCCTGCGGGAAGAGGAGCATACGCGCCGGGCGCTGCTTGGTAGGGCGCGCCCGGTCCACCCGGATCTGCCGGTGGTGGCAGCTGCTGAGCGTTGGGCGGATGTGGCGTGATCACCATGGGCTGATCGTCGGTCTGGGCGATGTTGATTGTGCTCTGCGACTCAGCGGTTTCGCCGGTCGCAAGAAGCAGAATCGCGGCGAGCGCGGCTCCGGACAGTTCGATTCGCATGGCATGTCCCCGTTGGCTTTGCAAAGCCAGGCCGAGACCCAACCAGGGGTCCGGCTCTCTACCCGTATGATTTGCTTAAACAGTTACTAAAGAGTGGCGAGCTGACCTTCAGGATGTCGCAGGTCTTTGTCCCCAGGCGACAAAGCCTGGATTGCGCAGTCCGGTTTCGGTCTTGCCGTAGCGGAGCGGCTTTCCGTCTGCATCCTCAACATAACCGCCGGCAGCAATCAGCACCGCGTGGCCTGCCGCGGTGTCCCATTCCATGGTGGGCCCAAAGCGCGGATAGACATCGGCAACGCCCCGGGCAACCTCCAGAAATTTGAGCGCGGAGCCGGCACCTGACCTTGCAGCAATCTTATGCTTGGCGAGGAAGGCTTCCGTGGCTGAATCGAGGTGCGACCGGCTCACCACGGCGACGAGCCCATCGGGTGAAGGGGCGCGCACGTGGATCGGACGGATGTCGAGTGTCTTTAGGTCTGCTCCGTCGTCGCTCGGCACGAGTGTCGCCTCGACGGCTTTGTCGGCGTCGGGCGTGAGTGCCAGAAGGGAACGGGCCGGCGCATAGACAAGACCAAAACGCGGGTAGCCGTCCTCGATCAGAGCAATGTTGATGGTGAAGTCGGAACGCTTCTGGATGAACTCCTTGGTGCCGTCGAGCGGGTCGAGCAGGAAGAAGCATCGACCAAGAGGGGCCGAGCGGTCGCTAGCGATCTCCTCGGAGACCACGGGGATCTGCGGAGCGATACGCTTGAGTGCCTCGATAACGATCGCCTCCGACGCCTTGTCAGCTTGCGTGACCGGGCTTGAGTCAGCCTTCAGTCTGACCTCGGTGCCGTGGCGGCAGTGCCGCATGATGGCGGCACCCGAGCGCGCCGCGGCGTCGGTCAGGATTTTCGCTGTGCGCGCGACGTCGAAGCCGGCATATTGGGAGGCCTGTCATTCTTGAGTTGTGTGCTTTGGGGCTGACAAGGCAAACTGCTTTCGTGGTGCATTGATTCGTTTGTTGCGCGCATCGATGCGGGACAGCGGACTGCGCCGCCTCGATCTAACAGATTTTGTGATTGCGACCCGCGTCATTTTTCGGCGAGGGGCAAAGCCCGATTCCAGGGGGGAAGACATGAGCGAGCCGATAGCGATCGGCGATCTTGAACTTGCGGCGCTGATCTCGAGCCGCATCTGCCACGATGTGATCAGTCCGGTCGGAGCCATTGCCAATGGCCTCGAGATGCTGGGCGAAGAGCAGGACGCGACCATGCGCGAGCAGACCATGGAGCTGATCAGAAAGAGCGCCCGCCAAGCCTCGGCCAAACTGCAATTCGCACGGCTTGCCTTCGGCGCTGCGGGATCGACCGGAGGGGAAATCGACCTTCGCGATGCGGAGAAAGTAGCGAGAGATTTCGTCCAGGGCGCCAAGCACGTGCTGAACTGGCAGGGCCCCATCGCCACGTTGCCAAAGAATAAGGTCAAGCTCCTGCTGAACCTGATCGCACTCGGGGTCGGGGCACTTCCGAGAGGAGGCGCGGTCAAAGTCGAGATCAAAGGCGAGGCGCCGGCCATCACCTTAAGGGTGCTCGCCCAAGGAGAGCCCGCGCGGTTGACCGAGCAGGTCATGAGTTTGCTCGTGGGCGCGAATGGCATCGCGCTCGATGCCCATTCGATTCAGCCCTATTACGCGCGCCGTGTGGCCGAGGCTGCCGGCATGAGGGTGACAGTAGAGACCCGCACCAAAGAGATCGAGCTTAAGGCCGCTTAGGTGTAGTGAACGGCTTGAAATGCAGGAAAGGATTTAAGCCGCCTCGGACTCGTCTTCCGGGTTGCGCAGCACGTAGCCGCGGCCCCAAACCGTCTCGATATAGTGCTTGCCGCCGGTCGCTGCTGCGAGCTTCTTGCGCAGCTTGCAGATGAAGACGTCGATGATCTTGAGCTCCGGCTCGTCCATGCCGCCATAGAGGTGGTTCAGGAACATCTCCTTGGTCAGCGTGGTTCCCTTGCGCAACGAGAGAAGCTCGAGCATCTGGTACTCCTTGCCGGTTAGATGCACGCGCTGGCCGTTTACGTCCACGGTCTTGGTATCGAGATTGACCTTGAGCCCGCCGGTCTGGATCACCGACTGGGCATGGCCCTTTGAGCGGCGGACGATGGCGTGGATGCGGGCGACCAACTCATCCTTGTGGAAGGGCTTGGTCATATAGTCGTCGGCACCGAAGCCCAGCCCCCTGACCTTGTCCTCGATACCAGCGAGGCCGGAAAGGATCAGGATCGGGGTCTGCACCTTGCTCACCCGCAAAGTCTTCAGCACCTCATAGCCGCTCATGTCAGGAAGATTCAGATCAAGTAGGATAATGTCGTAGTCGTAGAGCTTACCGAGGTCGACGCCCTCTTCGCCAAGGTCGGTCGTATAGACGTTGAAGCCGTCGGACTGGAGCATCAGCTCGATGCTCTGGGCGGTAGCGCTGTCGTCTTCGATAAGAAGCACCCGCATCTTATTCCCCCGTCTCCCAGGCCGTTCTTACTCGTTCCCCAAAATGGCACGTGCCCTTGCGCTCGACGCAAAAACGGATGGTTAATTCGAATCAACAAATTAGTGGCCAATAGTTAACAAAAGCTAAGTTTCTGGCGAGTGCTATCGGTGCTTGCGCTCTGATTTTGGCTATTCGTCAAATGCGAGTACATGGTTTACCGCCCCTTAAGGGCTCTTGGCGAAAATCGGCTAAGAGGGGTGGGGGCCGGCTCCCGGGCGGCGACTGCGGCGCGGGACCACGCATCGATATTGAAATCCCCCGTTCCAGGTCCGAAAATGTTGAGGGTATCGAACCATGAAATCACAGGACGCATTGAGCCGGCTGAAGCGCTTCGACGTCGAGGAGAAGCAGCGCAAAGTCTCCGAGATCGAAGCCATGATCGGCGACTTCCATCAGATGGCGACCGACCTAGACCGTCAGATTGCCATTGAGCAGGAACGCGCCGGCGTCTCTGACACCAATCACTACGCCTATCCGACCTTCGCCAAAGCCGCCATCCAGAGGCGGGACAATCTGCTCGCGTCCGCCGCGGATCTGGAGGTGAGGCTCGCAAGCGCACGAGAGACGCTGGCCGAGGCCTTCGACGAATTAAAAAGGATCGAGCTGCTCGAGGAGCGCGACGCCGAGCGCATCAAGATCGAGCAAGCCCGCGCCGAGCTAGGCTCCGTGGCGGGTGTGTCGCACCGCGTGGCAAGTTAGGTGTTAGGTTCGCGCCCTTAGACCTGCCGCACTGGCGCGGAGTTTGGCCTGCGTGGAACCGAGGGGAGGGACCAATGCCGTCCTTCGACATCGTGTCAAAGACCGATCATGCCGAGATCGACAACGCCCTCGCCAATATGGCGCGCGAGATGAGCCAGCGTTACGATTTCAAGGGCTCTCAATCCCGTATCGAGCGGAAGGACGCCGAGATCACCATAAACGCGGACGACGAGCTCAAACTCAAGCAGATGCACGAGCTGCTGCAAGGGCACTTGGCGCGCCGCAAAATCGAACCTGGCGTGCTCGACTACAAGACAGTGGAGAAGGCAGCAGGCCAGGCGGTCAGGCAAAAGGCGCTAATCCGGCAAGGGATCGACCGAGAGCTGGCGAAGCGAATCGTGAAAGAGATCAAGGACGGGAAATATAAAGTACAGGTCACGGTACAGGGCGACGAACTCAGGGTTTCAGGCAAGAAGCGGGACGATCTGCAGGCGGTGATCCAACACATCAAGGGGCTTTCGGTGGAGCTTCCCCTGCAGTATGTGAACTTCCGCGACTAGCGTTGTAACGAGATGCAGGGGCGTGCCTTGTCGCCAAGCGTTCGGTTGAGCATCCTATTGCTGTCAATAGCCGGCATGTTGTCGGGCTGCGGCGTGAGCGTCAGCAGCCTTGGCATCGGCGGCGGCGGTGGCGCGGTGGGCACGAGCCTCGCCGAAGAGGAGGCCACTGGATCGACTTCGGCTCCCGGTGCGACAAACGTCGCCGTCACGAGAGCGAGGCCGTTCGACGCTTATGTGACGATGGGCGGCATCATCAAGCGCTGCTGGTTCAATGCCACAGATCCGCTACTGCCGAACTACGTCTATCGCGCCGATGTCAGTCCAGGGGGCAGCACGGTGACCATTACTGTGCATCAGCGCATCGAACTCGGCAGAGCGGGGCTTCTGACCTACATCATCGATTTCAAACCAGCCGGCGCGTCGACGGTGATCACCACCGAAAACCGCACCATGCCGCCCGAGCTTGCCGCCAAGATGCAATACGACATCGACCGCTGGCAGCACGGCCAATCAAACTGCAACAAGACTATGCCGGTCACCGCCTCGGCCAAAGCGGCGAAGCCACGGGTGACTGCCAGATAGGATCAGTACCCGCCCTAAAGCTGAGTGTAGGCTAGCGGACCCGCCTCGCCATGCAGTCCCGGTAAGCAGCCCAATAGATCTTATCCGCCGTTCTCTGGCGTGCATGAGCGCCGGACAAAACGCCGCCGCCGCCGCCAATTGCGGCGCCTGCACCAGCGCCGCCGGCCGCCCGATGTCGGCACCGAGCAGGCCGCCGCCCGACACGAACGTGCGGTTCATATCTCGCTCCGTTCTCTAGTGGTGGCAGACAACGGCCGATTTTCGCACGTTGCGGATGCAATGCGTGCGCACCGGGCCGATGACCTTCCCATGAAGGCTGCTCAAATTATTTGCGATGGGATGCTGCAGCCTGCGTTGTGACCTCTCGGTAGAAACCTGTGGGTTCCTCGCTTGCCGTCAACGTCAACCATCTGGAAGTTGACGATGTAAGGCACTCCCTGGTCCCGCGATATCGTTGCCCCGTTCGGCGACGCCATCTTCCATACGGTCTGGCATTGGGCGTCGTCAAGGACGGCGCTTGGGCGGCCCCAGCTCATGGCCGAACGAGCTCGAGCACGCCGACAAACAACCAGTAGAAACCGAGAAAAGGGTGATCGCAACTACGGTCGAGGCGGGCTCGGTCAGCAGCAGGAGGCCGACGAGGATCGCCGCAATTCCCTCAAGGAGAAAGACCCACCAATTGGTCGTTGATACAGGAACCGCGATCGCCATAGCTGGTCCTCCGATTGCTACGCTTAGATTAGCTGGCGGAATGGCACCTTCCGCTAGCGCAGGGCCAGACAGCTCCTGGAATTATACTCTGTTCGCTGACGACCGGGGCGATTTTGCATGGTTTTTGTGCGGCGTCGGTATCGCATCGGTCGTTTTCGGGGACTCTCCGGGCACCACGATCCACTCTGGAGTGAGCAGCCTCAGCGTCGCGTCAGCCCCAATCGCGAGCGTGTGAATGTAGAGGCCAGTCGTCTTCTCATCGGTCACTTCCATGACCGGGGAGGGCGCGGAGACGAGCTTGAGCCCCGCGGAGTGACCGATCCAGTCAATATGGCGGTGACCGTGCATCAGGATGGTCTGGCTGGCCAAAGGCTGAAGCTTGCGGATGAACCAGTTGCCGTTGATCAGCGCCGTGCCGATGCGCTCCGACAGCGCCTTTGCCGGGCGCGGATATTCAACGACATGATGGTGCAATGCGACGATCCAGCAGGCACGCCGGTATTCCTTGCAGGCGATTACGATCCCCCTCACCTGTTCGTGCGTGACCATGCCGAGCGCGTTGGTGAAGGAGAAATGCGTGTCGGCATTGGAGTTGAGCAAGATGACGCCGAGGCCGTCTTCCCGATCAGGTGGAAGCACCATGGGAAACGCCTTGGCCCATAGCTCCGGGAGCGCATAAGAAAAGAGCGGTTTGGCGACATCGGCAAAGTGGGCCATCTGCTTGAAATGCGGCTCGAGAAATTCCTTGAGCGTCCTGCCGACGCGCCCCCTGCCAGGCTCGACGACGCGCACGCGATTCCCTTGCAGCTCTTCCGTGGCCGATAAGGCGCGGAGTTGACGCAAGCGGCGGTTCGGGCTTGTGGGTAAATCCATGCGGGCCGGATTGGCTCGATCGACGATATTGAGGTCGTGATTGCCGGGCAGGATCAGCATGCGTTCAGCGAGTCGCGGATGTGCGGCGATTGCGTCGAGGAACTCCGCCCATTCGGCGGAGCTGCCTGCGTCGGTCATGTCTCCAGTGATCAGAACGAGATCGAGAGGAGCCTTGGCATGCAGCGCATCAAGCTCGTTCAAGAGCCGTCTCAGCCGCTCATTACCGCGCGGGCCCAATCGTCCGCTCTCGATGCGAAAGCCGTAGCGCTCGCTGACGACGTGCACATCCGATAAATGCGCGACACGCCAGAGCCGGGCATTGTCTGGCCGCTCGTCGAAGGCGGCGAGGTCGCGCGGTTGATCCATCATTGCATCAGCCGTCCCCCAGACGAGGCCGCCGATGGCGAGATAACCGCAAATCAGCACCGCGCTGTTGGCGAGCGCGACACCGATGAGGCTCCGCCAGGAGCCGATCTCGGCAAAGGTGCCGAAGAGCTGGGCGCTTGGCCACACGAGATACAGCACGAGCAGAGAAGCGCCGAAGATCAAGAGACCGGCAACAAAGGCAGAGGCTGCGCGCAGCCTCGCGTATTGATCTTTACTCGCGGATTTGACGAACACGCGTTCGGCGATCTGGCGCAACACTTCTCGGACCGTGGCGTAGCCTGGCTGCACCACGACCGAGTTCAGGGCCCAGAAGCTATTCTCGACCAGGCGAAACAGAGTACGCCAGCCAAAATAACCAAGCGCAAGGACGGAGGCGAGCCCGAGCAGCGACCAGACGCCGACCACGAACGTCGCGATCGTGCCAGAGAGCGTTCGCACCCAATCGGAAACGACGATTGGGCCAAGACCGAGCAGCAAACCTGGAACGACGAGCAGAAGCGTCCAAGCGATGAGCAGCTTGGGCAGGCTGATCTCGACGAGCAGACTGCCGGCAAGCGAAAGCAACGAGCGGCGCTTGGTGCTCGACACGTCGGTTTCGACATCGCCGTGCCGCGGGTCGATGACGGGTTTACCAAGGCCGCCTTGGTCGGCCGAGGTCGTCATTTCCGGTCACTGGCTTGTGGGTTGCCCGACAGAAGCGTCGCAATCCAGCTCGTGGACGGATAGCGCGCGCAGAGCGTGAGGATGGCGATCAGGATTGGAACGCCGAGAAATGCGCCAGGAATTCCCCAAAGGAACCCGAAAAAGAATACGGCAAATACGACTGCTACCGGAGAGATCGACAGCGCCGCGCCCATGACAAGCGGTTCGAGATAATTGCCGATAGTGAATTGGATGGCGAACATGCCGAGAAGAACAACGAGCCTATCCTGCCAGGTCTCGAATTGGGCCACGGCGAACAGACTTGGCAGCAACATCGCAACGAAGGAACCGATAAAGGGGATGTAGTTTAGGGCGAAAGCGACGAAGCCCCAGGCCCCAGCCAATTCCAGGCCGGAGAGAAGTGCAAAGCCCCACACGGCAAACCCGGTAAGCGCGCTCATCTGCGTGCGCACGAGCATGTATTTGCGGATCTTTGCGGCCATCTCCTCGCCGACTTCAATGAAGTGCGGTCCGTCTGTCTGCTTGCCGGTCATGGCAAGCCGCTCGCGGAAATCGCCGGTCTCAAGCAAAGCCAACATCATGAACACGAAGGCGAGGACGGCGAATCCGACGAGAGTATTGATGTGGCCGACGAGCGTTTGGAAGAGTCGCATGAGCCACATCACGTCGAACCGCTCCGACAAAGGACCCACGACGAAAATCTCATGCTCTTCCAGCCAGCGCGCCCAGTCGAGGTAGACAGCTTGGAAGCGCGCGGCATGGCCGATCAACCATTGGCGCTCAACGCTGAGCGCCCAGGTAACCATGGAGCTGCCGGCGACGATCACTGCCAGGGTCAAGACCAGGGTCAGTAACAACGCAATGGCTTGCGGAAGTTTTGTTTCCAGCGCCCGTTGCAGTGGCCAGACAATCGCGACCATGAACAGCGCGAAGGCAAAGGGCGCCAAGATGGAGCTCGCGAAATAGAGCGCAGCCGAGACGATGATCGCCGTGCAAACGGCAAGCATAGCGCGCGTTTGGCGATCGGTGACCATGGTTTGGACCCTAGCTCAGAATGATCCGAAGTGAGCGAGCAGACGCTCGCGAGCAGCGAGAGCGAAGACCAGCGGTCAAAAGTCGACAAGGATGCCGATGAAGTCCCATAGGCCAGCGTCAGATGTGATCGAGGAGGCCGTCGAGATCGAGCGTGGAGCGCTTGCCGAGATCGTCACCGTGTGCATCGAGGAAGGTTTGCGCCGAGCGGCGGCCTTCATTGCGCAGCATGACGAAGAAATCCCACTCGGCGTTGAGCTTCGACGAATAGCCAAGCTCAGTCATGGTGGCGCTTGAGATGCGGTGGATGCGCATGCCGGCCCAGCGCGCGCCCTCACTGTTGCCGGGGGCCGAGACCTGCCGCAGCAAGGCCATCATGCGCAGTTCCTTCAGCAAGGTCGCGTTGAAGGAAACTTCGTTGACGCGGTTGATGATGTCGCGTGCGCTTCGCGGCGTGCCCGGGCGCTCGACGGGATTGACCTGTACGAGGATCGTGTCTCTCGACTCACATTCGCGGATCAGCGGCGTGATGGTGGGGTTTCCGGCATAGCCGCCGTCCCAATAGGCCTCGCCGTCGATCTCAATGGCCTGGAACAATGTCGGCAGGCAGGCGGAGGCGAGGAGGACTTCCGGTGTCAATTCGGCGTTGCGAAATATACGCCCGCGCCCAGTGTGCACATTGGTGGCGGTGACGAACAGTTTGATTGGGGCCTTGGCGAGGTGCCTGAAGTCGATGCAGTCGGCGAGGATGTCGCGGAGCGGATTGGCGCCATGCGGGTTGAGATCATAGGGCGAGAAGATACGCGCCATCAGATCGAGGGTGACAAACATCGGCGAGGTGTCGAGCGTCCAGCGCCCGAGCATGACGTCTAGTGGCGAGCGCCGGAAGGGGCTGAGCACGGCCGCGTCAGACACGCGTTGCCAGAACTGCTTCAACGCGGTCTTGGCACCCTCGGCTCCGCCTGCAGCATGACCGCTGACCAGCACGGCAGCATTCATGGCCCCGGCGGACGTTCCTGATATGCCTTCGACCTGCAGCCGGGGTTCTTCCAGCAGGCGGTCGAGGACGCCCCAGGTGAAGGCGCCGTGCGCACCGCCGCCTTGCAAGGCGAGGTCGACGAGTATGGGGGCGCGGTCTTTGTCGGACTTGCTTGGGGTGGCTGCCATCTCATCCTAACCAGGAAGGAAGCGAGAGGTGGAAGGGTACGGCGATCAGCCCCTGAATGTCACCCTATTGATGTGACTTTTTGGGGCATTTTTTGGCTGTTTCCCGCCATTTCTCCCGCGTCATGTTGCATTTATGTTGCCTCCAAACCCGCGCCAGGAGTGCGGGTCCAAATTAGAACCCCACTATTAGCGGTCCCAAATTAGAACCGCTAAAAGTTTCCAATTTTCGGTAAACTTATTGCGCCAGCAGGGACGGCGCTTCGGCCATGCCGCCATCGCTGGGGAACAAGTGCCCGTAGGTGTCGAGGGTCATGGCG
>Ga0182033_10000940_pt1 | contig 14259 bp, 13 predicted proteins | sample tim00Cox0000000H_FD_125968 | JGI IMG/M metagenome (GOLD analysis project Ga0182033, IMG submission 125968) | Lab enrichment of tropical soil microbial communities from Luquillo Experimental Forest, Puerto Rico - timezero.00C.oxic.00.000.00H | ecosystem: Environmental > Terrestrial > Soil >...
ACCCCGAACGGTGAACGCTAGTCATACACTCCCACCACTTCCCATTGACTCAAGCCTTGGGCCAGGCGGTAAATACCCCCATCCTCCAGTACTACGTCCCATTCGCTGATTTCCCAGCGAGCGCGATCCCACCAATTTCCCGATAAATTCCAAGGACCACGCGCTTCCAGAATTTTACCGGAAATCAGGTTGCTTTGTACCGAGACAGGTTTGTCTTTGTCTAATTGAACACTGGCAATGATTCCCGGGCGATAACGGCGTAAACCGGGTCCAATTTTTGGGTGGCTCGTATTTTTAACGCCATGCCAGGACCAGTCGAATTCCGGCGTCTGGATTCGAAGACTGTCTGGCCGATGGGTATTGATTTGTTGAGGTATACCGACTTTTTCGGTGCCCACTAATGCAGCCAGCCTTGCCAACGTCTGAAAGAATCGGTTGGGATCTCGAAGCTTTCCCTGAAATAAATCAAACTGATGGCCATCAGGTTTGCTCGGTTTGATCTCCAGATGGAAACTTGTTACCGGCGCAGTCGTTTGGAGTGTTTCCAGATATTGGACAGCAATCCCATAGAGCATCTCGACATCTCTGGTCGGAGCTGGAATTTGCAGGGAACGAAGAATTTTTTCTCCATTTTCCAGGGTAAGCACCAGGTGCAACTCGGCGATCAGGAGGTAAACCGACTCGATGCGCAGCGATAATCTTTCCAGAAAACGCCTGAGAACAAACAAAAGAGGTTCGAGCGTTTCCAGGCGCTGTTCAAAGTCGATTGATTCTTCAAATTTCTCGGACGGCTGAACAAAGTGAAGCACTTTTGTGGTTTGCCCGGCGGCGCGATCCCAAAGCGATAAACCTTCCAGCCCGAGGCGTTGCGCAATTTCGTTTCGCGGCAGTCGGGTCAACGCCCCAAGTGTACGCACGCCCCAGCTTTTTAAAATATCGAGCAAAAAGGCAGAGGGATCTAAAGATTCCAACGGCAGAGATTGAAGCAGATTGCAATCGTGAGAAATCTCCAGGACTGGATCAGCAATCTTTGCTGCCTGGAGAGCAATCTCCGGATTGGGTGCTATGCCTGCCTGGGCCTTGAGGCCGATAGCTCGTAATTGAGCTAATAATTTTCTCAGGCCGCTCTGTAGATGACGTGTCTTCGTTACATCGATTGTGCAGACGCCGGGAGCACTATTTTCGATAAATGGCGAATAACTGTATGCAAGCTGGAGCAACACATCCTGGAGTTGCCGTTCGTGAGATCGAGCGCGTGTGTATAAAACAAGCTCAGGAGCACGGGCAATTGCCTGGCTTGTCGATGCTCCGGGTCGAATTCCAGCCTCTTCTGCAGCATGATTCAGCTCGATGACATGAATACCATCATCATCCAGCAGGGCCGCAGGAATATCGGCATGCGTTTCTTCAAAAACAGGGGAAGAAAACAGATCGGAATAATGATCTTCAAGCGTGACATCCAAAGAGAGTTGCTTTGATGACACGTAAGTATTTTCAACTCTTTGCATCAAGCGTTTTTGACGGGCACACTGCAAAAAGTAAAAAGGAATGTAAATAACTGCGAAACAGCTAGTTTTAATTTTAGGCATATCGATATTCCAGTTGGGATCGGCGACGCACAATTTCCAGAGAAAAAAGTTTGACTATTTCCGATCGAAACGATGTCAGATCATCGAATCTAAGCTGATGCGTCAGCATGATACTGATCTGTGCACTGCTCACCAGAGGATGACGTGTAATGGTTAGAAGCGTGCTTTTGTTCTCCTCGATAATGCGCTGAAAACGGTACCATGTTGTGCCAGGAATTTTTCTGAGTTCGGCATCTGAGTTCTGCTTAAAATCCAGAATACTTAGTGGAAGATTACTGTCCCGGAGAACCAGGTCTGTTGCCTTAAGGGCCTGAGCGACGTTTTGACAGCGAATCCAGAGGAGCAGGGGGTAGCCGGTAGAAGGTTCGAAGGAATTTTTGCCATCGATAAGGGCGACACATTGGGAGTGTTGCTGCATCGCTTCGATGATTTCATGTAATACGATTGCTCCTCCTGCGCTGATATGGGGGATGATGAGTTGGGTAATGGATCCTTTGGGCAGACCGCCTCCCAGAAGAGCATCTAGTGGTAGCCAACCGGTGGAGGCAAGACGATGGGTAACTTTTTGCTGGGGAAAACGTTCGGCTAAAAACTTGCGTAACTGGATGATTTTAGGCGAGCCCGGCATAGTGTTCTTATGAACACTATTTGGTTCAAGACTTATTTCAAGATGGAATTTTGAAGGTAGAATACAGAATTCAGAATTCCGAACCCCGAACTCCAAATGGTGAACGGCGAACGGTGAACTTTGAACGGCGAACCGCGAACGATGTCTAGGCGAGGCCAGACTGGTAGATGCCAAGGTGTTGTCAGGCTGCCGGATATAGGGAGGGCCGGATCTCCGAACCAGCCGTGCTCTTCTCTGCCTGCTTGAGTTCCGTGCTCTCGCGCCCGATCGCGGCGACCCCGAGGATCTCACCCGTGGCATTCCGGATGGGACACATGATCAGCGAGACCTTGATTCGCACGCTGTCCTTTCTCACTCGCACCGTCTCATAGTCCTCAACGCGCTGCCCCTGTTCGATGCGCTCCTGGATCTGCGCGATCTCCATGTGCCATCTAGTAATCTTTCCTCGCAGGAATCGTCAAGCACGCTCAACCAGATCCGACGAGCAAGGGATGCAATCCGGGACCGCTGTGCCGACTGCAAGTCAAAGTTCAATAATGCTGACTGCGCCGGCCCCACTGACCATTTCCAGCTGATATCGATACGACCGCTTCGGCCAGTCAGACGAAGTGAAAATGTTTTGGGGCTGCAGCGTTTCCACCAACTCGCCCATCAGTCCGCCCTCGAGCTTGGTCTTGGTTACGCGATGCCGCGAGTCAAAGTAAACAATCGCGTGACCACGGTGAGAGAGGAACCGTCCACCGCTTACCATTTCGATTCGGTTCGTTTTCATCTCAAGTTTTAGGGCTCACACAAATTGGTGTTCTAATTAGTTCAAACGAGCGCTAGCGGATCACCTCTAGGTCTCCGCGAGTTAAGTTGCACTTGAACCGGCACATCCTTAGAGCGTTAACGGATTGTTGTAAATGGAACCAAAGGTCCAGAAGCGCACGCCAACGCGCGTGAAATGGTAGGGCGAGCCTCCCGGCGAGCCGCGTTTGCGCCGACGGCTCAACAGACTGCGAATCTATCAGTCGATGAAGTCAGACACGAGGAAAGTGATCCTGGCCGCAGGGCAGGTTGCTATGGACTAAATTGATGAAATCGGCCGGCGACGACCGGCCGACAGAGAATCACCGTGAACGGTTCGCGTCATCTTTTACGCAGACCCACCAAACACATGCCAGGAGTGCAGCACCAAGAAACAAAAACATTCCCAATGTCAACATACGCCTCTGGTGATGCCGGAATACAGAGTGAGAGTCAAAGGGAAATTACAACATCCGGAAAAAAGCTCAGGCCAGCCGAATTGCAAAAAAATCCAGGAAAACCTGTCGATAAACCTCCCGCTTGAATTCCGGTACCCATTGGAGACGGAAATCAGCAGGTTCAATCCAGCGAATCCGGCTGAACTCGGGATTGTCCGTCTCTACTTTCACAGAGGAGGCGGGGGCCGTGAGTCGGACAAGGAAATAGAATTGTTCCTGGCCGTCGAACCCTTCCTTTTTGCGTCCCTCTTGGAAGAGGTAACGATAGGGACCCTTACAGTCCAGGACGCGATAATGGGAAGGCTTAAGAGAAACCTCTTCGCGCAATTCTCTGAACAATGCCTCTAAGGGGAGCTCATCTTTTCTGACTCCTCCCTGGGGGAACTGCCAGGCGTCGCTTACGCCCGAACGTTCGCCAATGAGAATTTTCTGATCTGCTGCCTGAATGATTGCCGCCACATTCGAGCGGTAGCGAGGCGAAGACATGCCTATTTGTGAAGCAGTTCGAGCAACGATTTGATAGCATCTTTTGCCTGGCCTTTGAATTCGTTCGTCATTTTGTCCCTGAAAGCGCTAACGAGCCGTTTGGTCAAATCCTCTTTCGGCTGTTCGGGCGTTCCAGAGATCCGAACCGGCGTCCAGCGCAACCCATCTTTCTGATCGGTAAAGACCCGTTCTTCAGCGCCGGGAATCCATCCGAGGATTTTCGGGGATAGCCCCAGGAGCAGATTCGCGTCGATATGTCCGGGCCCCATTGATCCGGTGCCCTCCAGTCGTATCTGGTCCTGATAGCTTGCCTGAAAGTTCGAAAATTGCGTGTTGCGCTCCTGGTAGCGAATATCCGTCGCGATGGAGTCTAGTTGCACGTCATTGAGACCGCCAAATCTTGCAAGTTGATGCAACGTTCCAAAGACGTTTGCCAAATCGATTGCGGCTCCCGATATTTTCACCGAGCCGGTAACTTCACCGTGCTCGAAGCGGTCAAGATCTCCTTTGTAGACCAAGTGCCCCGACATTTTGCCTCCGAATCGCCATGCTACAGGGAAGACGGCGTTAGTATCGAGATTTGCAAAATTTGCCGTCAGAGTCGCGTTTAATTGTTTTGCGATGTCAATGTTGCCCGCAAGCTGGATCGACGTGCCGCCGGGAAGAGCTGCTTGCGCATCCTGGATGACGATCGATTCCCGATTGACAGTGCCATGAGCCCTCTGGACTTCCATCACAGGATACGCGGCGTGCTGCGCCTTTCCTCCTATGGCTTCAACATCCCACTGGTCTGGTTGCCTCTGAGTTGCGGTGACTTTGGTGCCTGTGAACTGGCCGGAATCGCCAAGGGTCGTTTGCCAATGCAGATTGGCATCACCAACAAAGAAATAATCGACCCGCACCCGCGACGGAAGGAGATCTGAGAACTTGAAACCCGGGGCCCGGTGGGTCGGTTCGGCGGAAGGCTGTGAAAGGCCTTTCCCCACGACAGCTTCAATTTTTTCTGCGTTCAGGTGATCAATAACGAATTGGCCTTTCAGCAGTTGGTGCCAGTCGATATGGGCCGAAATATTTGTGACCTTTAAGGAGCGCAACTTGCTTTTGGGATTTCCTGTCGCCGAAAAACCTGCCGACCGAAAGTTGGATCCTTCCCAGGTCAGAGGTTCGAGGCGCCCGTCGGCGTGGAGGCTCCGGCTCACCTTCTTGGATAGCCAGTCGCGGAATAGATCGCCGTGCACAAGGAAATGAATTCCTATCCAGGTTGAAAAAAACAGAAGGATTAGTATTGCTCCGAGTAGAATCAGAAGTCTTTTCACGCGAAACGAGGAGTTGCGGGAGCGAATTGTGGCGCTTTGGCCGGCGACACTTTTCCGAGACTATTCGGTGATCTTGGCGCGATGGCAAGTGAGAAGGCGGAATACAGAAGACAGAATTCAGCAGGGCGAGCCGTGTTTGCGCACAGCGACGGCTCAGCAGGGTGACGTTTCCCTGGCACATGAAAGGGTAGGGCGAGCCCGGCCTTGGTCGGACGAGCTGCGTTTTGCGGAAAATCCTCACCTCGTCGGCGCGGGATGAGATTTTCGCGCTCGAGCCAACTGATGCAGAACAAATCCCAGAATCGCTGCGGGAGCGAATAGAAACAGATGCCAGTAAGCCAGTGGTGGAAGCGGGGCCGGCGTCACATTCAGCAAAGTCTCGATTTCTGCCGTTTCTGCGCCTCGCTGAATGATCGCCTTCAATTTCCAATGACCACTGGCGGGTATTTGGACAACGTTACCATAGAGAAGGCGATTCTCGCCGTGACCGAGGTTTGCCGGAATATTTGTCGGATCAACGGTCTTGTTCATCGTGCAAGCGGGCGGCATCCATTGGGTTTGTTGCACGTCATTGCGCTCTTGGGGCATCAAATCGAACGTCACTTTCGCATCCAGCAACGGACTCAGGTTCGACCGATCCTGGAGCAGCAGGGTGACGTCGATCAGCCCGGCGTGCAGGATCGGCGGCTGAGTAAACAGTGTGGCGCGAAAAGCGCCGGCATCGCCCTGGAACTGGATCGCTCCGCCGTCCGCCCAAGCCATCTGATCCACGCTGAGAAGCGCCCAACAGAGGAGGAATGTCGCTCGCATCGTCGTCATGACATGATCGTTCCGCGCATATCCATTGGCTGAAAAACGATCCAGATCGCGATCAGAAAAAAGATCAGGTACAGGAGAGACCAGGGAGCAAATAGTAGCCAGCAGCGTCCGGTGGAGCTTCCGTAGCGCCCGGCGACCCTCCAAGCGGCATAGAGTGATCCAAGCAGCGCGGCCTGAAGGATAATAATTTCGAAGTCGAGCAGCTGGGGAAACGCCCACGAAGCAATCGTCCAATCAGGTTTTCCAAAGACCGGCAAATTGAGATCGTGTGCAACTCGCTGGATCACAGGGATGGGTGTATGCGAGCCTGTGAACAAATGAAATACGAAGTGGGCAATCCACATGCCGAAGCCGAGCGGAACAAAAGTCATGGCGAAATCGGATATCACAGCTGGGAGCGACACAGACAGCTTTCCTAGTTTCCGGCTAAGAATTCCAGCTCCGCACACGAGGAGCCCTGGGACGAGAATCATCCCGACCAGAAGAAAGAGCGCGATGATCACGGTACGCGGCAGGCTGAATACGATCTGGGCTTGATACACTAACTCGGCTACCGGTGTGATCATGCTGGCGGCGTTGGCAAGAGCGCCGAACACCAGAACTAACACGAGCACTGCAAGATCAAGCCGATTTGCGAACCGTCCCAAAGACGACCGCTGCTCTCCGTTCCAGAGATCTTTCCCCGGTGCGACGGCCAGGAGACCAACATTGTCGTGCGGGCAGGCGTGAACACAATCAAGACAGAAAGTGCAGTCGAAATTGCTTTTCTTCTTTGGCTGAAAGAGTTCCAGTTCGCAGCCCCGTTGAGTCTCTCGGCCGCGAATGCAATCGAATGTTTTACACGTTCGGCAAACATCGGCTGACCGGATCTTCACTTCGAAGGGAGACACAAGCGATTGCACGAAGTGGAATTGTCCAATCGGGCAAACATATTTGCAAAACGTTGCGCCCCGAAAAAACCCGTCGATCAAAAAGGCTGCGAAAAAATATCCGACGATGATCCAGGCAGTCAACCAAGGGCTGTTCCAGAGACTGAACCCCTCATAGGCCCAAAGATAGAGAGCGATCAGCAAAGCAGCGAGCCACTTGGTCCGCAACCGGCGAGGCCAAGCCCACCTTGCCGGGAGAAGACGGCGTCCGATATCGCGCACGAACGTGAATGGACAAACCATGCAGAAGAAATTCCCCGCGATTAAAAGTGCGATCACTGTCATACCGCGCCAGTGGGTCCAGGGCAGCACTCCGGCAAGGTTCATCGGGCTGGTCTGAGGTCCCAGAAATCCGTCCGCAGCGATAGCCATGGCCAGCAGAAACATCGAGGCCTGCATGGCGCGCCGAAAGAACCTCGACCTCAAAATGCGGCCGATAATCGGGATCGTGAAAAGGTTAAACGCCCCTGTCGCGTGGCGCGGCTGTAGCCTGATTCTTCGAAGCAATCTGGGAATTTCAATCGCCCGACTTTGCGGGGGACGGGTTCCAGTGATCTCCGAGGGGCGAACCCCCGGCTTGGGCGAAAGGAACCGGATGGCGATGATTGCCGCGGGAATCAGAAACATGATGGAACCTGGTACCCACATGATGGTTCCAGCCAACCCTTGGTCCTCCAGCGGGCTTGAACTCCATAGTCGAGGGGCGCGTTCGTACGACGGATAGAGCACGCGATCGTAAAAGGAAAGGAACCCGGCTAAAGCAGTGTTTTGCAGATCGGCTGCGATCAGGTAGGGAATCATCATCCAGCGGGGCCACACTGGACGGCTGGGCCAGGGCTGCACTAGCGGCCACCAAAACAGGAGGCCGGTGAAAACGAAAGAAATATGCTCCACCTGGTGCCAGCCCGGAGAGCTGAGCGCGAGTTCATACAACGGCGGGGTGTGCCAGAGGAGATTGGATGCGGCAAAGGCGGTCCCGGCGAACAGGGGATGAACCAATGTCTGCCCGATGCGTTTTATCGGTTTCCAGACAAGAAGCGGACCCAAAACCTCTCGCATGAACCAGCGGGGGAGACCGGAAAGAATCGGAAGATACGGTGCCCCACCCAGAATCAGAGGTGGAGCTATCATCATCAACAGCAGGTGTTGAATCATGTGTATCTGCAGCAGCAACCCGGCGAATGCGTCCAGGGGCGATGCAACGGCGACGAAGATCGTGGCCAAGCCGGCCGTGAAGGCAAGAAGGCGCCAGATCGGGAACCGGTTTGGCACCTGGAACTGCAAGCGCAACCATCCGCGCAGATAAAATATCAGCGCCAGCAGCAGGCCGACACTAGGGCCTATCGGCATCGACCAGGAGCTGAATATAGCGTTTACCGGATCACCCATTTGAGTGTTGCGCTAAATTATAGCAGCCGGAAAGACTTTAGCTCAACTTACATCCCCAAGTCAGTTTATCGCGGCTCTTGGCCCGTATCCGCGAGCAGCCTGAAGATCGCTTTGGGATGAATTTGCCCGTTTTAGGGACGGACGGCCTCTGTGCCGTCCCACTATTTTCCTTCCCGCTGGAATCCAAAATAATTAGTGGACGGCACAGGAGGTGTCCTCCCCGCATATTTAGCGTGGGCGTCCGAAATTTGGGATCGAAGCACGCGTCCAAACACAGCCTTCGTCGTAGCCGCAAACTACGAAATTGCCCGTTCAACGCGATGCCGAGGCTTTTTCCTCAGTTGAAGCGCGCAACGGTTTTTCCGGCATCGCAGAATCCTGGGCCGGCGCCGAATTTGGCGGCCGGAGCGAGACCAGGAACGCGGTCAGGGCTCTAATCTGGTCGGCCGAAAGGTTTTTGCCGTAAGCTGGCATATTGCCACCACCCTGGATGATCTGCCGTACGAGTTGCGGCTGGGTTTGTATAGTCCCGACCCGTGACAAGTCCGGGCCCCGATGCCCACCTTGACCGCCGATGGCGTGGCAGTTGCGGCACTGGTTGTTTTGAAACACGAGAGCGCCTTGCAACTCCAACGGTGTCCGGCCCTTGATGAACTCCGGTTTAATCAGCGCACCGCTCCACGCATCCATGTGGGGAGACCATGGCCCGGTTATTCCAGTGTAAGTCAGCATACCAACACACAGATAGATCAGCACCACTGCGATTACCGATACCGGTCGCCGGCGCCAGCTTTTTTCACCTTCACCCGCAAAAAACGGTAATCCAATGAGTATGATCGAAGCGACGATCGGAAACGCGAAGAAAAGAGCATAAAGCCATTCAGATTCGTTTGGCAAAAGCGCCGCAGCGGAAAGAAGCCAAAGAAACGGATAGTCCGGCTTGGCCTCGGCGATTAACTGCGTCGGATCGCCGGGGATGTCCGGCCCCTTGGGACCTACCAAAACCGCGAGCGCCACGATAACGACCAGCAGAATACCGTTTGCAACAACGTCTTTCGCGACACCATTTGGAACGAATGGAATGCCATCCTTTTGAACGTTCTTATGGTACTCTGCGTCGTAAGTTTGGCGATTAACCTGGACGCCCGGCGTCGGATTTTCGTTGATGCCCTTTCCCAGGACCAAACGGAGGTGCATGGTAAGCAGCGCGAGTATGGCTCCCGGGATAACGAATACATGGAGAGCGAAAAATCGGCCTAACGTATCGTTTCCAATAATCGGACCTCCCAGCAGCAAATTCACCATATGCGCCCCGATAACCGGGATCCGGCCCATGATCGCAGCTCCGATCCCGATTCCCCAGTAGGAGTCGGAATCAAAGCGAAGGACCTGACCGGAGAATGACATTGCGAGCGTCAGGAGCAAGAGAACGACACCGGAGATCCACGTCAACTCTCTGGGATATTTATAGGCTCCCCAAAGGAAGACCTGGGTCATATGGAGCGCCATCACGATAACCATGCAGTTGGATCCCCAGTAATGCATGGCGCGCATAAACCAGCCAAGTTCCTGGTGAAAATTCAGAAATTCCAGGCTTTGATATGCCCCAGCGGCGGTGGGAGTGTAAAAAAGAGACAGCAATATCCCTGTGACGATTTGGATCACGAAGCACAGAAGCGTCATGCTGCCAAACGTGTAAAACCAGCTGACGCTGCTCTTTGGGATGGGGTGGCCGGCGGTCGTTTCCCAAAGTTTTACCAGATGGAGCCGGCGTTCGAGCCACATCGCAACGTCGACCAACCATCCGCTGACCTTCTTGGGCTTCCCATTCATAGGTTCATCCCGGGTTTGCGAGAGTTGGCAGTACCCCGCCCTTGACCATTAGTTCACCATTCTGAACTTTATACTGATACTCGTATAAAGCCCTGGGTGGTGGGCCTGCGGCGTGTTCCCCATCGGCGTAGAAAGCTCCCCCGTGGCAAGGGCACAAAAAGAGCTGGGATTGTTCGAACCATCGCACCGGACATCCGAGATGAGTACAGTTGGCCGCGAAAATCCTGAACTTGTCCCCGTCTAAACGCCGTACCCAGCAGGTCAGAATTGCGGTCGCACCATCTTCTTCACGCGCATAAGGAGTCTTGTAAGCCGCCAGGCGAGTCGCGCCCTCAGGAAATTTTGACGCAGGGCCAAGAGAGATCCAAACGCGTTGGTCGTTCCTGATCAAGCTCGAAAAGATGAATCCGATGACCGGTATCCCGATCAGGAAAGCGGCAATCGTATTGATCACGATGCCGGCCTGGAGCAAAAAGTCGCGCCGGGTGGAATAGTTCTTCACTTCCGGACTGAGCGGAGGGTGACTAGGTTCGTTAGAGGTCATTTACTGGTTGGAGTCTGACGTTTGCGTGCTGGCAGCAGCCGCTGCCTGGGAAGTTGACTGGCCTGGAGCAGGACCTGCGCGGTGCGAGGACAGCCAGCCCACGACATCAGCGATTTCCTCAGCGGTCATCGGTTTGCCCGTAACGTATTCCCGGTAATTTGGCATCCCTAGCTCCGGCCGTCCAGCGATCACAACAGTCCGCAGATATTGATCCGACGCCAGGCTCAGGAACGCTGGATCGACTACCGATCCGGCCTTTCCACCGGTGCCCTCGTTGCCGTGGCATTGGGCACAATTCTGAGCGTAAACAGCAGTTCCCCGTTGCGCATCACCGGGCGGGCCGGCGTACGGCGGCCGATCCGATTCCGCGGCTGATTGCTTCGGAGCCCAATTGTGAATCCCGTCTGCAATTATGTTGATTTGCTCGTCGGTCAGCAAGCCGCCAACGGCAGCCGAGTAACCGGGCATCATCGTACCAGGGACACCCTCGGCGATGACCTTTCGCAAGACCTCTTTCGGAACTATGGAAAGATACACCGGGTTATTCATGGCAATCGACGGGCCGGGCGATTTCTGATTGCCGTGGCAGGCAACGCAGTTCGTGCTATACAGGTCCGCAAAATCCTTGTTAGCCTCCGGCGGCCGCCACCTATCTTCTTCTTTCGGCTTCCCAGGCATCCAGTCGCAAGCTGACAGAGCAGTCAGCCCGGCAAACAGAAGACACCAGTTCAAAATACGTTGCTGCATGAGGCGGCTGGGTTATTTCTCCTTCTTTCCTTCCATCCCATGGACGCCCAATCTTTGGGCCACTGGCCAGCTTTGCATCGTTTCCACTTTTTGGGACCTGAATACCACATAGCCGCCGACAACTCCAAAGGACACCTGGCAGATCACGAACCAGAGCCAGTCAACACGCGCAGCGAGCGCCGGGTTTACGAGTCTCAGCGTCGGATAGAGTAACGCCGTCCACATGAGCGGAGTGATGATTCCGCCGAATAGCCATTCAAATTTTGCCGGAAGCATCGGCAGCATCACCGTATACAGCAAGCCGACCAGGATCGAGAGCGTCACATGACTTAGGATAGCCACCGCCAGCCCTGCGCCGTTGAATTCTCGCAGCTGCGCAAGGTTAGCGGTGCTCAGAGATGGAACACCCGCGGCAGCAAGCAAATTGATTGGATACCAGATGCTATGCTGAACGACTAAGCCATAGGCCATTGCAAGAATCGCCATCGCTGCACCCCCCGCCAGGCCGCCGATAATTCCAGCCGAGTAACGATGCACTTCAACAGGAACTCGAACCCGGTGACTGGTTTGGCCGTACTGCAGGTGCTCGATTCGGCGTGGAGACACTCGTACCGGTTTTGCCCGGCGGTCAGCCTCAACCAGCGGATAGAGGACGTGCTTCGGGGTTGGAAAAACTTCCCGAAACCAGCCGACTGCTCCTATGAGACCGATGATAAAGCCGACTAAACTGACGATGAGACTGGTCACTATGCCGGCTGCTAGCAGGGTGATCCCAAATGCCGCGATGATCGGGTTTGCGGTCGGGATTGGCAGGTCAACCCCTTCTCCAGGATGTTCGTGAGGATCCATAGGCTTAAGAGCTCGCGCTGATGATGTAAACAACCGTGATAACCACGAGCCAAACGCAATCCACGAAGTGCCAATACCAGGAGATCATCTCGATATGTTCGTGATGGTAGTGCCGGATACGGCCCGTCAGACTCATGAATAAAATCAAACCGAGAAGAAACGCTCCGACCAGGACGTGGCTGGCATGCAGCCCTACCAGCGAATAAAAGGTCGAACCAAACAGGTTGGTACTGATCGTGAGCCCTTCCTGGTAAATCAGGTGCATCCATTCGTTGATGGTCCAGAGCAGAAATCCAACGCCGGCAGCGAAGGTAATGCCCCACCAGAGATGGAATCCGGAAATCGAGCCCTTTTTGAGATGATTCTCGGAGACTATGATCGTACCGCTACTTCCAAACAGAAGGATGGATCCGAGCCAGGGGAAGTGTAAAACCTGATGCGGATAAGGTGGGACCAGGCTTTTGCCGATGTAGAAAAGATAGGCAACAACGAAGATGGTGAAAAGGGCCGACTCCGTCAGGATAACAAAGATCATCGCGACCTTCCGCGGCGAAGGCAGCACCCAGTCGGTTTCCTGGGCCGTAAGCGTTTCTGAACTCACAAGAAGATAAGGTTAAGGTTCATTCAAATTTCCAATCCGGATCATCGGGATGCTTCAGGTCCCAAAGCGGCCGGCGGCTGCGAATTTCGGGAAGGCGCTCGAAGTTGTAATCCGCGGGAGGCGAAGTGGTCATCCATTCCAGGGTCCATGCATCCCACGGATCATCTCCTGCGACCTTTCCTTTTCTGGCGGACCAGATCAGGTTGTAAACGAAAAAGATGATGCCTAACGCCTGAAAAATTCCGCCGACCGAAGAGATGAAGTTCCACAGTTCCCACCCACGACCGGGATGATAGGTATATATCCGGCGCGGCATGCCCAGAATTCCTGCGAAGTGCTGCGGATCAAAGGTGAGGTGAAAGCCAATCGTAAATAGCCAGAAATGCCAAAAACCCAGCTTCTTATCCAGCATTCGCCCGAAGACCTTGGGATACCAGTAGTAAAAGAAGGCGAAAACTGCAAAAAGGATCCCGCCTACTATGACGTAGTGAAAATGCGCAATGACGAAGTAAGAGTCGTTAAGCTGCCAATCAAAGGGCGCTACGCCCAGCATCACCCCGGTCAGCCCGGCGATTAAGAATTGGAACAGGAACGCGATGGCGAAAACCATCGGAACCTCCAAACGAATTTTGCCGCCATAAATGGTGGCGAGCCAGTTAAAGATTTTAATGCCGGTCGGCACCGATATCATCAAGGTGGCAACGCCGAAAAAGGTGACTCCAAACGCAGTCAGACCGACGGTGAACATGTGGTGTGCCCAGACCCCGGCACTGATTAAGCCAATCAGGACGCTTGCTGCAACCATCATCGGGTAACCGAAGATCGGCTTGCGGGAAAAGACTGGCACAACTTCGGAGATTACGCCGAAAGCCGGCAGCACAAGAATGTAGACCTCGGGATGGCCGAAAATCCAAAAGAAATGCTGCCACAGAATGGCTGAGCCGCCCGCCTGTGTGTCGAAGAACTTCGCTCCGAGATAGCGCTGCAGAGTAAGCATGATCTGAGCTGCCGACAACGGAGGGAGAAACACAAGTACCAGAAACATCGTGGTAACGGTCATCCAGACGAACAACGGCATCCGGGAAAGCGTCATTCCTTTGGTCCTGTAGCAGAAAATCGTCACCATAATGTTGAGAGCCCCCGTCACGCTACCGATACCCGTCACCAGCAGACTAAGTGACCAGTAGTCGGTGCTCGGACCCACAGAAAAAGCGCGCGAAGTCAAAGGCGCTATCGCCATCCAGGCAACAGCCGGCGCCGAGCCGGATCCGTAAAGGCCCGG
>Ga0182033_10000948_pt1 | contig 14160 bp, 15 predicted proteins | sample tim00Cox0000000H_FD_125968 | JGI IMG/M metagenome (GOLD analysis project Ga0182033, IMG submission 125968) | Lab enrichment of tropical soil microbial communities from Luquillo Experimental Forest, Puerto Rico - timezero.00C.oxic.00.000.00H | ecosystem: Environmental > Terrestrial > Soil >...
CAGTCGATCTGGTCGCCGCGTGCGCCGGACTAAGCTACGGGCTCGCGGAGGCGACCAGAGTCCTGCAGACGGTTCGGCGGCCCGTCCTGCTGGTATGCGCGGAAAAATTCTCCGACAAGATCGGCAACGTCCGGCCGTCCCGGATGATCTTCGGCGACGGGGCGGCCGCGATCGTCGTCGCCCCCACACCGGAGGGGTCACCACCGGATATCGAGTTCATCCAGACCTATGCCAGCGGTCCGATCAGCCAGGTGAACTCGATCCTGTGGCCCAACCCCGCTTTCGCGAACAACATCACGGTCTTCGGCCCCGAAGTCAAGGCACTCGCCGGACGCTATCTGGTGCAGATGCTCGACGACATCAAGGCGCTGCCCGACCCCGACGGAATCGCCGAGTCGCTTCTGGCCAGTATCGAACTCATCATTCCGCATCAGGCGAACAAGACGATGGTGGTCGAGCTGGCCACCGCTGCCGGGGTGTCGCCCGCTCAGCTGTATTTCAACATCGAACGGGTGGGCAACGCCTCCTCGGCGAGCATCCCGCTGGCGATCCACGACGCGGTCCGCGACGGCATCATCAGCAAGCCCACCCGGGTCTTCGCCCCGGGTTTCGGCGCCGGCGCAGTTGCCGGGTATGCCATTCTGCGAGTCGATCCCGCTGTTATCGCTCCCGACGAAAAGGTGGCATCAACCGGCGCACCGACCATGGCCGCGGAATCGCTCACCACGCCCGCAGGGACCGATGTGGCTCTCGCCTTCGGATGATCGCGGCGAGCGGGGCTTGCGGGTCATCGGTGGGAATCGAGCAACTGCTCCCCATGCCGAGCCAAAGTCGCGGTGGGACGGGGCTTTTGCAGATCGTCTGGCGCGGACCGTGGCCAGACGATGCGCAGATGGTGAATCGACGGGCTGAGTGTGTTGGAGTCGATGGGCGGTGACAACCGCGTCACGCGGTGGCCCGCACGTAAGTGCCAGGAGCCGTCTCGATAGGCGGGTATTCCTCGTTACCCAGGTGATCCGACGCGGCAACCATTGGGCCGCCACGCTCGCCGATCCACGCAGTCCAGTCCTGCCACCAGGTGGCGTCCACCAGCTGCGCGTTCGCCTTCCATTCATGCGGATCGGCGGGAAGATTGTCGTTCACCCAGTGCTTGGCCTTCGGATTTGGAGGATTGACAATTCCCGCGATGTGACCGGACGAACTCAACACGAATCTGCTCTTGCCACCCAGCAGCTGCGTGGTCTTGTAGCCGGAGGTCCATGGAACGATATGATCGTCCACGGCCGCCAAGACGTAGGTGTCGACGTTAACGAGCCCGGGATCGAGTCGATCGCCGTCGATTTCGAACTCTCCCCGCGCGAACTCGTTGCGTAAGAAGCAGGAGCGCAGGTACTCCGAATGCATCTTGGCCGGCATCCGAGTCGAATCTTCGTTCCAAGCCAGCAGATCGAACGACGGCGGCTTGTTCCCGCAAAGCCAGTTGTTCCCGACGTACTGGAAGATCAGGTCATTGGGCCGTAGCGCGCTGAAGGTACGCGCCATGGTTGACGAGTCCAGGAAACCCTTCTGTTGCATCTGCTTTTCAAGGTTGGCGACCGTTTTTTCATCGGTGAACACGCCCATCAACCCCGGTTGGGTGAAGTCGGTATGGGTATTCAGGAACGTCGCGGAATTGATCGATTCGTCACCTCGCGCCGCGTTGTAAGCCAGTCCCAGCGCGGTGAGCGTTCCGCCGAGACACGCCGACAGCGTGTTGACCGACCGCGCGCCCGTGATGTCACGAACGACGCGCAGCGCATCCAGGATTCCCTGGAAGAGATAGTCGCGGAATCCGCACTCGCTCATCGACTTATCGGGATTGCGATAGCTGATCGCAAAGCACCTATGGCCGTGCTGAACGGCCCACTCGATGAGGCTTTTGCCGGGTGCTAGGTCCATGATGTAGTACTTGTTGATCCACGGCGGGCAAAACAGCAACGGAACCGAGTGGGTCTCCGCCGTTTGCGGCGAATATTCAATCAATTCAATGAGATTGCTGCGATAGACTACGCTGCCCGGCGTGGCGGCCATGTTAACGCCGACCTCGAACCCTGACTTGTCGACCTGCGACGGCCATCCGCCATTGTGGCGAAGGTCATCGGCCATGTTCCTCAGGCCCTTGACGATGCTCATGCCGCCCGTGTCGAAAGCCTTGCGGATCGCAGCGGGGTTGCCGGCCAGCGTATTAGTCGGGGCCAGCGCATCCACCAGGAAGTTAGCAGCAAAGCGGGCCTTGGCTTCTCGCGAACCGCTAACTCCAGCGGTGTCGAGGAGGTCGGCAACAAGTTGGCTAAACAGCAGATACTGCTGCGCCAGCAGGAAGTAGGCCGGATTCTGCTGGTAGACCGGGTCGGAAAAACGCTTATCGCCGTGGGGAATCGCGATTGGCCCTGGGCGGTCGTAGCCGAGAGCGCGTTCAACCGTCGCCCGAAACGCCGCCGCAGAACCCCTGAGCAGACGGGCATTCGCGGCCATAATGCCGGCGGGGTTTTTCAGGGTCATCCCGGCAGTGATCTGCAGCTCACGCAACAGCCCAACCGGATCGGCCTGGAATGTGAAATTCTCGGCGATCCCGGGCAGGTCCAGAACCGGTCGCGAAGAGAAGCGTTCGGGCGCATCTGAAGACATGATGGTCCTCCTTCAGTTTTGTTCGGACGAGTGAATTTTCCATTGTTGACACCAAGCATGACTCGGGCCACGGGCGACACAAAGGCGAACGCAGATAGTTGTGAAATCCGTGTGCAGTGGCGGCTACAACAAGCGCTGCAGCCGCCGCTTGCACTGTCTCACTGATGATGACCTCAGATGCCCTCGGCACCGTTGGCCGCTTCGTGACCCTCCTCAATGTAGCTTCGGTACACGGCCAGCAGCGCCCGCTTCTGCGGCTCGCTCAGTTGGGGATCGGTTCGAATCGCACTCGCCGTCGCGTCGTCGTCGCGTGGACGCGAGTCGGACATCAAGCCGGCCTGCGCGAACATTGCTTCTGCCGATAGGTTGAGCGCCTCGGCGATCGACATGAGCACCCGGGCCGAGGGCTCGGACAGTCCGCGCTCGATCTGACTGAGATACGGGTTCGATATCTCGGTCATCGCCGCCAGCTGGCGCAGCGACAGATTGGCCATCTGTCGCTGCGCACGGATGAACGCACCCAACAAGTTGCCACTGTCTGCTGGCTCGCCCGGCATCGCCACGCTCCCCTCGTCGCTGGCGCGGTACCCGACCTGATTATGGACTCACGCGCTCTTGGCGGGAGCGAACGTGTTCGCCAATGTCACCGCGAAATCCTTCTGCGCGGCGAGCAACTCGGCTACGAGGTCGAAGCCGTAGGCCGTGAGCGCCGAGACGTCGGGTAAGCCGACCGCGGAACGAGCCTCGAACAGACGCGAGGGCACCGGCACCACCGGCTGCGCGAACGCGCGAGCGACGTCCAATGCAATGCTCTGGCTCAGCTTGACCGCCGAAACCCACTGCTCACCGACCTTCTGGGTGGCGTCGAGGATGTCGACCGTAGCAGTTGACTTGGCGGTTGAGGTGCCAGTCATGTGCTTCTGGGTGCCGGTCATGTGCTTCTGGGTGGCGTCGACGATGTCGACAGTAGCAGTTGACTTGGTGGTTGAGGTGCCAGTCATGTTTCTCCTAATATGTAGCCGGAACTAACGCTGCTAACTATAACATGCAGTCGCTAGATTTACCAAGCGGCCCGCTCGTCGGCGTCTGCGCCGCAGGGTCGGGAAGAAGCGGAGGTCGACCGCCACCGCTTGCGCAGCCAGATACAACAATCAGTTCTCAGCGATCAGTTCCGAATGGGTCGTGTGCAGGCGCCCTGAGACGTAGTGAGGCCAGCCTCGGACCGCCGAGGCGGATGGCTGGTTTGGGCTGGTTAGCGGCGGTTCGAGCGCGGTTGCGAACGGTCCGACGCCGGCCTCAGGGGTCGCGGCTACGCCGCGAATGCCCGTTTGGTGCCGGTGGTGCCGTGGCTGCGGCCTCAGCACCGAGGTGGTCGCCATGTCGCAGCGGGTCGTGACCGTGACCGAGGTTCTGGATGGGCACGTGGGCCTGGATATCCAGTGCGCGGATCGGATTTATCTGAATTGCTACGTGCTGAAATTGCAGACCAGCGGCCAGGTGGTGGCGTTTCTGTCCGATCATTTCGGCTATCCGATCCCGTCGCCGGCGCTGTTCCGAAAGCTGGGTGAGGGCTTCCGCAAGGCGGTGGCCAGCTTCGCCGCCGAGCACCACATCCCGATGGTGCGATTCGGCAAGGACGACGTCGGCGGCAAGCTCGAGATGATGCGCCGACGACAAAGCCAGCGCAAACCTTCAGTTGAAGCTCGCCGCCACCCGGGCGGCGGTGCGTTCAGAGATGCTCGGTGAGGTGGCTGCGCCAAGGCAAGATGTACGGAGTGAGTTGGACGAGGTATGACGGCAGGGCGCTCGCTGACATAACTCTTCAAGGCGGCGCCCTACTTGCTGAGCGCTCGAAGACTATATCCGCCTGCGCAATCCGCATTTCACGGACATTCGGGTAGAGCATGCAACCGCTACCGAGGGCTATCACACCGGCGTTCGGCCACCTAGACGGTGGTACAAAGTCACATACTTAGCTGATGACACAGACGATGGTGAGCACCGATCTGGTAACCCAGGTACGGGTGATCCGCTTGGCGTATGAGACCGTCACCGACGGAGTCGTGAGGAAACATTTTGTCGAATGGCCTTCCGATACACCCACCGATTCGAGGCCGAGCACCTGGTCGAACGGGCAGGCTTTGTAATCGAATCGGTCCAAGGCGGTTACCACGGCGAGGCGTTCACCTCCGACTCGTCGGTGCTCCTGCTGGTGGGTCGGCGCTGAGACTGATGGTGCCCGTTCGGTTCCGTCAAAGGTCACCGTGTAACGGTGGTTTGCACCTGTTTAGTTTGATTTTCGAGAAACGACGCAGGAACCTGCGTCCAGGTTCAACGGGCAAGGAGGGCATCGGCTTCGCGATAGCATCCCCTCCCACAAGGCTGGGTAACTATGCGCAGATGATATCGGTAAGCCCTACGCAGGAAACCGCACGCACGGATTGAAAGATGACAAATGATGGGCACCCCCTCAGCTCAGAGGCGCGTTGAGTTCGCGTCAGAAGAATTATCGGGACGACCAAGGATCCACCCCTTTACCGCGATCCCCAGCACAGATCAGCGCGACGGGAACGGATCCGCTCCGCTGGTACCGCGGCCCTGACGACCAATGCTCTACATCGTCCGTCACGGGGAGACGGCGCCGAACGCGGCTGGCCTGCTGCTGGGGCGGTCCGACCCGCAGTTGACGGAGCGAGGCCGATCCCAGGCGGCAGGGTTGGCTGCGACACTGCCGACGCCCGACCGGGTTGTATCCAGTCCGCTGCGCCGGGCCCAGGAAACGGCGGCGGCGTTCCGACGGGTCGTCGAGGTCGACGACCGATGGATCGAGCTGGACTACGGGACACTCGACGGGACCGACCCGGCGTCCGTGCCGACCGAGGTGTGGGCCCGGTGGCGCGACAACCCTGACTACGCGCCGGGTGGGGGTGAGGCGCTGTCGGCGCTAGGTGTGCGGGTCCGGGCCGCATGCGAGGAGTTGACCGCGGCCGCCGACCTGCGGGCGGGACGGACGGTGGTCGTGGTGACCCACGTCAACCCGATCAAAGCCGCCATCGCCTGGGCCCTCGGCGTCGACGACCGGGCCGCGTGGCGGCTGTGGGTCGAGGACGCGAGTGTGACCCGGATCGGAATCGACCCGCACGGTCCCGTGCTGCGGGCGTTCAACGAGCATTCGCCGTCAGCTCCTTGAGGGCCGCGAAGAGTGCTGCCGCGGTGTCGGTCCATCTTGGCAGCGCAGCGCGCCGGCGGCCCGCCGCTCGGGCCAGGGTGGCCCGCCACAACTCGTCGGTAGACAGCCGGTCGAGCGCGGCGGCGAGGGCCGGGACGTCGCCCGGGTCGAGGATCACTCCCTCGACTCCGTCGCTTACGAGGTGGGGCAGGTTGCCGGCCCGCCACCCGACGACCGGCAGGCCGGCGGCCAGAGCCTCGCCGTAAACCGTCCCGTACGGTTCCCGCCAGCTGGGCAGCACGAAGACGTCGGCGCCGGCGTAGAGGCGGGCGATGCCGTCCCAGTCGAGCACGCCGTGGTGCACGACCCGGTCGCCGAGGACGGCGAGGCGGCCCCGGACCCGCGCGGTGTAGGCCGGCTCGACGTCGTCCCGGCCGGCCAGGTGGAGCGTGACCCGGTCGTCGGGGAGGCGGCCCAGTGCGTCGAGCAGGTCCAGCGTCCCCTTGCGGGCCATCCAGTTGCCGACGCTGATGGCCGCAGCCCGGCGGCCGTGGCGAAGCTCGGGCACCGGGCCGGTAGGCAGGGCCGCGACGTCGCTCCCGGGGGCGACGACACGAATGCGGTCGGCGGGCAGCCGGTGAGGTGGGGCGACGAGTTCCTCGCGCAGCGCCTGGCTGACCGCGACCAACAGCCCGCAGTGGCGGTACAGACTCCGGTCGAGCACGGCCTGGATCCGTCGCCGCGTGGCGCTGTCGTCGATGCCACCCGGCGGCTGGTGGAGAATCGCGGCAAGGGGACGGCGACGGCTGGCGGCCCGGTGGGCCCATGGGGCGACGAGCCAGGCCGCGATGCTGTCGACAAGCACAACGTCGCCGTGGACCAGGGTGAAGGGATCGGGCCACGCCCGCACGGGCGCGAATTCGACCTCGGCGCCGTGGTCACTCGCCAGTTCGGCCAGGCGGCGGTCATAGAGGTAGCCGCCGCTGAGTTGCTGGGGAGATCCGAGGGTCAGAAGGGAGACAAGCATGCGCATCCTCCACGTCGCCCCTACAGCCTTCGGCCACGATGGACTGTTCGGTGGAGGTGAACACTACCCGCTCGAGCTTGCACACGCCCTGGCCCTGGTCGACGGCGTGCGCTGCGAGCTCGTCACGTTCGGGCGGGAGGCGCGTGTCCAGGAGCACGACCGTTGCGAATCCACGTTCTGCGCGCGGTGGGCCACCTCGGTGGCCATCCGGCCCAACCGGTCGCCCCCGCGTTGGCAGCGGGCCTGCGACGGGCGGACGCGGTGCACACGCACCAGCTGCGCAGCCTGCCGAGCCGGATTTCGGTACTTCTGGATCGTGCCCGGCGTATCCCCGTGGTCGTCACCGATCACGGCCTCGCCGGAGGTGACTGGCTGGGCCTGCTGCCCCACTTGTACAACCGATTCCTGCCCGTGTCCGAGTACTCGGCCAGGGTTCTGCACGCTCCGCCCGGGCGCACGACGGTGGTGTGGGGAGGGGCCGATCCGGTCCGGTTCTCGCCCGGTAGCGGTCCCCGGCACGGCGTGCTGTTCGTTGGGCGTCTGACGCCGCACAAGGGTATCGACCGGCTCACGGCCGCGTTGCCCGCCGGCACCCGCCTATCCATCGCCAGCACCGGCGGACACGATCCCTGGCCGCCCCAGCGCGGCTACCCGGGCCTACTGCAGCGGCTAGCTGCCGGGCGGGACGTCCGCTTCCTCGGGGCGGTGCCCGACCGGGCGCTGCCGGCCCTGTATCGGTCGGCCGCGGTCGTGGCCGTGCCGTCGGTGCACCGGACGGTGTACGGCACCGACGTCGCGGTGTCGGAGCGGGCTGAGCACCCTGGAAGCGATGGCGAGCGGAACGCCGGTCGTGGCCAGCCGGCTCGGCGGCCTGCCCGAGCTTGTGGCCGACGGTGAGACCGGCTACTTGGTCGAGCCCGGTGATGTGGCCGCCCTGCGGGCCCGACTGGCGCTCGTCCTTGACGACCCGGCCGCCGCGGACGGTATGGGGCAGGCGGCCCGGGCATGCGCTGTCGAGCGGTTCACCTGGGATATGTGCGCCCGCCGCTGCCTCGCGGTCTACGAGGCGTTGATCGCACCTCGGTAACCGCCATAAGCCACTGGCGACTCCCAGACCCGGACGGTCAGCTGCTCGGCTCCTGTGTCTTCGAGCGCGGCGGCGAGCCGGTCGTAGGCCCAGCGTGCGAACACCTCAACGGTCACCGCGAGCGCGTCCGACGGCCGGATCACCTCGAGATCCTCGTCCCGCACGGTGTCGGCTGTGTCGGCGAGGGCCGCGTCGAGCACGTCGAGGTCGCACACCATGCCCCGCCGGTCCAACCGTTCACGCTCGACGACGACCTCGATGCGGTAGTCGTGAGCGTGACGCTCGCCCTCGGGTCCCTCGACGCCGGGCATCGTATGGAGGGCCCGCACCTCTACCGCCGTGCCAACCAAGTACATATCGCTAGTCGTAGCACAAGGCAGCGTGGATTAGCCCGTCCTCCCCCCGGTCGAGGGCGGCGAACGCGTCCGCCACGGCCGCCAGCGGGAAGGTGTGGGTAGCCAACATGGGCAGCGGCAGCTCGGAGAGCAGACCTGCGGCAATGGTCCGGCGACGTTTGAGCGTCCACCGCCTGGCCAGGGCGGCGGGGATGGTGGAGACCTGAGTGCTGCGGATTGTCAGTCGCCGCCTGTGAAATGCTCCGCCGAGCGGCAGCGCAGCGACCTTCGTGCCGTACCAAGATGCGACGAGCGCCGTTCCTTCGTGGGCCAGCAGGTCGAGCGCATCGGCAAGGGCATCGGGCTGGCCGCTGGCCTCAATGACGAGCGCCACGCCTCCGGGCGCGTCCGCCGGGCTTACGGCCTCGATGCCCATCCGGGCGGCCGTGCCGCGGCGCCACGGCAGCGGGTCAACGCCGACGACGCTAGCGCCGCCGCGCTGCAGCAGCAAGGCGGTGAGCGCTCCGACGGGTCCGAGGCCGAGCACAACGACCTCGTCGCCAAGGACCGGCCCGGCATCGAGGGCGATCTGTAGGGCGGTCTCGACAAGTGGAAACAGCGTCGCCTGCCGCAGATCCATCCCGGCTGGCAGCGGCACGAGCTCGTCACGCCGGGCGACAAAGTGGTCCTGATGTGGGTGGAACGCGAACACCGGCCCGCCGTCGGCCTCCCCGACACAGGCGTAGCCGTATCTAAACGGATAGGTGAACGTCCCGTCGAGCGATTGGATGCGTTCGTCGAGCGGCCAGCCCGGATCGATCTCGCCGCGGTACGCGAGCAGTTCCGTCCCGCCGCTGATCCCGGAGAACCGCGTGTTGACCACAACCTCCTCCGGCCCCGGCTGGTGCAGCGGAACGGCGGCGATACCGACTCGGTGCGGGCCTGCGAACTCGACAGCGGCGGCGGATGAGGGCATCATCTCCTGATTATGGCCGCTGGTGAGCGGGCGAAACGGCACGTCGCGCGGGTGCGACATGCTCACTGAGGTGGCGCGTGTCCCCCTGCCCACGGCGTGGGGTGTATTCGATGTTCGGGCCTTCGAGAGCCCGGCCGACCACGTCTACCTGGCCCTGGTGCACGGCAGCGTGGAGCGCAAGGACGATGTCCTCGTCCGCCTCCACTCCGAGTGCCTCACTGGTGACGCGCTCGGATCGCTGCGATGCGACTGCGGCATGCAGCTGCGGCTGGCGTTGCGCCGGATCGCGGCCGAGGACTGCGGCGTGCTTGTCTACGCCACCGGACACGAGGGCCGGGGCATCGGCTTGATCAACAAGCTCCGCACGTACGTCGAGCAAGACGAGGGCCACGACACGCTCGACGCGAATCTCCGCCTCGGCCTGCCCGTCGACGGACGCAGGTACGACAATGCGGCCGCCGTGTTGTCGGCGCTCGACCTGCGCTCTGTGCGACTGCTGACGAACAACCGGGGGAAGGTCGAGGGCATGCGGCGGGCGGGAATCGACGTAGTGGCCGTTGAGCCGCTACCGACCGCGCCGCATGCTCGCAACCTCGGCTACCTCCGCACCAAAGAGCTCAGGATGGACCACGTGGCTCCGACTGGAGCAGCGGTGACGGCATGGGAGTCCGGACCCATGCCGGCCGTCGACGCGGGCGCTCTGCTCGGTGACGTACGGCCCGCCGCCGACCGGCCATACGTCGTGCTTAAGTTCGCGCAGACGCTCGACGGGCGCATCGCCACGTCCACGGGCGATGCCAAATGGATCAGCGGCGAGGCCGAGCGCCGCATCTCTCACGCGCTGCGGGCCGCATGCGATGCCGTGCTTGTCGGCGTGCGCACCGTGCTGACGGACGACCCGCTCCTGACCGTCCGCCTCGTCGCTGGAGCGTCGCCCCAGCGGGTCGTGCTCGACTCGATGCTTCGGCTGCCGCTCACGGCGCGGATCCTCGGCCCGGACGCGGCCACCACGGTGATCACGACGCCGCGCGCGTCGGCCATCCGCCGGACCGCACTGCATGAGCGCGGGGTGCGCGTCCACGTCGTCCCGCCCAGCCCCCGCGGCGTCGACCTTCCTGCCGCGCTGGCCCGGCTGCGGGCAGCGGGCACGCTGACGCTTCTCGTTGAGGGTGGCGCCCGGGTGATCACGTCGATGCTCGAAACCGGCCTCGTCGATCGCCTGGTGGTCGGCATCGCGCCAACGATAATCGGAGCGGGCACCGAGGCAGTGGGCACACTCGGGATCACCACCGTGGGTGAGGGGATCCGACTCGTCGACCGGTCGGTGTTTGTGCTCGAGAACGACATGCTGCTGGCATGGGACATTGCCCCCCGAACGAACGCTCGGTGCCGGGGTTGAGGCGTCTGGCCAGCCGGATGCCGTGCTCGAGGCCGTCCGAGTGGTCACCTCCGTCCTCAGTGTCGCACTGGCAGACTCGCGCACGGACCGTGAAGAAGATCCTCGCCGCGATTGCCGATGATCGGCGGCGCACGTGTGGGAGTTGACGCTGGCCGGTCTGCGGCGGGGCGAGATCGCCGGTCTGCGTTGACTCGATGTCGACCTGGGAGGCAAAACGGTGTCCGTCGCCAACAACCGAGTCTCTGCCGGCGGGCGCACGGTTGAGAATGACCCAAAGTCGGCCACGTCGCGGCGCACCCTTCCGCCGCCGGATCGGCTGGTGTCGGTGTTGAAGGCGCCCCGCCGTCGGCAGGCCGTGCCGACGAGCGTGCGGCTTACTCGTTTTGCGACCCCTCTGATAGCACATCGCTGCGATCTGTCTGCTCCGGTCGAACCGTGAGTGCGCGACACCGTGAGCAGTTTCTTCCGACAATGGAAGACCGCGCTGACGTTGGGCCCAAGGTATTCGACGGACTGCATAGCGCGATCGAGAATGCTGGACCGGAAGGCGCTCGGCGCTGCCACCGGCAGGATTGCCCGGTACCGCCACGTCCCTAGTTCCCGTTGCCGTGCTATTCGACCACTCGGTTTCGCCATCTGGGCGAGGCTCCTGATGCAATTAGCACAACGCGGGCCAGTAACGCCGCGGTCGATTGGAGCCACGAACAACGGTCTTGCGCAAATCGGTGTCATGCCGTACATCGCCTGTGACCGGGGCCTGAATTTACCGTTAGCGGTGACAGCCCACACACCGGTCTTGCTCCGGCCCCGCGAAACAAGTCAAGTGACAACATCGCGGCTGGGCGGTGCGAAATATCTTCGCGTCACAGTGCTAGGACCTAACGAGGGAGCGACCGATGCATATTGAACGGCTCGACGAAAAAGGCAGACAAGAGTTTGACCACGGGCGGTCGGTGTCGCAAAGCGATCGACTGCGGTCAATTCTTCGACACGACTTGCCCGCCTCACTCGTGGTCTTTCTTGTCGCCCTTCCGTTGTCCCTTGGCATTGCGATCGCTTCGGGCGCACCGGTGCTCAGTGGCCTGGTTGCCGCCGTGGTCGGTGGGGTCGTCGTCGGAGCCCTCGGTGGGTCGCCACTGCAGGCCAGTGGACCGGCAGCCGGACTGACCGTCGTCGTCGCCGAGCTCATTTCCAATTTCGGTTGGGGAGTCACCTGTTTCATCACCGTCGCGGCGGGCGTGCTCCAGGTCCTGTTGGGGCTCAGCCGGGTTGCGCGAGCCGCGCTGGCGATTTCACCTGTCGTCGTGCACGCCATGCTGGCCGGCATCGGAATCACCATCGCGCTTCAACAAACGCACGTATTGCTGGGCGGCAAGTCCAAAAGCACGGCCTGGCACAACCTCATTGAGCTGCCGGGGCAAGTTGTCGGCGCCCACCGGCCCGGGGTTCTGCTGGGCGTGCTGGTGATCGCCATATTGATCGCCTGGCGGTGGGTTCCGGCCAAACTGGCCCGCATTCCAGGCCCCCTGGTCGCCATCGTTGGGGTGACGATTATTTCAGTCGTCTTCCCGTTCCACGTGCGTCGGATCAAGCTCGACGGTTCGCTACTGGATGCGTTGCAGCTGCCGCATCTTCCCGACGGCAAATGGGGTGCCGTCGCGCTGGGCGTCATCACGGTTACGCTCATCGCCAGCGTCGAGAGCCTGCTGTCCGCGGTTTCCGTCGACAGGATGCACAACGGGCCACGCACCGACTTCAACCGCGAGTTGATCGGGCAGGGCGCCGCCAACGTGGTGTCGGGCGCCATCGGCGGGCTTCCCATCACCGGTGTAATCGTCCGCAGCTCAACCAATGTCACCGCAGGCGCGAAATCCCGCGCCTCGTCGATCATGCATGGTGGCTGGATCCTGCTGTTCGCCCTTCCGTTCGCGGGTCTGGTCCAAAAGATCCCCACCGCAGCACTTGCCGGGCTGCTCATCACCATCGGAGTACAGCTGCTGAAGCCGGCCCACATCGAAACCGCGATGAAGCATAAGCATCTCGCCGTTTACGTGGTGACCGCCGTCAGCGTCGTATCCCTCAATCTGCTGCACGGCGTCATGATCGGACTCGGACTGGCCACCGCATTGACCGGATGGCGGGTGATCCGGGCCAGGGTCGAAGCCAAGCCCGTGGGTGACGAGTGGTGCGTGACCATCGAGGGCACGTGCACCTTCCTCGCCCTGCCCCGCCTGACCCGGGTGCTGACGTCGATACCTTCTGGAACGACGGTCACGGTCACCATTTCGGTCAACTACCTCGATCACGCCGCGCACCAAGCGATTACCGACTGGCTGCAACAGTACGAAGCCACCGGTGGAACGGTTCGGACCTGCGCTACGGTGGAGACGGGCCAGCTCGCTCGCCCGGCGCTGGTCGACCCAATCGAACCCGAACTGCTCCAAGCCGCCGCCTAGTTGCCATAAAGCGAACTTCGTAACGATCCACTGCCTTCGCTTCACTCGCGCTTGGCCGCGCAAATACCGTCGAGCATCCGCAGCGAGGTGTCCCCGGGCGCGAACAGTTGCGTCTGGGCAAGCATAATCGCCTGCACGCGAAACGTGACGTGGCCTCACCAAACGCAATATGGGACCCGATAACTCAACGTCCCCCCATTCGACGTTCGCCACGCCCCCGGTGTGTTCAGCGCGTGGTGTCATTACCGAATGCTGTGCAGGAAAGCCGTTGTATGCCAATACAACCAGGTGCCGGAATTCCGTGTTTGGGGCTCCATCGCTTAACCGCCGCTAACTCCATAATGTCGAAGGTGGCCGCACAGTGACACGTCGTTCATCGCGCCAACCACATCAACGGCCGTGTGGACCTTCAGGCCGATGGGCGGAACTAATCGACGAGTTGGAGGAACCATCCATGACCACCTTAGAAATCGAGCAACACGAGGCCGCGGCACCGATGCCACCGGTGCAGGGAGACAAGCTGAAAGGCAGGGTGGCGTTCGTCACCGGCGGAACCCGCGGCATCGGCGCGGCGATCTCCCGTAGCTTGGGCTCGCAGCACGCGACCGTGGCAGCTGGCTACGGACGGAACGTCGAGTCCGCCAACGCCTTTGCCGACGCCTACAAGGCGGAACTCGGGGCGCGGCCGAGTCTGCACGCAGGTAACGTCGGCTCGGCCCAGGACTGCCGGCGCACAGTCGCGGAGGTTATCGAGCGGCACGGCCGGCTGGACATCCTGGTGAACAACGCCGGCATCACCATCGACCGCACCGGGGCCAAGATGACCGACGAGGACTGGTACACCGTCCTCGCGGTTAATCTCTCGGGGGCATTCTTCATGGCGCAGGCCGCGCTGCCGCACATGCTCGAGCGCGGCAGCGGGCGGATCATCAACGTGTCATCGATTGTCGGTGAAACCGGCAACATCGGTCAGGCCAACTACGCCGCGTCCAAGTCCGGGCTGTTCGGGTTGACGAAGACGCTGGCCAAAGAGGCCGCCTTCCA
>Ga0182033_10000949_pt1 | contig 14159 bp, 10 predicted proteins | sample tim00Cox0000000H_FD_125968 | JGI IMG/M metagenome (GOLD analysis project Ga0182033, IMG submission 125968) | Lab enrichment of tropical soil microbial communities from Luquillo Experimental Forest, Puerto Rico - timezero.00C.oxic.00.000.00H | ecosystem: Environmental > Terrestrial > Soil >...
AAGGCTTGGAGCCGTAAAATCTCAGCCCGTAGCCTGACGAAATCGGCCTCGGGGAGGTCGAGAGAAGCGAACTCCTCCGCGACCTCGTCGATCAAACCTGGGAAATGGAGAAGAATGCGGAATAGCAGCTCGCGCTGCAGGCGCCCCGGTGGGCGCGGCAGCGGCGGTGGGCCGTCGCGGACGGCCGCACCAGGCCGCTTGCGCAGGTCTTTGCGGCGCGCCTGCCATGGGTCGCAAAGTTGCTTGAACAATAGCGTAAACTCGGAGCGGACGATGGGGTCGGATATGCCCCGCACGTGCTCCAGTAGACGGCTCTGGATGCCGGCGAGCCGTTCAGGCGTATTACGCGATCTGCCGCGGACTTCGGATTCCCAGAGTACGTCCGCCAGCGGGCGTGCAGCCGCGAGGATCTGCTCGAAAGTCAGGCGCCCCATTGTGCGGATGATTGAATCGGGATCCTGCCCGGCGGGGAGGGTCGCGAAGCGCAGGCTGCGCGCGGGGCGCAGCAGTGGCAAGGCGCGGTGCAACGCCCGTAAGGCGGCTTGCTCTCCCGGCGCGTCGCCGTCGAAGCATAGGACAGGCTCGGCCCCCAAGCGCCAAAGCTCGTGCAGCTGGAACTCGGTCAATGCCGTTCCGAGCGGCGCCACCGCGCCTGAAAAACCGGCGCGATGCAGAGCAATGACATCCATATACCCTTCGGTGACGATAACACTCGCCCCGTCCCGGGCACCGCGCGCGGCAGACCAGCCGTAAAGCACGCGTCCCTTCTCGAACGCCGGTGATTCTGGCGAATTCAGATATTTAGGTTGACCGTCACCGATTACACGACCGCCGAAGGCGATCACCCGGCCGGTCCTGCCGCCAATCGGAAACATTATTCTGCTGCGGAAATAGTCGATCGGCTCGCCCTCGGCGGGGCTCGAAGGTCGACGCAGAAGTCCGGCCTCGATCAACAGTGATTCGGGAAAATCGCCTGAGAGGCTGCGCCGCAACGCCTGTCGGTCATCCGGCGCCCAACCCAAGCGAAACCGCCGGATCGTCTCGGCATCAAGACCTCGTTCCTCGAGATAATTTCGCGCACGAGCGCCCGCAGGCGACGCCAGACGAGCCTCATAGAAGGCCGCAGCAGCCTCTAACGCCTCAAGCAAGGTTTTTTGCTGCTGCGCGCGCTCGCGCTCTTGCGGGGTCGCGCGCAGCACAGAGAGCCCAGCTTCGCCCGCTAGTTTCTCGATTGCTTCGATGAAGTCGAGATTCTCGTTGCGCATGACGAAGCCGATCGCATCGCCATGCGCACCACAGCCAAAGCAGTGAAAAAAGGATTTGTCTTCGACAACGTAAAAGGAGGGCGTCTTTTCGTGATGGAAGGGGCACAGCCCGGCATATTCGCGGCCGCGCCGAACAAGCTTCACGCTGCGGCCGATCAAGCCGGAAAGCGAAATCCGGCTGCGCAATTCGTCGAGGAAGCCGGGTGGAAACGCCACTCGGTTACCTCCTCTCTGTCGGTTGATGGGTAAGGGAGGAGTTCCGACCGTCTCCCCACGCAGGCAAGGGGAGAAAAAAAATTGCTAATCTCGGCATTCGAGCGACTGCGCCGAATGTCAACCCAGGAGTCGCTTCACGCCCGCCCCCACTCGGGCAAATCGATGACCCCTACGTGGCGCTCGCGCAGCGCCGCCATGACCCGCCCCGTGTCTTTCATGCTGACTGCCCCTGTCTCCGTGATCAAGGCTGCCACCGCCGCCTCGATATCGACCTCATCGAGTTGGCGAGGCAGAAAGCTCTCGATCACCGCGATCTCCTCACCTGCCCGCTGCACCAGCTCGTCGCGCTTGCCCTGCTCAAAAAGTGCGATCGATTCGCGTCGCTGCCTGATCATCGCCTGCAGCATCCGCTGAATCTCGCGATCGGAGAGACCTTCGGCGTTGCCGCGTCCCCGCGCGGCGACGTCGCGCTCCATGAACCTACCCAGAATCGGCGAATGGTTGAGACCGTCCGCATCTCACGCGCCTTCATCGCCTGCCGCTTGAGCCGGTTGGCGAAGGCTTGACGCAGCATCGCAAGGCTCCCCCTCGATCAGAGTCTCAATGCTATCGCGTTTAACGGACCGCAGCAATTCTGCATGTCTTCTTCTAACTATTTGAAACAGCGTTAAGTTCGGACCGGCGTAGGGTTGACGCCGGGAGCCTCCGGAGGGTATTCCTTGCAATTGCCTCGCCGCTCGCCCCTGGTCGCGCCAACAGCGTCCCGGTAGACTGCGGCTGGCCACCAGGATCTCCCCGCCGATGCGCGACCCGACACCGCGACCGCCTGACTGCAACGCTGCGCTCGTGCTCGCCGACGGTACCGTGTTTTGGGGCCGTGGGCTCGGCGCTATCGGGACGGGGGTCGGCGAAGTTTGCTTCAATACCGCGGTCACGGGGTATCAGGAGATCCTCACCGACCCTTCTTACGCCGGGCAGATCATCACCTTCACTTTTCCCCACATCGGCAATGTGGGCGCAAATAGGGAGGATATCGAGGCCACCACCGCCGCCGCGCGCGGGCTGATCCTGAGAGCGTCGATTACCGAAGCGGCAAACCACCGCGCAACCCAGTCGCTCGACTCATGGTTGAGAAGCCACGGGCTCATTGGCATCGGGGGCGTCGATACCCGACGGCTGACGGCGCGTATCCGCGATTTCGGACCTCCTACCGCCGTCATCGCACACGTTCCCGACGGACCGCTCGAAATCCCTTCGCTGCGGGCCCGGGCTCGCGCCTGGCCGGGTCTCGAAGGTATGGATCTCGCCAAAGAAGTGACATGCCGCCAAACCTACGAGTGGGACGAAACGGTATGGAATCGAAATCGCGGCTATGGTCTCCAACAGAGTTTCCGTTACCGCATTGCTGCGATTGATTACGGCGTCAAGCGCAACATCCTGCGAATGCTCGCGTCACACGGCTGCCACGTCACCGTCGTCCCCGCCATTGCCTCGACGCAGGACATTATGCGCCATCGGCCCGACGGCATTTTCTTGTCGAACGGCCCAGGGGACCCGGCTGCGACCAGCGTCTACGCGGTGCCGGTGCTGCGCGACTTGTTGGCTTCGGGCATACCCATCTTCGGCATCTGTCTCGGTCATCAGTTGCTGGCGCTGGCTCTCGGCGGGAAGACCCGCAAGATGGCGCGCGGTCACCGCGGGGCCAATCACCCGGTCAAGAATCTGCAGACGGGCAGGATAGAGATTACCAGCCAAAACCATGGGTTTGTCGTTGACGCGGAAAGCTTGCCGAAAAACGTCGAGGCGACGCATCTCTCGCTCTTCGACAACAGCAATGAAGGCTTGCGGATGATCGGCAAACCGGTCTTTTCCGTGCAATATCACCCCGAAGCGAGCCCCGGTCCACACGACAGCCATTACCTGTTCGAGCGTTTCGTCCGGCTGATGGGCGGGAATGCCTAAGCGCACCGACATCGATAGCATTCTGATCATCGGGGCCGGTCCGATCGTCATCGGGCAAGCTTGCGAGTTCGACTATTCCGGGACCCAAGCTTGCAAGGCTCTGAAAAGCGAAGGGTATCGAATCGTGCTCGTGAATTCGAACCCGGCCACGATCATGACCGACCCGGAGCTGGCCGATGCCACCTATATCGAGCCGGTGACCTCCGAGATGGTCGCGAAGATCATCGCCCGTGAGCGGCCAGACGCTCTGTTGCCGACGATGGGCGGGCAGACCGCTCTCAACACGGCCATGGTACTCGCCCGCTCAGGCGTGCTCGAACGCTACAGTGTGGAGCTGATCGGCGCCAGCGAAGAGGCGATCGCCAAGGCCGAGGACCGCCAACTTTTCCGCCAGGCAATGGACAAGATCGGCCTTGCCTCACCGAAGAGCCGGCTCGTAGGCTCGGTCGACCAAGCGGTCGCGGCTCTCGAGACGACCGGATTGCCGGCGATCATCAGACCGTCGTTTACCTTGGGCGGCACCGGTGCCGGTATCGCCTATAACGCCCGGGAGTTCGAGGACATTGTCCGCGGCGGGCTAAGGGCTTCGCCGACGCACGAGGTGCTGATCGAGGAGTCCGTCCTCGGCTGGAAAGAATACGAGATGGAGGTGGTCCGCGATCGAACGGACAACTGCATCATCGTATGCTCGATCGAAAATTTAGACCCGATGGGGATACATACGGGCGATTCGGTTTGCGTCGCACCGGCGTTGACCCTGACCGACAAAGAATACCAGTTGATGCGCAACGCCGCGATCGCCGTATTGCGCGAGATCGGCGTCGACACCGGCGGATCGAACGTGCAGTTCGCGGTCCGACCCAACGATGGCCGTCTTGTGGTCATCGAAATGAACCCCCGGGTTTCGCGCTCCTCGGCTCTTGCCTCCAAAGCAACCGGCTTTCCGATCGCCAAGATCGCCGCCAAACTCGCTGTCGGTTACACCCTCGACGAGCTGGACAACGAAATAACCCAGTCCACCCCGGCCTCGTTCGAACCGACGATCGATTACATCGTCACCAAGATGCCGCGTTTTACGTTCGAAAAATTTCCGGGAACTGAGCCGCTGCTGACGAACTCGATGAAATCGGTCGGCGAGGCGATGGCGATCGGACGCAGCTTCGCCGAATCGGTGCAGAAGGCGCTGCGCTCGCTGGAAACGGGTCTCAGCGGCTTCGACGAGGTTACAATCGAGGGAGTGGAGAGCGCCGGCAAGGACGCGGTCAAAGCCGCGTTAGCCAAACCCTCACCAGATCGCCTGCTGCTGATCGCCCAGGCCTACCGGCACGGGCTAACGACGACGGAGATCCATGCCGCATGCCATTTCGAGTCCTGGTTCCTCGACCGCATCCAAGAGATCGTCGAGGTCGAGGACCGTGTACGGCGGGACGGGTTGCCGCAGGATCGCACTGCATTTTTGCGATTGAAGCAGATGGGCTTCTCCGATGCGCGCCTCGGCAAGCTGGTAGGGCTCGGCGAGGAGGCAATATCCGCGCGCCGTCGAGATTACGACCTGCGGCCGGTCTATAAGCGCATCGACACTTGCGCGGCCGAGTTCCCTTCACTCACCCCATACTTGTACTCCTCGTATGAAGGCGACGAGTCCGGTTCGTCGGAATGCGAGGCCGACCCGAGTGACCGGCGAAAGGTGATTATTCTGGGCGGCGGCCCCAACCGAATCGGACAGGGTATAGAGTTCGACTATTGCTGCGTGCACGCTGCTTATAGTCTGCGTGAAGCGGCTATCGAAACGATCATGATCAACTGCAACCCGGAGACCGTGTCGACGGATTACGACACTTCCGACCGACTTTATTTCGAGCCATTGACCGCCGAAGATGTGATCGAGATCGTGCGTGTCGAAGAGCGCCGCGGGTCCCTGCTGGGGGTCATCGTGCAGTTCGGCGGGCAAACCCCGCTCAAGCTTGCGGCGGCATTGGAGAGGGCGCGGGTCCCGATCCTCGGGACTTCGCCCGACGCGATCGATCTCGCCGAGGACCGCAGCCGTTTCCAAGGCCTTCTCAGCGCCCTCGGATTGCGCCAAGCGGTCAACGGCACAGCGTGCTCGGTGAGCGAGGCCGAAGAGATTGCCTCCCGCATCGGCTATCCGGTGATGATTCGCCCGTCTTACGTTCTCGGTGGGCGGGCGATGGAGATTGTCCACGACGGCGCCGCGCTTGGGCGGTACATGCGCGATGCCGCCAGGGTATCCGGGACGAGCCCGGTACTAATCGACCGTTATCTAAAAGACGCAATAGAGGTCGATGTCGACGCTGTGTCCGACGGATTAACCGTCGAAGTAGCCGGTATAATGGAGCATATAGAGGAGGCGGGAATTCATTCTGGCGACAGCGCCTGCTCTCTACCGCCGTACAGTCTCGACCGCGAGATCATCGTTGAGATCGAGCGACAGACCGTCGCCTTGGCCCGGGCACTCGATGTAGTCGGGTTGATGAATGTTCAGTTCGCTGTCAAAGGCAATGAAATCTACGTCCTCGAGGTCAATCCGCGCGCCTCGCGGACGGTTCCGTTTGTCGCCAAGGCGATTGGCGTTCCAATCGCCAAGATGGCCGCACGGGTCATGACAGGCGATCGTCTCGACCCGAGCATCTCCCGCCTTCGCCGCTCGCGTCTTGCAAACGGTGGCCATGTCGCAGTCAAAGAAGCCGTCTTCCCGTTTGCCCGTTTCCCGGGTGTGGATCTGATTCTTGGTCCTGAGATGAAGTCGACCGGGGAGGTAATGGGGCTCGACACCGATTTCGGACGCGCCTTTGCAAAGTCACAGCTCGGCAGCGGAACCAACTTGCCGTTCGAGGGCCATGTCTTTGTCTCGGTGCGGGATCGAGACAAGACCGCGCTCGTGGAGCTTTGCCGCCAGCTCGTCGAGATGGGCTTCGGATTGGTCGCGACCAGCGGCACCGCTCAGGCCCTGATCACCCAAGGGTTGTCGGTGGCGCGCATCAACAAGGTGAGCGATGGGCACCCTCACATTGTCGATTTGATGTCGAACGGCGGCGTCCAGCTGGTCTTCAACACGACGGAGGGTGCGCAAGCGATCGCCGATAGCTTCAGCCTAAGACGCAGCGCGCTGACCAACAGCATCCCATATTACACGACGGTCGCCGGCGCGCGGGCGGCGGTGCAGGCGATCAAGGCGCTGCGCGCTGGCAGCCTTGAAGTTGCGCCTCTGCAGTCATACCTTTGAGTGCCCCGCGGCAACCCTTGCCGCGGTATTTGTGAGCAAGATGCGAACCATTTTTCGATGAACAAGATCCCGATGACAGCCGATGGCTACAATCGGCTCCGGGAGGAGCTGAAGCGCTTAAAAACCGTCGACCGGCCGGCGATCATCCGTGCCATCGCTGAAGCTCGAGACCATGGCGACTTGGCCGAGAATGCAGAATATCACTCCGCGCGCGACCGACAGAGCTTTATCGAAGGCCGGCTGGCCGAAATCGAGGACAAAGTCGCGCGTGCTGAAGTCATCGACGTCTCCAAGCTGTCGGGGTCGGTGATCAAATTCGGGGCTAGGGTCAAGCTTGCGGACGAGGAGACCGACGAGGAACAGACCTTTCAAATCGTCGGCGAGGACGAAGCCGATATCAGTCAGGGACGGCTTTCGGTGACATCTCCGCTAGCACGGGCGCTGATCGGCAAGCGAACAGGGGAGAGCGTCGAGGTCTCCACCCCGCGCGGGGCCAAATCCTATGAGGTGGTCACCGTCGCCTTCGGCTGACGTCGATTCGCTTTTCCGGGGTGAAAGGGCCAACCTCGGGTAAGACGGTCATCGCATAGTCCAGGGGCACCTCTTGCCGTGTGCAAGAGGCTCGCGTAAACGGAAGCGATGCCCTTTGTTGCGCCGACAGACGCTCCCGGGTTGCTCGAAACCCCCGGCGATCGATCGCCGGTCGCCTGGGTTTTGTACGACGGCAAGGCAGGAATGGCGAGCCAGGCGCTCGGCCTTGCCGAAGCTACAGGGCTGCCGTTCATCGAGAAGCTCCTTGGTATCCGCTTCCCCTGGGCCTGTTTGCCGCCGCAGCTTTGGTTCTGGCCGCTCCATGCGGCCCGAGATCACGGCACGAGCTTGCGACCACCCTGGCCCGATGCGGTCATCGCTTGCGGCCGAAATGCAGCGATGCCGGCACTGTCGATCCGGCGTGCCAGCGGCGGGCGTACCGTCGCTGCTCATATCCAGAACCCTGGGATCGGCTACGCCGAGTTCGACCTGCTGATTGTGCCCGAGCACGATTGTCTACACGGACCCCGGGTGATCGTTACGCGCGGCGCCGTCCATCGGGTTACGCGAGCAAGGCTTACGGCCGAACGGTACCGCTTTCCGGCGCTGGCGACGATGCCGCGGCCGATCGTGTCGGTACTGATCGGCGGAACCAACAGAGCCTATCGGTTGACGCTCAGGCGCGTCGACGAGATCGCCGAGACGCTCGTCAGGATCCTGCGTAGAGATGGCGGCTCGGTGCTTGTCACCCCGTCACGGCGGACTGGGGCGGCGGGGCTGGCGCTGCTGCGTGAGCGTCTTGCGGGCTTTTCTGCCTCAATCTGGGATGGCTCAGGAGAAAATCCCTATTTCGCGTATCTGGCCCTCGCCGACGCAGTGCTGGTGACCGCCGATTCAGTCTCGATGATCAGCGAAGCAGCTGCCACCGGCAAACCGGTTCATGTTCTTGACCTAGATGGTGGCAACTTCAAGTTCGCCCGCTTTCACGAGACGATGCAGGCGGCCGGCATCACTAGGCCGTTTTCTGGTCGCATCGAGTCCTGGTCCTATTCGGTGCCGGATGACACGGCGCGCGCAGGCGCTGCGCTGCGAGCACTCGTACTCGGACGGCAAAAGCAAGCATGAAGGCAGTCGTGGTCTATATCGGGATGGTTGCCTTCGTGGTGGCGATCTTTCTCTTAGCACCCCAGGTTGACCTGGCGATCAGTGGGTTGTTCTACAAACCCGAGCGCGGCTTTGTGTTGGCAAGTTGGAAGCCGATCGTGTTGCTGTTTCATACGATCCCTTGGATTGCCTGGGGCGCGCTAATTCTCGCCGCGATCGGCGCATCCTGGCTGCTCCTTCTCGGCCGGCCGCTGTGGCAGCTGGACCGCAAGGCGCTGATTTTTCTCGTTGCGTCGATGGTTGCCGGCCCTGGACTTCTCGCAAACACTTTTTTTAAGGATCATTGGGGACGAGCACGGCCCGTGCAGATAGAAGAGTTTGGCGGAACCCATCAGTTCACGCCGGCGCCGCTGCTCGCAGCCGAGTGCAATCGCAACTGTGCGTTCGTTGCCGGTCACGCCGCACTCGCCTTCTCGCTCGTCTCTTTCGCTTTCCTGCTTCCCCCGGGCTATTCTCGACGGCGCGGAATAACAGCTGCGCTTGGTTTCGGCGCGTTCGTTGGGGTGGGCCGCATCGCGCAAGGTGCGCACTTTCTATCGGATGTTGTGTACGCGGGCTTGCTCGTCTACGGTACAACTGCTCTGCTCCACTGGTGGATCGTCGGTCGCGACGGTCTCGCGGCGCCGACCCTCCTCCGCTTCTATCGATCGATCCTGGGTAATGCGGTTGCCGCACGCGTGTTGGTGGACCGAGCTTGCGGTTCGCCCGCGATTCGCCTGGTTTGGGCGTCGGCCGCGACGACACTCCTCATGGTGGTGTCTATCATAGTGGCCGATCGGCCGCTCGCGCTGTTTTTTCAGAGCCGAGATCACGACCTGCGATCGCTCTTCGATCTCACCGGGCGGCTAGGTTTGACTTATGGTTACCTAACCGTATTCGGTCTTGCCTTCATCGTGTTGCATTGGGGCGGCGTGCTCCCCCGACTGCAGCGTCTCGCCCAACCCTTGCGCGCGCTGTCAGGAGTTCCGGCGTTCCTGTTTCTTTCGATCGCCGCCTCGGGCGTCGTCGTCGATGTGTTAAAGGTCGTATTTGGACGAGCCCGCCCAAAACTGCTTTTTCAATCCGACGTGTACGGCTTTGCTTGGCTCATGTGGCAGCCCGACCACTGGTCGTTTCCCTCCGGGCATAGCGCCACGATCGTCGCAATGATGACGGCTCTTTGGTTTCTTTGGCCGCAGCACCTTCTTTTCTACATCCTCGTGGCCGCGATCGTGTGTGTGAGCCGCGTCGTGGTAGGTGCCCATTATCTCGGGGACACGGTCGCCGGCGCGCTGATCGCTGTGCTGACCACTCACTATATGGCCCAGGTCTTCGCCAAATGGGGCATCGATTTGGGTTTGGCGCGCCATGGTTTCGGCGCTTCGCGAGAAGCGCCGCCGTGGCCTTGCCGACGCCTCGCCAGAATTTCGGCCGGCCGTGATCAAGCCGGCTCGCGGTAATTCAGGCGGCTCCTTGCGCCCTCCGCAAACGGTGTAGTATCGGAGCGAGGCAGCCCGCCTCACCCGAAATCCGCTTTCCGCCATGGCCCTGCGAATAGAGACCTTCGACAACGTCCGCGGGGGGAACACGCTTTACAAGGCGCTGACCCATCCGAGCGCTGCCCGACCAGCGCAGGATCTGGTCGGCATGCTGATAAGCAACGCTCCAGTGGCTGTCTATGATCCGAGCGGCGCCGTCGAAGCATTCAATGAAATCTTCTGCCTCGACCGGGTAGAAATCGCCGGCACTTATGTCCAGCAAGTGGCTCGGATTGGGGAAACCGTCCTTGGCCAGCCTGCGAAGCCGGTGACCGAACTCGCCGGTTCAAGCGTACCGTCAGTGTTCATTGCCGCGTTCGACGCCGAGCGTACAATCACGCAGCTTCAGCCTTATCTGCCGGACGGCGCGCAGGTCTTCAGCCTCGACAGCATGCGAATCCCCGCCGAGCGTCTGACCAACCGAAACGCTTATTTGGACCCGCTCAACTTCGCCACTAATTTTGCATTTTTCCGCGAAGCAGGTGGACTGCATACGCGGCTCGTGACGGCGAACTACTGGGCGAGTTACGGCGCGGCTACTGTTACCTGCTGGATGACGCTGTTTGCCGGTGATGGTCAAATCCTCGCCGAGTGGTGCGAATGCTGCGGATCGGCCGGGACCTTAATCCTCCTCGATAGCCGAGAAATCCGCGACCGCTTCCGCCTCACCGAATTTTGCGGTCAGCTGTTTCTTCATTTCGTCGGAGCGGCCGGACATGATGTCGTTAAATACGCCCTAGACACATTCGGCGATGCCAGCCTCGACATCGCGGGCGGCGATCATGCCCGTGCCGATTGCTCGCTCTCCTCCACGCATGACGCGAACGCGTGGCCTGCAGACCGCTATTCTGGCCTACCTGCGCCCGGCCCAGGCGAGCGAGTCGTGCTCTGGCTCCAGAACAGCCACCCCATCTGGATTCCGCCTTGCGACATTCGTCTCAACGCGATGGGTGAGGAGCATCTGGTACCAATCCCCGAGCCGATTCCGCCGTTTGCCACCCGCGCGATTGACGTCGGCGAAGTCTTGCCGGGCCTGACCTGGCCCGGGCAGGTCGAGCTCCGGGCGGGGAAGCAGATGGTGCGGCCCCGCTACGAAATCCTTGATCGTGGCCGCAGGCGGATCGCACATGTCAATGTCGAACGTGCCGATTTGGTTGCGGACCCCGATCTCCCGGCGCTCGTGAGCACCCTCGGCAAGGGTTATCTGCTGCCCGCCCCGGTCATGCCGCTCGATGAATGGCAGAGTTTTGTGCTTCCAACGCCGATGGCCGTCGGGCAAGCCGAGCTGCCGATTGCCGTGCTGGTCTACGATCCGGAAGGAAACGAGATGCTGCGTCATCCTCTCGGGCGAGTTCCACGGGCACACCGAGCGGCACTCGATCTGGACGAGATCGCCGGAATCGATGTTCTGCGCAACGGCTATGGCCATGTCGAGTTGGTTTACGACTTTTCTGCCGGGGGCATTGCAGATGGGTGGCTTCACGCGTTGTTCCGGTACCGCCATCGGCGCAGCGGTCATGCTGCAGAAACCAGCTTCGGTGCGCATGTCTTCAACACGATTTTGACTTATCGCGACGAGCCGCAATCCTACAGCGGGCGTCCACCGGGGTTGTCGACACGCCTGTTCCTGAGGCTTGGCGAGACCGGCCACAACACATTGTGCCACCTGATCTATCCCGCATCGCGCCCGTGGCGGCCGGTGAGCGCCACTGAAATCACGCTCCACAACGCCAGCGGGGGGGAGGTAGCCCGGACGTGTTTGGCGATTCCCTGTTCAGGTTCGCGGCTCTGGTACTATCGAGACGTTTTTGACGCGGCGACTCGTGCCCGTGTAGGAGCCGGCGCTTACGTGATGATTCGCGACACGACCTGCCGGCTCTTTGGCTATCACGGGCTGGTAGGGCGCAATAGCTCCTTCAGCCTCGACCACATGTTCGGCTTTTAGCCCCACTCCTTACCGGTGCGCCGTTGAGGAATGATATAATTTGTTGGTCGATCAACCGGGGTACCTGGAATGCCCGAGCGTCATCACAGCAAGGTCCTGATCATCGGCGCGGGACCGGCCGGTTATACCGCAGCGATCTATGCGGCGCGCGGCAATTTGCAGCCTATACTCGTCACCGGGCTACAACCGGGCGGCCAGATGACCATCACTACCGACGTCGAAAACTACCCCGGGTTCGCCAATATCATCCAGGGTCCCTGGCTGATGGAACAGATGCGGCAGCAGGCGGAGCACGTCGGGACGCGGATGATCCTCGACCTAATCGTCGCGATCGATCTTGCCCGTCGGCCGTTCGTCGCCACCGGCGATTCGGGGGATCTCTATACCGGCGATACGGTGATCATAGCGACGGGCGCCCAGGCTCGTTGGCTCGGCTTGCCGAGCGAGAAAGTCTTTCGCGGCTTCGGGGTGTCGGCCTGCGCCACCTGTGACGGATTCTTTTTCCGCGGCAAGGACGTCGTCGTGGTCGGGGGCGGAAATACCGCGGTCGAGGAGGCGATCTACCTGACCAACCACGCGCGGCGAGTGACCCTCATTCATCGCCGCGATGCGTTGCGGGCGGAGAAAATCCTGCAAGATCGGCTGTTCCGTAACCCCAAGATCGACATTGTCTGGGATAGCGTCGTCGAAGAGATCCTCGGCGTGCCTGAACCGCCGGTCGTTACCGGGATCCGCTTGCGCAACGTGCGCACCGGCACGCTCACCAGGCAACCTTGCGACGGCGTTTTCATTGCGATCGGGCACACGCCGGTGACCGAGTTTGTCGCCGGGCAGCTCCCGCTCGACCCGGAAGGCTATGTCCAGGCCCGCCCGGAGTCGACCGAAACCGCGATCCCGGGGGTCTTCGCCGCGGGCGACGTCAGGGACAAGATCTTTCGCCAGGCAGTCACCGCCGCCGGGATGGGGTGTATGGCCGCGCTCGAGGCGGAGAAATTTCTGGCAGCACAGGAGGAACCAGTCAGCGTTCGCGCCGCCGGGTAGCAGGCGAGCGCCGAATCTTATCGAGGCGCTCCAGGGGAAGCAGGGATGGATTGGGACAAGTTGCGGGTATTCCACGCGGTGGCCGAGGCAGGCAGCTTCACACATGCTGGCGAATCGCTGAACCTCAGCCAGTCTGCGGTCAGCCGGCAGATAAGCGCGCTCGAGGAAAGCTTGAGTGTTCCGCTGTTTCACCGGCATGCTCGGGGCCTGATCCTGACCGAGCAGGGTGAGCTGCTGTTCCGAACGGCGCGCGACGTGTTCGCCAAACTGTCGATGGCTGAGGGGCTGATCTCCGAATCGAAGGACCGACCCAAAGGACCGCTCAAGATCCAGACCACGGTGGCCTTTGGCTCGACCTGGCTGACACCGCGCATTCGGGAGTTCCTCGACCTCTACCCCGAAATCCAGGTCAGCCTGGTGGTTGATGATGCCGAACTCGACCTGTCGATGCGCGAAGCCGATGTGGCGATTCGCATGGCGCCGCCGCGCCAGCCGGACCTGATCCAGCGTCACCTCGTCAGTGTCCAGGTTCATATCTACGCCGCGCCGGACTACATTAAAAAACATGGGTTGCCGCAACGGCCCGAGGACTTGGATAAGCACCGGCTGATAGTCTATGGCGACGATGCTCGCCCCCCAGTGCTGAACATCAACTGGCTGCTCGATGCCGGGACCAAGGCCGGGCGGGAGCGCAAGCCGATCCTGACGGTGAACAATTTCTACGGCATGCTTCGCGCCGTGGTCAGCGGGCTCGGAATCTGCGCGCTACCCGATTTCATGGCCAACGAGTATTCCGAGCTCGTGCGTGTCCTGCCTGAACTGACCGGCCCACCAGTCGAAGCCTATTTCGTCTACCCAGAAGAACTGCGTTCCTCTAAGCGCATCAGCGTTTTCCGCGATTTCCTATTGCGTAAGGTCGCGGAAACTCGGCTCAGCTGACCTCTGTAAGCAGTCGAAATTCAAGCCGGGGAAATCATCCCTGCCGGAGCGTTGCAGTTTTTGCAGACGAGCCAGAAGAAATTCCGGGTGGTAGCCGCGCGTCGAATGGTCCATCTTGAGACATGCGGTGTGGCACACACAGTTTCTGTCGGCGGTTGGCGCCGGCATAGGTTTCCGGGACTTGTGCCCGGGAAGAGGGTCTGCGGACCCTTACGTCTCCCAGACGTGAAGCCTCCCTGTTCAAACTTGGCCGGAACTTTGGTTTCGGCCATTTTCTTATGTCGGCGAACTGCATCGACTACATGTCTCGACCTGACATTCAAGCAACGCGCCAT
>Ga0182033_10000953_pt1 | contig 14124 bp, 15 predicted proteins | sample tim00Cox0000000H_FD_125968 | JGI IMG/M metagenome (GOLD analysis project Ga0182033, IMG submission 125968) | Lab enrichment of tropical soil microbial communities from Luquillo Experimental Forest, Puerto Rico - timezero.00C.oxic.00.000.00H | ecosystem: Environmental > Terrestrial > Soil >...
CATAAGCCACGACAAAGGCGAGATAGATGTACGCCGGGGCCTGCTCGCCCATGCGTGCGAGCGCCGCCAGGATGACCTGCTTGGGCTGACGCTTGATCACCTCGAGGACCGGCACACGCTCGATGCGTTGCTCGGCAACCAGGCGCCGGAAGACCGGTGTTTCGAGGATGCCGAGCCGGATGTAGAGCCCGACGCCGACCATGACGATGCTGAGAATGAACGGGATGCGCCAGCCCCAGACCAGAAACTGGTCGCCGGAAATCGCGCTGAATACCAGCACCGCCATATTTGCCAGGAACAATCCGGCCGGCACGCCCCATTGCGGCCACGACGCCAGGAAGCCGCGGTTATGCTGGCCGCTGCGCGACCATTCCATCGATAGCAGCACCGAGCCGCCCCATTCGCCGCCGACGCCGATGCCCTGAATGGTGCGCAGGATCGTCAGCGTGATGCCGCCCCAGACTCCGATCGAGGAATAGGTCGGTACGAACGCGATCAGGAAGGTGGCGATGCCCATCAGCATGAGCGTCGCGATCAGCGTCGCCTTGCGGCCGATACGGTCGCCGTAATGACCAAAGATCGCGGCGCCGACCGGACGCGACGCGAAGCCGATAAAATAGGTCGAGAACGCCAGCAGCGTGGCGGTGGTCGGATCATTGTTCGGGAAATAGAGCTTGCCGAACACCAGGCCCGCCGCGGTGCCGTAGAGGAAGAAGTCGTACCACTCGATGGTGGTGCCGACGGTCGCGGCGATCACGGCCTTGCGCAACTCGCGGCTGTGATCGGACGCGGAAAGCGAACCGTGCGCGGTTATCGATGTCATGAGCGTGCCCCCTTGGTGGTGGCGCCGTCCAGTGTCCGGCGGCGCCTCTTCCTTGAGGGGCAGCATAAATAGTCCCCCCGGCGGTTCAAGCCGTTCCGGATCGAGGCGACCCGGACGATAAGAGGCCTGGCCGGCGGTTGCCGCCAGCCAGGCAAGTTTGGGAGGAAATGCTCCTTCTGCAGACAGCCCAAGGAGCGATGTTGTGTTGCCACAGCCGCGCGCCGGCGTTGGTGACCTACGTCACAATGCGTCATTGTGTCCGCCGCGGACGTTCCTGTGGTAGATTGCCCGCCTGTGCGCTTGCCGATGGAGGTTGCGATGGTCCGTCTTCTGCTTGCCACGACGACGATTGCCATATTGGTTGCTGTGCCGCACGCCCGTGCGGCGAGCCCCGAGCAGCTCGAGGCGAACAAGAAGACGGTCGCCGCGTTCGAGGATGCGGCGCTCAATCAAAAGGACTTCGATGCGGCGGCGAAATATCTTGGACCGCGTTACACCCAGCACAATCCGCTCGCCGCAGACGGCCCGGAGGGGCTGAAGGCCTATATCGCCTTCCTGAAGGACAAATTTCCGAACAACCGTACCGAGATCAAGCACATCTACGCCGACGGCGACTACGTCATCACCCACGATCATGCCGTGCGCGAGCCTGGCACGCTCGGCCTCGCCATTGTTAATATTTTCAAGCTTGAAAACGGAAAAGTTGTCGAACACTGGGACGTCATTCAGCCGATCCCGGAAAAGCAGGCCAACAGCAACAGCATGTTTTGACGCTTTTGCGCGCCTGATGAGGGCAGGGCGGTCTTGGCGCGGCCGCGCCGGCATAGCTGGCCTTTTGGGATAATGTGCCTCGAAGTCGACGCACAGGCGCAAAAGGTCATAAAGACCCGACGGTTAGCTTGGACCCCCGTTGCTGAGGCGACGGCGAGATCTGCCTGTGGCTCGCGCTGGAGCGCGCCGTTCCGATCAACCGGCAGCTTCGCGCCATCGCCCGGCTGTGCGAGCTCCTTCAGATCGAGATGCGGGGCGAGCGCGACTGCGGCACGCTGTCGCTGCCGGCAGCCTGAAGCGCGCGATCAAGGCGGCCGTCATGCCCGCCCATTGCACGAAGGCGCGGTTGGCGCTGTCGACGAGGCTCGCGACCTGGAGGCCGGTGTCGCTGGTGCTCAAGCCGACCGCGATATAGCCGCGCACCGTGTCGTAGTCGGTCTGATTGCGCACATCAGCGGTGATGTAGCCGCGGGCGCGCAGCGCCTCGTTGCGGGTGATGCGGTTGTTGACGTTGCCGTTGAACGGCCCCCAGGTGATGTTGCCGTTGGCGCCGAAGGCAAATTCGCCGCGGACCCAGCCGCCGACCTTGATCACAGGTCGGTGCCCGGCATGTAGTAGAAGCCGGCGCCGTAGAGGCTGCAGATCTTGAGGTGTTCGATCGGCTTGGCCTTGACCGAAAGGTCGGCCGCTTGCGCCGCGCTTACCGCGACGAGACTGGCGGCGGAGCCGAGCAGCAGGCTTTTCACCGTCTTCACCGTCAACCTCCCCAAATTTTATCGAGGCAAAGCTTTTGTCGCCGCAAAACCCGTTGAACCTCCGGCTTGCACGCTCGCAAATTGCGGGCTGTTGCGCAGCAACCACAGTCGGCGACGAATTTCTACGGCCTGGACAGGATTGCGCCAATCGCCAAGATGATGCCCCATGACGAGCGACCACGCACATCCGAACAGCCATCCGCACGGCCACGGCCATGCCCAGCCGCATCCGCCGCTGCGACGCCGCCTGCCGATGCCGGCCTACGAGACGCCGGCGAAATATTCCGATTTCCTGCAGCGCATGCTGACGCGCGGCCGGGAATCGCTGCGCGAAGAGTTCAAGGGCATCACCGCCGACGGGTTGGTGCGGCCCGGGCTTTTTCCCGTGCGCAAGACCGGCGTGTCTCTTTCGCCCATCGTGCGCGCGGCGCGCGATTTTCTGGCGACGCTCGATGCGCATCAGCAGCGCCACGTGTCGTTTGCGATCGACAGCGACGGCTGGCGCGCATGGTGCAACGTGCACCCCTACATGATGCGCCACGGTCTTGGCCTGCACGAGCTTGCACCGGCGCAGCGCGAGGCGGCGCTTGCGCTGATGAGCACCGCGCTGAGTGCAAGCGGATTCGAAACCGCCCGCAACGTCATGAAGCTCAACGAGCATGCGCGCGAGCTCACCGGCCTCGGCGACGAATACAGTGAGTGGTACTACTGGCTCAGCATTTTCGGCACGCCGTCGGAGACCGAGCCCTGGGGCTGGCAGTTCGACGGCCATCACCTGATCGTCAATTGCTTCATCCTGGGCGATCAGCTGGTGCTGACGCCGCTCTTCATGGGCTCGGAGCCCGTGCTCGCCGAATCCGGCAAGTATGCCGGCACGGCGGTGTTTCGTGCCGAGGAGAGCGGAGGCCTCGTCATGATGCGCGCGCTCAGCACTGAGCAGCAGGCCAGAGCCGTCATCGATACGCGGCTGCCGGGCGAGGTGCTCGCGGCCGCCTATGCCGACAACCTCCGTATGCCCTACGAAGGCATCCGCTACGGCGATCTGACGACCACGCAACAGACCGTGCTGCGCGATCTGATCGGCGTCTACCTAAACCGCGTGCGCGCGGGCCACGCCGAGATCGGCATCGAACAGGTGCTCGCTCATTTGAGCGAAACGCATTTCTCCTGGATTGGCGCTCACGACGATCGCGGTCCGTTCTACTACCGCATCCACAGCCCGGTCGTGCTCATCGAGTTCGACCATCAGCCCGGCATCGTCTACGCCAACAACGAGCCGACGCGCGACCATATCCACACCGTGGTGCGCACCCCGAACGGCAACGATTACGGCAAGGATTTATTGCGCCAGCACTATGCGCAGCACGATCACTCACATCCGCACAGCCCGCATCGGCTCGGCAAGATGTAGGGTCGTCAACCTGCGCTACCGCGAAACAGCCGTCCCGACGCGAGCCGTGCGCCGTCGCGCAGGCTTTTAAGCTTCGCCCAGACCACGTCCTCGGCGACGCGGCCCCAGCCGGCCGAGGTGTCGAAGCCGCAATCGGTGCCGGCCAGCACCCGCGACGGATCGCCGATCACCGCGGCGACGCGCTCGATGCGGTCGGCCACCACATCCGGGTGCTCGACGAAATTCGTAAGCGGATCGATGACGCCCGCCACCAGGATTTGATCGTCCTTGAGCGGGTGCTTGGTGAAGCAGCGGAATTCGTGGGCGTGGCGCGGATTGGCGAACGGCAGGAAGAAGCCGCCGACACTGGCCTGCTGTAGCGCCGGCAGGATATCTTCAAGCGGCACGTCGCAATCGTGCGGCGATTCCGAGTTACCCCAGCAAACGTGCAGGCGGACGCGGTCGCGCGGCACATTGCGGAGCGCATCGTTGATGGTCGCGACGACCTGCTCGACGAAGGCGACGAACTCGGCCACCGGCTTGTCTTTGTAAGTGATGTGACGTTCGAGCGCGAGGTCGGGCGCGTCGATCTGCAGGAGAAGGCCGCTTCCGACGATTGCCTCGTATTCCACCTTCAGCGCCTGGCCGAGGGCGGCGAGATAGTTCGCCAGCGTATCGTAATGCTCGTTGCGCACGGCGGTGGCGAGGATGCCGGGGGAGGGCGCGCTCATGAACGGCTCGACGAAGACGTTGGGATTCTCCGCCAGCACCGCATTGAAGTGGCGACATTCGTCGTCGATAGCGCGCGCATCGAGATAGCGCACTGCGCCGATCGCCTTCGGCAGGCCGCCGAGCGACGAGACCTGGGTCCTGGCGGCGTGCTGCTCGGTCCACATCCGCTTGAACTCGGGATAGCGGTCGACGTCGGCCCGCAACGGCCGCTCCCAACTGCCGCCGAGTCCCGAGAGCCGGCTCTTCAGATAGAGAAAGAACGAGTCGCGCTGCTGCTCGCCATTGTTGCCGACGTCGATGCCGGCGTCGTGCTGCTTGCGCACCACCGCCCGCACCGCGTCGCGTCCGGCGCGATCGATCGCGGACGCTTCGACCGCCTCGCCGCGGGCGCGCAAGGCGTAGAGCCGCGTCAGCTCGCGCGGCCGCGGCAGGCTGCCGGCATGAGTGGTCAATGTCCGCGACGTGCTGCGCTGCATCGGTCCCTTTGCCTCATCTCGACAGCGCTGCATCGGTCCCTTTGCCTCATCTCGACATATGGTAGGGCAGCCACAGCGCCAAGTCCGGCCACAAGATCACCAGCGCCAGGACGACGAACATCGTCAGATGGAACGGGATGGTGCCAAGGATCACCTCGCTCAGCTTGCCGTCCCAAATGCCCTGGATGACGAACAGATTGATGCCGATCGGCGGCGAGATCTGGCCGAGTTCGACGAAGAGCACGAGAACGACGCCGAACAGCAGCGGATCGATGCCGTAGCTCGGCAGCACCGGAAAGATCAGCGGCACCGTGATCACGATCATGCCGAGGCTTTCGATCAGGCAGCCGAGCACGGTGTAGAGGATGAACAGGGCGAGAAAAAACTCCAGCCGTGTCAGATGCAGGCCGACGATAAAGGCGGTTACCCGCTCGCCGACGCCCGCGAAGCTGATGGCATAGGAGAAGACATAGGCCGTGAAGATGATGAACAGGATGTTCCCGGAAAATCGGATGGTTGAGTACATCGCGTCCAGCAGTCCGGGCAGAGTGAGATGGCCGAAGGTGGCGCCGAGCGCGATGGCGAGGCCGCAGCCGATGGTGGCGCCCTCGGTGGTGGTGACGAGGCCCAAGTAGATGCCGCCCAGCGTGCCGCTGATGAGAAGCGCAAACGGCAGCACATCGCCGAGGGCGGCGATGAACTCGTGCAGGGACCGGGGACCGGACTCCCGCGGCGCCACGCTGGGCACGGCGAGCGCGTGGGCGCCGATGTAGGCCATGAATGCTGCCGTCATGATCAGGCCGGGCACGACGCCGGCCATAAACAATTTTGGCACCGAGGTCTCGGTGAACGTGCCGTAGACGATCATGCCGAAGCTCGGCGGCAGCAGGATGCCCAGCGTGCCTCCGGCGGCCAGCGACCCCGCCGCCAGGCGCCGGTCGTAGTCGCGGCGAATGAGCTGTGGCAAGGCGACGCCGCCGATCGACGCCGCGGTCGCGATGCTCGATCCGCTGACGGATGCGAAGATCGCGCAGCCGGCGATATTGGTCTGCAACAATCCGCCGGGCAGGCGCGCAACGAGCTTGGCGAGGCCGGAATAGATGCGGCTGCTCAAGCCCGACACGCGCAGGATTTCCGCCATCAGCATGAACAGCGGCACGCAGGTCAGCACGAAGCTGTTCATGCTGCCCCAGCTCACCAGTCCCAAGCTGTTAAGGCTTGTCAGCCCCCCTTGCAGCAGCAGATAGAACATCGCCGGCACCGCGATCGCGAACGGCACCGCCATGCCGCACGTCAGCAGCACGAGAAAAAAGACGAAGGTGACAACGATCTGGACGTCGGGACTCACCGGCCGTCCTCCACCGTGTCGCCATGGGCGCGCAAGCGCGCGACGTCGGCGGCGAGCGTGCGCACCATGGAGAAGCATAGCGCAGCCGCGCCGAGCATCATCACGGCCTGCGGTATCCAGAGCGGCGTCGCGAGATAGGTCGGTGCGTGATCGCCGAACCGGTACGAGGAAAGCTCGAAGCGCACGAGCTGCCATAACAGCAATCCGCTGAACGCAAGCGAGAGCATATCGAAGATGACGTGGGAAACCGCGCGGCCGAACGGCGAAAGACGCGACTGCACCAGCTCGACGTGATGGAAGCTGTCGCTGATCTGGCAGACCGGCAGGCTGACGAAGCTCATCACGACGAGGAGGTAACCGCCAAGCTCGTCGGAAATCTCGAACGAGAAATTGAGCAGCGACCGCGTCAAAATATCAAGGCCGATCACGATCAGCATCGCGATCAAGGCCGCGACGCAGGCGAGCTTGCAGGTCCGCTCGACGATAGTTTCCTTGAGCTTGCGCCCGGAGCTCCGCGCGCCGCCAGGCTCGCTCTGCGCCATTATTGCCGCCGGGCTTTATCGGCCGAGCGCCGTACGCACCTTTGCCAGCGCCTCGACGACGTCGGGGCTGCGCGCCTTGGCCCATTCGTCCCAGTACGGCGTCATGGCCTCGACCGCGCGCTCGTTCTCGGCCGGCGTCGCCTTGGTGAAGGTATAGCCGGCGGCGGTGAGGATTTGCACCGAGTCCGCCTCTTCCTTCTGCATCGTCTCCTGGTCCCAGCGCGCGGTGTCTGCGGCGACCTTGCGGACCTTCGCCTGCAGCTCCGGTGTGAGCTTGCCGTAGGCCTCGGTGTTGGCGATGAAGTAGGAATTGTTGACGTTGACGATCAGCACGTAGCCGTATTTGAGCAGGTCCTTCCACAGCACGGCGCCGACGCCGGCGGTGAAGATGCCATCGACCACGCCACGGTCGAGCGCCGAAGGCACTTCCGGCGCACTCATGGTGATCGAGGTGCCGCCGAAGCGCCGCACGAACTCGCCCTGTTCCGGCTGCGCGACGCGAAGTTTAAGGCCTTTGATGTCGTCGAGCGATTCGAGCTTCTTGCGGCCCCAGATGAATTGCAGCGGATAAGTGTAGGAGGCGAGCAGCGTCGAGCCTTTCTCCAGATACGCTTTCTCGACGTACGGCTTGAGCATCGCATCGGCCTTGGCGAAATCATCGTAGGATTGAATGAGCATCGGCAACCGCGGGATGCCGGCGACCGGGATATTTCCAGAATTGAACAGGTCGTCGCCGATCTGCACGACGTTGCCGCCGACGGCCTGGGTGACGTTGCTGGCGTTGATCTGCAGCGTGCCGGCGAGATGCAGGCGGACCTTCAGCGCGCCGTCGGTCGCCTTCTCGATCTCCTCGGTGAACTGCCTGGCGCCGCGCGAGGTGGCAAAATTCGGCGCCGACTGATGCATGTAGAAGTTCCACTCCTGCGCGGCGGCGGGCGTCTGCCCACCGGGAAGAACCCCGAGACACAGCGACCAGCACAGCGCCGCGGCAACGGATATGGATGCAGCTTTGCGATTTTGTGCAAACATGGCGGTCCTCCCCCTCGACGCAGCCGGCCCACGGGCGGCAGCCGCGACCTTGTTTTCGTCGATCACTGCGACGAAATATTTTTCGTCGATGGAACCTAGGGACAGGTGTTTTTGCTGTCAAACGCGCCGTCCTGTGCCGGCGGCCGTGGGTCGAAATTCGCGAACTCGTGTTGGAAGTTTGACGGGTCGGCTTTGCGCCGCGATTCCGAACCGAGTCCGGCACAAAAACGCTCTTCGATCACCGCGGTTGTTCGATAGCGCGTGCGAGTTCGCGGCGCCGAAGCCGGCGTGCCGCGCTGTCGAACTGAATATCGCATGATCCGTGTTCAATTGGCCGCCGCGGCCATCGTATTTGGCGCCACCATAGCGGTGATGCCGCTCGACGGGCGCGCACACGCGCAGACGCAGACTACGCCGCCTGCGCCCTCGGTCTGGGACCACAACGGGTCCACGATGACCCTGGTCGAAAACGGCGCGACGCGGGAGTTCCACTATCAAAATCCCCGCCCGGGAATGGTGGAGGTCGGCGCCCATCCCGGCACGCTGTTGTTCCGTGGCCGTTTCGACAACGGGCAATTCGCCGGCACGGCCTATATTTTCAATCCGCGTTGCGGACCGATCCCGTTTCCGGTCAGAGGCTCGGCTCTCGACGACGGTGCGCGGATCGTGCTGACCGGCGAGGTGCCGCTGGTCGGGCGCAAGTGCCGCGTTTACCGGACCGTTGCGAGCAGCCTGGAGTTCACGCGGCCGAAACCGGCCGAGGCCGCGCCGCTGCCGGACGGCGAAGCCACAAAGCCCGAGGTTCCGTCGCAGACCGGCGGTGAGCAGCTCGGCAACCCGCCGGCGACCCAACCATCGGCGACGAAGGAAACGCTGCCGGCTGCGAAAAAAAAGTCGCGGCGGCGCGCCGCCGAACGCCGGGAGCCGAGCCCTGCGCCGGTCGAGCCGACAGTGACCAACAGGATTCCCTCAGCCGCCAACGACTTCGAAAACCGCCGATCGGGTGTCGTGCTTATCGTGATCATTGCGTCGCTGTTTGTTTTCACGCTGGTGACGTCGTTGCGAAGGACCGGGTTTGCGACGGGTTGACGGCAAGGATGACACCGGGTGTCAGCGCAGGGATTGTCCGGCGGGAGGCGGCGTGGACGATGCCGACGGCTGCGGCTGAGGCGGAGGCGGCTTGTGTGGCGGGGCGCGCGCCGCGGGCGACGACAGCACCGATGCAAGCTGCTGACTGACGTTCTGCTCGATGTCCTGTAAGGTCGCGACGTTCTGTGCCATCTCCACCTGCTTGGCGGCGAGCTGATCGTTCTTGGCGGCGATCTGCTCCAGCGCCCGGCGCACCACGACGAGATCGAGCGACACGGATTTAAGCTGCTCCGCTAGCTGCGGAAGCGTTGCGGCCGGTGCCGACGGCACTGCCGTTGCTGCCGGCACCAACCAGCCCAGTGACGGCGCCTGTGTCCTGACAATGGCCCTGGCTTGATCGCCATACGACTGCCAGGCAAGCGTACCGCCGATACCGATCAAAACGGCAAAGCAAAATCGCGCAACGGCGCGCAGCGCGCGCTTGCCGGCCGGCGGCTTTGTGTTTGCGACCTGATAATTCCAGCGCGTCGCCGCATAGCTTGGCGGCGCGACCGGCGGCGCCGCGGCATAAAACGCAGGATCGTCCGAAGCCGCGTCGACGCCCTGACTGGGTGCGTCGAGGTCGGTAGCCCATTCGCGGGTGCTAGCACCACGTTCGCGGTGGCGTTGGTTCGGTGGCAAACCCTCCGGACGATTCATGCGGCCTCTTCGGTTTCCAGCGGCCGGCACGGGAGTCGTCGCCGCGCACTTCAGCCCCGGACGCCATGCAAGCGTGCAGTCTGGGCCGAATTAGGCGCAGCGAATGTTCAAACGGGGGAAAGTGCGAGGCAGCAGACGCCCCATAAGGCGCTTCGATGACGCCGCGGTGGCAGTCGTCAACACAACCACAAGGTGGACCGCCCCGGCGCACCAGGATATTTTAGACGCCATCAGGATATTTTCGGACGCCATGACGGCCGCTGCCCGATGCTTGCCACATTCGACGGTACGATGGTGCTCGGGGAGTGGGGTCGTGGAGTACAAGAGTTTTATCGTCAGCGCTTTCGAGCGCGAGCCTGGGAAGTGGCGTGCCAGCGTCGAGCGTGCCAACGGCAAGGCTCTCATAAGAATGGCGAGCGCCAATCAGAAGGCGCTAAATCGATTTGTCACCGGCGTGGACGCAATGGCCGCGGAGTCGGCGTTGCGCATGGCCATGGCCGCGATCGACGCCAACGCCTTCTCACGGAAGCTGCACAGGGCGGAGAAGATTTAAACCGCGGCTCGGCCCGCGCCTCACGCGGCGTGATATTCCGGCTCGAGCTGGGGCGCGCAGGCGAGCGCCTCTTGATAGGCCACGTTGATCCGCTTGGTCTCGGCCTCGGCGAGCTCCCGGAAAGCGGGCGACATACCGTGCACGCGGTCGGGATGGTTCTGCTTGATCAGCACCTTGTAGGCCTGCTTGATATCGTCGATGGCGGCCGCGGGCGGCACGCCGAGCACGGCGGACCAATTGCCGGCCGTATCGGTCTCGCTTGAAGTTTCGTCGGCAGCCCCTTGATCCGGCGCCACTTCCTCGAGCGCCGGCCGGACATCGGATCGCGCCAGGCCCCTGAACGCGTGAAATTCCACGTCGTACCGCCGGCGCAGCCGCGCCTGCTGGCTGGATAGATCAAGAGCGCCGCCATTGCGGCGAGGGCGGCCACCGCGCCGTTGGCGAGAAACAGACTGACCTCCTCCAGGAAATTCGACGCGGTGACGGTGAACGCGAGCCCGATGAAGTAGACGGTAATCGCCCCGGCCAGTGCGTCGTGCGTGCTGATCAGGCGAACCCATGAGCGAAGGCGCTGCAGCGGCCGGCGCTTGAGCTGGCGGATGGTTGCCTGCAGATGCGCGGCATAGGCCTCGAGGTCGTGCCGTTCTTCGGGGTCCGCGGCGCTATCGGCGTCGAGATTGAGCAGAACCGGCCACAGCCACCGCGTCGAGCTCGGACGCTGCAGCTCTTCGAGCCGGCCGCGGGCCTGATCGAACAGCCGTACGGCGCGGTTCAATTCGGCGGCTTCGGATCGGCACAGCGTGAATTCCGATCGGGTGCGCCGGACTGCGCGCGCTTGGCGCGCATAGCCAAGAAAAAGGGCAGGCGGCACCGCCCATGCAATAAGCAGTACCACGGTAGATCGCCGAAAGCTCTTCGCCGCCCTCGAGCCCCAACATCGCACGCGACTCTACGCAACGCTACAAACGCAACCGCAGTCGCAAGACGCGCAAATCTCGTTTACTCGCGGAGCGCGTCGCTAAAAACGGTTCCTGTCGGAATGCGGGCACGCCCTCGGCAAAATGCGGGCAAATGTCCGGCTGCTCGGCCTTCAATCCACGGCGCCGCCAAGCATTTTTCGCAGCGCCTTGCTGGCAGTGTCTGCCTGCCGCATCCGAGGCGTTAACGGTCGCGCGGTCTCTTAACACTCCGTTAACCAAGGTTGTCCAATTTATTAACCAATAGATTCGGTTGGCGGGCGAATCCCGTCACTTGCAAAAAACTGAAAATCCGGAGCGGCGGAACCGTCGGGCTTCGGCCGGCGCGACACGCACAGGGCGTGGTTCGGCGTGACTGAAAATGGAGGTTGAGGCGATGACGGCTGCGGCAGCGGGGCGGGTGCTGGTGGTGACTTCGGGCAAGGGCGGTGTCGGCAAGACCACCTCGACGGCCGCCCTGGGCGCCGCGTTCGCGCAAAGCGGCGATCGCGTGGCGGTGATCGACTTCGACATCGGGCTGCGCAACCTCGATCTGGTGCTTGGCGCCGAGCGGCGGGTGGTGTTCGACCTGGTCAATGTCGTCCAGGGCGTGGCCAAGCTGCCGCAAGCGCTGATCCGCGACCGCCGCCTGGAGAATCTTTACCTGCTGCCGGCCTCGCAAACCCGCGACAAGGACGCGCTCACCGAAAGCGGCGTCGCCGACGTCATCGCCGAGCTGCGGACGACTTTCGATTGGATCATCTGCGACAGCCCGGCCGGCATCGAACGCGGCGCCACCTTGGCGATGCGCTACGCCGACGTGGCGATCGTCGTGGCCAACCCCGAAGTCTCGTCGGTGCGCGATTCCGACCGTATCATCGGGCTGCTCGACTCCAAGACCGAGCGGGCCGAGCGCGGCGACGGCATCGACAAGCATCTCCTCATCACCCGCTATCAGGCGAGCCGCGCCGCGCGCGGCGAGATGCTGGCGATCGACGATGTCATAGAAATTCTCGCAATACCGCTCCTTGGCATCATTCCCGAAAGCGACGAGGTACGCCGCGCCTCGAACGTCGGCGCGCCGGTGACGCTAAACAAGGCGGCGAGCGCGCCCGCGCTCGCCTACCGCGATGTGATGCGGCGCCTCAAAGGCGAGGCGGTGCCCATGATTATGCCGCGCGAAAGCCGGGGCTTTTTCAATCGGCTGTTCGGCCGGAAGGCGGCCTAAAGACGCGTCATGCCAACACGGAAGAACCATCGGCGAGCCGGCACCGTCTCGTCAAAGGGGCTAGGGGAGTGAACGAATGCGCACAATAGCTTTCCTCACGCAGAAGGGCGGGACCGGAAAGACCACACTGGCGGCCTCTGTCGCGGTGGCCGCGGCAAGCGCCGGCGAAAACGTCATAGCGCTCGATCTCGATCCGCAAGGCTCGCTGGTGCGCTGGGCGAGCCGCCGAGAGGCCGCCGACGCGCGCAACCGGGTGATCGTCGATCTGTTGGAATGCGAGCGCCTGCCCCAGCTGCCGAAAATTCTCGATGGCCTTGCCGATGTCGGCTTCACGGTTGCGGTCTTCGATACCGCCGGCGCCGATCCGTCGGCCATTCGTCACGTCACCGAAGCGGTCGATCTATGCCTGCTTCCGGTGCGCCCGAGCCTTCTCGACGTCGAGGCGACAGTCGCGACCTTCCGCGCCGCCTACCTCGCCAAGCGCACGGCCGCCTTCGTCCTCAACCAATGTCCGCCGGTCTACCACAGCGCGCGCGCCAAGGCGGCCGCCAAGGCGCTGAGCGAGCTCGGCGTGCTGGCCGAGCCGATGCTATCGACGCGCATGGATTTCCAGGATGCCATCGCGGCGGGCGTCGGCGTGACCGAATACGCCCGTAACGGCCGCGCCGCGCGGGAAATCGTCGAGCTGTGGGCCTGGATTTCGGCCCAAATTTCTGGTCGACAGCTCGAAGCGCCGTCAGGCTTGCGCGCGCGCCGGCTCCCGGACAGCGCCCAGGCGGCGTAAGCGTCGCTTCGAGGATCCGATCCGATTAGGACGGCTCTCCCGAGCCCGGCGCGGCGATCTCGTGAGGACGGGCCAATTCCTGCTCGATCGCGGTCAGGATGACCGCGTTGCGGCCGTCCATACCGGCGCCTGGCACGTCCGAAAACTTTTTCACATGAACCATACTGTCCGACACGATTTGCGTCAGTTGAACGACCGAGTGGTTCAAAGAGACGTAATCGGCGAGATCGCGCTGAACGCGACTGCCTTCGACCTCCAGCTTTTGGCGCAGTTTCTGCAGATCGTCGATCAATCGATCGATCTCGCGCGTCGACTCGAAGGCAACCCGGCGAATCAGTGTGGCCGTCTGCTCGTTCGCATCCTCGGGCCGACGCGGAGCCCCGGTTTGTCGCCGCGGCAAATCGCGAATATTTCCTTCGAAGTCGGCCGGCTTATCGCTGCGCGTAAGATCGCGCGTCTTTATGGTGCTCATTACCTACCCCTTTTTTCGTGAACCCATCCTCGCAACGATCGACAAAAGGCAACATGCGAATGTGACCCCTTATGGGCGTTCTCGTGTTCCATCGGGCGGACTCGATACGGCAATCCGTCCAAAAAGCCGCATTGCAACTGCGGATACGCAGCATTAGGTAGCGCCCATTAGGCCAGGCCGGGCGGCTCCCATGTCCCCCGACACCCGGCCGCCCAGCCCACATAAGTGCCTATGCTGAGGCAACAAACTTCATAGCCCCAAGCGCGTAGTCCGCTTGGGGTTCTTTTTTGTGGCGGTGAGCTGGTTTTCCACTTCATTTATCGGCGTGGTTAGCCGCGTTGGCCAAGAGCCTTTCGAGCCGCTGCTGTTCGGCGACATTGATCGCCTGCATGTGCTCGATATAGGCCAGCATCTTTTGCGCCAAGTTGGCGTTCTGGCCATTGCCATTTGCCGCGATCGCCCCTTGGTGTCGCGCAA
>Ga0182033_10000955_pt1 | contig 14103 bp, 10 predicted proteins | sample tim00Cox0000000H_FD_125968 | JGI IMG/M metagenome (GOLD analysis project Ga0182033, IMG submission 125968) | Lab enrichment of tropical soil microbial communities from Luquillo Experimental Forest, Puerto Rico - timezero.00C.oxic.00.000.00H | ecosystem: Environmental > Terrestrial > Soil >...
AGAGCACTTGCGCGGCTTATGCAGACCGATCTCACGGTGATGATCACCGGCGAGTCGGGGACAGGCAAGGAACTCGTCGCGCGGGCGTTGCATGATTACGGGAAGCGCAAAAAAGGTCCTTTTGTCGCCATCAACATGGCCGCCATTCCGCGCGATCTGATCGAGAGCGAATTATTCGGCCACGAAAAAGGGGCTTTCACCGGCGCCAATCAGCGCTCGGCCGGACGTTTCGAACAGGCCGAAGGAGGAACGCTTTTCCTCGACGAGATCGGCGACATGCCGATGGAGGCGCAAACCCGGCTTTTGCGGGTTCTTCAGCAAAGCGAATATACAACTGTCGGTGGCCGCACACCTATCAAGACGAACGTCCGGATCATCGCCGCCACCAACAAGGACTTGCGCAATTCGATCCAGCAGGGTCTGTTCCGCGAGGATCTTTTTTTCCGGTTGAATGTTGTGCCCTTGCGTCTGCCGCCCTTGCGCGAACGGACCGAGGATATTGGCGACCTCGCACAGCATTTCTTCGCGCTGGCCGCTGCCGAAGGCCTGCCTCTGAAACATATCGAACCCGACGCGCTTGAACGCATGAAGCGTTATCACTGGCCGGGCAATATACGCGAGCTCGAAAACCTGACGCGAAGGCTTGCTGCCCTCTATCCGCAAGAATCCATAACAGTGCAATTGGTGGATGCGGAACTCGCCGATTCGTCGGCCTTCGTCACCAGCACGCTTTTGCCGTCCAGCGGCAAGACCAAGGACCTTGAACGCGCGACGACGCTTGCCGGCGCAATGGAGCGCCATCTGTCCGAACTCTTCAAGGCGCATGGCGATAATCTGCCGCCGCCTGGCCTCTATCACCGGATCTTGCGGGAGCTTGAATATCCCTTGATCTCGGCGGCGCTCGGCGCAACGCGCGGCAATCAGATCAAGGCGGCCGAGCTCTTGGGTCTGAACCGCAACACGTTGCGCAAGAAGGTCCGCGATCTCGACATCAGACTGATGCGTTCGCCAAGGTGATACCAAAGGTCGCATAGGGCGCCTTTCGGTGGCCACTCGCATCGGTCGGGGAGGACCATGGATCGCTTTTTGCGATCCATGGTATAAGTAGCTTCTGCGAATAAGGGCGAGGCTTATGAAATAGGCCCTCGGCGACAGGGCTTATAATTACGCCCCGATTCGGCCTATAAGCACCTTGTTCCAATTACTCCCCCTAGATGGCGGCTGATGAGCGAAGGATCGATAGCGCCGGGCGCCCGCAGACGCGAACGGCATTTCATGAGCCGCCTGGGGCCGGTCGTCGTGTTCCTCGCGCTCGCCGTCGCTCTCGTCAGTTTTTTGATTTTCGCAGGCTATACGCCGATTCCGCCGACCGATGCGGTCATCCTTGGCCTGTTCATCGCCAATGTCCTCAGCATTCTTTTGCTTTTCGGGCTTGTCGTCGTCGAGGCCTATGCGCTCTATGCGGCCTGGCGGGCGAGGGTCGCAGGGGCGCGGCTCCATCTCAGGATCGTCGGTCTCTTTTCGATTATTGCCGCGGCGCCAGCCCTTTTGATGGCCTGGGTCGGCTCGGTAACGCTCGAGCGCAGTCTCAATCCATCCTTCATGCAGGATGTACGCGGCTTCGTTTTGAATACGATCGACGCGGCGCGTCTGTTTCGTGAGGGGCAATGCAGAGCGCTTCTGCAGGAAGCAAGATTGACCGCTGCCGACCTCGATCGCGCCAAGGCCATCATGTTCGATGAGCACCGGCCCTTGTTCCGTGAATTCTTTGCTTCGCGCGCGCGATTTCTGGGTTTCACCGCCGCTGCTTTGCTGAAATCGGACGGGACGGTGCTGGAGAGGATCGACACCGGCGCGCCAGTGGGCAGCGCCGTGGTGCAACCGGAACCAAGCGATTTCGAGGATGCCAGGAAGGACGAGCCGCTCTGCCTCATCCTGGACGAAGGCGCGACCTTCGTCGCCTTGCGCACGCTGAACGCTTTCCCCGATACTTTCCTTTATGTCGCTCGCCCGGTCGATCCGTTCACGGTGGCGTTTCCGCGCGAGGCCGCGAAACTGGTCTCTCTTTACGATGCTTTCGATAGTCATAGGCGAAGCATATTGATTGCCTTCGCGACCATGTTCGTCTCGATCGCGTTGATCATGCTTTTGTCCGCAACCTGGCTCGGGCTCTCATTCGCAAACCGCCTCGTAGCGCCGATCCGGCGTCTCATCGCCGCGACCGATCAGGTCTCATCGGGCAATCTCTATGTGCAGGTCCCAGTCCACAAGGATGAAGGCGATCTTGCCCATCTTGGCGAAACCTTCAACAAGATGACCTCGGAATTGCGCTTGCAGCAAAACCGCCTGATCGCGGCAAGCAATCTCATCGATGAACGCCGCCTCTTCACCGAGGCGGTGCTGTCCGGCGTTCCCGTCGCGGTCGTCGGCGTCGGACCGCAAGGCGCGATTACCGTCCTCAATGCCTCGGCGGAGAAACTCGTTCCGCATGGCGGGGAGGAGGCAGCCTCCATGATCGGCCAGGACGTCGAGATCGTCCTGCCGGAAGTCAAGGATACCTTGCGTGAAGCGCGATCGGCTCATTCGCGCCTGGTTCAAGGGCAGATCGAGCTTCATCGCGGTGGCCGCGAGCGTCTCTTTAACGTCAGCATCACCTCCGAGTCGACCGCACGAACGGATAAGAGCTATGTCATTACACTCGATGACATTACCGATCTCGTCTCGGCGCAGCGGACGGCTGCCTGGGCCGATGTCGCCCGGCGCATCGCCCATGAAATCAAGAATCCCCTGACGCCGATCCAGCTCTCGGCCGAAAGGCTGAAGCGCAAATATGGGCGCCTGATCACCCAGGACCGCGATATTTTCGACCAGTGCACGGATACGATCGTGCGGCAGGTCGATGACATCAAGCGCATGGTGGATGAATTCTCATCCTTTGCGCGCATGCCGAAGGCGCGCCTTGAGGCCGATGATCTCACCGAATGCCTCCGCCGGGTGCTCTTTCTGATGCGCGTCGCGCATCCCGATATTTCGTTTGAAGAGCATTGGCCGGATCATCCGGTGATCGGCCTATTCGATCGGCGGCTGCTCTCTCAGGCCTTGACGAATATTATCAAGAACGCGACGGAAGGCATTGCCGCGCAAGAGCAAGGCGGGAAGGGCGTGATTTCCGTGACGCTGCGGGGAACGCCGGAGATGGTGGAAATCGATGTCATTGACAATGGCAAGGGCTTTCCCAAAGAAAACCGGCATCGCCTGTTTGAGCCTTATATGACAACGCGCAGCGAGGGCACGGGCCTCGGCCTGCCGATTGTTGCCAAGATCCTCGAGGATCATGGCGGAGGCCTTGAATTGCTCGATGCGCCGGCCGGGCAGGGCGCCTGGGTCCGTATCTACTTTTCGATTGGCGAAAGGCCGCGAGGTCTGTCGCGTGCCGCCGGTTCGCTGACTGCGACGGCGGATTGATACCACAGGTCATAAAGAATGACCTGTGGTGCCACTCTCGAATTTTCGGCTCAACCCTTTGAAAAAGCGAAAATTCGAGAAAGGAACCAAGGATCGCCTTTTGCGATCTTCGGTATAAAGCATTTTGAGGGGAAGTGATGGCCTGTTCATTATTCCAAATTCCGCCGAAAATGCGACAAACAAAGGACCAAGCACTTTCCAATTCAACAGAAGCGGAAAGCGCTTTACGGCTCTTCAATGGATTCTCAAGAGAGTGCTTGTTATTCGTCACTTGCGGGTCCGAAGGACAAGCCAGGGCTCTTTCTATCCGCAACCCTTCCAAGGAAGCGTGAAGATCTAAATGGCCAGCGACATTCTGATCGTAGACGACGAAGCGGACATTCGCGAGATCGTATCCGGGATTCTGTCGGATGAAGGCTATGGCACGCGCACGGCCAAGAATTCCGATGATGCCCTGGCGGCAATCGAAGGCCGGCGCCCCAATCTGGTCTTTCTCGACATATGGCTGCAGGGGTCGCGACTCGACGGTTTGCAGCTCCTACAGATCATAAAGGAGCAAAATCCAAATCTGCCCGTCGTGATGATTTCTGGCCATGGCAATATTGAAACGGCGGTTTCGGCGATCAAGCTCGGGGCCTATGACTTCATTGAAAAGCCCTTCAAAGCCGATCGCCTTGTGCTCGTCGCCGAGCGCGCGCTCGAAGCTTCAAGGCTGAAGCGCGAAGTGAACGAGTTGCGCGCGCGGTCGGGCGGGGGCGATCAGATCATCGGCAAGTCGAGCGCGATCAACCAATTGCGCCAGATGATCGAGCGGGTCGCGCCATCGAATTCCCGGATCCTCATCACCGGGGCGCCGGGCTCCGGCAAGGAACTCACCGCGCGGTCAATTCATGAGGCGTCAGTGCGTTCGGGCGGCCCTTTCGTGACCATCAATTCCGCGACCATATCCCCGGACACGATGGAAACCGAGCTTTTCGGCGTCGAAGGAAAGGATGGAAAGAGCCGCAAAATAGGGGCCCTCGAGGAAGCTCATGGCGGCACGCTCTACCTCGACGAGATTGCCGATATGCCGAGGGAAACCCAGGGCAAGATCCTGCGGGTGCTCGTCGAACAGAATTTTCAGCGCGTAGGCGGATCGACGCGTGTTCATGTCGATGTTCGAATCATATCTTCGAGCGCGCGGGATCTCGCCGCTGCCATTAGCGATGGCGCGTTTCGCGAGGATCTTTTCCATCGTCTGGCGGTCGTGCCGGTCCGCGTGCCCTCGCTCTGCGAGCGGCGCGAGGATATTTCCGAGCTGATCGTATTTTTCATGGATCAGGTCTCGACCATGACCGGCATGCCGCGCCGCACGATCGCCGATGACGCGATGGCTGTTCTCCAATCGCATGATTGGCCCGGTAATATCAGACAGTTGCGCAATAATGTCGAACGCTTGATGATCCTCGCGGCGGGCGACCCAGAGGCGGCCATTACCGCTGATATGTTACCGTCCGAGATCGGTGCGCTTATCCCTTCGACACCTAACGGCACAGGCGGCGAGAAATTGATGAGTCTGCCGTTGCGCGACGCCCGCGAGGTGTTCGAACGCGAATATTTGGTGGCGCAGATCAACCGGTTTGGCGGCAATATTTCGCGAACCGCCGAATTCATTGGCATGGAGCGCTCAGCGCTCCATCGCAAGCTCAAGTCGCTGCGGATCGATTAGCAAATTTCCAGGCAAGTGGATTCGGGTTCGCCCGATCCTCAGCAGTAACGCATTCGGATACGCAATCCTGAGACATCACGATCTTTTGACCACTTTATTGATCCGCCGGGCGCGACATATTCGCCTGGGGGACAACCGAGTGATTGCGATCTATACCACGGGTCATAAAGAATGACCTGTGGTATAGAACGTTTTGACAAGGAACCGTCCTTCGTGTGGCGGCGGGAGCGATTGGTGCGGAGCTCAATTTTTTTTAAACCTTTCATGGTATGCGCGTGAGCCGAATCGTCTATGTCAATGGCCGCTATGTCCTGCGGCGGGACGCCAGGGTCCATGTTGAGGATCGTGGCTATCAATTCGCCGATGGCGTCTATGAGGTCTGCGAGGTCCATCGTGGCGCTCTGATAGATGAAGAACGCCATATGGCGAGGCTTGAGTATTCGCTCGCGGAATTGCGCATCAGCGTGCCGATGACCCGGGCCGCCCTTGGCGTCGTGCTCCGCGAAATCAGGGTCAGGAACGGCGTCGAGAATGGTCTCATCTACATCCAGGTGACGCGTGGCGTCGCGGCGCGGGACCATGCTTTTCCGGTAAAGCCCGTACGCCCGAGCCTCGTCGTGACGGCCCGTTCGGTCGATCCCGAGAAGGGCGAGGCCATGGCGCGCAAGGGCATAAGTGTCGCGGCCATTCCCGATCTGCGGTGGAAACGGGTCGATATCAAGACGACTTCGCTCACCCCCAACGTGCTGGCGCGCCAGGCCGCCAAGGAAAAAGGCGCTTATGAGGCCTGGCTCATCGATCAGGATGGTATGGTAACGGAAGGGGCCGCGTCGAATGCCTGGATCATTGATCAGGCTGGGACGATCATCACCCATCCCGTCGATCATGCAATTTTGCGCGGGGTCACCCGCACAACCTTGATCGATATCATCAAAGCGCAAGGCTTACGCTTGGAAGAAAGAAAATTCAGCCTGGAAGAGGCTTATGCCGCACAAGAGGCATTCATTACCGGCGCCACGACTCTCGTTATGCCGGTGGTTGCCATTGATGGGCGGAAGCTTGGCGAGGGTGCGCCTGGCCCCATGGCTGGCAATCTGCGGGCGCTGTTCCATCAAAAAGCGGCAAGGACCTTATAGCGTGGGAAATCCGCCGGGAATTGACGCCTCGCTTCCAGCGAATCAGTTATGCAAATCAATTTGCATAAGGACATGTGCGCTAGCGCACATTGTGTCAAACTTTAAGCCGGTTGTCTCTTGCCGATGAAGGAAAAAGATTACTTTATTGCAAAGCAGCAAAGTAGAGCTTGTGGCCCGCGCCTCCATTGGATCTAATATGGGTTCGATAAGTCTGGTCCATATCGCGTCCAACAAGACCGACGCCAACTTAACGCTCAATACCGATTTGCGCCCGCAAGGTCGTCAAGAAAAGAACAGGACTAAACATGGCCGCCGAACGCCCCCAGAACCTCCAGGACACTTTTCTCAATTTCGTCCGCAAGAACAAGGTTCCGCTCACGATCTTTCTTGTCAATGGCGTGAAGCTGCAAGGCGTTGTCACCTGGTTCGACAATTTTTGTGTGCTCCTGCGGCGTGATGGGCACTCGCAACTCGTCTATAAACACGCCATATCTACGATCATGCCCGGTGCGCCGATCCAGATGTTCGAGCCAGGCGATGATACGGGCCATCAATGAACCGAGGAGCCTTTTACGATCGATAATTTTGCGAGCCTCACCGCCACCCGTCCCTTATTCGAAACGGAAGCTGTCGCAAGGGCGCGCGTTCGGGCGCTCGTCATAGGGCCTTACCTCGCGGACCGGGCCGGCCAAAGAGGCGGGAAAGCGGCGCTTCCGGCTTCGTCAAAGGTGCAGCGGGCGCGTTCATTCGACGCGCGATTTGTCGAGGCAATCGGGCTTGCTGAAGCGATCGACCTCGACGTCGTCGAAGCCCAAATCGTCACCCTCTCAGAAATCCGTCCGGCAAGCTATCTCGGCAAGGGCAAGGTCAGTGAACTGGCCGAGCTTGTAAAAGCGGAGGAGATCGGGCTCGTCATAATGGATTGCGCCTTGTCGCCAGTCCAGCAGCGCAATCTCGAAAAGGAATTTGGCGCCAAGGTCATCGATCGGACGGGCCTGATCCTCGAAATCTTCGGCCGACGCGCGCGCACAAGGGAGGGCACGCTCCAGGTCGAACTGGCGCATCTCGCCTATCAGAAATCGCGGCTGGTGAGATCCTGGACCCACTTGGAGCGCCAACGCGGCGGCTTCGGCTTCCTTGGCGGCCCCGGCGAAACGCAGATCGAGACCGACCGGCGGCTCATTCAGGAGCGCATGACCCGGATCGAGCATGAACTCGACGGAGTGAAACGGACGCGTGGTCTTCATCGCAAGAGCCGCCGGGACGTGCCTTATCCGATCGTCGCGCTCGTCGGCTATACCAACGCCGGAAAATCCACTCTTTTCAACCGCTTGACCCGCGCCGACGTGCTCGCCGAAAACATGCTTTTCGCGACCTTGGACCCGACCTTGCGGAGCCTCGCCCTTCCGCATGGCGGAAATATCATCCTCTCCGATACGGTGGGCTTCATCTCCGATCTGCCGACCATGCTCGTCTCGGCATTCCGGGCGACGCTCGAGGAAGTGCTCGAAGCCGATGTCATCCTGCATGTGCGCGACATAGCGCATGAGGATGCCGAGGCGCAATGCGAGGATGTCGAAACCATCCTGACGGAACTTGGCGTCAATCCCGCCGATGACCGGCGGCTCCTGGAAGTCTGGAACAAGGCCGATCTTCTGGACGAGGATGGCCGCGCCGCCGCGTGGAACAGTGCCCGCCGGCGTGCAGCCAATGCAAGGCCCATTATTGTCTCGGCGCTCACCGGGGAGGGTCTTGAGGAACTTGGCGCGGCGCTCGAAGCGCGGCTTGCGGTTGGCCGTGTCCTTTTCGATATTGCGCTCGATCCGGCAAACGGCCAAGGGCTGCATTGGCTTTATGAGAATACCGAAGTCATGCAAAGGAGCGCCGAGGAGGATGGGACCTTGCACTTGACCGTGCGCGTCGCACCCGAGCGGGCCGAGCCGGTGCGGCGGAAGTTTTTCGGATCAGCGATTGGCTGAGCCATTATCGTCAAGTTTCCGGGAAGACGGAACAAACCTCGCTTAACTGGGGTTTCTTGCAGAAATCACGTTACACTGGGAGGCGGATGATGCCTGAGTCCACCGCCACTCTGACGACATCGGAAATTGTTACAAGCACCACGCGGCGCGACTTTCTTTTCCTCGCGACAGGCGCCATCGGCGCGGTCGGGGCGGGCGCCGTTCTCTGGCCCTTGATTGCTCAAATGGCGCCCGATGCGGCCACGCTTGCAGCTGGCGCGCCGATCGATGTCGATCTGGGGAGCCTGGCGAGCGGTCAACAGATCGTCGTGAAATGGAGGGGGCATCCCATCTTCATCACGAACCGGGCGCCCGCTGCCTTGAAGGTTCTTCAAGGCGAACAGCTTGTTGCACAACTCGCCGATCCGAATTCACAGGTCTTGCAGCAACCAACCTACGCCAACAATTGGCACCGCTCGATCAAACCGGAAATCGGCGTACTCGTCGGCGTCTGCACGCATCTCGGCTGTATCCCGGTTTTTGAACCAGATCAGGGGCAGGTTGAGCCGGATTGGCTTGGCGGCTATTTCTGCCCTTGCCATGGGTCAAAATACGACCTTGCCGGACGGGTCTTTCGGGGTGTGCCCGCACCCTATAATTTACCGGTTCCCCCTTATAGCTTCGTCAATGATACGATTTTACGCATCGGAGAAAATCCGTCGGGGCAAAAATTCGATCTCGATGAAATCACGCAACTTTGACTGGGGTTTAATATCAAGCGTTTAGGACCCGCTTGGTTTTTCCTGAGCCTTTGCGTCATTCCAAAGGGCGTCCATTTCGTCCAATGTCACCTCGCCGAGAGCCCTGCCTGCACGATGCAGCTCTTGTTCGATGAAATGGAAGCGCTTCTCGAACTTCGCATTGGTGGAGCGGATGGCCGATTCGGGATCGATGTGCAGATGGCGGGCGAGATTGGCTACGGCAAAGAGCAGATCGCCAATCTCGTCCTGGATAGCCGCCGGCTTGCCTTCGTCCAGCGCGACTTCGATTTCCCTCGTTTCCTCGCGAATTTTTTCGAGAACGAGCCGCGCATCATTCCAATCGAAGCCAACTGCCGAGGCTTTGGCCTGAAGTTTCACAGCACGGGTCAAGCCGGGCAGGGGTAAGGGAACGTCAGCGAGAAATCCGGGCTTCGACTCCGCTGATGTGCCCCGTGCCGCTTGTTTGGCTGCTTTTTCCTCGGCCTTGATCTTTGCCCATTGGCTCTTGATTGCGTCCGGGGAAAGATCAAGCGCATCGCCGAAGACATGGGGATGGCGGCGGATCATTTTTGTCGTGATCGCCTCGACGACCGCGCCAAAGTCGAAAGCCTCTTGTTCCTCCGCCATGCGGGCGTGAAATACAACCTGCAAGAGGAGATCGCCCAGTTCGTCCTTCAGGTCCGACAAATCATGACGCGCGATGGCGTCGGCGATCTCATAAGCTTCCTCGATCGTATAGGGAGCGATGGTCGCGAAATTTTGTTGAATATCCCAGGGGCAACCGGTCTCAGGCGTGCGCAACGCTGCCATGATCTCAATGAGTCGGCCTATGTCGCGAGAGGGTTGCACGGAAGCAAACTGGCCAGCTGATTGATGAGCAAGGGGCAGGGCGCCCAGAGAGGGCAAGCAGGGAAACAGTTTCCCTGCCCGTTTTGTGAGGGCGAAGGCCTGGGGGCTGCTCGATCTTATACCACAGGTCATAAAAAATAACCTGTGGTGCCACTCTCGAATTTTCGCCAACGCTAAAGAAAAAGCGAAAATTCGAGAAAGGAACCAAGGATCGCCTTTTGCGATCCTTGATATTACTCAGTCGAGCGAGATCGACAAGGCCTCGCGGCCCTTTGGGGTATCGACAACGCGCATGGACACGGCCTGCCCTTCGGCAAGATGCTGCACACCCGACGACCCAAGGATCGAGATATGGACGAAAACGTCCTTCCCACCATCGTTGGATTGAACGAAGCCGAAGCCCTTATTATCGTCGAACCATTTGACGGTGCCGGTCACGGAAACGGCGCTCGAAGGATCCGGACTGCGCCGTTGCGGACGTGGCGAATCGCCAAAGGAGCGTTGGGGTGCCCGTTCAGCTGCGCCCGTCGTATCCACTTCGAGAACACGCGTGACCTGCGCACCCTTCATGCCGTTACCGACATTGACCTTCAGCTTGGCGCCCGGCGGAACCGTTTCATATCCAGCGGCCTGAAGCGCGCCAATATGAAGGAAGGCGTCCCCCGATCCATTGCTCAATTCGACGAAGCCGAAGCCTTTGTCACCCTTGAACCATTTGACCACGGCGTCGACAGCCGGGCCCGTTGATGGCGACATCATATCGGGTCCGCCGCCGAAACCGCCGCCGCCGGCGCCGCCACCGGGGCCACCGCCAAAGCTCGAACGTGGGGTACGGCTGGGGCGCGGTGAATCATAGGGCGAGGGCCCATCATCATCAAAACCACGCTTCTTGGGACCCCGGAAATCTCTACCTTTGCTCATGATCTGCCTGCTTATCTTCGCCTATATCCGCCCTGTACCTTTTTTATCGGTACCGTCAGCTTGCCCGACCGCCCTTCATCGCAGCAAGAAAACATCTTGAAGTCGTTCTCGTTCGTAATGCACAAAAAGGCCAGCCACCCGAAGATGCCAGCCTGCTGCCCTGCCGATCGTATTCAATATGAATGCCGAGAATCCCGCGTTTCGTTGTTCTATACCAGATAGGCGCGGGCCCTGGCTAGCAGTTTCGTGACGCCTGGCGCCCGAGACCGTCAAAAAGGGGCTCAACAGCCATTGGAAAACGCCGCGTCGGCCAATCCTTATGCAAAAATACCGAAAACCAAAGCGCAATGAAAACATCCATCTAAATCCATTCAATTCGCATAATCAATATTATGGAACCATTTCACGATCGGAATTCTTTTATCTTATACCAACGGTCATAAGAATGATCGCCGTCCGCGGCCCTTGAATCCGAAGAAACTCAAGGTTCGTTTCCGGTAAATCCGCTGACCTGATAGCGATTTATCGGAGTTGCACCGCCTCTTCGTAGGGAACGGCGGTATATTATCGCATGTTCGGATCGCGAACCGGCGCCGGACCGTATATGAAAGTCTTCCGAAGCTCCGCGTCGTTCCGCGAGAGCCGCGCAATTTATAATTATAAGATCGGTCCTGGATCTTTGATCTATCGCAAAGCCAAACCGGATATAGCTATTCCTGATAAAATACTACAAAATGTCAAGCCTTGATCTGCATCCCATCATAGGCCGGCTCGACATTCGGCGGCAATTCGCCCTTCAAGCGCTCGAAATCGAGATCCGTGTGCAGATTGGTGAGAATCGCGCGCTTGGGACGCAGCCTTGCGATCCACTCCAGGGTCTCGGCTAAGCAGAAATGGCTCGGGTGCGGCGTGTAGCGCAAGGCATCGACGATCCAGAGATCGAGACCTTCGAGAAAACCGGCGCTCTCCGGCGGGATCGCATTGACGTCCGGTGAATAGGCTATATCGCCAAAGCGGAAGCCGAGCGCATCTATTTCGCCATGTTCGAGCCGGAATGGAAGCGCTTCTATGGTGCCGCCCGCGCCCTTGATTCGGCAGACCTTGCCCGGCATGAGCCGCTGCTCTGTCAAAAGCGCTGGATATTGGCTGCCGGCCGGCGTCTCGAATATATAGCTGAAAGCCTCGCGGACGACGGCCGAAGTGGCCGCATCCATATGAAGGTCGATTTTATGGCGGGCCATAATGACCAGAGGCCGCACGTCATCGATTCCATGCGTATGATCCGCATGTTGATGCGTGAGAAGGATTCCGTCGAGATGGCTGATATCTTGCCCCAGCAATTGCTCACGCAGATCCGGCCCCGTATCGACGAGCACCTGGGTCCTGGCTCCGTCATCGCCGAGCCTTTCGACGAAGATGGAGCAACGCCGGCGCCGATTTTTCGGATTTTTAGGATCGCAAGCGCCCCAGCCTTGGCCGACCCTCGGGACGCCACCCGAGGATCCACAGCCGAGAATTGTAATCCTGAGGCTCATGCGGCCTCCGCAGCAGATCCCGCCGGCGGCATTTTGCTGAAGAGGCGGAAGACATTGGCACTGGTCGCCGCCGCGATTTCTGACTCCGACACATTTTTCAACTGCGCCAGAACCTTGGCTGTCTCGGTTACATAGGCAGGCTCATTGCGCTTGCCGCGATAAGGGATCGGAGCGAGAAACGGCGCATCGGTTTCGACAAGGAGTCGGTCCAGAGGCACGGTGCGGGCAATGGCCCGCAGATCTTCGGACTTCTTGAAGGTGAGAACGCCCGAGAAAGAAATATAGAGGCCAAGCTCCAGGCCAGTTGCGGCGAGCATTGGCGAAGACGTAAAGCAATGGAGCAGGGCTTTGAAGGCGCCCTTCCCCATTTCCTCCCGCAAGATCTCGGCCATATCGGCATCGGCATCGCGCGCATGAATGACGAGGGGCAGGCCGGTTTCCCGCGCGGCCGCAATATGGGTGCGAAATACTCTTTGTCCCAGATCGCGCGGCGCGCTGTCATAGTGGTAATCGAGCCCAGCCTCGCCTATCCCGACGCATTTCGGGTGGCTGGCCAATTGGACAAGCTCCTCGACGCTTGCCTCCGGCTCTTCATGGGCATGAAGCGGATGCGTGCCGACGGTGCAAAAAACTTCCCTGTAGGTCTCGGCTATGGCCCGGATGAGCGCGAATTTATCGACCCGCGTCGAAATCGTGATCATGCGCGAGAGGCCAGCCGCGCGGGCGCGCGCAACCACAGCATCGCGTTCAGAAGCAAAATCCTCGAAATCGAGGTGGCAGTGACTGTCGATCAACATTTCAAAAACTCAGGCCTTGCCCCTCGGCTCCAGTTGCAGCTCATCCGGCTTGCACCTCGTAGCGTGGAAAAATCGGCGACGGTGGCGGCAAGATGGTTCCAGGCTGAAGCCCTTCCGGGGTTTCCGTATCCTTGAAATTGCGCGCGTCACCGGCGACGCCCAAAAGGTCGAGGAGTTTTGCCGCCGCCTCCGGGATAAAAGGCTGTGCCATGATGGCGACAATACGCAAGACCTCGGCGGTGACATAGAGGATTGTCGCCATCCGTTCGGGATCGGTCTTGCGCTTGATCCAGGGTTCCTCGCTCGCGAAATAGCGGTTCGCCTCTCCGACAATCCGCCAAATTTCCGCGAGGATCAGATGGAGCGCGAATTCTTCCATCCCGGCGCGCGATTTCGCCGCCAGCGCCCTCGCCTGTGCCAGGATCGCCTGATCGGCCTGCGAAAGCTTCCCCGGTTCAGGCAGTTTGCCGTCGCAATTCTTGGCGAGCATGGACAAGGAGCGCTGCGCGAGATTGCCGAGATCATTGGCGAGATCGGCATTGATCCGGTTGACGATTGCCTCATGCGAATAATTGCCATCCTGCCCGAAAGGCACTTCGCGCAGCAGAAAATAGCGGAACTGGTCGACGCCGTAATCTTTCGCGAGACCTAAGGGATCAATGACATTTCCGACCGATTTCGACATTTTCTCTCCGCGATTGAAGAGAAAACCATGGACGACGATTTGCCTGGGCAAGGGCAGATTTGCCGACATGAGAAAGGCCGGCCAATAGATGGCGTGAAACCGGGTAATGTCCTTGCCGATCACATGCGCATCCGCCGGCCAGAATTTTGCGCGCGGCGCGGTGGCGTCAGGAAACCCCGTGCCAGTGATATAATTCGTCAGCGCATCGATCCAGACATACATCACATGTTTGGGATCGCCGGGGACCGGTATGCCCCAGTTGAAAGTCGAGCGGCTGATCGAGAGGTC
>Ga0182033_10000958_pt1 | contig 14091 bp, 16 predicted proteins | sample tim00Cox0000000H_FD_125968 | JGI IMG/M metagenome (GOLD analysis project Ga0182033, IMG submission 125968) | Lab enrichment of tropical soil microbial communities from Luquillo Experimental Forest, Puerto Rico - timezero.00C.oxic.00.000.00H | ecosystem: Environmental > Terrestrial > Soil >...
AAAGCCCGGACCTTTCTCCATTATGTCCAGGAAGGCGCGCGCCGACAGCACCGTGCCCTCGATCTTCGCACGGTTGCGCACGATGCCGGGATCCTGCATCAGGCGCTCGATCTTCGCCGGCCGGTAGCGCGCGATCTTCTCGGGCGCAAAGCCGTCGAAGGCGCGGCGGAAATTGTCGCGCTTGCGCAGAATGACGATCCACGACAGCCCGGCCTGAAAGCCGTCGAGCACGAGCTTCTCGTAGAGCGCGCGGTCGTCATATTCCGGCACGCCCCATTCGCTGTCGTGATAGGCGACGTAGAGCGGATCGCCTTTCGGCCACGGGCAGCGCGCAAGGCCGTCGACGTGAACAGGTTTTGCGGTTTTCATTCGGCGGCCTTGGTTTCACCAGGAAAATCGAAGTGCGCCCAGTCCGGCTTGACGGGCTGGACGGTGACGCCGCCGGCGGAAAGCGGCTGGCCTTGCGCCAACGCCTCGCTCACGCGGTCGAGCCGCAGCAGCGCAAGGCCCTGGCCGCCCGTTGCCGAGCCGAAGGTGCCGACCGGTCGGTCGCCGGCCGTGACTGCGGTGCCGGCCGCGGGCTCAGGCCCGTCATAGCGCACCGGCACCGCGCGCGTGCGCGCCGTGCCGCGATGCTCCATGCGCGACACCACCTCCTGGCCGATATAGCAGCCCTTGTCGAAGTCGACGCCGCCGAGCTGATCCATGTCGGCCTCGTGGGGGAAGGCGTCGCCATAGGCGAAATCGCTGCCGCCTTGCGGTACGCCGAGCGCGATGCGGTACGCCTCGTAGGCGCTCGGCCCGACGAGGCTGGCGCCAAGCTCGGCCGCGGCCGCGCCGGCAAGATGCGGCGGCAGCAATACCCGCATGCCGAGCGCCGGGAGGCGTGGATCGGCAAAGCTCAGGCCCTGCCGGGTGGTGCCACTGCCGTTCCAGGCCGCGAGCACGCCGAGCGTTTCGGAAAGATCTTCGATCATCACCTTCGCGCGAAGTTTGTAGAGGTTGAGCTTCCCAACCAAGGGGACGCAAAGCGTCCGCGGCGCGTCGAGAAAGAAGCCACCGCCGTCCTTGGCGGGCGCTTCGGTTACTATGAAGTCGGCAACGATCTTGCCCTGCGGCGTCAGCAGCGCGCAGAAGCGCGCCGCGCCGGGCGCGAGCGCGAGCATGTCGGCGGTGACGAGCCCGTGCAGGAAGTTCCGCGCGCCGTCACCTGCGACCTTGACCACGCCGCGATCGGGAAGAAGAGCAGCCTTCATGCACAGACCTTGCAGCCGTTATGTTCCTGCAACCTAAATCGCCGCAAAATTTCGCTCAAGAGTTGCCCCGGCACTTGAGTTTTCAACGAAAAGTCCGATCCACGATGCCGGCGATCCCATTTGTCGCAGCATCCACGTTCGTAGATCGTAGTATATATGATATCGCGGTATGCGACCGCGGGACGGCCTTCCGAAATTGGTGGTTGAGCCTGCGGGCAATTTCGCTGCCAGGGTGGCAGCGCGACCACGACCGGTCCCGGCATGCGGGTCCGGATCAAAGTACTGAAGGAAGTGGTCGAGGGCGCGCGTGACGCTTGAAGTGTGCTCGCAAGCGGCGCGGCTACTGCCGCGAGATGCGCACCGAAAATTCGCCGTTGCGGATGCGCCCGGCCAAGTTCTCGGCGTAACGGGCGGCGGCCTCTTCGCCGTAGGTCGTGATCAATTCGGCGAGCGCTAGAAAGAGCGCGGTCTGCGCCAGGCAATCACCTTCGATGCCGTCGTGCAACGCCTCGATCCAGGCGTCGTGCAAAAAGCCGAGCGCGATGCGTTTCTGCTCGTGCTCGGGCGTAGCGTCCCCCGCGGCCAAGTTCGATGTTGCGGTGGTCATTGAAAATGTCTTGCGCCACGCCCCGGCGGCGTCCCTGTCCGCGGCGAAATTACCATGGGATCCCGGCGGGAATGGCCGAAGCTGCGGGCAGGGTTAATGGCTGTGGCGTAGGGACTTTTGCGCTAGTTGGCGTAGCGGGCGGTGATCTCGCGGGCGATCGAGGCGCCCTCCACCAGATAGCGGTGCATGACCACGCCAGCCGCCGGCGTGCAGCTACGATAGCTCTGCTGGAAGCCGCGATAGCCGCGGTTGAAGCTCGCCACCATCTGGTCGTGACGGTTGCCGGCCGAGGTTTCGGCGTCGATCAGGGCCTGGGCCTCGACGCGCCAGTTCTGGCCTTCGTAGCTCGGGCAGATGCCGTGCAGGAAATGCAGCGCGCCGAGGATTTCGGAGAGCCGCTGCAGGTCGCGGTCGTAGGGCGCGGCCTCGACTTGCGGCGGCACCGGGGCCGACGATTGCGGCGCCGCTTGCCCCTGACCGGGTTTGGGCAGTGCCGGAACAGCAGGCTTCGGCGGCTGGGTCTGGAACTGTGGCTGGTTTTGGTACTGGCGCCACGGCTGCTGCTGATACGGCTGGCCGAAGCCGAAGAACTGCGCGCGGGCAGGACCGGCGGCAAGGCATAGCAGGAGCGACAATGCGGTTAGCGGGCGAAGCATCGGCATCGGCCAAGACCTTAAGGGTCAGGCCTATCGCCGAGCAAGACGGCAGGGTTGAGGCACCAAGGGCGGGCGGCGCCCGTGGGGCGCAGCGGTCAGCCCCGGTACTGTTCGTCGCTGACCTTTTCCATCCAGTCGACGACCTTGCCGCTTTGCGCTTCCGCGATGGCGATGTGGGTCATCGCCGTGGTCGGGGCGGCGCCGTGCCAGTGCTTCTCGCCAGGCGCAAACCACACCACATCGCCAGGCCGGATCTCCTCGACTGGCCCGCCGTCCCGCTGCGCCAAACCGCGGCCTACCGTGACGATCAGGGTTTGGCCGAGCGGATGGGTGTGCCAGGCGGTGCGCGCACCCGGCTCGAACGTGACGCTGGCGCCCGACACGCGCGCCGGGGCGGGCGCCGCAAACAGCGGGTCGATGCGAACGGCGCCGGTGAAATAGCCCGCCGGTCCTTTGCCGGACGGCTGCGAGCCGTTGCGCTTGATCTCCATGGCAGGTCCCTTTCTCGTCGCCGGGCTGCCTAACAAATTAATGCCGCTCCAGCAGCCGGATTAGCCGCTATAATCCGCACGGACTTATAAGCCGGAGCTATGAATGCAGCGCGGGCATCTGGACGACCTTGCCGTCTTCGCCGCGGTCGGCCGCGAAAGCAGCTTCACCAAGGCGGCGAAGAAGCTGGGCGTGTCGCAGCCGGCGCTGAGCCAAACCATCCGCGCGTTTGAGGCGCGTCTCGGCGTGCGGCTGCTCAGCCGCACCACCCGCAGCGTCGCGCCGACGGCGGCGGGCGAGCGCCTCCTGCGCACTTTGGCGCCGAAGCTCGACGAGATCGAATCCGAGCTTGCCGCGTTGAGCGAGCTTCGTGAAAAGCCCGCCGGCACCATCCGCATCACCGCCACAGAATTCGCCGTCGACGCGCTCCTGATCCCGAAGCTTACGAAGCTGCTGCGTGACTATCCCGACATCAACGTCGAGATCAGCATCGACTACGGGCTCACCGACATCGTGACGCAGCGCTTCGACGCTGGCGTGCGAAGCGGCGAACAAGTGGCCAAAGACATGATCGCCGTGCGCATCGGGCCGGACATGCGTATGGCCGTGGTAGGGGCGCCGGCCTATTTCCGCAAGCGCCCCGAGCCGAAGCGGCCGCAGGATCTGGTCGGCCACAACTGCATCAATCTGCGTCTGCCGTCCCACGGCGCGTTCTACGCCTGGGAATTCGAGAAGGGCGGCCGCGAGCTGAAAGTCCGGGTCGAGGGCCAGCTCGTCTGCAACGCCACAGCACAGATGGTGAATGCCGCGCTCGCCGGCCTCGGCCTCGCTTACGTGCCGGAGGGCTTGGTGGCGTCCCATCTCGCCAAGGGCCGGCTGCAGCGTGTGCTCGAAGACTGGTGCCCGCCCTATGCCGGCTACCACCTCTACTATCCGAGCCGACGCCAATCCTCGGCGGCGTTTGCGCTGGTGGTGGAGGCACTAAAATATCGGAGCAAGTAAGGCCGCATCAACGCCGACTGTATCCTGGCTCTTTGTAGATGTTTTTGCGGTTGCCGAGGATGTCCGGCTTGTAGACCTTCTCGGTCCAGTCCTGCGGCTTGATGTCTTCGACCGCGACCGAGACCGCGTCTTCGTCGACATTGACGGCAGTCATGACAACCTTCGTTATTTCCTCGGCGAGCTTAGCCTTTTGCTGCGCGGTTCGACCGGCATAGAGCTTGACGATGACATGGGGCATCAGTCCCTCCTCGCGTTTTATAGCGGCGGCGGTGTTGGACGTGCACCATTATAGAGTAGCCGCGCCGCAATCGCGGCGGCGCCAAGCACGACGACCGCGCTGACGAGAAACACGGCGCTCAAACCTGAGCAGCCGGCGATCAGGCCGAGCAGCGGACTCGAAATGCCCATGCCGAGATCGAAGAACGCCGTATAGGTGCCCATAGCGAGGCCGCGGCTCTGCGGCGGCACGCGGCGCACTGCCTCGACGCCGAGCCCGGGATAGACCAGCGCATAGCCGAGGCCGGTGAGCACGGCGCCAGAGAGCGCGAGTGCTGGCCGCGACGCCGCAAACATCAGCGCTAGGCCGGCGGCTTCCAGGAATACCGAGACGAGTGCGACTCTGGCGCCGCCGAATTTGTCGGGCAAGTGGCCGAGCGCGATACGGGTCGCCATGAAGGCGGTGGTGAAGGCGGTGAGCGCGAGCCATATCGGGGTCCAGCCCCGGGCGACGAAGTAAAGCGTGCTAAACGTCGTGATCGTGCCGAAGCCGAGGCTCGACAATGCAAATCCGGTTGCCGGCAGCGCGACCGCGCCGAATACGGTCGCAAGCGGCGGCTGCGTCCTTGACGACGGCGCGACGGGGCGAAGGGACAAGATGAAAGGTAGCATCGCAAGCGGAACCAGAGTCGTCGCCAACGCGATCGCCATGAAACCATAGCTTGCATAAAGGGCGCTGCCGGCCGGCGCGCCAGCGGTGAAGGCTGCGTATAGCGCCGTGCCGATCCAAGCGAGGACCTTGCCGGAATTTTGCGATGCGACCAGCGCCAGCCCCCAACTTAGTGCGCCGGTGATGACGAAGCTTTCGGCGCCGCCGAGGAGCGCGCGCCCACAAAGGAGGATCGCGACCGAGGGGACGGGTGTGTCCACGAAACGAAGGGACACGACGTAGAATAGGCCGGAGAAGGCGGCCGCGACCAGGCCGGCGACGACGGCCTGCTTCGCTCCTTTGATGTCGGCGTGGCGACCCGCCCACAGCCGCGATACCAGCGAGGCCGCGAACTGGCAGCCGGTGACGAGGCCGACGACGAAGGTGCTGAAACCCAAGCCTTGATGGACATGCAGTGGCAGCACCGGGATGGCGAGACCGGTGATCAGGAAGATCACCAGAACTGCGGCCATGAGCGGTATCAGAGCCATGACGACGGCGGATGTCGTTACCGCTGGTGGCCTGGTCGCGATCGCGGACATTTTCATTCCTCTCGCATCGTCCGGGGCGCAGCCATCGCGGCGCGCCGGGCTGCACGGCGCAAAGAAGGCCGGACGCGAGCCTTGTTATAGGCAGCGGATCAGCGACGGATTAGGCGGAAGAATTGGCATGGACTTATAACAATGACTTATGGGTCCGCGCCACCGGGGGCGGACCCATACGCTTTGACGACAATGCCGTTTTGCGCGATCCCCCGGAAAACGGCCGATCAGGTAGCCGTGACGCGCCCGTCGCCCTGTAGGAACATCCGCTCGATCTCGCTCGGCGGCCGCGCCTTGCTGAACAGGTAGCCCTGCATCTCGACGCAGCCGACCGACTGCAGGGTCTCGAGCTGCTGCCTGGTCTCGACGCCTTCGGCGGTCGAGATCATGTTGAGGCTCTTGGCCAGCCCCGCCACCGCGTGGACGATGGCGAGCGGCTCGGTGCCGTTCGACAGATCCTGAATGAATGAGCGGTCGATCTTGATCTTATCGAACGGGAAGCTCCGCAGATAGCTGAGCGACGAGTAGCCGGTGCCGAAATCGTCGAGCGCGATCTGCACACCGAGCGCGCGCAGCTTTTCCAGCGTCGCGAGCGTGTTGAAGGTGTTCTGCATCAGCACCGTCTCGGTGATTTCGAGCTGTAGGCGCTTCGCCGGCATGCCCGAGGTCTCGAGCGCGTCCATCACAACGTCGGTCAGATTGCGGCTCTTGAGCTGCGACGGCGACAGATTGACCGCGACCTTGATGTCGGCCGGCCACTTCGAGGTTTCCAGACAGGCCCGGCGCAGCACCCATTCTCCGAGCGGCACGATGAGACCGGTCTCCTCGGCGATCGGAATGAAATCGGCGGGCGAGATCAGGCCGCGCACCGGATGGTTCCAGCGCAGCAGCGCTTCGAACGCCGTAATTCTGTTGTCCTGAAGGTTGACGAGCGGTTGGTAGTAAAGCTCGAATTCGTCTTTGACCATCGCTTTGCGCAAGTCCATATCGAGCTCGCGCCGCGCCTTCATGCGCGCATCCATTTCCGGCTCGAAGAACCGGTAGGTGCCGCGGCCGTCAGCCTTGGCGCCGTACAGCGCCATGTCGGCGTTCTTCAGAAGAAGATCCGGCTCGACCGCGTCGACTGGCGCCACCGAAATGCCGATGCTGATGTCGGCGAGGATCTGGTGGCCGTCGATATAGTAAGGCCGGGTGATCGACTCGCGGATGCGCTTGGCAAGCGCCGCGGCATCGGCCGGATCGTTCATGCCGGTCATGACGATGGCGAATTCGTCGCCGCCGAGGCGGGCGATGGTATCGGGCGCGCGGGTGCAGCCGCGAAGCCGCTCGGCCACGACCTTGAGCAGCTCGTCGCCGATCGGATGGCCGAGCGTGTCGTTGACGCTCTTGAAGTGATCGAGGTCGAGACAGAGCATCGCCAAGCCCTCGCCGCGCTCGACGCGCCGCAGCTCGTATTCGAGCCGCTCGCGCAGCATGGTGCGGTTCGGCAGATCGGTCAGCGCGTCGTGGCGCGCCATGTGGACGATGCGCTCCTCGGCGCGCTGGCGCTCGGTGATGTCCTCGTGGGTGGCGATCCAGCCGCCACCCGACACCGGCGTTCGGATGATGGAGAACACGCGGCCGTCGGCGGCCTTGGCGGTGCCGGTGGAATTCTTGCCCTGGGCGGCGAGCTCCGCGACCTCGGCCATGTAGACGTCGGTGTCGCCGCAGAACGTGCCGACCGCCTTGCGATGCGCGAGCAGGTCGCCGAGCCGGCAACCGGGAACGACGATCTCGGGTGAGAGCCCGTACATTTCGATGTAACGCTGATTGCAGAACACCAGGCGTGCCTCGGCGTCGAACAGCAGCACGCCTTGCGACATGTTGCTCAAGACGGTGTCGAGCAGCGTCAGGTATTCCTTCTGCTCGCTGTTTTTGCGTCCGGCGACGGCCGCCGCAGCCGCAGACGGAAACGCCAAGATGCTGGCCGCGCCAGAATCGCGGCCTTTATTTTTGTTCATGGCCCAGCCCTTCTCCTGCAATCGCGCCGAACGCGTGGCGACGTTCGGCGTGCTTGCGAGAGTGCGAGGCGCGATTTGAGATCGCTTGAATGGATTGCCGTCGATTTTAGGCGAAGGCGGCGAAAAGGCTGCGGCAATTCGACGAAACGCTGGCGCGCCGGACCGCGACTCTGCCCGTGCGCACGACGAAAATCGCGCAACTTTCCAGAGGCAAAGCCGAGGGCTTTCGGGGTACGCGTCGGTGGTTTCCGCCAAGACCTTGGCCCACGGTCGTCAGGCGGTACGGGACGCGCAAAGCTTCGATCTTGCTGAAATCCCTCCAAATTTTCGGGGTAAACTTTGAATTACCATTGGGCGGTATATTTGCAGCGGCATGTCCGAAGATCAGGAAATGAAGGCGCTGTGCCCCAAATGCGGGGAGGCGCTGATCTATGTCACCTCCGTGCCGCACCCGAAATCGCCCGCCATGCGGCGGACCACCTTTGTCTGCTACCCGTGCAATCGCACCCGGAGCTACGCGCTGGCGCCGGCTATGGCGGAGGCCTATGCCGCCGGCAATCCGCCGCCGCCCGATCCGGGTCAGGTCAACGCGACTTGAGGCGCTGCGTCGCAGTGGACCGCGCCATATTGCGGTGCACACGGACGGCGCCCCGGTGTGGCGCAAGCGTGAAGGCGATAACCTTGGCCGATACCGCGAAGACCGCAAATTCGAGTGGTCGAACATGGCTTTGCGGCACCATTTGGATAAGCGACGAAGCCCTCGGCGCTACGCATGCCGTATTGCCGAAGTCATCGCGGCGGGGCACGAGCAGCCGATCGACTGTGTGCTGCACGACATTTCGGATGGCGGTGCACGCTTGAACTTTTTCATCCCGCTGATGCGCCTGCCGCGTACATTCACGCTGCTGTTCTTTCAGGATTCAAGCCTAAAGCGCGACTGCGAGGTCATGTGGACCGCAGGCTCCTTTGCCGGCGTCAGGTTCATGTCGCCCTGGTACAGCGCGTCGAAGGGCGGCCCGAGAGCGGACCGGGCGCTACTGCTGGCGGAAGAAAACGGTAGCTATGCTTAGGATCCAATCCGCACACGGCGCAATGCCGGCCTATCCGCTCAAGGTGGGCGCCCACCGGAAGCGACACCCACTGGCGATGTATTTCGGCGTCCTGTTCGTTGCGATCTCGATCGTCGCTATGGCCACGTTCGCAACGCGCTTTGGGGCGTTGTCGCCGCCGGTCGCATCGAACTTTGTGGCGCGCGACGGGGCAATGTGGTGGGCAGCACCATGCTGCATCCGCACCATCGGTTCCATCAACAAATCCTTCAGGTGAAGGGCCACGGACTGCGCCGGTAACTGCGTTCGCCGCAGCCGCTTGCTCAGGTGGGGTTTGGCGCGTTCAGATATTTGGCGAACCAGTCGAGCGTGCGCTGCCAGGCGAGTTTCGCCGCCGCTTCGTCGTAACGCGGCGTGGTGTCGTTGTGGAAGCCGTGATTGGCGCCGGCATACACGTAGCCTTCGTGCGGCGCACGCGCCGCGGTCAACGCCGCGTCGAACGCCGACCAGCCTGCGGTGATGCGCTGGTCGAGTTCGCCGTAATGGGCAAGGAGCGGCGTCTTGATCTTGGCAGTATCCTCGGCGTTGGGCTGGATTCCGTAGAACGTCACGCCGGCGGCAAGATCGCTGCCCATCAACACCGCCAACCGGTTCACCACGCCACCGCCATAGCAGAAGCCGACTGCGCCGAGCTTGCCGGTCGAATAGGGGCGCGATTTAAGCCAGATCGCCGCGGTGAGGAAATCCTGCATCATCTTGGTACCATCGACCTGCCGGAACAGTTCGTTGCCTTTTTCATCGTCGCCGGGATAGCCGCCGACCGAGGTCAGCGCGTCGGGCGCAAAGGCGATGTAATTGGCGACCGCGAGACGGCGGGCCACGTCTTCGATGTAAGGATTGAGCCCGCGGTTCTCGTGCACCACCAGGATGACCGGTAGCTTCGCCGGAGCGTTGGCCGGCCGCACCAGATAGCCTTTGATGCTGCCATTTCCGTTCGGAGTCGGCACCGTCGCGGTCTCGGCGTTGATCCGGCTGTCGTCCTTCGGCACCTGCACGGCCCAAGCATAGTTCGGCCGCAGCATCTCGAACAGCGCGGCGGCGGTGACGCCACCGACGGCAAATTTCTGGGCGCCGTCGAGAAACGCGCGGCGGCTGATGCCGCCGTGAACGTATTCGTCGAACAGGCTCAAAAGCTCCTGCGGAAAATCGGACGCCTTCTCTCGTTGCATGTCTTACCTCATTGCCGTTGCGCGGCCTGTTGTGCCGCCAGCATGCGCTTGACCGCCGCGGCATCGATAAGCGGATACGTATCGAAATGGGCGGGGACGATGTCGGCCCACTCGTTGAGGATGCGGTGCAGCTCGTCGTTATCGGCGACGTCGAGCACTGCGACGGCACCGCGTCCGGCGCGCGCATAGATGTGCTTACACACGCCGCGCGCTTCATAGCCCGCCATCCAAGGCCAGAACGATTGCCGCGTCGTGGTCAGATCGGACGGCCGCTCCGGCCGCGGCGTCGACACCACCAGGAACAACATGACGAGAGAACTCCCCCTTGGGCGTGCATTTTAGTCTCGCGGCAACGGCCAATTCGGGCGATCGCGTGCGCTCCATTCGACCTCGATGAATCGCGCATCGCCGACGAAGCGCAGCCGCTCGTCCCAGCTTTCATCCCTGCGATTGCGCGCCTTGCCGTCGCGGGCGCGAGCCGGCTCGGCATTTTTGCTTCGATCCTTGCTGGCTGTCGTCTTACTCGCCATGGGATGTTCCTCCCGAGCGCATCGCTCCGCGCTTGCCCGGATATACTAAAGCACGAAAGCGCGGCCGAAAATGACCAGGCTGGGCGCCGGTGGGGCGTGCTTGGCAGCGTCAGCCGCATCATGCAGGATCGCGCCGGAGAGAAAATTTCGCGGGGAAGGGGTCCATGAGCGCGGGAAGAATCGCCGGATTTGCCGGCGCGGTTGCGGCGATTGTTCTCGCCAGCGCCACGGCGCGCGCGGAAGACGACGACCGGCTTTATGCCAAAGCCAAGGACGAGAAGGCGCTGGTGCTCTATGGCGGCGGCCCGGCCGCGCCCTACGAGCGCATGGCAAAGGATTTCGGCGAGCGCTATCCCGGCATCGCGGTGTCGGTGACCGGCGGCTTCTCCAACGTGCTCGATCGCAAGATCGACGAGCAGATGGCGGCGAAGAAGCTCGAAGTCGACATGGCCTTCTTCCAGACCGTGCAGGATTTCGTCGCCTGGAAGAAGGCCGGCGTGCTCCTGCCGTTCAAGCCCGACGGCTACGACAAGATCGATCCGCGCTTTCGCGACAGCGACAGCGCGTTCACGCCGACCAGCGTCGTGCTATTGACCTACGCCTATAACGCCAAGCTTCTCGCGCCGGCCGAGGTGCCGGCATCGGCGCTCGATTTTCTCAAACCGCAATTTGCCGGCGGCAAGATCGTGAGCTGCTATCCGGCCGATGACGATGCGACGCTCTACGTGTTCGACACCATCGTCGAGAAGTACGGCTGGGACTACATGAAGAAGTACATGTCGCAGAAGCCGAACTTCATTCAAGGCCACCTCGAAGTCCTGCGCAGCGTCGCCACGGGCGCAAACCTCGTCACCTTCGATTCGACGAGCTCGACGACCGGCGCGCTGAAGGGATCCGGCCAGCCGATTGAGTTCGCTTTCCCGGCGCGCGACTCCATGGCGACCTTCTTCGTCACCGCCGGCATCTTCAAGGACGCGCCGCATCTGAACGCCGCCAAGCTGTTTCTGAACTGGTACATGGTGAAGGAGCAGCAGAGCCGGCTCGGCACCTACTCGGCGCGCACCGACGTCGATCCGCCCGTGGGCTTAAAGCCGCTGTCGGCCTATAAGATCGAGACTGGCTACCGGCAGTTCGTGAGCAACGAGAAACGCCTCGCCGAATTACGCAAAAGATTCGAGGCGTATACCGGGCCGGTGGTCAACAAGGGAGGCGTGCGCTAGCGAGCGCGACCCGGCGACGCGCTCCGCCTAGTCGATCAAATAGATCGGGCTCGACCAGGCCTGATGGCCGTCGGCTTGTGTCACCCGGACATAGACCGGAAGGTCGGCGCCGCCGATGTGGGTCACGCGGTGCGTGAATCTCAGATGCCGGCTCCAATCGCTCTCCGGCAGCCGGTGGATGCTGAGCTTGCGGCCGAGACCGCCGCCATCGAACGCCACAGCCGCGTCGTCGAGCGAGGCAAGGTCGACATCGCCCGACACTACATTGGTCTCGATCTTGAGTTTGCCGGTCCGCGGCGTTGCGAGCCAGAGATCGATGCCGGCAAGATTGCCGGTCGTCACCGAGGTCCATGCCAAAGCGCTTCCCGCTTCGACTTCTTCAATCTTGCGCTCGGGGTTGAGGAAGTTGACCGGCGCGAAACGCGCGATGCGGTTGCCCTCTACCGATAATTTTCCCTGCCACACCGTCTCGCGGCCGCGGCCGCGATATTCGGCGCCTTGCCATAGCAGCCGGACACGGCGGCCGAGCTCGGCTCCGCAGAATGGCCGCTCCGACTGCACGACTGTGGTACCGTGCAAGACATCGATGCGCTCGAGCGGCGCCGTACCGATGGCCTCGACGTGAAGCGCCATGGGCACACTCTGCGTGCGGATGATATCGCCCATGAGAGCTTCGCGAACTGGAAATTCCTGCGCCGGGCCGAGCTTCGGGTCTTCGGAAAATCCGGTGACGTCGCGGTCGAAGCTGCCGCGCACGTCGAGGAACAGTCGCGTGCCGGTCGTGCCGTAGTGCCGGCGTGCGCGCAGCGCCTCGAACAGCGCGCCGCGCGTCAGCTCGGGCATGAAATAACACGACAGTCCGCCGATCGCGCCGAAGGTCGAGGCGCCGGGTTTGTTGGCGCCCGGGCGTCCCTTGTGATCGTCGCTGTGGCAGACGACGCCGACGCGAAAGCCTTTCTCGAATGCGTCGTGGAGCAGCCACTCGAACGTGCCCCAGCTCGAATGCACCTCGACGGTGCGCTCGGTGCGGCCGTCGTGGGCGTATTTGAGATCGGCATAGCGGCCGCCGACATGGGCGATGACGCGGCAGTCTTCGCCGCGCAACGCCTCGAACAGCCTGTCGGCGGTGTAGATGGCGTCCGTGGACGTCAGGCCTTCGACCAGGATATGCGATGAGCGCCGGATCGGGCGGCCTTCGCGCTGGAAGAAGATATTGCGGTCGCCGCCCATGCCGGTGTTACCGGACCACTCGTAGCCCGGCAGGCAGACGAACTTGCCCGGCGCGTCGAAAGCGGCGGTGAGCTCGTTCAGCTTTTTCCAGAATGCATCGGTGATCTGGAAGTCGTTGCCTTGGTGACCGACCATGTCGACAAAGGCCTTGTCGCGGGCGTAGCGGAAGTAATCTTCCGCACTGCCCATGCCGATGGTCTCGCCGCTTTGGCCGTGCAGATCGGCCCAGTAGCCCCGCAACGGCGCGGCGGCGACGACGCGGAGCGGATTGGCGCGCGCTGCGATCTTGCCATCGGCAATGAGCTCGAGATCGAGATCGCCGACCTTGTCCGCGACGATGTTGTCGACGACGCGCGGGCCGTCGCCCCGCGCGATGGTGACGGCCTCGGGCAGGCCGCGCAGCGGCAGCGAGGATCGCAGCGTAAAAGTGCCCGACGCGTCCTCGGTCGGGTTGCCCCACATGTCCTCGGCGACGAGCGCCAGCCGAAACGGCTCGCCGATAACCGCGAGCGACGGCAGGACCGCCTTCCAGCGCACGGCCGACCCGGCGATCAGATCGAACGCTGGCTGCTCTGGCAATTCGCAGAATTCGTAAGTCGCGAAAGCATCGACCGAGGTGCGCAGCTCGACATTCTTCTCGACATTGGTTTGCAGGCGCAAACCCGGCGAGCCGCGCCGGCGGTCGCCGAGCCGAATGGTCAACGTATCGCCGGCCCGCAGATAGCCACGGCCGACGCGGATGAGCAGCGTGTTGGCGTAGGGCCGAACGTTGAGACGGTCGAACCACACTTCGAGCTTGGCGCCGTTGCTGGCTTCGACCGTGGTGAAATTCGGCGCATCGGGCTTGGCGAACTGCGGCTTTGCGAAGTCGGACGTGGTGCGCCACGACACTTTCACCATGCCGGTATCGTCGATGCCGAACGTGCCGGCGGTGTAGACCAGCGTGAGCTCGGCGTGGGCGCCTGCCACAAACGGCCCAGTGGGCAGCAGCTTGATCGAGCCCATGTGCTCGGGAAGATATTTTGAGTACGGCATGTCGGTTCGCGGATGCTCTGGTGGCCAGGGGCCGGAAGGGCCAATATGATACGCGCTGTCGGCCACGGGGAAAGGAGCAATCTTCGATGACGAATTTGCGCTCCGTCGTTTTGCTTATCGCAGCCGCGACCCTCGCTCCGTCGCTGGCCATGGTAGCCGATTGGCCGAATCGGCCGATTCATTTCATCGTTCCGTTTCCGGCCGGCGGCTCGACCGATGTCGCAGCCCGCGTCGTCGGCGATTATCTGTCGCGCACGCTTGGCCAGCAGGTCGTGGTCGAAAACAAGTCCGGCGCCAACGGCAATATCGGCATCGAGTATG
>Ga0182033_10000962_pt1 | contig 14039 bp, 10 predicted proteins | sample tim00Cox0000000H_FD_125968 | JGI IMG/M metagenome (GOLD analysis project Ga0182033, IMG submission 125968) | Lab enrichment of tropical soil microbial communities from Luquillo Experimental Forest, Puerto Rico - timezero.00C.oxic.00.000.00H | ecosystem: Environmental > Terrestrial > Soil >...
ATGCTCATCTTGGTCCTCTAAACCCAGAAAAACGCCTCTGAATCAGGCTCGGCAAGCCCTCGGTACCAATCAACCGATAGAAGCCTTCTATCAAAAAACACCGCCTTCTTGTATTTTCCGATTACCTTAACCTTGTCATATGACGCGGGTTTCGCGGACGTAAAGACCGTGAAACTTGTTCATATGGGTGCAAAAGGGAGCAGCCTTGCTCGAAAAGCTCGAATTTCTGCTCGCCTTGGCACGCGAAAAGCATTTCGGCAGGGCCGCCGAAGTCTGTGGCGTAACCCAGCCGACGTTATCGGCCGGCGTGAAACAGCTGGAAGATACATTCGGCGTCCTGCTGGTGAACCGTGGTTCCCGGTTTCAGGGGTTCACGGCCGAAGGTGAGCGTGTGCTCGACTGGGCCCGGCGCATCGTTGGTGATACCAGGGCCATGCGTCAGGAGGTCCATGCTCTCAAGCACGGACTTGCCGGCAGGCTGCGTCTTGCGGCCATTCCCACCGCGCTTGCGATGGTGGAGACATTGACGACACCGTTTCGCGCGCGGCACCCCGAGGTTCAATTCACGATTCTGTCGCGGACCTCGCTGGAGATTCTCGCGCATCTGGAGAACCTCGAAATCGATGCCGGTCTTACGTACCTCGACAACGAACCTCTCGGCCGCGTCACCGCCGTGCCGCTTTACAATGAGCGCTACCGCCTGCTGGTCGCTGCAGATGCTCCTCTTGGCGATCGTCAGAGCGTAACATGGACCGAGGTCGCCCAGATCCCGCTTTGTCTGCTCACCCCCGACATGCAGAACCGTCGCATCATCGAACGGCTGCTGCGTGACACCGGCATCACGCCGAGGATATCTCTCGAGTCGGACTCTATGATTCTTCTGTACTCGCATGTGCGCACCGGACGCTGGGCGAGCGTCATGCCGGCGCGGCTCGCTGCATCGCTTGGATTGACAGATGTGTTGCGCGCGATCCCGATCGTCGAACCGGAGGCAACTCATACCATCGGTCTGGTCGCACCAGCACGCGAGCCGATGACGACGCTGACCGCAGCACTCGTTGCAGAAGCACGACGCGTGGCGCCGCTGTTGTCCGATTAGTCGAACACGATTGACTTAGTCAAAGGTCTAACGCCGGAGAACAGAAATTAACCTCGCGCCCCCAAGAAAACGAAAAATTTTAGGAAATTTGCGTCAAACAAAGCCGCGACAAATGAAAAGGGCCCGCGGCTGGCGGGCCCTTTTTGCCGTCGGCAATGCGGCAAGGATTAGAACAACCCGACAATTTGCCCTTGCTTGTTGACGTCGATTGAATCGGCTGCCGGGACCTTCGGCAGACCCGGCATGGTCATGATTTCCCCGCAGATCGCGACGACGAACTCGGCGCCCGCAGAAAGGCGCACCTCACGCACCGCGATCGTGTGGTCAACGGGGGCTCCCTTGAGATCCGGGTTGGTTGAGAAGCTGTACTGGGTCTTGGCCATGCAGACCGGCAGCTTGCCAAATCCCATCTCCTCCCAGCTCTTGAGCTGATCCTTGACCGACTTGTCGGCGGTCGCATCATTCGCGCGATAGATCTCCTTGGCGATCGTCCTCACTTTTTCGAACAACGGGATGTCATCCGGGTAGAGAAACTTGAGCTTGCCTTTGCCCTCGCCGATCACTTTCACGACGGCGTTGGCGACATCGGCTGCCCCCGCCCCGCCCATCGCCCAGTGGTCCGCCATCAGTGCCTCGACCCCGAGAGCCTTGCACTTTTCCTTTACCAGCGCGATCTCGGCGTCGGTGTCGGCGGAAAAACGGTTGATCGAGACCACGGCCGGCAGGCCGAATTTCTTCACGTTTTCCACGTGCCGTTGAAGGTTGGCCATGCCCGCTTCGAGGGCCTTGAGATTTTCGGACTTGAGATCTTCTTTCTTGACACCGCCGTGCATCTTCAGGGCGCGGATGGTCGCAACCAGGACGACGCAATCGGGCGAAAGGCCCGCCTTGCGGCACTTGATGTCGAGGAATTTCTCGGCGCCGAGATCGGCTCCGAAGCCGGCTTCGGTCACCACGTAATCGGCAAGCTTGAGCGCCGTCGTCGTTGCGACGACCGAATTGCAGCCATGCGCGATATTGGCGAAAGGGCCGCCGTGAATGAATGCGGGCGTCCCCTCGAGTGTCTGCACAAGGTTCGGCGCGATCGCCTCCTTGAGCAGCGCGGCCATCGCGCCGTGCGCCTTCAGATCGCGCGCGCGGATCGGTTTGCGATCCCGAGTATAGGCAACGATGATGTTGCCGAGACGCTCTTTCAGGTCGTCGAGATCCTTGGCCAGGCAGAAAATGGCCATGACTTCGGAAGCAACCGTGATGTCGAAACCGGCTTCGCGCGGGTAGCCATTGGCAACGCCGCCGAGCGAACAGACGATCTCGCGCAGCGCGCGATCGTTCATGTCCAGCACACGACGCCAGGCGACGCGGCGAGAGTCGATCCCGAGTGTATTGCCCCAATAGATGTGATTATCAATCAATGCGGAGAGAAGATTGTGCGCCGAAGTAATGGCGTGGAAGTCGCCGGTGAAGTGCAGGTTGATGTCCTCCATCGGCACCACTTGCGCATAGCCACCACCGGCCGCACCACCCTTCATGCCGAATGACGGACCAAGGCTCGGCTCACGCAGGCACAGCATCGCCTTCTTGCCGATGTGATTGAGCGCATCGGTCAAGCCCACCGTCGTGGTCGTCTTGCCCTCGCCCGCCGGCGTTGGCGAGATCGCTGACACCAGGATCAGCTTGCCACTTTTCTTGCCCTGCAGGGATTTGACGTAGTCCATCGAAACCTTGGCCTTGTAGTGGCCGTAAGGTTCGAGATTCTCCGGAGCAATGCCGAGCTTCTCTTTTGCAATGTCGAGGATCGGACGCTTCTTCGCGGACTGCGAAATTTCAATGTCGGACTTAGGGTTTTGATGCTGCGAGGCGGGCATGGGATTGATCCAATATGCGGGTTATGTGACTCGACGAAGTGAGATCTTCCAATTCTGATTGGAGCACGACGTTCGCTGCGCGGGATGTTCGATGCGGTTGGGAGCTAAATCAGGCGAGAATTGCTCCCTTGACGAGTTTGGCAGTGGAGATGAATTCGGAAGCGTCGATCTTCTTGCCTCCGTCGGGCTGAACGCGCGTAACCTTGAAGCGGCCATCGGCACAAACCACCGTAAAGCTGTCGGCGTCGACCGCGACGACCTCGCCAAGCTTCCCGCCGATGCCCTTCGGATCCTTGGCCGGTAGAGGCTTGGCGTCGAAGATCTTGAAAGTTGTGCCGCCGAGCGAGGTCCAGGCGCCGGGCGCGGGGTTGCAGCCGCGGATGAGGCGATCGATCTGCTCCCAGGGCTTGCCCCAGTCGATCTTCGCGTTTCCGGCGCCGCAGCGACCCTCGTAAGTCGCCTTCGACTCGTCCTGCTTGATGCGTGGCGCCTTGCCGGCCTTCACCAGATCGACCGATTCCAACATCGCTTCGACGCCCATCGGGAAAAGGCGGTCGAAATAGACGGTGCCGAGTGTGTCGGTATTGGAGATCGGTGTTTTCTTCTGAACCAGGACGTCGCCGGTATCTAATCCGTTGTCGGGCCAGAAGATCGACAGCCCGGTTTCCTTCTCGCCCTTGATGATCGGCCAGTTGATCGCACTGGCGCCACGGTAGGCCGGCAACAGCGACGGATGGTACTGGATCGAACCGTGCGTCGGGATGTTGAGAAAATCCTCCGGCACGAACAGCGTGACGAAGGCCATGACCTGAAGATCAGGTTTCAGAGCCCTGAACTCTTCCCAGACTTTCGGATCCTTGTAGGACGCCGGCTGATGCACGGGAAGTTTGGCAGCAAGCGCGGCTTCCTTGAGTGGATCGGCCTTGGCGCCTACCTTTTCCGGCGCGACATAGACCGCGACGACATTCTCACCGCGCTTGAGCAGCGCCTCTAGCACGGCCTTGCCGAAGGCCTGCTGGCCGTGAACGACAATACGCATTCAACCCCTCCCGAAAATATCAGCGTTCCATCGCCGGAATTAGTCCCGGTTGGACGCCCGGAACGAGCCCGGGCATGAATGTTACGCGGCCTTTTCTTCCTTCTTCGGCGCGCTGAGAGCGCCCGAGTTCTTGATCTCCGCAATCTCCGCGGCCTTAAAGCCCAGCACGTCCTTCAGAATTTCGTCGGTGTGCTCGCCGAGCAGCGGGGAACGCTTCACCTTGGTGACCGAGTCCGACATTTTCACCGGATTTCCGACCGTGAGATATTTGCCACGGCCCGGATGATCGACTTCGACCACGGTGCCCGTATCCCGCAGCGACTTTTCTTCGGCAATTTCTTTCATCGAAAGAATCGGCCCGACAGGAATATCGATCTTGTTGCAGATATCCATGACCTCGAACTTGGTCTTGGTCACGGTCCATTCTTCGATGCTCGCGAAGATCTGTTTCAGACGCGGCAAACGTGCCGGGGGTGTGGCGTAGTTGGGATCGGCCTTCCACTCCGACTTGCCGATGAGATCGCAGATCTCTCCCCAGACGGGGGCCTGGGTGATGAAGTAGATGTATGCGTCGGGATCGCTCTCCCAACCCTTGCACTTCAGAATCCAGCCGGGCTGACCGCCACCGGAATCGTTGCCGGCACGCGGCACCGCATCGCCGAAAGGAATGTTTTCGCCATATTGGCTGTACTCGGTCAGCGGCCCATGCTTGAGGCGCTGCTGATCGCGTAGTTTTACGCGCGCGAGATTGAGCACGCCGTCCTGCATGGCGCACAGAACTTTCTGGCCGCGACCGGTTCGAATGCGTTGATGAAGGGCGCAGACAATGCCGAAAGCGAGATGCAATCCGGTGCCCGAGTCGCCGATCTGTGCACCGGTCACGAGCGGAGGACCTTCACGAAAGCCCGTGGTCGATGCCGAGCCGCCCGCGCACTGCGCGACGTTTTCGTAGACCTTGCAGTCTTCGTAGGGGCCTGGACCGAAGCCCTTGACCGAAGCCACGATCATGCGCGGATTGATCTTGTGAATGTGCTCCCAGGTCAGCCCCATGCGATCGAGTGCGCCGGGCGCAAAGTTCTCGACCAGCACGTCGCAGGTTTTGATCAGCGCGTTGAGAACACGCATCCCCTGCAGGTGTTTAGAATCAATCGTGATCGAGCGCTTGTTGCCGTTGAGCATCGTGAAGTAGAGGCTGTCCTCCCCTTTCACATCGCGCAGCTGCGTGCGTGTGATGTCGCCGACGCCCGGACGCTCGACCTTGATCACGTCGGCGCCCATGTAGCCGAGCAGCTGCGTGCAGGTCGGGCCCGATTGCACATGCGTGAAATCGAGGATGCGCACGCCGGTCAGTGCCTGGCCGTCCTGCCCGAAGGGCTTGGACGACGGACGCGGCAAGCCATTCTGCTTGCCGCTCTTCGCCTTGCGCGCGGCCGCAAGTTTCACGACTTTGCGTGACGATTTTTTCGTCGCGGCTTTTGCTCTCTTTTGTTTCTTCTTGGCCATTTCAACTGCTCCATCTTTTCCGCGTATGCCCGCACACGGACATCCGGCGAATATCCAAATGATCTACTTCTTACGAAGCGCGCTTTGTGGGTTGAGGTTGCCGATGCGGCCGCTCTCGCTGCCCGCCGCCGGGTCGATCACCGCATTGATGAGCGTCGGCTTGCCCGAGTCCATCGCCGCGTTCACGGCGCGCTTGAGTTCGTCAGGACTGGTCGCGTTGACGCCGACGCCGCCGAAAGCTTCGATCATCTTGTCGTAACGCGAGCCTTTGACGAAAACCGTCGTCGCAGGATCCGAACCGGCCGAATTGACGTCGGTGCCGCGGTAAATGCCGTCGTTGTTGAAGATGACGACGCAGACCGGCAGCTTGTAGCGGCAGATCGTCTCGACCTCCATTCCAGAGAAGCCGAAGGCACTGTCGCCTTCGACCGCGAGCACAGGCTTACCTGTCTCGATCGCGGCACCGACGGCATAGCCCATGCCGATGCCCATCACGCCCCATGTGCCGACGTCCAGCCGCTTGCGTGGCTGATACATGTCGATGATGCCGCGCGCGAGATCGAGCGTGTTGGCGCCTTCATTGACGAAAACGGCGTCGGGCCGCTCTTTGACGATCGTACGCAGGACCCCGAGTGCCCCGTGATAATCCATCGGCGAATTGTTGTTCATCAGCCGGGGCGCCATCTTGGCAACATTCTCTTCCCGCTTTGAGCTGACGGCCTTGGTCCAATCCGCCGGCGGAGCCGCCCAGTTGCCACCCATGCCCTGAACAAGGGCCGAGACGCACGAGCCGATATCGCCAACGACCGGCGCGGCGATCTCGACGTTGGAGTCCATTTCCTTCGGCTCGATGTCGATCTGGATGAACTTCTTTGGCGCCTCACCCCAGGTCTTGCCCTTGCCGTGCGAGAGGAGCCAGTTCAACCGGGCGCCGATCAGCATCACGACGTCGGAGTCCTTCAGCACGGTCGAGCGTGCCGCACCCGCACATTGCGGGTGTGTGTCGGGCAGAATGCCCTTGGCCATGCTCATCGGCAGGAACGGAACCCCGCTCTTCTCGATGAAGCTGCGGATTGCGTCATCGGCCTGCGCGTAGGCCGCGCCCTTGCCGAGGATGATCAGCGGACGCTTTGCGCTTTTCAGCACATCGAGGGCGCGTTTGATCACTTCCGGGGCAGGAATCTGTGCAGGCGCCGCATCGATCACCTTCACCAGCGATTTCCTTCCGGCTTCGGCGGTCATCACCTGGCCGAACAGTTTAGCGGGCAGATCGAGATAGACACCGCCCGGCCGGCCCGAAACAGCGGCGCGGATCGCGCGGGCGAGACCAATACCAATGTCCTGCGCGTGCAGTACCCGGAACGCCGCCTTGCACAGCGGCTTGGCGATGGCGAGTTGATCCATCTCCTCATAGTCGCCCTGCTGGAGGTCGACGATTTCACGCTCAGAGGATCCCGAAACCAGGATCATCGGGAAACAATTGGTCGTTGCGTGAGCGAGCGCAGTCAGACCATTGAGAAAACCGGGCGCCGAAACCGTGAGGCACACACCGGGCTGCTTGGTCAGAAAGCCGGCAATTGACGCGGCATAGCCAGCGTTTTGTTCGTGACGGAACGAAATCACACGGATGCCGGCGGCCTGCGCCATGCGTCCGAAATCGGTGATCGGAATGCCGGGAACGCCGAAGATCGTCTTGATGCCGTTCAGCTTGAACGCGTCGATGATGAGGTGAAATCCATCGGTCAGTTCCTGCTGCGCGTCAGGCGCCGTGGTTTTTTCTTTCACTGCTGCTTCAGCCATTGGGAGTCCTCCCGATAATCAAGTTTGTCGTTTCGCGCTTGACCGCACGGATTTTCGTGCGGCTCGTCAGTCGAGATAGTCAGCATATTGCGACACGTGATCGGCGAGGCCCAGCGCATGGTCGCGCACGAGTTCTTCCGCGCGATCCGTCGCGCGAGCTTCCAGAGCTTCGATGATGTTCATGTGATCGCGGATCGAGCGATCAGCACGATCTTTTTCGCCGATGGTCTTGCGCCGAATCATGCGCATGTGCGTGAAAAGATTTTCGGCGAGATCGATCAGTACATCATTGTGACTCAGCCTGATGATGCTCTGATGGAATTCGATGTTGACGTCGGAATATTCATCGAGATGAGCGCGCAGCTTGCCGTTTTCAAAAGTCGCAAACATCTTGCGCAGTCCGGCGATCTCTTCATCCGTTGCGGTCTGCGTGATCAGCCGGGCCGCCATGCTCTCGAGCGCCGCCCAGGCGGTAATCATCTCGATCACCTCACGCTTTGTCTTGCGCACCACGTAGATTCCGCGGCGGGGCACCGAGCGCACAAAGCCCTCACTCTCGAGCTGGGCCATGGCCTCCCGCACCGGCGTGCGGCTGATGCCGAACTCCTGAGCGAGCTTCCGCTCGTCGAGCCGGATGTCATCGCGGTTGCGATAGATGTCCATCGCGACGATCGCGTTCTTGAGGGCTGTATAGGCTTTCTGCTTGAAACTCGGCGTGACGTCGATCGGCGCAAGCGCCGGGTGAGATGCTAGCGGAGAGCGGGAGACGCCTCCGTTATCGGACACCCCTACGCGACGGGAGCTACTGTGTCGGCTACTCATGCTGGTATACAATATGCCAGAAGCCTAGGCACACGCAACCGGTCGACCGGTTTGTTGTACATCATGAAAAAAACCGCCCGCGGGTCAGACCTGCGGGCGGTCTAAGCTATTCGGCGCGCTCAGCTTCTCGAAATGAACTTGACGCGCATGGGCTTAAGCACGGTCAAAGCCATGAGCGCGGCGATAATATTGAGAATAGCCGCGACATAGAACACCGCGTGCCAGCTGCCGGTGGCTGACGTAAGCACGTTAGCCAAGGGCACCAGGAGAGAGGCCGTGCCTTTCGCCGTGTACAGCATCCCGTAGTTCGTGGTCGCATACTTCTTCCCGTAAATGTCGGTGCACGTCGCCGGGAACAGCGAGTAGATCTCGCCCCAGGCGAAGAACACCAGGCCAGACAGGATCACGAACAGCACCGGATTGGTGCCGAAATACAGCAGCGCGAAGATGCCCAGGCCTTCAAGGAAGAAGGCGATGAACATCGTGTTCTCGCGGCCGATCCGGTCGGATACCCAGCCGAAGAAGGGTCGGCAAATGCCGTTGAGCACCCGGTCAATCGTCAACGCGAAGGTAAGAGCTGGAAGCGTTAGCCCAATCAGGGAGACCGGAACTTTGGCAATCTTGAAGTCATTGGCGATGGGCGCCAGTTGCGCGATCGCCATCAGGCCGCCTGCGCCGACCATCACGAACATTGCGTACATGATGTAAAACGGCGGTGTCTTGAGCACTTCCTTCCATTCATAGTCGCGCCGCGACTGCTGCACGGCCTGACTCGGCGGCACTTCACTGGGCTCTGGCGCTCGTAGCAGCAGACCCACCAGAACCACCACGAGACCTTGTCCGAGACCGAACCAAAGGAAAGCAGCCTGGTAGCCGCTCGATGCGATCATGTTGGCGATCGGAATGACCGTTAGCGCTGAACCGGCACCGAAGCCTGCGGCCGTCAGACCCGCCGCAAGGCCGCGCCGGTCGGGAAACCACTTGAGAGCGTTGCCCACCGCGCCGCCATAGACCACGCCAGCGCCAATACCGCCGATCGCGGCGCCCAGATAGAGCATGGGCAGCGAGTCTGCGACCGAATTAATCACCCAGGCGATTGCGACCAGCACACCCGAACCGCTGATCATCGCGCGTGGGCCGAACTTATCTATGAGATATCCTTCGATCGGGACCAGCCAGGTTTCGGTCAGCACAAAGACCGTAAAGGCGACCTGAATTGCAGCGCGCCCCCAGTGGTATTTCTGGTCGATCGGTCCCACAAACAGCGTCCAGCCGTATTGCAGGTTGGCGATCATCACCATGCATATGATACCGAAGATCAACTGACCCCATCGGGTCGCTTCGGATGCACGGACTTTTTCTGCAGAACTTGCTGCGACTGCCATTACTTCCTCCCCTGTTCGTATGTTATGTTTGTTGTTGTGCTCTTTTAGAGTGAAAGCAGATTTCAAACAACCTGCGTTACGCTCGAAAAGTTCATGACATGCGGGAACAACGCGCGGAACCACTTGCGGGTCCCACCGCCGTCAGCGCCATCTGACTCTGTCGACTATTCTGCTGCCCGCAGGCCGGCGGTCGAGTAACCGGCTAGCCGAACGCCAGCATCATCACTCGGCCACCTGTTCCCAAGCGAAGATCACCGCCGGGCCATGAACGAAATTGCCCAAAAGCCTTTCCAGAACATCTGACGAATAAACACCACTTCCATGTGCCATCGACTACGAGCAGGGATCGGAAGGGAACACCTTGATCTAGTTGGCATTCTTCGGCACCCTACTTGCGGAGGGGGTTTCTCCTAACAGGCACATGAAAAAGCCTGCCAACGCGTTGACGTGGCAGGCTTTTATTTGGTTGCGGGGGTAGGATTTGAACCTACGACCTTCAGGTTATGAGCCCGCTGCAAGACGACGTAAGTTATTGACTGGCTTGGGATTGGCTCTCGTTTTGTGCCCTTGGTGTGCCCGCGCCTTTGGTTGGCCTCACACTATCAATACTGCATAAAAAGAAGCGCAGAGTGGTGTGCTCATTAGTGGTCAAATCTGTCATAGAAATAAACAATGGCCCCAACCTCGGGGGCGAACAGTGAGATCGGGGCCATGGCGATGGTGAACGCGTTCGATTTTGTCAGTTTGTATGTCAATGAAATGTATATTCGGTAGCCATTAACATAAATGACATCAGAACCACTGTGGCCGTGTGTTACTGCGCTAACTGATGACTGTTAGTGGCTTCACCACTTTCTATATCTTCGGTCAGGCACTGGGGGCTGACAACGGCCCCGTTTTTACTCCTCGGCCCATTTCAACAACATGACTTAATTGGCAATGCTGGCTGCAGAGCGTTGCAGCGATGGTGACCAATCGAGTTCGCCTCGATGCAATTCCAAGGTCAGACAGAGATATTCCGACGGAATATTTGAATGATCCTACAGGACGCAGTTCTATCTTTTTTAGTTCAGGGAGAAATTTCCTGGTTAGCTGGCGCTAACACTGCCGAGTTCGATTGAGCTTGCGCTAATCGACAAGCGAAGCACGGCATCGGAGCATTTGCATTTTAGAAGCTATAGGAACGTTCTAGTGCCTCATCTGAAACAAGAGGCTTATGAACACCGACCTTACGAGTCGAGCGCTTTTTAGGCTTGCTTCTCTTCGCAGTCCGCTTGTGTTTGATTTTAGTTTTCTTCGTCTTTTTCTTTTGGGCCATGATTGCCCCTCTGATTTTATTTCAGCTAAGCCCAGAGTACAGCCGATTGAGAAACCGAACCAGACGGAGCCTAGACCCTTCGAAGTCTCCGATCAGGCACCACTCCGATAGGAGTGTCTCCAGCCTTCGGCTGTTAGTCCTCCTCCTCTTCAAGGAGCCTCTTGAACGCATCGGGCGTCTCTCCGGTCTCGCGTAGGCTCGCGACGTGGCAGACAAACACTCCATTGAGCCTGAAGACTTTCCCGTTGCGAATAATGCCGACCATCGCCCTCGTTTTGGCATCGAATACTTTGCCATCCTCGATCCAAGCGAGTTGCACTCCGGTCGCCTTATCCCGAACGTTCTGCATAACGCCAAATCGCTGCCAATTCATTCCCATTCAATGTAATCGCCTCGTTGCTCACCGCCAATGTGCTAAGTCATCTCAATGGCGTACAAAGGACGCATAGGCACTAAAGAAACCGAACGCCACTATCCGCATATTGTTGAGATGATCGTTCCGCTAAAAGGCTTCGGCACGAGGCTCAACGATATGCATAGTTGGCACTCTACTCGTGGCATTCAAAGTCAACGAGGCAGAGGGCGTTATCACAATGGCCGTCATTACGTTCGATGGTGCTTCGCTGATCCGGAAGATGCGAAGGCATTTCAGAAAGAGTTTGGCGGGGAGCTAATTCGCCCATCAACGTAATTCTGGAAAGCTCGCCTACGTCAAATACTTCGCCCTGCGAGAATGTACCGAAGCGACCAACCGATAAACACGATGACTGCCGCCACTCCGTACCCTATCAAATCCTCCCTTGGGTTTAATTCGCCATCAGGTCCGTAAGCGCTGTAAAGCCAGAACGCCGCAACACCGAGGCTCGCCCAAAATAAAACGTTCCCCAATCTCGCAGCCATCACAGGCCTTCGCTTAGCTAAGAGACGTTCTCGGGTAAGGGGCCTACCCGAGAACGTCTGCGCACGGTGAAAAAGCAGCTAAGGAACGCCAACCCCTATAAATCTTTTCCACCGCTCATAAAGAAGGAAACTATGATTTTCCTTCGCTGCAATAATACAGATCAATATTGTCATCGAAATTAACTCATAGCTGCTATTCGCTCATCCCTCTTGTAAGTTTGTTCAGGGCCCCTACGTGAAGGACAATTGGGGTTTTAATGCAATCCAAATCAGCTACGGCGGACGATAGTCCTGAAACTCGGGCTAAGCGAGAATTTGACCGGTGGCGTGTCGCTGTCGATATTATTCGGCGTTTGCGTGAAGCCGGAATAGCTTGCGAATTGAATGACATTCCGCAAATGCACAACTGACTATTTTGCTTTTTGATTGCGCCGCGACTTACGTCACGTAATGAAGCGCCATGCTAAGGATAAACAAGGCAATGCAGATAGACATTGCGATGAACCATCGGTGCGTTTGTGCATCCATGGTTTACATCACCAACAAACATATGAAACCCAGCACACAGATACGCGATTAGATTTCAACCTGTAGCAACTACAGAAACAACTTTATTCGGCTGTTTGCGGCGTTGGACCTTGGTCCAACGACACGCGTATTCTTGCTTTGATCTCTGTCTTGGAAATAAGACAGGCGACTGCACTTTGGTGCAGTCGCCTCTGGCGTTTGATCTATCTCAAACGCCCACTGCCGGACACGCGTAGAGTTCAGACCGCGCGTGGTCATTCCTCCCACCCACAAAGGCATAACCCGCGTTGCTCCGGGTGACGGAAGCTAGGCAACCGCCCGGAGCATTTTCAGTTTTTGACTTATCGCAAAAAGTCCGTAGCCGAACGTGCGTAGAGTTTTGCCGAGCGCGAACACAGGTTGGGGCTCTGGAAAAAGCTGGCGTAGCATTTGGCTTGGCGACCATGAGCGTTGTGTTGGCTGCGGTCGTATTTTTGGCCGACAACGCCCGCGGCGGACCGATGCGATTTATTGAACGTTACTTGGGCTTCTCGCCAGATCGTGGCAACGGTTCGATGGAAGTTCTAGTCGCTATAGTGCTGGTGGCAATTATCTGCCTGGGAGCATTGCGGCTGGCGACGAAGTGATCGACCTCGCCCATCGTGGACCTTGGGCCAACTCGCATTGGCGATTGAGGCAATAATCCTGTCCCAATCTTAAGGGGACGCTTAACGGTATTGTATTGCAGCTGTCATCTTTGCGGTGATAAATTGCCAAACGTGGGACGGGTCTCGGGGAAAAGGGGCCTGACATGACAACATCGGTCGTTGGACGCGGACGCTACGGCTTTATTGATAGCCCATTGACGTTGTATGGCGCGGCGGCTGTCGCCCTTCTCGTCTTCCTTTTCGCCAGCATCTGCGCAGGTTAAGTAAACATACATTTCTTGATGCAACCACGCGCGACGCGCCAGTTGGTGCAAGTCGGATACTCGATGACGCATTGGCGTAATTGCGCCGCCACACATCGCAACTAAAAATCTGCGCACACCCCTCCGTCCCCTTCCATTTTTTCTTCGAGGATTTTTTCACAGAACGTGCGCGGGAGTACTCCGCCGCGCACGGGCGGCCGACAAAAACTAAAAAATGGCCGCCAAACACAAACACGAAAGGCAAAAGTTCGTTATCGGTTTCGGGCCTGATTGATGAACACGGCGCTTACGATGACCGAAACCACCCTCAGCCTCGTCCACGCCTCGAAAAGTCGTGGCGGAGTATTATGGTCGAAGGACGACTACGACGTATACGACGGCGAACGACGTGTCATCGGGCGGATCATGCTGCATCCGCAAGCGCGGAAGGATCGGCCGTGGCTTTGGACGATTACTGTTCGCGCACGCATAGCATGGTTGTCGGATAGTGGTTACGCGGCAAGCCGCGAACAGGCGCTGGCTGATTTCAAGGCGCGGTGGGAATTCAAATAGCGCGGTTTGTGCCAACGCGATAATGCGCGGCCGACCATGCCCATTGCAACGCGGGCAAACCACGTCACGTAACGAAAACCCCTATACTCAAAAGTCGATCTTGTCGCGAATGGCTGCGATGCCCGCCCTGGCGCAGGCCTCATCCATCTCCCCGCCTGGAGCGCCTGAGACACCAATGCCACCGACAATCGAGCCGCCGGCCTCGATCAGGACGCCACCGCCAACCACGACCACGCCCGGTAGATTGCGGACACCGCCGTCTTTTATGGCGGCGGTAAACTCGGTGGTGTTGGTGCGGAAGCTAACCGCAGTCGACGC
>Ga0182033_10000964_pt1 | contig 14026 bp, 11 predicted proteins | sample tim00Cox0000000H_FD_125968 | JGI IMG/M metagenome (GOLD analysis project Ga0182033, IMG submission 125968) | Lab enrichment of tropical soil microbial communities from Luquillo Experimental Forest, Puerto Rico - timezero.00C.oxic.00.000.00H | ecosystem: Environmental > Terrestrial > Soil >...
GAAGCCGACGGTCATCCGCGGCGGCGCGGGGATCTTCTACGACACGCAGCTCGGATGGTGGCGGCTCGGCGAGCGCGCAGTGATTGGCGGTTCCGGCCGTCAGTTCATCGGGAATGCGGCGGTGATCAACCCCGCCACGGGTCTCCCGTTCAGCACGCCGTTCCTCAATTCGCTTCGATATACCTACGGCCAGTTCCTCAACGATCTGCCGACGCTCATCGCCCAGCAGAACGCGAAATACCCCGGCACAGGGTCGCAGCCGCAGATCCTGCTGTCGAAGCAGGCGAACGCGCTTGGCGCGCTGTACCCGAAGGACTTTCCAACCGCCAAGGCCAACCACTTCAATGCCGGCGTTCAGCGCCAGATGACCGATGAGATGTCGCTCCAGGCGGACTTCGTCTACCGAAAGGGTCTTCACCAGACGCCTGGAACGTTTTTCGGCACGAGCGTCGACTACAACCGCTTCAATGCGATCGGCGGTCCGGTGATTCCCACGTGCACGTCGTTTGCGCAGTCAAACGATCCGAATGCCGAGTGTTCGTCCGGTCCGATCAACTTCTGGTGGCCGGGCGCGACGTCCGAGTACAAGGCACTCCTGCTGAGACTCGACAAGCGCCTCTCGCACCGCTACCAGTTCACCGTGGCGTACGCGCTGCAGAGCAGCCAGAGCATCCTGGACGTCACGCAGAACCTGAACGACTACTTCGCCACGTATGGTCCCGACGCGCCGCGGCACAACCTGACCGTTTCCGGTCTTGTGGACCTGCCGTGGCGATTCCAGGTGTCGCTGCTCTCGGCATTCCAGAGCCGCCCACCGGTCGCTCCGGTCATCAACGGCTTCGACAACACCGGCACGAACTACTCGAACACCGGCTACACGCCGCTTCTGGAGATCCTGGGGCAGGGCTACTCGGGGTTCCTGAGTCACGATGATCTGCAGAACCTCGTCAACCAGTACAACACGACCTACGCCGGCACGTTGACCCCGGCGGGGAAGGCGGGGATCAATCCCAATCAGAAATACCCGACCATCACGCTGCCGGCCGACTATCAGCTCGGCGATATCTTCTCATCGCAGGATCTCCGCGTGACGAAGACGATCGCGCTCGGGCCGCGGACCGATCTTCGTCTCATCGGCGAATGCTTCAACATCTTCAACGTCTCGAACCTTACGAACTTCAACTACAACCTCGTGGTGCCCGCGACGTTCGGGAAAGCGAACCAGCGCGTCGGCCAGACGTTTGGATCCGGCGGTCCGCGCGCGTTTCAGATTGGTGCACGGTTGAGCTTTTGAGCCAAGTCCTCGAGCGGGCGCGGGCCCCGCAGCCGGAGCCTCTTCCCCTTGATTACCGAGAGGAGTCGGCATATGCTATCTCGGTAACCGAGGGAAGGGGTCTCGGTAACCGAGGGCGCCACTGAGCAAACCACCCGATCTCGTCCAAGGCACGCTCGACCTTCTCCTCCTCAAGATGCTGGCGCTCGAGCCGCTCAATGGCTGGGCCATCAGCCAGCGGCTCAAACAGGTCTCCGGTGACGTCCTGCAGGTCAGCGACGGATCGCTTTATCCCGCGCTGCACAAGCTCGAACAACAGGGGTGGATCGCCGCGGAATGGAAGGCGAGCGAGCACAATCGGCGCGCGAAATTCTATTCACTGACCCGGTCCGGTCGCCGGCAGCTCGATCGGGAAGCCGCCCACTGGCGCCGCCTGGCAAACGCCATCTCGCATGTCGTCAGATTGAACCAGGCCTGATCCATGGGGCTGGAGCGCTGGCTGCGCGTGTTGCGGTTGAGAGCACGGTCGTTGTTCCGGCGCCGCGAGGTCGATCGCGAGCTCGACGACGAGCTGGCGTATCACGTGGAGCGGCTGATCGACGCGCAGGTCGCGCGAGGGTTGTCGCCGGCCGAGGCGCGGCGTGCGTCGCTCGCCGCGATGGATGGTCTGGAGCTTCGAAAGGAAGAATGCCGAGACGCGCGCGGCACCCGGCTCGTCGAGGATCTGGTGCGCGACGTGCGCGACGGCTGGCGCCAGGCTCGGAGAAGCGCAGGGTTCGTGCTGGTCGTCACGGCCGTCCTCGCGCTTGCCATCGGCGGCAACACCGCCGTCTTCAGCGTGGCGCATGTCGTCCTGGCACCGCTGCCCATCCCGAATGCAGACAGAGTGGTGATGGTCTGGACCGAGGATCCGGCGCGCGGATGGCATCAGTTCCCCGCGTCGATGCCAGACATGCAGGACTGGCGAGCGGGCGGCGTTTTCTCGAGCCTGGGCGCATTCAAGGAAGGCGGCTTCAATGTCCGCCGGGTCGATCGAACCGATCGTATCGAAGGACTCAGCGTGACGGCGGGGCTGCTCGAAGCGCTGGCGGTGCCACCCACACGGGGACGTCTCTTCACGGCGGACGAGACAACGGCCGGAAACGCGGTGCTCATCAGCGATCGTCTCTGGCAAGATCTGTTCGGACACGATCCGGGTGTCGTCGGACAACAGATCGTCGTCGACGGCTCGTCCTCGACGATCGTTGGCGTGCTGCCGGCGGGTTTCCCGCGCTTCGGCCACGAAGACATGTACATGCCCCTCCGCGCATCGCGCGCCGACACGAACCGCGGCGACAGAAGTCTCAATGTCGTCGGCAGGCTGCGAGAGGACGTCAGCTTCGCGGCTGCCGAGCGGCGAATGACCGAGGTGAGCCGCGATCTCGCGAACCGATATCCCCACGAGGACGGCCGCTCGACAGCGACGCTCCAACCGGTGCAAAAGGCCCTGGTTCAGGACGCGGATGGATTGCTTGCGCTCGTCGGCGGTGCGGTCGCGTGCGCCCTGGTGATTGCGTGCGCGAATGTCGCGAGTCTCTTGATCGCGAGAGGCCGCGCCCGGCGGAGAGAGCTGGCGATCCGTACAGCGCTCGGCGGTGGACGCTGGCGTCTGATGCGTCAGTTGCTGACCGAGTATCTGCTGCTGGCCGTTATCGCGGGCGCGGTCGCCCTCATTCCGGCGTGGTGGGGCGTGAGGGCATTTACCGCGTCGCATCTCGACGAGCTCCCGAACGCCAATCTTGCGCGACTCGACCTGACCGCACTCGCTTTCAACTTCGCTGCGGCGCTCGTGACGGGCGTGTTGTGCGGCGCCGTGCCCGCGTGGCTGGCCTGCAGGGGCGACGCTTACGACGCGTTGCGGTCGACTCCGACCGTCGATAGCGGCCGCCTCCACCAGCGCTTGCGCAGCTTCTTCGTCGTGGGTCAGATCGCGCTGACGGTCATGTTCCTGGTCGCGGGCGGGCTGATGGGTCGGAGCTTGCTGCATGTGCTCTCCGAGTCACCGGGCTACAACCCGCACGGTGTGCTCACGATGCGCCTGGCATTGTCGGACATGCAATACTCGTCGCCCGAGCGTCAGTTGGCGTTCTTCGAGCGTGTGGTGGAGCGCGCCCGCGAGCTTCCCGGGGTCATCGATGCCTCGGCGGCGCAGGAGTTGCCGACGGGCGACGACCTGCACGGATCGGGATTGCTCTTTCCCGGTCAACCCGAGCCGCGTCTCGAAGACGTGCCGCTCGTCCTGAACACCTCGGTCCTGCCGGATTACTTCCACACGATGCAGATGCCCCTGATCCGCGGGCGCCTGATGACGTCGCTGGATGCGGCCGATGCTCCGCCCGTCGCGCTCATCGATGAATGGACGGCCGCCCGGTACTGGCCAGGCCGGAGCGCGATCGGTCAACGACTGCAACTCGGGCGAACCCAACCTTCGCGCGAGATCGTCGGCGTCGTCGGCGATGTCGAAGCGCCCGTGCTGGTTCGATTCCTCAAGGGGCGCGTCGGGCAGGTCTATCTGCCGCTGGGGCAGGCGCCTGCCGCGCGCCTGTCGCTGGTCATTCGCGGCGTTGGCGATGTCGCGTCCCTCGCAGCGCCGATGCGCGAGATCGTGCGTGGCGTCGATCCGGATCAACCAGTCTTCAACGTGCAGACGCTCGTCGCTGTGCGCTCCGCCGGACAACGCACGCTGCGGCTCGTCACGGAGCTGCTGAACGGCTTCGCGATCGCGGCGCTCGTCCTGGCGGCGATCGGCCTCTACGGCACCATCGCATACGACGTCGCGCAGCGGACGCGTGAGTTCGGCCTGCGGATGTCTCTCGGGGCGCAACCCTGGGCTGTGATGGCACTGGTCCTTCGGCAGGGGAGCGCCCTTCTTGCCATCGGCGGCTGCCTGGGGATCGTGGCCGCGCTCCTGGCAACGCGAATGCTCGCGAGCGTTCTCTACGGCGTTCCCGCTACGGATCCTGTTGCTTTTGCCGGCGCGCTTGGCCTGCTTGCTGCGGGCGGGTTGCTCGCCAGTTACGTGCCTGCACGTCGAGCGACCAGGGTCGACCCGATTCTCGCCCTTCGGTGCGATTGATCGCGACGAGCGACAAACTTGTCGCTCTCCCTTACAGAATTTGGTCATCGGGGTGTCTCGTCATCGGGTTATTCGAGCCCGGATCGCGGTACGGCCCTTGCCGTGCCCGCCTCATGCCTGTTCGACGGTCGATGGCAGCGGTGTGTGTGGCTGCGGCGTGCACGGCGATCGCGTGGACCCCGGTTCACGCGCAGTCGACCGTCGCCGAGCTGAACGACGCTGGGTGGAAGGCGCTTCGGGACGGGAACGGGCGGAAAGCGGAGACGCTCTTCGCCGAAGCGTTGGCGCTTCGCCCGGATGATGCGGTGCTCATGTTTGGCGCAGGAGCGGCGGCGCACGTGGAGGGTCATCAGCGCGACGCGATGGCGCGTTTGCAGCGCGCGTTGGAAGTCAACCCGCGCCTGACACCCGCCTCGCAGCTGCTCGGGCGGATTGCGTACGGCGAAGGGGACGTCGATCTCGCGATTCGTACATACGAGCAAGCCCTGAAGATGACGCCAAATAATGCGGCGATGGCCCGCGAGCTGGAAGCGTGGCGGAAGGAAACCAGCGTCCATTCCACGTTCGAGGCACGGAAGTACGATCGATTCCGCGTGATGTTCGAGGGGCGCGCCGAAGAGTCGCTGGCGTTGCAGGCGACGACCATCCTCGACTCAGCATTCCGGCGCATCGGCGACACGCTCGGCGAGTACCCGTCGGAAACGATCGTCGCCGTGCTCTACACCGAAAAACAGTTTCGCGACATCACCCGGGCTCCGCAGTGGTCCGGCGCCCTGTATGATGGGCGCATCCGCGTGCCGGCGGCCGGGGCCTCGCAGGAGCCGGCCCTCTTTGCACGCGTGCTGACTCATGAACTGACGCATGCCGTGATCGCCAACATCGTTCCGCCGCGGACGTGTCCAACGTGGCTCAACGAGGGGCTGGCACAGCACTTCGAGGGCGCAGACCCGGAGGCGGCGCGCCGGCGCATGAAAACGCTCGGCGGCCGGATTCCGCTCAAGGACCTGTCGAACGGCTTCATGTCGATGAACGCTGCAATGGCGCGAGTCGCTTACGACGAGAGTTTGCTCGCCGTCGAAGTCATGTTCGATCGGCCGGGTTTCGGATGGACGCGACTGCTGCACCGGCTGGCCGACGGCCAGACGTTCGAGCAGGCGATCGTCAACTTTGGCTTCTCCTACGCCGACCTGGAAGCGCCTTTCACGAAGTAACGCGACCTGCCCACGACCGGCCGGGTGTCAAGAGAGGAAGTGCGCGCGACCGCCGGTCACGGTCGAAATCCCCGTGATTTTTCGAAGGTTGGGCGGCGCTTGACATCCGTCGCCCGCCGGGCCTAGAGTAATACTGTACTAGTTCAGTAGCACAGTTGTGCTCCAGTTGATCGGCTGATTCGATGCTCTTCCGGCCCAATCCCACGTCGGGCGTGCCCCTCTACCTCCAGTTGATGGAGCAGGTGAAGCACGCTGTCGAAACAGGCGCGCTCAGGCCGGGCGAGCAATTGCCCGGCATCCGCCCCCTGGCGGAGGAGCTCGTGATGAACCCCAACACCGTCGCCAAGGCGTACCGCGAGCTCGAGCACGAAGGGGTGATCGAGCTGCGGCACGGAGCCGGCGCGTTCGTCGCCGCGAGTGCCCGTGCGAAGAAGGTCACCGACAAGCTCCGCGCCGGGCAGGCCATCGTGGCGGCCGCCGTGGAGCGCCTGCACGCGCGAGGGGTGACCGACGAAGAGATTAGGCGCCTCTTCGAGGCGGAATTGGCTGGACTGACCAAGCCGGGAGGCCATCGTGAGTGACCCGCTCATCATCGAGGCGGCCGACCTGCGGAAGGACTACGGCCACGTCGAAGCGCTGCGGGGACTGAACCTTCAGGTGCCCGTGGGCTCGATCTTCGGGTTCCTTGGCCGCAACGGCGCCGGCAAGACCACGACGATCAAAGTCCTCCTCGGCATGGCCCGTCCGACCAGCGGGCGCGTCCGGGTCTTCGACCTCCCGGCGGACGTCCCGGAGCAGAGCGTCCACATCCGGCGCCGCACAGGGTTCGTCAGCGAGGAAAAGGATCTCTACGACTCCATGACCGTCGAGGAGATCGTTCGCTTCACGGCCGCCTTCTACCCGCGCTGGCGCGCCGACCTCGAGCAGCGCTACGCGCGCAAGTTCGAGCTGCCGCCCGACCGGAAGGTCAAGGCGCTTTCGCGCGGCATGCGCACGAAGCTCGCGCTGCTCCTCGCGCTCTGCCGCGGCGCAGATCTCCTCGTGCTCGACGAGCCAACGTCAGGACTGGATCCCGCGGTTGCCGAAGAAGTGCTGCAGGCGCTCGTGGCACATGTGGCGGGCGAGGGTCTGACGGTCTTCTTCTCCTCCCATCAGATCGCCGAGGTCGACCAGATCGCCGATCGCGTCGCGATCGTCGATCACGGTCGTGCGGTAGCGGGGGGCCTGCTCGAGGATCTGCGCGAGGGCTATCGTCGTATTCAGCTCGTCTTCGACGGCGAGGCGCCGGCGCCCGTCTTCCAATCGCCCGGGATCGTGCGCGTAGGCCGCGAGGGGCGCGTCATCACCGTGCTCACGAGCAGCGACGCAGATCGCGTGCTGGACGAAGCGCGCCTTCTCAACCCCGTGTCGGTCGACATCGTTCCCGTCTCGCTGAAAGAGATCTTCCTCGAGACGGTGACGGCGGAGGACTGAAGATGCTCTGGTACAAGTCGTGGCTGGAGACCCGCTGGCGATTTCTGATCGGCCTGGCGCTGCTGATGTGCTCCACGGCCGGCGTCATTCTCATCCATCCCCGATTGATGGCGCTCATGCCGATGGCGGACACCATCGATCCCGTCGGAGAGCTGGGCCAGCGGATCAAGGAGTCGGTCGATCTCTCTCGTACGTATCGCGGCTATGTGTGGTCGCAATTGTTCCGTCAGAACCTGACCCAGATGGGGACGCTCTTTGCGATCCTGCTCGGCACCGGAGGCTTGTTCTCGTATTCCTCCGGCGGGGCGGCGCTCTTCACGCTCTCGCTGCCGGCCTCGCGCAATCGCGTGGTCGGAGTCCGCGCCGCGGCCGGCCTCGCGGAATGGCTGGTGCTTGCCTTCGTTCCTTCGCTTCTGATTCCGATGCTATCGCCGGCCGTGGGCGAAGCCTACGGCGTCGGAGACGTGCTGGCCCACAGCCTCTGTCTGTTCGTGGGCGGCTCCGTGTTCTTCAGCCTGGCGTTTCTGCTCTCGACCGTCTTCCCCGACTTGTGGCGGCCCATGCTCATGGCGTGCGCGGTGGCCGTTGTGCTGGCAATCGCCGGCCAGGCCTTTCGCGAAATCTCGCGCTACGGCGTGTTCGGCGTGATGAGTGGGGAGGACTACTTCCGAACCGGCGCGTTACCTTGGCTTGGGTTGGTTGTCAGCGTTGCGGCCACGACCGTGATGCTGTATGCGAGCGCGCTCAATGTTGCCCGACAGGATTTCTAGGATCTGGTGGATCGTGACTCGTGACTCGGGGGCTCGGCGATCCGTTTAGAAAAGGAGTTGTTTTATGCACGGCTTATCCCGGGCGTTTCTGGTCGCGGCGGCAGTTCTGTTCCGAGCGGCAGTCGCCGCTCAACCCACGGCGTCCACGGATCCCTCCGGCCACTGGGATGGCGTGGTCCTGGCGCCCAACATGGAAGTGAAAATCGAAGTCGATCTGGCGAGGAACAGCAACGGCGAGTTCACCGGCACCTTTGGACAACCGGCCCAGCAGATCAAGGGCTTTCCGCTCTTGAGTGTGAGAGTCGAAGGCCAGGCTGCCACTATCCAGGTGAAGATCGGCTCCGAAGGCGGGACATTCAAAGGCACCATCGTCGCCGATGGGCAATCGATGACAGGCGATTACGTTGGGATTGGGGATGCCTATACGCTCCCCTTCAAGCTGGTGCGAACGGGGGACGCGAGGATTGCGCCGGCGCCCAAGAGTCCTCCCATCGGGAAACAGCTCGAGGGCACCTGGACTGGCGCGCTCGACACCCCGCAGGGGAAGGTGGGGCTCGTCCTGACGATGATGAATCATGCGGACGGCACGGCCACTGGCACGATCGCCAGCCCGGACGGGAGCGGCGTGGCACTTCCCATCGCCATAACGCAACGGGAGTCCAGCATGACGATTGAGATTCCGGCTGTCTCGGCTTCATATGTTGGTGTCCTGAGGGCGGAAGGAACCGAGTTGGCCGGCACGTGGACCCAGCAGCAGGCCACACTGCCCCTGACTCTCCGGCGCGCAACCGCACCAGGGGCGCAAGAGTACAAGAAATAGCGGCCGTGGCCCGTGGCGATCAGGAGGAGGTCCCGATGAGAAGCTTGCCTGGCTTCGTCTGGTATGGGTGGTCGTACGGACCAGGGTACGAGTACACCTCGTCGGCCAGGATCGGCAAGTGGCCGCTCGTGCACATATGTTCCGGCATCGATCCCGTGACCAGGCGTCCCAGGATCGCTAGAGGTGTGGTCGCGATTGGCAATGTGGCCATCGGCGCGCTGGCGATCGGCGGGCTGGCGTGCGGGCTGATCAGCATGGGCGGCGCCTCGATCGGGCTCCTTGTTGCCATCGGCGGTGCAGCGCTGGGACTCGGCGTGAGTGTCGGGGGGCTCGCCATCGGGTCGATCGCGATCGGCGGCGCGGCCATCGGCTTTGCCTTCGCGATTGGCGGAGTGGCGGCGGGCCCTGCTGTGATAGACGCCCAGCGCTGCCACGAGGCCGCGCGCCAGGCCCTCACGCACTGGTCCGACGTGCTCCCGTCCAGTTGTCGTTGAAGAGGGGCAGTTAGCCGCTTGCCTGGACCATCTGGCGGATGGTTGCGGCCGTCTCGTCGATCTCCTGTTCCGTGTTGTAGTAATGCGGCGACAGGCGCAGCGAGGCGGCCACGCCTTTTTCGTCGAAGTCCATGACGGCGTACACGCGCACCTGCGCGTTCGTGTTAATCCGCCGCTCGCGAAGAGCCTTGACGAGCTGACGGGGATCCCAACCGTCTATCGAAACGGAGACGATGGCGCACAGCTCGCGGCCGCGATCGAGCACGCGCACGTTGTCGATCGCGGCGAGCGCGGTTCGCAACCGAGCGGCCAGCGCTCTTGCTCGATCACGGATCGCGTCGAGCCCCAGGCCGGTTGCGTATCGCGCGGCCTCCCCGGTTGCGAGCACCAACGCCCACGCGAACTCGTAATTCTCGAAGCGCTTGGCATCCTGACCGGCGCGATAGCTGTCGGGAGCGATCCAGTCCGCGCCCCGCATGTCGATGAAAAGCGGCTCGAGGCCTCGGTCGAGAACCCGATCGGAGACATAGAGGAAACCCGCGCCGCGCGGTCCGCGCAGGAACTTGCGCGAGGCAGCCGACAGGAAGTCGCAGCGGATTTCGCCGACATCGAGAGGAATCTGGCCGACAGACTGGCAGGCGTCCACCAAGTAGAGGACATCCTCGTCCCGGCACACGGAACCGACGGCGACAACCTCCTGAACGAGACCGGAATTGGTCGGAACATGGCTGACGCACACGAGTTTGGGACGATGGCGCCGAATCAGTTGCGCCATGGCCGCGACGTCGACGCCGCCGTCGACACGATCGGGCGCTCGCAAGATCTACACGCCGAGGCGCGCCCGGAGCGAGAGAAACTGGATCTGGTTGGATGCGTAGTCATTGCGCGTCGTCAGGATCACGTCATCGCGCTCGAATGGAATCGAAGAGAACGCTTGCATCGCGGCCGCGGTCGCGTTCTCCGTAAACGCGATGTTGCCCGGTGATGTTCCGATCAACGCGGCCACCGATCGGTATGAGCTCTCAATGGCGTCGCGGCTGGCTTCGGCGGCCTCATACCCGCCGATGCGGCTCTCGAGCGTGATGTAATCCTGAATCGTGCGGATCACCGGCTCCGGCATCAGAGCCGAGCCTGCGTTGTTCAGATGAATGCGCTCGGCACAGCCGGGGGTTTCCGCGCGAAGTCGTTCGATATTCACTTCGGGCTCTCCGCTAAGTGGCCGCTAAGCGAACGGCCGAGCGACCATTTGTCCGCCCGATGTGCTAGCCTCTCTGGCGCGTCTCTCGCTGAGGGGCGGAACACACGCAGACAAGTCTTGATAACTCTCGAAGAGGTTCCATCGCTTTCATTTGGGGAGGAATGAAATGTCTCAGACGTGGCGCAGCACATCCGCGATGGTCGCCGGCATCATAGCACTCATCATTGTCCCCGGGATTGCCCAGCGCGACGCTCAGCCAACCAATGACCTGCCCAACCCGTACGCCAGCGTCGAGAGCTGGGCCAAGCTGCCAGACGGGCGGACCTGGGGATCGACGAGCGCGGTCGAGATCGACAAAGACGGGCGCAGCATCTGGGTCGCCGAGCGATGCGGCGAGAATAGTTGCGTCGTCGACGCGGTCACTGGTCAGATGTCCCCGAAGGATCCCATCCTGCACTTCGACGCCTCAGGCACTCTCATCAAGAGCTTTGGAGCGGGCAAGCTCGTGGCCCCGCACGGCATCTTCGTGGATCGTGACGGCAACGTGTGGGTGACGGATTATCAGGACAATGCTCCTCGGCCGGGGCGCGGGTCGGGCGCGGGGCGCGCGGAGACCGCCGCTCAGCGTGGAGCAGCCGCCGGGCAACCGTCGCCCGGCGCAGCCGCAGCGGGTCAAGCCCCCGCTGGAGGCCGTGCGGGCGGTCAGCCGGCCGGACCTTTGCCCGGAGCGACGGTCGGGCATCAAGTCTTCAAGTTCAGTTCGGACGGCGCGGTGCTGATGACGCTCGGCAAGGTCGGGGGCGCCCTCGAACCGGATTGCTGTTTTCAGCCGACCGACGTGCTCGTCGCGCCGAACGGCGAGATCTTCGTGACGCTTGGCCACGGCCAGGGGAAGTCCGAGATCGTGAAGTTCTCGAAGGACGGGAAGATCTTGACGCGTTGGGGTCAGAAAGGCACGGGCCCGGGCGAGTTCGATGGGCCTCACGCGCTCGCCATGGACTCGCGCGGCCGCCTCTTTGTCGGCGATCGCAACAACAACCGCATCCAGATCTTCGATCAACAGGGCAAGTACCTCACCGAATGGGCGCAATTCAGCCGTCCGAGCGGCATCTACATCGACAAGCAGGACAACATCTACGTCGCCGACTCCGAGTCCGAGTCCGTCTCGCGAAATCACGACGGCTGGAAGCGGGGCATTCGGATCGGCAGCGCGAAGGACGGTTCGGTGAAAGCCTTCATCCCTGATCCTGCGGACCACGCCACCGGGACGAGCGCCGCAGAAGGCGTTGCGGCCGACAGCCAGGGGATTGTGTACGGAGCGGAGGTCGGGCCGAAGCGTCTCATGCGATACGTGAAGAATTAGCGAGGCTGCGCCTCAGACCGCAGAGAGGCTCCGCCTCGCTACGCCAACATTGCCTCTAGCGCCCTCAGCGCGCGGAAGACGGCAGGAAGGAAAGGAGAGCGAGTCCTACGCCGACGGCGGTGGGCACGATGGACGCATACCAGAACCCGGGCGCGGCGGTGAGCAGCGCGATCGAGCACAGCACAATCGCAATCTCCAGGAGGATCTCGGCGCTGTCGAAGAGCGTTGCCCGCCGAGCCGTCGCTTGGGTTTCGTGATCCAGCTCTTCGTTGGCCCTTCGAATGTCGTTGGCCTGGCGGCGTTCATCCTCCGCTTTCTTCGTCCACTCCGCGGCGACGGCCGCGCCTTGGGGACCCTGAAGGCTCGCGAGGGTGGCGTCCGTGGCGTACAGTTGAGAACGCGTGTTCTTTGCCTGGTAGTACGCCCACTGATCAGCCAGCTTCGTCTGCAGCACGACTTCTTCGGTGTGCAGACGATGACCCATCAGGGTCGCTACCGCGAGCAGCGCCGCAATCACGGCCATCGTTACGCCGATTTGCCGCTGACGCCCCTGGTGTGCCTTTCCTTCGTGGACTTTCTCACGCAGCTCCAATAGTTCTTGGGCTTCCACTCTGGTCCAGATCCGCGGCCAATTGTAGAGGGAAGCTCAACGGACAGTAAAGAGCTCGGCGGACGCGTCACGACTTTACTTGAACGTCAGGCGATCCTTCCGCAGCTTCGCGGCGACGGCGGCATTTCGGTCAGCGACTGCACGCTGCGATCGGGCGGGTCAGGCAAACGCGTGACGAGCCGCAAGCAGGCCATCGCCATCGCCCTCTCGGAGGCGAGGCAGAGCGGCGCCAAGGTGCCGAAGCGCCCGCGCTAAGTCGCTCCGCTCTACGCGCCCTCTCTCTCCAGCGCCTGCCATCGCCTGAGGAGTTCGGCGACAGCAACCCGGCGCTTCTGCACGGCCGCGACAAGCTGAGTCGTCGGCGTCACGTCGGCCTCTTGAAGGAGTCTCATCAGCTGAGTGAGGCCGGCGGCGAGACTATTGAGTGTTTCCGGCCCGGCGGCGCCGGCGCCGCCCGGGCCTCTGCCGGACGCAGGCTGCCCTTCGATAGCCGTGAGCCGCTCTTCGAGCGCTGTCAAGACGTGCGCATCACCACCGGTTGTTCGGCGCTGCTGAAGCGCGGCGCGGAACGCGCGCGCCGCGTCCAGGGACTTCTGCACGGACAGCAGGTCGTCGTACAGCCCCTTCGACAACGTGAACTGCTGCGCCAGTCCGGGCGCCGGGGTTTTCACGCGCGGATCCATCTTGAGCGTCAACGGCTGGGTGTAGCTCCGCCCGTCGACCGTGAGCTTCACGACGTACTGACCGGGAGGCGCCCACGGGGCGATCGGCTCCGGCACCGTGTCATAAGGAACCGCGGCAATCGGCAGCTCTCCGCGCCCGCGGGGAATGGGCGCCGACTGGTAATGGATGTCCCACATGAAACGATGCAACCCGGCGCTTGTGGCGAGGCGCTGCTGAGGACGGTACCAGTAGAGCGGCAGGGCAGACGTCGCCGGATCAGGCACGGCCGGCCGATCATCACTCGAGTAGTGGCGCACGGTCATGCCAGCCGCGTCCAAGATGTCGAGGGTGACACTGTTGCCAGCGTTCCCGGGACTGGCGGCGTCGTGCTTCAACACGTAGTCGATGATGGCGCCGTCCGGCGGATTCCTGCCGACAGCTTCATCAGGCGGGATCGGCGTATCCGTGTTCGTGCTCTGGCGGACGCGATACGCAAGCTGCGGCTTGAACAGCACGACGTCCGCGGCCGCCCCGTTGGCAGTCCACTGTCTGAGAGGCATGATATCGTCAAGGATCCAGATGCCGCGCCCATGCGTGCCCGCCACGAGGTCATCTTCCTTGATGACGATGTCGCGGATCGATGTGGCCGGCATGTTCAGCCGCAGAGAACGCCAATGCTCGCCGTCGTCGAAGGAGACATGCACCTGGGTCTCAGTGCCCGCAAAGAGCAGTCCTTTGCGCTTGGGATCCTCGCGGACGGCGTCGACCGGCGCGCCCTGAGGCAGGCCGTTCGTGATGAGCGTCCATGTCCGGCCGCCGTCGTGCGTGCGGTAGATGTAGGGGCGCAGGTCATCGAGGCGCAACGGGTTGATCGCCGCGTACGCCGTCAGCGGATCGAAGTGCCCGGCATCGATGATCGAGACCTTCATCCACGGCTTGAGATCCGGCGGCGTGACGTTTTTCCACGTGATCCCGCCGTCAATCGTCACCTGAATCAGTCCGTCGTCGGTCCCGGCCCAGATCCGGTTGATGTCCA
>Ga0182033_10000967_pt1 | contig 13981 bp, 10 predicted proteins | sample tim00Cox0000000H_FD_125968 | JGI IMG/M metagenome (GOLD analysis project Ga0182033, IMG submission 125968) | Lab enrichment of tropical soil microbial communities from Luquillo Experimental Forest, Puerto Rico - timezero.00C.oxic.00.000.00H | ecosystem: Environmental > Terrestrial > Soil >...
CATCAATACCGGGGCCTTGATGAAACATTTCCGCCGTCTCGAACACGGTCCGGGCGCCGAGCTCCTCGCTGCGACTATGGCGAGACGGTTCGGCACCGTTGAGCGCGTAGCGCGCACCTGTCTCGGCATTGGCGATGCGACTGCAAAAGTGCTCGGCCACCGCGCGCTCGCGGCGGCGACCGCTCTGGCCCGTACCATCGTAAGCAAGGAGCTGGTGCCCAGCTGGCTGCCGAACATGCCAGCCGCTGCTAAGGCGCAGCTGCCGAAAACGTCGCGCCAAGGCGCCGCCAGCGTCTACTTCACTGCCTGCGTCAACCGCATTTTCGGCCGGATGCCTGGGCAGGAGCACAAACCTTCGCTGCAGGAGGCCATGATCGCCGTCTCGGCGCGCGCCGGGCTGCCGCTGTGGCTTCCCGAAGACGTCGGCGGCCATTGTTGCGCGACCATCTGGCATTCCAAGGGCTACCGCGAAGGCAACTCGATCATGGCGAACCGCACTGCCGATAGTCTGTGGCGTTGGAGCGATGGCGGCAGGCTCCCGATCGTCTGCGATGCCAGCTCCTGCTCACTCGGAATCACCGCCGAGATCGTGGAACATCTGACGCCGGAGAATCGCGAGCACCACGCGCGGCTGAAGATTTTCGACTCGGTTGCTTGGGCGCACGACCGGCTGCTGCCGAAGCTTAAAATCGAGCACAAGGTGGCATCGGCGGTTGTCCACCCAAGCTGCTCGATCAATCACCTCAATCTGGCGAAGAAGCTGCATGCGATCGCGGCGGCAATGGCCGACGAGGCGGTGACGCCGGCAGCTGCCGGATGTTGCGCCTTCGCTGGCGACCGAGGCTTCCTCCATGCCGAACTCACCCGCTCTGCGACCGCTGAGGAGGCGGAAGAGGTTCGTGCTGACAAGTTCGAAGCCTATCTGGGTAGCAATCGCACCTGCGAGCTTGGCATGAACCTCGCTACTGGTAAGGATTATGAATCGTTTGTCTATCTGCTCGAGGAATTGACGCGCCCCCGCGAAGCGGTTGAACGTTGATGCACTCCCGTAGCAACTTCCCATGTCTTTGTGGCGTTAGACAGGGCGAGCGCTCGAATAAAGTATATCACGAGATGTCGCGCGAGAGATTTTTGTGACCACAGTCGCTGATTGCGTAGTGACGCCGGTCTCATCATCATTCGGGCCACTCCCAAAGGCGTCGCCGCGCACGACTGCATCGATGGCATCACGCAAGACCAGCGAAATTGGTAAAGTTGGGGCGGATCCGGGAATGTTGATCCAGGTCAAAACGGCCCCTTGGATCGCACGTATTTTGCCAAGCGCATATTCTCGGCAGTCCGACGCGCCGGCCGGGAGAGACAACGGATGATAAGTACGACCAGATTGTGGAGGAGACGATGGCTTGGTCGCAGATTTATGACCCGCTGAGCAATGCCTGGCTTTCGACACTGATTGCTGCATTACCCGTCATCGTCTTGTTGGGAGGGCTCGGGATCTTTCGGATGAGGGCGCATGTCGCGGCGCTTCTCGCTCTTGCGGTAGCGCTCGCGACGGCGGTCTTCGTCTTCCAAATGCCAGTCGGAATGGCCGGGAAGACTGCCCTGCTCGGCGCCGCCTTCGGCCTGCTGCCGATCGGCTGGATCATTCTCAACATCATCTTCCTCTATCAACTGACGGACCGGCTTGGGCTCTTCAAGATCCTGCAGGATAGCATCAGCGGCATCACCGATGATCGACGCCTGCAGCTTTTGTTGATCGCCTTCTGCTTTGGAGCTTTCTTCGAGGGGGCGGCGGGATTCGGCACTCCAGTCGCGGTGACCGGCGCCATCCTGATCGGGCTCGGTTTCTCGCCGCTTGCCGCCTCGGGACTGTCGTTGATCGCCAACACCGCGCCGGTCGCTTATGGTGCGCTCGGCTCGCCGGTGATTGCGCTCGCGGCAGTCACCGGGCTGCCGCTCCTTGATCTGAGCGCGATGATCGGCCGTCAGCTGCCGATCTTTTCCGTCATCGTGCCGTTCTGGCTGATTGTCGCGTTCGCGGGCTGGCGCGGCACGATGCAGATCTGGCCCGCCGTTCTGGTTGCGGGCGTGAGCTTTGCGATCCCGCAATTTCTCATGTCCAACTTCCACGGGCCCTGGCTCGTCGACGTCGTCGCATCGCTGATCTCGATGGGCTGCCTGGCGCTGTTCCTCAAGGTCTGGCAGCCGAAGAGAATCTGGACATCATTGGATCGCGACGCGGTCGCGGCCGCGAGCGTCGGTGCGGCGGCGGTCAACGATATCGCCCGTCCCCGGCATACTGCGGCTGAGGTGCGGCGCGCCTGGCTGCCCTGGATTATCTTGAGCGTGCTCGTGTTCCTCTGGGGACTGCCGCAGGTTAAGGACTTCCTCGACGGCCTCTCCGTATTCCGATTCCCGATCGAGGGGCTCGACAATCTGGTTCAGCGCGTGCCGCCGGTCGTCGCCAAACCAATTCCGGAAAGGGCAATCTACCTGTTCAATTGGTTGTCAATGACGGGCACCGGCATCCTGATCTCTGCCGTGATCGCCGGCAAATTGGTGGGCGCATCCTTCCGCCAGATGATCGAGGTCTATTGGCAGACCCTGGTCAAAGTGCGGTTCTCGCTGCTCACGATCGCGGCCATGCTGGCGCTGGGCTACACGACGCGCTACTCCGGCCTTGACGCGACACTCGGCCTCGCCTTCGCGAAGACCGGGGTGCTTTACCCGTTCTTCGGCGCTTTGCTCGGCTGGATCGGCGTCGCGCTCACCGGCTCCGACACGGCGTCCAACGTGCTGTTCGGCAGCTTGCAGCGCATCTCGTCTGAACAGCTTGGTCTAAGCCCCACACTGATGGGAGCCGCGAACAGCTCGGGCGGCGTCATGGGCAAAATGATCGATGCGCAGAGTATCGTCGTTGCGGCCACTGCCACCAACTATCATGGCCAAGAGGGCGTGATTCTGCGCTACGTCTTCTTCCACTCCATCGCGCTTGCCTGCCTCGTTGGCATCCTCGTTACCCTCCAGGCCTATGTCTGGCCGTTCACCGCCATGGTGGTGGGCCATTGAGGCATAGGGAGGTCTCGTGCTGGCCGATCATCGGGATCGGCCAGCGCTGCAAGGCACCAGCAATTCGCAATTTAAGCAGGGATACCAATGAGAGTGGGATTGTTCATTCCCTGCTACGTGGATGCGTTCTTTCCGGCCGTTGGCATCGCCACATTGCAGCTGTTGGAGCGGCTCGGCCTCGAGGTGGTCTATCCGCTCGACCAAACCTGCTGCGGCCAGATGATGGCCAACAGTGGAGCTCAGAAGGACGCCGCCGGCGCCGAGGCGCTGTTCGTCAAAAACTTTCATGCGTTCGAGTACATCGTGACTCCGTCGGGCAGCTGCGCCTATCACGTGCGGGAGCACATGGATGCAATCCCGCAGACTGCCGACGTGCAGAAGGTCCGCCGCAGCACCTATGAGCTCGTCGAGTTTCTGCACGATGTGCTTAAAGTGGACGCCTTTCCCTGGGCCGAGTTTCCCCACAAGATCGGATTGCACAATTCCTGCAGCACGCTGCGCAAGCTGCGCACCGCCAAGGCCTCGGAGATCGACGAGCCATTCTTCTCCAAGCCGGTCAATCTGCTGAGCAAGGTACGCGGCATCGAGTTCGTGACGCCGAGCCGGCCGGATGAATGCTGCGGCTTCGGCGGCACCTTCGCGGTTTTCGAGGAGCCGGTGTCGGCCAAGATGGGCTACGACAAGGTTGCCGATCACCACAACGCTGGCGCCGACTACATCGTTTCCGCCGACATGTCGTGCCTGATGCACCAGCAAGGCTGCGCCGAGCGGTTGGGCCTCGACATCCGCTTCATCCACATCGCGCAAATTCTTAACGGCGATCGAGCATGAAGCGGATCGATCATGCCGAGGCGGCCTCCGGCTTCATCGCGGCCAAGGCGCACCAGGAATTTCATGACCGGAGGCTCTGGGATCTGCGCCTCAAACGCGACCGCGAGGCGCACGGAATTCCCGAATGGGAGGAACTGCGCAATCTTGCCTCGCAGATCAAGGAGCACACGCTCGCGCGGCTCGCGGACTATCTCGAAGAGTTCGAAACCCGGGCAAAAGCAAACGGCGCGCATGTGCATTGGGCGCGCGACGCCGCCGAGCACAATCAGATCGTCTACGACATTCTCGCGGCGCGGGGCGCCAAGACGCTGGTCAAGAGCAAGTCGATGCTGACCGAGGAATGCGACATGCGTCCTTTCCTGGAAAGGCGCAATATCGCCGTGATCGAGACCGATCTTGGCGAGCGCATCCAGCAGCTCGATGATGAACCGCCGAGCCACATCGTGGTGCCGGCGGTGCACAAATTGCGGGGCGACGTCTCCGCAGTGTTTGCACGAACGATCGGGGCGGAGCCCGGGAACGAGGACATTAACTACCTGGCTGAGACACAGCGCCGGACGACGCGTCCCTACTTTCTCCGTGCAGAAGCCGGCATGACCGGCGCAAATTTTGCCGTGTCGGAGACCGGCAGCTTCGTCGTCTGCACCAACGAAGGCAATGCCGACCTGAGCGCCAACGTACCGAAGCTCCACATCGCATCGATCGGCATCGAAAAGATCATTCCGAAGGTCGAGCATCTCGGCGTATTCATTCGCCTGTTGTCGCGTAGCGCGCTCGGCTCGCCGATCACCCAGTACACGTCGCACTTTCGCGCGCCGCGCTTAGGCGGCGAGCTGCATATCGTGCTGGTCGACAACGGCCGCTCCGAGCGGCTCGGCATGCATGATTTCTGGTATTCGCTGAAATGCATCCGGTGCGGAGCGTGCATGAATACCTGTCCGGTCTACCGCCGCAGCGGAGGGCTGAGCTACGGAGCCACCTACTCCGGGCCGATCGGTGTCATAATCGATCCCACTTTCGATATCCGCAAATATGGCAATCTCCCTTTTGCCTCGACGCTTAACGGGAGCTGCACCGACGTTTGCCCGGTCAAGATCAACATTCACGAGCAAATCTACAAATGGCGGCAGATCATCGCCGAACGCAACCAGCTTCCGTTTGTGAAAAAGGAGATGATGCGCCTCGCCGGCAAGGTGCTGGCCGATCCCAGGCTCTACCGCGCCGCGATCTCGGCAACCGGCCTCGCCCTCGAGCATCTGCCGCGCTTTGCGATCTACAACTTCCTCAACCCCTGGGGCCGCCAGCGCGAGCTTCCGCAGCCGCCGCAACAGACGTTCCGCAGCTGGTATCTCGAGAACAGGAGCCGCTCGTGACGAGCCGCGATGCGATTCTGGCAGCGGTGCGCGCGAAGGCACCGGCGCCAGCGGCCTCGCTTCCGCACGTGCCTCTGTTCGAACGGCCGTCCGCCTCGCACCTCGACGAGTTCAGGGAAAATCTTCTGCGAATGGGAGGAAAATTCGCCGAAACAAAGAGCAGCGGAAATCCCGCCGATCTTGTCCGCTCGCTCTTCCCGCAGGCGCGGGTCGTGTGCTCGGCAACGGCCGAGGTAACCGGCACGCGACCTCTGGGCGCCGAGACCGATCCGATCGCTTTGGACGATGTCGATGTCGGTGTGGTGCGTGCGGCCTTCGGCGTCGCCGAGACAGGATCGGTTTGGCTCAGCGAGGAAGAACTTCGGGTAAATGCCCTGGCGTACCTCGCCCAGCATCTCGTCGTTCTGCTGGATCCTGGCGCTATCGTCCCCAACCTGCACCACGCCTATCGCAACTCCCGGTTCAAGGCGGCGCGTTACGCAGTGTTGGTGACCGGTCCTTCTGCGACCGCCGACATCGAGGGGGTGCTGATTCATGGCGCGCAGGGGGTACGCAGCTTGACGGTGGTGCCGCTGCCTCGACAGTGAGCCGGCCCCCCGCAAAAATAGCGCTCGAATATTGCGCTAGATCAAATAACCGGGGCTCCGGACTGTTGAAATGCGCGCTCGTGACAGGAGGCCGCATGTTTCAGGTGCGCATACACGGCCGCGGCGGTCAGGGCGTCGTTACCGCGGCTGAGCTGCTTTCCGTCGCGGCGTTTCTCGAAGGTAAGCACGCGCAGGCGTTTCCGAGCTTCGGCTCCGAGCGCACCGGCGCCCCCGTCGTGTCGTTCTGCCGTATCGACGACAAGGAAATCAGGCTGCGCGAGCCGATCCTCGAGCCGGACGGCTTGATCATCCAGGACCCGACGCTGTTCAAAGGGCTCGACGTGTTCCAGGGACTCAAGGCCGAAGGCTATTTGCTCGTCAACAGCAACAAAAGCATTGAAGAACTCCATCTCGCCGACATGGCGGCGAAACTTCCGGATGGCCACGTCCGTGTGTCGCCGGCAACCGAGCTCGCCTTGAAGCACATTGGCCGCCCGCTGCCCAACGTGGCGCTGCTCGGGGCTTTCGCCGCGTTAACCGGCATCGTCCAACTCCATTCCGTGATTATCGCGATCCGGCAGGCGTTTTCCGGCAAGATCGGCGACGCCAACGTCGCCGCAGCCACCGCCGCTTACGACCAATGCCTCCGCCGCAGCCTGAGTTTCGGCCATGTTGAAACAGATTGAAGGTTCACGCGCGATGGCCGAAGGCATCGCGTTCTGCCGGCCCGAAGTCGTCTGCGCCTACCCGATCACGCCGCAGACCCACATCGTTGAAGCCCTGGGCGAGATGGTGCGCACGGGAGAGCTCAAGCACTGCGAGTTCATCAATGTGGAATCGGAGTTCGCGGCGCTGTCGGTCGCAATCGGCGCGTCGGCGGCCGGCGCGCGGGCGTACACGGCCACCGCGAGCCAAGGCCTGCTGTTCATGGCGGAAGCCGTTTACAACGCGTCCGGTCTCGGGTTGCCGATCGTTATGACGCTCGGAAACCGAGCCATCGGTGCCCCTATTAATATCTGGAACGACCATTCCGACGCCATGTCGATGCGTGACGCCGGATGGATGCAGCTCTTCGCCGAGACCAATCAGGAGGCAGTCGACCTGCACATCCAGGCGTTTCGGCTGGCCGAAGAACTATCCATGCCCGTGATGGTGTGCGTCGATGGATTCATCCTGACTCATGCCGTCGAGCGCATCGACATTCCGGATCAAGCCGACGTGGACGCGTTCTTGCCACCTTACGAGCCAGTACAGGTGCTGGATCCCGAGCAGCCCATTTCGATCGGCGCCATGGTAGGGCCCGAAGCCTTCACCGAGGTGCGCTATCTGCAGAATTACAAACAGAACCTCGCGCTCCGCCTGCTTCCCGAATTCGCGGCCGAGTTCGAGGCCCGCTTCGGGCGCGACTCGGGCGGCCTGCTGCGCACGTACCGGGCCGATGACGCCGATCTCCTCGTGGTCGCTATGGGATCGGTCAACGGCACGATCAAAGACACGATCGACGAAATGCGAGCCGACGGTGTCCGTGTTGGTCTTGTCACCCTTGTATCGTTCCGGCCGTTCCCGACGCAGGCTCTGCGCGAGGCGCTGGTCGCAGCGAAGCACGTCGTGGTGATCGAAAAGAGTTTCGCCATCGGCATGGGTGGGCAGCTCGCCAACAACGTCGATCTCGCCCTGCGCAACGCCGCGGGGGCGCCGCAGGTGCATTCGGTTATCGCCGGGCTCGGTGGCCGCCCGATCATCCGGCCCTCACTGCACAAAGTGCTGCGTCGTGCAGTCGCCGATCCATGGGAAGGCATGCACTTCCTCGATCTCAATGAAACGATCATTGCCAAAGAGCTGCACCACGTCCGCAAGGTCCGGCGCTCGGGTCCGACCGCCGAGAATATCCTGCGCCATCTGAGCGTGGGCATGCAGCAAGAAGCGGCCAAGTGAGGAGCGCCATGACGGATGTGAGCACGACCTCGGCGGTTACACAGAAGCTGCGCTTCTATCAGAAGGGCACCTTTACCGTCGGCAACCGGCTAGTTTCGGAGCGCGAACGTTCGGTCCAAGCCTCAATCGATCGGTCGAACGCGCTTACTTGCGGGCATCGCGCGTGCCAGGGATGCGGCGAGGCACTCGGCGCGCGTTACGCCATTGACGCGGCGATGCGGGCGACGGGCGGCAAGCTCATCGCGGTCAACGCCACAGGCTGCCTGGAAGTATTCACGACGCCCTATCCGGAAACGTCCTGGCAGGTCGCCTGGGTGCATTCGCTGTTCGGCAATGCAGCTGCGGTGGCTACTGGCGTCGCAGCGGCGATGCGAGTCAAAGGACGAGGCGACGTGCGCGCCATCGCACAAGGGGGTGACGGCGGGACGACCGATATCGGATTCGGATGCCTTTCCGGAATGTTCGAGCGAAACGACGACGTGCTCTATATCTGCTACGACAATGAAGCCTACATGAACACCGGTGTGCAGCGTTCGTCGGCGACGCCGCCGGCTGCCCGCACCGCCACCACGCCCGCAATCGGCTCCGAGCCCGGCAACGTGTTCGGCACTGGCAAGAGCGTGCCGAAGATCGCGATGGCGCATGGCATTCCCTATGTCGCCACCGCGTCGGTCGCCGACCTCCACGATCTGGAGCGGAAGGTCACCAAGGCGATGGGCATCCGCGGTGCGCGCTATATCCACGTTCACGTGCCGTGCCCGCTTGGCTGGGGCTCGGCCGCCCACGACACCATTCGGCTGGCGCGACTGGCGGTGGAATCCGGCCTGTTCCCGGTATTTGAAGCTGAGCACGGCCACCTCACAGCCAGCCGCAAGATCCGCCGCAAGGTACCGGTCACTGAATATCTGCAGCCACAGAAACGGTTCGCGCACCTGTTTTCATCCGAGCACGGACCACAGCAGGTTGCCAAGTTGCAGGCGGTTGCCGATCGCAACATCGTCGAATTTCATCTCCTCGATCAGGAAGGAGATGTGTGATGGATCACCCGTTCGCGATCACGCTTGACACCGGCACGAGCCTTGCCAACCACACGGGTTCCTGGCGCACCTCGCGGCCGGTCTACGTGGACCGTCTGCCTCCGTGCAATCACGCCTGTCCGGCGGGCGAGAACATCCAGGCTTGGTTGTCCCACGCCGAAGCCGGCGAGTACGAAGCCGCGTGGCGCGTCCTCACTCAGGACAATCCGATGCCCGCCGTGATGGGGCGCGTTTGCTATCACCCCTGTGAGACTGCCTGCAATCGCGCGCAGATCGACGAGGCGGTTGGTATCAATTCGGTCGAGCGGTTCCTCGGCGACGAGGCGATCAAACAGGGATGGAAATTCAGTCCACTGGAAACGGAAAGCGGCAAACGCGTGCTCGTCGTCGGCGCCGGACCTTCCGGCTTGTCGGCTGCTTACCACCTGCGTCGTCTCGGACATGAGGTGGAAATCTTCGAGGCCGGGCCGCTCGCCGGCGGCATGATGCGCTTCGGTATTCCGAAATATCGATTGCCGCGCGACGTGCTCGATGCGGAGATCGCGCGCATTCTCGACCTTGGCGTGACGCTTAATCTCAACGTCAAGGTCGTGAACATTCTCGAGACGATGATCATGCGCGGCTTCCACGCGGCATTTCTCGCCGTAGGCGCGCATATCGCCAAGCGCGCCTACATTCCAGCAGGAGAAGCGGCGAAGATCCTCGACGCGATTGCGGTGTTGCGCTCCATGGAGGGCGAGGCGAAGCCGCTGCTCGGGCGACGCGTGGTCGTCTACGGCGGCGGCAATACCGCGCTCGATGTCGCGCGTACCGCCAAGCGGCTTGGCGCGACCGATGCGATCATCGTCTATCGGCGCACGCGCGACCGCATGCCCGCGCATGACTTCGAGCTCGAGGAAGCGCTCGAAGAAGGCGTGATGATGAAATGGCTCTCGACCATCAAGCGGATGGACGACGGGGTGATCACGGTCGAGAAAATGGTGCTCGACGCGACCGGGTTCCCGCAACCGACCGGAGAATTTGAAACGCTCGAGGCTGATTCGCTCGTGCTCGCACTCGGGCAGGACGTCGATCTGTCACTCCTCAACGGCGTGCCGGAGCTCAACATCAAGGACGGCGTGGTGCAGGTCGGCGCGAACCTGATGACAGGTTACCCCGGCATTTTCGCCGGCGGCGATATGGTGCCCGCCGAGCGCACCGTCACGGTCGCGGTCGGCCACGGCAAAAAGGCGGCGCGCCATATCGATGCCTGGTTGCGCGGCGGCGCGTATGAGCCCGCCCCTCGACACGAGATCGCTGCCTTCGACCAGCTCAACGCCTGGTACTATGCCGACGCGCCGAAAACGGTGCGCCCGATGCTCGAAATGGCGCGCCGGCGCGCAACGTTCGATGAGGTCACGCAGGGACTCGATGAAACGAATGCACTCTACGAGGCGCACAGGTGCCTCTCGTGCGGCAACTGCTTCGAATGCGACAACTGCTACGGCGTCTGTCCCGACAATGCCGTGATCAAGCTTGGACCCGGCAATCGATTCAAGTTCGATTACGATTTCTGCAAGGGCTGCGGAGTCTGCGCCCAGGAGTGCCCGTGCGGAGCCATCATGATGGTGCCGGAGGCAATCTGATCGTGCCGGCCGTGCCGTTTGCTCCACATCATTCCGCTGTTCATCATCATGTCGCGCATCATGTTCCCGCAGGTCTTTTGAATAGGGCTTCGCCATCCATACTGGCCTCCTTCCCCCCAGTAGCCAGCTTGAATCACGATTTGGCTGATTTGGGAATCCAAAATCCGATTCAATCAGATCGGATATTGCTCTAGTCTTACCGGCTGCAGCGTCTCCGGCACTTTGAGCGTTACTAACAATGCCAAACGATCCAGATACGGAGTCACCGCCCTCTGAACCGACACGCCCACGGCGGGCGGAGGCAGTGCGACGAACTTATTCTGTGCCTCGTTACAGCCGGCCAGGAGACCCGGCGCGAGCACCAGGGCGGCACGACAACGCCAACGGGGTTTAGCCAAATGAGCTATCCTAATTCGACTGAAATCGTCATCGCCATTGCAACGACGGTAGTAGTTGCTGGGGCAGCCGCATGGGCGGTGAAGAAATGGAGGCGTTCTTTGAAAAGCCAATGTGCGGATGAGTGCATTGGCGCTGCGACAAATCTGCTAGGAACATTAAGCCGATGTCTAGATCGCAAGAAGAACTCCCCTGAAAGCAAGGACGAGATATCGCTAATCTATCGGCAAACATGGGACGCTTGGTGGCGATTTCATTCGGCGTTCCGCCAAGCACGTAGATATCAAGACCTTTCGGAGACGATCCCGAACGAGATCGCGGACCAACTGTCTCGTCTAAAAGCGATATTGGACCAAGATTGGTCAAAAGAACAATCGGCAAGCCTGCAAGCCGATCAGTTCCAAGAAGCGATCAATCAGTTGCTCAAACCAGTTACCCCCTTTGAGGAAAGAGGATGCTCGCAGGGAGATTTCACATGAAGGCGCTCAGTGTGTGTCCAACGCTAACACGCAGCGAGGCTCGCCATGGGTTATTTGGAAACCCTTCGCGGGAGATCGCTTCGGCTCCAGCAAAGTGGGGGACAAGTGATCAGCATGGGTCCTAAACGTCCTGGGGCAACGGTGTCAGAGAGACAGGCAGGCTTCCGCAGTCTTGCTGATCCGATGATTGATACCACTAGCCCACATGGAAAGCTGATCCTGGCGGTGCTTGCTGCGCTGGCTGAATTCGAACGCAGCATGATCCTTGCTAGAACCGCCGAAGGCAGGAAACGTGCTCAGGCTAATGGCGTTCGGTTCGGCAGAAAGCCTAAGCTCTCAGACTTTCAGGTCAGAGAGGCGTTGGTCCGTCGAGCTAATGGCGAAAGTCTTGTGGATATCGGCCGAAGCTTTGGTGTGTCGCATTCGACGATATCGCGGCTTTAATTGAAACGGCCTCCGTCGCCGATCCCCTCTGTGACGGAGGCCTCACCCACAGCAGAGGGGGTAATTCCTCGACCCTGAGATAAAAGGATTGAACCGGATAGACTGTCCAAGCGAGCGACGAGAAGATCAGAGCCAAGCTGTCCGGAGAACTGGACCTACCTTCGATGAGCCCAAACGGTCGAAGGTAGGTCTTTTCATTTCAGATGTGGGGACTGGCGGCCGCTAAATTTGTGGCCGTCTGTTTCGCTGTCTGGACGTGGTAATACGATGGCGAGGCAGCTGAGCGCGGACGCCATCATCAGCGCTATCACGTACAAGATCACTACTTCACTAACGGGCATGCTGCGCATCCATGACGAGGCTGAAGGAGCCCCTGAAAGGAGGGGTAAGGCTGGGGGGCTTTCAGGGGCTCCGATGGTGCAACAAGGTTGCACCGCCAAATCTTACTCTGCGAGTTGACCGCAACTCCAATCATTCGCGCAGCAAAACGGTAGGGCGGCACCTTTCCAATTCAAAATGCGGTGAGCGTCCGGCTCACCTGTCATCAAACTGTAATTCGTGCAGAGTTCCAATTACGGATAGGGTTCCAGCATCATCGGGCGGGCCGTACCGCATTATCGAGTGCGCCCTATGAAGAAAGACCTCAGTAAAGAAATCCGTGAATGCTACCTTCGTGCCGAGAAAAGCAAACGATCCGCTGAGACGGCGGTAACTCCATCTGCAAAACAAGATTTTCTCGCCATGGAGCGCCGCTGGTTGTCGCTGGCGAATAGCTACGAAATTGCAGAATTGCTATCGAAACCGGTCAGCAAGCAGCAAGGCTCGCTTTCATCGGACTAGTCGAAGTTCCGCAACGTTCGATCTCTTCATGGCCTTCAGACTACGATCTTCAAGAGAGCAGAGAAATCGGTGCCTTCCTAGGCACGACAGTATTCTTAGAAGAGAAAACGGGGCTTTGTTCGGTGCAAGAGAAGGAATGCAAAACCGAAGCGGAATGGCGAGCGTTGATTAAGCCGTTTATGGAGGACTAACGCCCCACCTAGAGCGTTCATAAACGCGGGCGCCCCGACCACGTCTCAATCAAAACGCGTAATTGACCCCGGCCCGCACCACGTCCACCGTGAGACGGGTTGACAACGCCATGGAGGAGCCCGTCATGCCGCCAGTGGTGCCAACGCCGGCATTAAACGCTGTCGCGGTTGCGCTCCCGAAATCCATGTGCAGGTATTCCACTTTCACGCGCCACCAGGTGGTCGCGGCATATTCAACGCCGCCACCGACGACCCAACCAGTGTTTCGTGACGTGGACAGATTGAATAGCCCGATCGGCGCCGCCTGGATCGCCGTTGTCACCGCGATCGTTTCCTCATATCGTTCGTTGGTAAATGCTATGCCCCCGGTCGCATAGGCGAGAAGGCGGTCGAAAGCGACCCCCAGTCGCCCGCGCACAGTCGCCAACAGACTCTCGCTCGTCGAACCTACGCCCAGGGTCTGTTTTGGAAATCCAGGGGCCACCAAAACCGGGCCGAAGCCAAACGATCGGCCTAGCGAAGCGTAATTGACATCAGTCTCCAATCCAAAAACCCAGTTGTTGAACTGGAGATTGTAGCCAGCCTGTGCCCCGCCGGTGAATCCTCTGGGTCTCGGGCTCTGTGCGCTCGCAGCGATGAGCGCCGCGCCCTCTGGGCAGATCGGGCCATCGCATTGCGGTTGGAAAATGCTTTGATCTGCTGACACCTTGGCGAAGGCGCCGCCGGCATTCACGCCAATGTACAATCCGGTCCAGCTAAAATAGACGGGCGGCGGGGCCCTGTACGCCTTGACAGGCATATCGGCTGCCATTGCGGACCCTGCGATCAGTACGGTGAATGCGACACCTGTGAGCCAAAGCTTTTTCACGATCAGCCCCCGAAAAAAAACCTCGTTAAGCATATCACCCGAAGGCGGTCCCGGTTGTGATGTTTGGGTCACACCGGGACGAAAATTCGACAGGCTGATGCCCTGCGCCGATGAGGTAATCGAGTGAAGCGGCGGGAGTTCATGACCTGCTCGGCGGCGCGATGGCGTGGCTACTCGCGGCGTGCGCGCAGCAGGCCGGCAAGGTCTACCGCGTCGCCTTGGTCCACCCAGCGGCCCCGGTTGCTGAGATGAGCGAAAACGGCGGCATTCGATACCGAGCATTATTCGCGGAATTTTTGCCGCTGC
>Ga0182033_10000969_pt1 | contig 13971 bp, 14 predicted proteins | sample tim00Cox0000000H_FD_125968 | JGI IMG/M metagenome (GOLD analysis project Ga0182033, IMG submission 125968) | Lab enrichment of tropical soil microbial communities from Luquillo Experimental Forest, Puerto Rico - timezero.00C.oxic.00.000.00H | ecosystem: Environmental > Terrestrial > Soil >...
ACGAGTTTGAAAATCCTGCAGCAAAAGCGCGTGCCGCGCTACACCTTGACTGGCGACGGCCTGCCCGGAGATCCGGTCAATGTCGTCCTAATCGGGACGCGGCGCCAGCTCGAAGCGGCCTTCGCTGCCGCCGGTTGGTCGGTCGCCGATCGGCTGAACGTGCGAAGCTCGTGGCGCATGGTGCGGGCCTTCCTGCTCAACAGGCCCTATCCGACGGCGCCGTTCAGCACGCTCTACCTGTTTGGCCGCGGCCAGGATGTCGGCTTTCAGAAGTGCATCGACAATAGTCCGCGGCGGCGCCATCACATCCGGTTTTGGGGCCTGGGCCTGCAACATGCCGAAGCGACGCTCGGAACGCCGAGCTTCTGGCGCGCCGGCCGCCGCCCGCTCGACAACGCCCGCGTCGCCTGGGTCGGTGCCGGCACCAAGGATACCGGCTTCTCGCTCACCAAGCTCACGTTCCAGATCACGCACGCCACCGATGACGATACCAATGCCGAGCGCGAGTTCATTATCGCCGAGCTTGCCGACACCAAGGTCATCGCCGAGGTCACGGCCTATCGCGCGCGCCAGCACCTCAAGATCGAACATGTCAACCATTATATGACGGACGGCGAAGTCGCGGCGGCAAAGCTGGTGATCGAAGGCTGATTGGCGGGTGTGACAGAAGCGACCGCGGCAGGCATACTGGCGGGTGGAATCGTGGCGTTCGGGAGGAAGGAATGATCGACTGCTACACGTGGATTACGGACAATGGCTACAAGCCGCGCATGATGCTGGAAGAGACCAGCCTGCCGCACAAAATCATTCCAGTCGATCTGCGCAAGAAAGCGCAGATGGAGCCGAATTTCATGAAGATCAGTCCCGGCCACAAGATCCCGGCCATCGTCGACCATGACGGTCCCGGAGGCGCGACGGTGACGCTGTGCGAATCCGGCGCGATCCTCAAATATCTCGGCGAGAAGTCGGGCAAGTTCTACCCGAGCGATGGCGCCGCCCGCGCCAAGGTCGATCAATGGCTGTTCTACGGCTCGGCGACCTTCACTACCTTGGCGCAGCAGTTCGGTCATTGGACCCTCCGCTCGCCGGTCAAGGCACCGGTCGCGCAGCAGCACTACGAGGCCAATCTGCGGGACATGCTTGGCATCCTCGACCGCCATCTGGGGTCGCACGACTATGTCGGCGGCGACTATTCCATCGCCGACATGACCATATATTCCGACGTGCACATCCATGGCGTGCGCGACATCGGGCTCGGCGATTATCCCAATGTGCAGCGCTGGCACGACGCGATCGGCGCGCGGCCGGCGGTGCAGCGCGCCTGGGTGCCGTTCGCGTCGTGAGGCGCCGCGTCGGCTGTTGCGGCGTCGCTACTCGACCTTGAAATCGAGGTCGTGGATGAGCCGGGCGTAAAGCTCGGCCTGGCGGCGTAGATGCGCGTCGAAATCGGCGCCGCATTTGGGGTTGGGATAAAGTGCCTGCGCCATGAGCTTGGTCTTGACCTGGGGCGCCACCACAGCCGCTCTGAACCACTCGATCAGCTGCGCCACGGTCTCCTTCGGCGTCCTCGCCGGGGCCGCAATGCCGAACCAGACGTCGGTCTCGAAATCCGGATAGCCGGATTCGGCGACCGTGGGCAGGTCCGGAAGCGGTTCGATGCGCTGCGGTGCCATGGTGGCTAGCGCGTGCGCCTTGCCGGCCAAGATATGCTCGCCGATCTCCGACCAGTTCAGCACCGCCACGGTGATATGGCCGCCGAGGAGCGCATTGATGGTGGTCGCGCCGCCCGGATAGGGCACGTAGGTCAGGTTCGCGCCGGCAAGCCGCTTGAGGCGCTCGATGCCGATATGCTGGGTCGTGTTCGGCCCGACGCTCGCGATCGATAACGCGCCGGGCTGTTGCCGCGCGGCGTCGAACAAGTCCTTCAGCGTACGATAGGGCGCCTCGCTGTTGACGACGATGATTTGCGGTGTCGTCACCAGATAACAGATCGGCTCGAAGCTCGCGATCGGATCGTAATTCGGCTTGCGCAGGATGGCGCTGATGATGGTGCCGTTGTTGTTGATGAGGAGCGTATTGCCATCGGGCTGCGCGCGCGCCACTGCCTCAGCGGCGATGATACCGCCGGCACCGGGCTTGCTTTCGACGATCATGGTCTGACCGGTCGCGTTGGAAATCTGATCGGTCAGGATACGGGCCAAAAAGTCGATGCTGCCGCCAGGCGGCACGCCGAGAATGATGCGGATGGTACGGGAATTTTGCGACCAGGCCGCGCGATCCGGCGCTGCGAGCGCCACAATCATGAGCGTCAGGACTGCGAACACGGAAGCGAAGATAGGGCGCATCGGCCTCAAATCCGCGAGAGATTTCGTCGACTCTGCCGCCGCCGGCTTGAATATCGGCGGCCGGGAAGTGTTATATCTTTGGCTCGCAGAACGGCAAGCCGCGCCAAGGGCGCCATCGAGCGAGAAGGCGTGCGGTCATCGGCTATAATTTGTTCATGCACGGCTGGGTCAAGGTCAGCGGGGCCGGACTCGCCGGCGTCAGTGGGTTCATGGCCAAGATCGGTTTGGAGCCGTCCTCGGCTTTTGCCGCAGCCGCCATGTTCGCCGAGACGGTCGGCGCGCTGTGCGTCCTTGTCGGCCTGTTCACGCGCTTTTTCGCCGCGGCGCTTGCCATCGAGCTGCTCATCGCTTTCCTTTTCGTGCATCTCAAGGGCGGCTTTGCCGTCGGCCAGGACGGCTCCGAATATGTACTGCTGCTCGGCATCGTGATGTTTTTCATCGTGATCCACAGCGGCGGGCCCTATTCGGTCGATCGGCTGATCGGCAAAGAGCTTTAGGATCTTTGCTGGAGCTGATCTTTTGGGAAAACCCGCTTCCACTTTTCTGGATCACGCTCTAACGCAGCGCCCGGGCTAGTTCGCCGGCAATGGCGACGGCCGCGGGCGTGTCGGAGTGTACGCACACGGTCGTCGCCCGGACCGGGATGTCGCGGCCTGCGGTCGTGCGCACGAGTTGCTCGCGCATCACTCGCAAAACGCGCTCCGTCGCCTGCGCCGGGTCGACGGCGTCGTGGACACGGCTCAGGATCAGATTGCCTTCACCGTCGTAGTCAAGGTCGGCGTAGAATTCGGCGATCATCTCCACGCCCTTTTCGACGTAGACCTTTTCGTGCGCCGTGAAGGCCATGCCGAGAATGGGCACGCCGAACGGCCGCACCGCGTCGGCGATAGCGGCGGCAATGGCGCCATCGCGCGCCGCCATGCCGTACAGTGCGCCGTGCGGCTTGACGTGGTTGAGCGGCATCGCCTCGCTGTTGAGGAAAGCCTTGAGCGCGCCGACCTGATAGATCACGAGGTCCTCGACCTCGGCGGGTGTTACCGCCATAGCGCGGCGGCCAAAACCCTGCATGTCGGGTAGCGACGGATGGGCGCCCACTTTGACGCCGTGTTGCTTCGCGAGCCGCACCGTCGCCCGCATGATGCTCGGGTCCGAGGCGTGGAAGCCGCAGGCGACGTTGGCCAAATCGATAAGCGGCATCATCGCCGCGTCGTTGCCCATGCGATAAAGGCCGAAACCCTCGCCCATATCGCAATTGATTGTCATCCTCATCGGCGTGACTTGAATTTTGGTTTGCGCATGATCTTATCCGAAAACCGGCTTGCACTTTTCGGGATCATGCTCTAAAGCGCAACGCCGCCGCGCCCGGCGACGGCGCCAGCACCGGTTCGAGGCTCGGAACAAGCCGCCGCTTCTCGCGTCGCGCCGGGATGGCGCGATAGACTTGCTTGGTCGCTTCAACGATATGGACGCCGGCAAAGGGCGACGCGAGCAGGGCGCCGGCACGCTCCCAGGCCGCGGCCGAGCGGAGGAACAGGCTGCCCTCGAAGGGCGGCACGTAAAGCGCCTCGTCCCAGGCGGTGGGCGTGAACCAGGTCTCACGGAGAAGCTGCATGATCTGCGAGCGCGAATAGGGCCGGCCGTGACCGAAGGGCGTCGTGTCCATGCGCGCCCATAGCCCGCGCCGGTTGGGCACGACCACAAGGAGTCGACCGCCGCCTGCCAGCACGCGCCACGACTCGCGAAGAAGCTCGGCCGGATCGGTCGACATTTCGAGCGCATGCACCAGCAGCAGCCGGTCGACCGCGGCGTCGGTCAGCGGCAGCTCGTCCTCGTCGACCAGGGCAGCGAGCGCCGGCCGGGTCGACGGCCAGCGCACCACGCCCTGGGGCGCCGGCATCAGCGCCAGGCACCGCTCGGCCTCCTCGCGGAACAGGCCGAGATAGGGCGTGGCGTAGCCGATGCCGAGCACGCGCAGCGCCCTCGTGTCGCCCCAGCGCGTGCGAACGCCGCGGCCGATCAGGCGTCGGGCCACAACGCCGAGGCGCTGGGCGTAGAAATTGCGGAGATCGACGACATCCATGACGGCAAAATAGCACGGAACGCGGTGTCATTCCGGGGTGCTGCGGATGCCGCAAATCGACCCTTCTTGCGCCGTCATCCGCGAAGGCGGATGATCCGGTAACCATCGACGATGGCGGTGCAATTGGCAGCGTCCCCGATGGCAAAACACGAGTGCACCATGGCCGCGCAGATCCATCTGTTCCCGTGCCTGAAGGACAATTTTGGCGTTCTGGTCCACGATCCAAGGAGTGGCGCGACCGCCGCGATCGATGCGCCCGAGGCGGCGCCGGTCGAGGCTGCGCTCAAAAAGACCGGCTGGAAGCTCACCGACATTTTGGTGACGCACCATCACGCCGACCACACCCAAGGCATCGGCGAATTGAAGGCGCATCACAAATGCCGCGTGGTGGCGCCGCGCGCTGAAGCCGCCCGCATCGCCCATGTCGACGAGACGGTGGGTGAGGGCGACCTGGCACGCGTCGGCGGTCTCCAGGCCAAAGTCATCGACACCCCCGGCCATACCGCCGGTCACATCTCCTATTTCTTCCCGGCCGACAAACTCGCCTTTGTCGGCGACACGCTGTTCTCGATCGGCTGCGGCCGCGTCATCGAAGGCAATCCAGAGATGATGTGGCAGTCGCTGCTTAAGCTGCGCTGGCTCCCTGACGACACGCAGTTCTATTGCGGCCACGAATACACGCAGTCGAACGTTCGTTTCGCCAAGACCATCGAGCCGAACAACAAGGCCCTCACCGCACGCGCCGAGGAGGTGAGCCGGCTCCTCGCTGCAGGCAAGGCTACGATCCCAGCGACCATCGGCGCCGAGAAGGCGGCCAATCCGTTCCTACGTGCCGACGATGCCGAAGTGGCGAAAGCGGTGGGGCTCGGCGGCGGCCCAGCCTGGAAAGTGTTCGCCGAAATCCGCGAACGCAAGAACCGGTTTTGAGTGCCACGCTCTCCGCCGGCGACGTCATCCGGCTGCTGGAACTGAAACCGCATCCGGAAGGTGGCCACTTCCGCGAAATTTTTCGCGACGTGCGTACGCTCGAAAGCGGCCGCGCCGCGTCCACTGCTATTTATTTTCTATTGGAGCGCGGCGAGCGCTCCCACTGGCACCGCGTCGACGCGGTCGAGATTTGGCACTGGTATGCGGGCGCGCCGCTCGAACTGGAAATTTCAGAAGGCGAAGGCCGCATCGCGCGCGTTACGCTGGGCAACGATTTGACGGGCGATCAACGCCCGCAGGCGGCCGTGCCGGCGCACGCTTGGCAGGTTGCGCAGTCGCTCGGCGACTGGACGCTCGTCGGCTGCACCGTGGCGCCGGGATTCGAGTTCAAGAACTACGAGCTAGCGCCGCGGGGATGGCGGCCGTAGCGGTCTCATTCCCGGCCGCCAGATAAGAATGCAGCGCCGCCACCACCTGTGCGCCTTCGCCGACGGCCGCGGCGACCCGTTTGATCGATTTGGCCCGCACGTCGCCGATGGCGAAAATGCCGGGCCGCGACGTCTCCAACGCATGAAGATTGCGGCCGGCGTCGTCGCCGGTAAGCACAAAGCCCTTATCGTCGAGGGCAACTCCGGAGCCAGCGAGCCAATCGGTATTCGGCGCGGCGCCGATGAACAAAAACAGGTGGCGGATCGGCCGAAGCGTTTCCGATCCATCGCCAACTCGCCAGCGCATGGCTTCCAGGATGCCGTCGCGGCCCTCGAGGCTGGTCACTTCGGCGCGCGTCACCACGTCGATATTGGGCAAGCCCGCGATGCGATCGACCAGATAGCGCGACATCGAGGCGTTGAGATCGCCTCCGCGCACCAGCATCCAAATCTTGGCGCCCTGGCTCGCCAGATAAACCGCGGCTTGACCGGCCGAATTGCCGGCACCGACCAGCGCGATTTCCTGATTGGCGCAGAGCTTCGCCTCCAGTGGCGTCGCCCAGTAGTGCACGCTTGCGCTTTCGAAGGCGTCGAGATTGGCGACACCGAGCCGGCGATAGCGCGCGCCGCTGGCGATGACGACCGATCGCGCGATAACCCGCTCGTTGTTGTGTAATTGCAGGACGAAACGGTCGGCGCCAACGGTAGGCCCCTGCAGTGCGGTCGCTTCATCTGGGATGGCCATTTCGGCGCCAAATTTTTGCGCCTGATTGTAGGCTCGCGCCATCAGGGCGATGCCGGTAATCCCGGTCGGGAAGCCAAGATAATTCTCGATGCGCGCCGAAGCGCCGGCTTGGCCGCCGAAGGCGCGGCAGTCGAGCACCAGGACGGAAAGCCCCTCGGAGGCCGCGTAAACGGCGGTGGCGAGACCGGCCGGTCCGGCACCAACCACCGCCACGTCGTAGACGCGGTTCGGATCGATCGGGCCGACCAGCCCCAGGCAGCGCGCCAGCTCATCTTCGCCTGGATTGCGCAACAACTGTCCGCCCGGACAGAGCACGATGGGCAGGTGCCCGGGATCGACTTGGAAGCGCTCGATCAGTGCCCGCGCTTCGGCGTCGGTGTCGGGGTCCCATACTTGCTGCGGCTGACCATTCCGCCGCAAAAAGACTTGCAGCCGCAGTACATCGCCGTTCCCGGCGCGACCGACGACGATCGGGCCGCCGGCGCCGGTCTCGAGAAGGCCGACCCGGCGCAGGATCAGCGCCCGCATGATGCGCTCACCGAGCTCGGCCTCGCCGACGAACAGGGCCCGCAGTCGGTCCGGCGGAATGACCAGCGCCTCCACCTGCTCGAGCGCCGTGGCATCGGCGAGCGACGGCCGTCCGGCCAACTGCGCCAGCTCCCCCAAGAATTGGCCCGCGCCGTGGGTGACAAGCGGGGTGCGCGCTCCGAGTTTGTCGCGCTGAGTGACCTCGACTTGGCCGGACAGGATGACCATGAGCCCGGGGCTGACTTGGCCGGTTGTGTAAAGCACGTCGCCGGCGGCGAACGTGCGGCCGGTGCCGAACCGGCGCGCCCGCTCGATCTCCAGCGGATCGAGCTTGGGCAACATCTGGTCGCCCCGCCGCTCAATGATCGATCGTTGCGATGCCATGACGATCCGCCGCCAGCAAAATCCGTGCGGCGGAAATGTAATTATCGGAAATCGTGCCCGCCAGTCGTGGGCAATCGGCGCTAGGTGAAATACTGCCCGCCGTTGGCGGAAATGGTCGAGCCGGTGATCAGACCGGCGTCGTCGGAGGCAAGGAACACCACGCAGCGCGCGATCTCCTCGGGTTCGCCGAGCCGGCCGATCGGAATCATCGGCAGGATGCTCTTCTCCAGCACGTCCTTGGGCACCGCCTGCACCATCTCGGTGTTGATGTAGCCCGGACAGATGGCGTTCACCGTGATGCCCGCGCGCGCGCCTTCCTGGGCCAAGGCTTTGGTGAAGCCGATCTCGCCCGCCTTGGCGGCGGAGTAGTTCGTCTGGCCGAACTGGCCCTTCTGGCCGTTGATCGAGGAAATGTTGACGATGCGGCCGAACTTGCGCTCGCGCATGCCCTCGATAACGTTGCGGCACATGTTGAACAGCGAGCCGAGATTAGTGTTGATCACCGCGGTCCACTGCTCGAGCTTCATGCGGTGCAGCTGCGCGTCTCGGGTGATGCCGGCATTGTTGACCAAAACGTCGATCTTGCCAACATCGGCTTCAACCTGCTTGATGCCGGCGGCGCAGGCGTCGAACGAGGAAACGTCCCACTTGTAGACGCCGATGCCGGTCTCCGCCTTGAACTTTTGCGCGGCTTCGTCGTTGCCGCCGTAATTCGCCGCAACGGTGAAGCCGGCCGCTTTCAGCGCTTTGGAGATGGCCGCGCCGATGCCGCGCGTTCCGCCCGTGACCAATGCAACGCGGGCCATGGTGTCCTCCCTTCGTTAGTTTTGGGACAGCTTATAGACGTGCATGGCCGGGACAAGCCCGGCCATGACCTATGTCAAAACGCTTCGCGCTTGCTCAGCGTTCCAAACACATCGCAATGCCCATGCCGCCGCCGATGCACAGCGTGGCGAGACCTTTCTTGGCGTTGCGCTTCTGCATCTCATAAAGCAGCGTCACCAGCACGCGGGTGCCCGAGGCGCCGATCGGGTGGCCGATGGCAATGGCGCCGCCGTTGACGTTGACCTTCTTGGTGTCCCAGCCAAGGTCCTTGTTGACGGCGCAGGCCTGCGCCGCGAACGCCTCGTTGGCTTCGATCAGATCGAGGTCGCCGATATTCCAGCCGGCCTTCTTCAGCGCCGCGCGCGATGCCGGGATCGGGCCGCTGCCCATGATCTTCGGATCAACGCCGGCCTGCGCCCACGAGACGATGCGGGCGAGCGGCGTCTTGCCGAGCTTTTGTGCCTCGCTCGCCTTCATCAGCACCACCGCGGCGGCGCCGTCGTTGATGCCCGAGGCATTGCCGGCGGTCACCGTGCCCTCCTTGTCGAAGGCCGGACGCAATTTCGCGATCGCGTCGAGCGTCGTGCCGTGCTTGGGATATTCGTCGTCGGCGACGACAACGTCGCCCTTGCGGCTTTTGATCGTGACCGGCGTGATCTCGTCCTTGAACTTGCCGGCCTTCTGCGCCGCCTCGGCTTTGTTCTGCGAGGCGACCGCGAACTCGTCCTGTTGCGCCCGTGTGATCTGCCACTGCCGGGCGACATTCTCGGCGGTGTTGCCCATGTGATAGCCGTTGAAGGCGTCCCATAGGCCGTCTTTGATCATGGTGTCGATCATCTGGAAATCGCCCATCTTCACGCCGGCGCGCAGGTGCGCGCAGTGCGGCGCGACACTCATCGATTCTTGACCGCCGGCGACCACGATGTCGGAATCGCCATTGAGGATGCCCTGATAGCCGAGCGCCACCGCGCGCAGCCCCGAGCCGCACAGCTGGTTGGCGCCCCAGGCCGGGGTCTCGACCGGGATGCCGGCGGCAATTGAGGCCTGGCGCGCCGGGTTTTGGCCTTGGCCGGCGGTCAGGATCTGCCCCATGATCACTTCGGAGACGCGGGCGCCCTCGACGCCAGCACGCTCCAGCGCGCCCTTGATCGCGGCTTTGCCCAGCTCATGGGCTGGCAAATTCGCAAAGGCGCCATTGAATGCGCCGACCGGCGTGCGCGTGGCACTGACGATGACGATGTCGTCCTTCATGGGTGAGGTCCTTCCGGGAAATCGAGGTTACGTTAGGCGGTCGCCGCGAGCTCATTGACTTATGTCATAGGCACGTGGCAGGCCGCCGACAAGGCTGCAAAAGGCTGGATTGCTGCCATGCCGCGCCAGCGTGCTTCACACTTTCGGCAGTCTGGCTGGGAACGGCTATAAAACGGTAGCGGTGCCCGGCGAAACCGCCTATTTTGATGGCAAACACCCGCACGGTGGCCTCATGTCTGACACCAGTACCACCCAGACCAAATCCGCCGAGCCGGTGACGATCAAGAAGTACGCCAACCGGCGGCTCTACAACACCGGCACCAGCGCCTACGTGACGCTCGAGGACCTCGCCGCCATGGTCAAAACCGGCGAGGACTTCTTGGTCTACGACGCCAAGACCGGCGAGGACATTACGCGTTCGGTCCTGACCCAGATCATTTTCGAGCAAGAGAACAAGGAAGGGCAGAATCTGTTGCCAATCGCCTTCCTGCGCCAGCTCATCCGGTTCTACGGCGACAGCATGCAGATGCTGGTGCCGCGCTATCTCGAAGTTTCCATCGAATCGCTTACCCGCGAGCAGGAGAAGTTCCGCGAGCAGATGGCTCAGGCCTTCGGCGGCAGTCCGTTCGGCGCGCTGGAGGAACAGGTCCGCCGCAACATGGAAATGTTCGAGCGCGCGTTCGCCATGTTCACGCCGTTCACGCGGCGGGAGAACCAGGGCGGCGCCACGGCCGAGCCGGAGAAGTCGCCGCCGAAGAGCGGCGGCGAGATTGACGACCTCAAGCGCCAGCTCGATGAGATGCAGCGCAAGGTCGACAAGCTCACCGGCGGCTAAAGCGCGAAGGCTTCACTTTTTCATAAATCAAAAGCGCAAGGCGGCTTGGCGCCGCGCTTTGGAATTCGTTTACCCCATCGCATCCTTAATCGCTTTCGCGGCGCCGGCGATCCAGGGCCGCTGGGTCGAAGCAAGCCCAATGATGGCGCCCTGCAGGTAGTCGCAGCCCCAGTCCTTGAGCGTCCGCGCCGCCGCCTCGTCCTGCACCCATTCGGCGACGGTCTTGAGCTTGAGCCGCTTGGCGAGGTCGATGAGAGTGCGCACGAACGCACGGTCGTCGTCGGAGCGCATCATGTCGTGGACGAAGGCGCCGTCGATCTTGACGATATCCACGCCGAGCTTGCGCAGGTTACGGAACGAGGTGTAGCCGGCGCCGAAATCGTCGATGGCGATGCGGCAGCCGAGATCCTTGACACGGGCGACGAAGCCGCGGGTCTCGTCGATGTCCTGGATTGCCGCACTCTCGGTGATCTCGACGATCAGCCGCGCGGCGACGCCGGCGTGCGAACGCAACAGCGCGCACAGGCCGGACCACCAGTCCGGGTCGATGGTAGAGGAGGCCGAGACGTTCAAACTCGCTTGCAGTGTTGGTGCAGCGATCATCTCGTCGACCACGAGCTCGAGCACGCGATGGTCGAGCAAGCGCACCAGGCCCAGTCGCTCGGCGATCGGCACGATGTCGCCGGCCGCGATCAGGCTGCCGTCGGTGCGGCGGATGCGCATCAGGCACTCGTAGAACGCCGGCCGCCGATCAGCCGCGGCGGCGATAGTCTCGTAGGCAAGGAAGATGCGGCGCTCGTTCAGCGCCGCAACGATTTCGTCGGTGGCGCGCACATTCTCGCGGCGCAGCGTCTCGCGCTCGATATTGGGCCGATAAGCCGAAAACGAGCCGCGGCGTCGCGCTTTGGCGGCGTCGAGCGTCACCTGCACGCGCGATAGAACCTCACCGACGCTGCGGGCATGGCGCGGCGCGGTGATACCGCCGATGGTGATGGTGACCGCGATCGGGCCGGCGGCGGTCGGCACCATCGCGTCGCGCATGCCGGAGAGCATTCGCTCGGCGGCGATCGCCATGTCGTCCGGCGTGCAGTCGCGCAGCACCAGGCCAAATTTGTTGCCGGAAAACCGGCCGAGCGTGTCCTTGCCGCGCACGCGGCCGCGCAGGCGCTTGCCGACCGCGCCGATCACTTGGTCGGCGGCCTCGAAGCCGAAGGATTCGTTGATGTGCGCCAGATTATCGATGGCGACCAGGAGAAAGCCGCATGACGAGCGGAAGCGAATCGCTTCGTTGATCGTGTCTTCCAGCACTTCGGTAAGGTGGTGCCGATTGAGCTCGCCGGTCAGTTCGTCGTGGCGGGCGAGATAGGTGAGCTGGCGCACGTGCTCGTAGCGTTCGTTGATGACACGGACGATGCCATGGGCGCGCTGCGGTCTGCCATCGGCGCCGGCGAACCAGCGGCCGGTGTCCTCGACCCAGACTCTGGTATCGCTCGCCGGATCAGGACGCAGACAATATTGGATCTGATAGGCGACGCCGCGGCCGTCGTCGCGTTGTTGCGACTGCATGACCGCCTCGAAGCGTGCCTGGGCATTGTCGGCCTCGAGCACTGCGGCATAGGTGCGGCCGGTCGCGATGCGCGCGATGGACCCGACCAGCAGCACCTCGGCGGCGTTGGCGCTCCAGGCGAGCGCGTCGCTGTCGATATCCCAGTCGTAAGCGACCTCGCCGAGCGAGGCGAGGATTTGCGCGGTGTCGAGGGCCGCCGTTTCGGGCGGCCCGACAGGGATCGAATGGCGCGAATCGGCGTTGGTCAAGATCGGCTCGTCGAGGACGGTTCCGCGGGCCATGAGAGGCGCGAAAGCGGCCGAACGTTAGCGAACGAGCCTAAAGATTTTGGAAAGTCGCAGGCGCTTGCACCCGCCCGCGGCACACTGCTTCCGACAGCGAAGGGGAAAGCTCGGCAATGTCCCGTTTTGGGACAGAAGAGGTTCTTTAGAGCAACACGCTTGTGCCACTCGCGTTCGGCGAACCCGCCACGGCCAGGCCGCACGCAGCGGTGCGCGCCAATGTGGAGTTCGTTGCTCATCTGATTGCGACCTTGGCGCAGGCACCGCAGACACGTATGCGCCGGCGCGCCGAGCCGGAGGAAGCAGTCGCTGCCTATGGCGCGCTCTACCATAGGGCGCCGTCGGCCGGCCGTACACTATCGCGCTCGCTTTAGATCACCAGATAACGTACGTCACGCTTGCGGAACGTCGACCTCGACTTGCCGCCGGCCGGCACGCATGCCGATGACGAAGCCGGCGAGCACGTCGACTAGTGCGATCGTCACCAGCAGGAAGAACGTCGAAGTCCCAGCCTCTTTGACCAGCAGGAACTCCACCAGCATGCCGATGAACAGCACCATGGCGAGGATGTGGTCCATCACCGATCGCATGCCGATGCGGGTCGCTTTGATCAGCTCCACCCACAGCAGCAGGATGGCGAATGCGATCAACACGTCTTCCCAGGTCACGACCCACTCCTGACCCGACATCATGTGCACAGTAGCGGCGCGCGTCGTCCAGAAGTCATCCGGCAGACGGAATATGAAGGCGACGATATTGTAGACGGCGAACGGAACGAGGAGGAGCGGGAAGCCAAGGACAAACATGGCGTCTCTCCTCGGGAAATCGCGGCGTTGCTACGCCTCTGCCTTCTTACTCAGAACCTGGCGGCCGCGATACATGCCTGTCTTCAGGTCGATATGATGCGGACGGCGCAATTCGCCGGAATCCTTGTCTTCGATGTAGGTCGGGGCCTTCAGAGCGTCGGCGGACCGGCGCATGCCGCGCCGCGACGGCGAGGTTTTTCGCTTGGGAACGGCCATAGGGGTCGTACTCCTGATGCTCGGATCGTTTGAGGATTGCGGGGCTTATAGAAGAACGGGATCGGCTGCGCTAGGGGGCAATCGCACCGCCAGCTGCGGGACGAACGCAAGCCCCCAGCCCCGGATGGTCGGCGGAGCGGCGCTCATAGAGGCCAGCGAGCCTGCGCACCAGGGGGCTTGGTATCCGCGCGCTCCGCTCCCTCGGATTGGGCAGTATGGCGGCAAGCGCTCCTGCCTCGCGGGAGTTGAGGTTGCGTGCCGACTTCCCAAAGGCGTAGCGCGCTGCCGCCTCGGCGCCGAATTCGCCGTTCGGTCCCCATTCGACGATGTTGAGATAGATTTCGAGCATGCGGCGCTTCGGCAGCACCAGGTAGAGCCACACCGCGAGCGGCAGTTCCAGCACCTTGCGTACCAAGCTGCGGCCCTGCCACAGGAACAGATTCTTCGCCGCCTGCTGGGTAATAGTCGAAGCGCCACGCGATAAGGCGAAGTCATCTTCGGATTGCTCCAACGCCTCGCGCATGGCGCCAAGGTCGATCCCGCGGTTATGGCAGAACGTGCCGTCCTCGGCGACGATCACCGCGAGCGGCAATGCCGGCGCCATGCGACCGAGCGACAGCCACGTGCGCTCGACCCGCGCGCCGGTGAGCCAGCGCCAGACCATCAAAGTCGAGACCGGATCGATTACCCGGTAGAACGGCGCGATGACGTAGGGCGCCGCCAGCACGACGATGAGTGCGACGGCGACGAAGA
>Ga0182033_10000971_pt1 | contig 13960 bp, 15 predicted proteins | sample tim00Cox0000000H_FD_125968 | JGI IMG/M metagenome (GOLD analysis project Ga0182033, IMG submission 125968) | Lab enrichment of tropical soil microbial communities from Luquillo Experimental Forest, Puerto Rico - timezero.00C.oxic.00.000.00H | ecosystem: Environmental > Terrestrial > Soil >...
AATGAACCCGCACCGTGTTTGATCTGCAAGGTCTCGAAAAAGCAGCGGCGCTCGTCCATTCCGTGCTGCCGCCAACGCCCCAATATGCCTGGCCGCTGCTCGCGGTCCGCACCGGGGCCGAGGTATTCGTCAAACACGAAAACCATACGCCGACCGGGGCCTTCAAGGTGCGCGGCGGGCTGACCTATATTGAAAGCCTCTTGCGGTCCGGTGCTCCACCCAAGGGGCTCATCAGCGCGACACGGGGAAATCACGGCCAAAGCCTTGCCTTTGCCGCAAGGCGCGCGGAGCTTCCGGTAGTGATTGTGGTGCCGGAAGGCAATTCGGTCGAGAAAAACGCCGCAATGCGGGCTTTTGGCGCCGAATTGATCGAAAGCGGCCGCGATTTCGATGCCGCGCGGGAAACCGCCATGCAACTCGCGACGGAACGCGCGTTGCGTATGGTTCCCTCCTTTCACCCCGAGCTCGTGCGTGGGGTCGCAACCTATGCGCTCGAACTTTTCCAGTCGGTCCGCGATCTCGATACGGTCTATGTGCCGATCGGCCTTGGGTCGGGGATTTGCGGGCTCATCAGGACCCGCGATCTTTTAGGCTTGAAGACCGAAATCGTCGGTGTCGTCTCGCGTGAGGCCGATGCTTATGCGCAAAGCTTTGAGCAGGGCAGGCTTCTGACGACCGAGAGTGCGATCACGATCGCCGACGGCATGGCCGTCCGCGTGCCCATGCAGGACGCCTTGACTTTGATCCGCGCCGGGGCCGCGCGCGTCGTCCGGGTGAGCGATCCTGAGATCAAAGCGGCCATGCGCGCCTATCACGAGGATACGCATAATCTCAGCGAAGGCGCAGGCGCAGCGCCGCTTGCCGCGCTTCTTCAGGAAAAGGAGCGCCAGCGAGGACGACGGGTCGGGTTGATCCTGACCGGCGGCAATATAGATCGCAAGGTTCAGGCGGAAGTACTGGCAGAGGTGGCCTGAGCCACTTTGAACCACCCGTAGCCCATCCGCGTCGCTTTTGGTGGCGCGAATTTTCAGGTTTTTTCACCATACTTGGCGGCGATCATGGCCAGCAGGATGCGAAAATCCGCCGGCTCCTTCATCTCATCGGGGAGACGATAAATATCGCGCAGACGCCGGCCGAGCTGCGCCTCGAAGGACGTGCCTATACATCCATGATTCATATCGGGTTTTTCTAGTCCGGCCATGGGTGTGATCCTGGAACCGCCTGCGAACATGTCTTTCATGTGGCCGCCCTCGATCATCTCGTTCACGTGCTCACTTTTCCAAGAAGCCTGAACTCTTGCGGCACAACCCTTTACCCAAATCGAACCCTCATATTTTCAGTACGTTGTGATCGAAATTCCTAATGAAAACTTAAAGAAAGTCATTTTGTTCCCATATATTTGGAGCGTAGCTGGATAAGCTTGTGTAAGCCGGGCGAATGTCCTTTGCTATTACCACCGATAAAGAATGACCGGTGGTGCTATTCTCGAAGTTCCACAACCTTTTGAAAAAGCGGAAATTCGAGAAAAGGGTCCAAGGTTGCGATCCTTCGCAGAAGGTCCTGCTGCATCCTTTTTGCTTGAAAAGCGCCCGTTGCTTCAAAACGGCGGTCAAGAAAAGGACTGGAGCGGAAAATGAAGGTCATTGCGGTGATCCCGGCAGTCATGCCTGCGGAAAATGAATTCAGGCCGTGCCTTTATGAGATCGCGGGCAAGCCCGTGCTCGGTCATGTGCTGGATCGTGTGGCTCGCGCCGGCAATCTTGTGGGGCTTGTCGTCGCGACGACGCAGGCGGCCCGGGATGACGCCGTCGTTTCATTTTGCGAAAGCCGCGGGACGCCCTGTTTTCGGGGTGAGGCAGGCAATATGCTGGGGCTTATTCTCGCGGCGCTCAAATCCACCGGGCAGAAAGGCGCAGTCCTCGTTCATCCCGACAGCCCGCTCATCGATCCCGCGATTGTCGATCATGTCGCCAATCTCGTCGAGATGACCGATGGAATGCTTGATTTTGTCGGCACCAATCTGACGCCAACCTATCCAAAAGGCATGGATGTCGAAGGTTTCACCCTCGCCGCCCTTGAGGATTCCGACCGGCGTTGTGCCGAGCCCGAGATCCGCGCGCAAGGCACGCTTTACCTGCGGACGCATTCACGCCTCTACCGGATTCTGAGCGTCAAGCCCGAGGCGGAACTGCACAGGCCCGAAATGGTGCTCAACGTCGCAACAGTGGACGATCTTGCGAAGATCGAAGCTATCCTGCGCCATTTTGAAGGCCGAAACGATTTCACCTTGGCCGAACTGATCGCCTTTGTGGATAAAAGCGCGGCAGAAGCTGCGGATACGAAAACTGCTTAAAACCTGTTTCAAAAGCCACCGCCTCATCCTGAAGGAGCAGGCGAAGCCTGCGTCTCGAAGGATGACGTCCAGTGTTCACAGGAAGCCGCCCTCGCCCTTCGAGACGGCCTTGCAGGCCTCCTCAGAGCCTGTGACTCTTTCGAATTTGGCCAAAATCCACCGTTGATTTCATTGGGTTTTTTGATCCCAAAAACGCCAAATTTCGAATAAAGTTACAAACTCTCAGGGTGAGGGCTTCTATCAGTCCACCAGATCCTCGTCGTCGTCGGGCTCGACGTAATCCGGGTCGATCAGCTTGCGCGCCGTGCGCTGGCCTTTGGGGCTCAGCCCGATGAATCCGGCCCGGGCGCGTTCGGCGACATAGCCCAGCACCAGGATATGGTGATGAATGGCGCGGATTTCGTCGCGGGTCAGCCCCAGCTCCTTCTCGATTTGCGCGGCAGGGACCGCATGGTCGGGCGGCAAACCCGTTTTATAGAGGAAAGGCACGATTTTTATGCGCAGCTCCTCGAGCCGCTCGGCGGGAAGTTCCGGAATTGCGGATAAAGCCATCGTCGATTCACTCTCGCGGCAGGTTTTGCCCGCCGCCTTTTTGAGCACAGGCCGCAGCCCTGCCATGCGACAAGAAGATGGCGGGACGCCCCCGCCTCTCCCCGTGAATGCTAGCCCCATGCCAAATTGAGGAATGGTTCAGCCGGAAATCCGTTATTCGCCGGGCGCCTTGGCGTCGATCGCGAGGGCATGGACGCCGGCATTGAGTTCGGCTTGCAGCAGGCTATTGATGGTGCGGTGGCGATCGACGCGGCTCTTGCCCTTAAACGCTTCGGAAACCACTTTGACCTGAAAATGTGTCCCGCCAGAACCATGGGCGGTGCCCGGCCGCATCACAGCATGGGCATGGCCGGCATGTTTATGCGATTCATCAATCACTTCCAGTGAAATTGGCGCCAAAGCTGCCTGCAATTTCGCCTTGATCGTATCGCCTACAAAAGCTTCACTTTGCTCGCTCATAAAAATCCTCCTCGGCATATGCCGCGCTGAACTCAATCATCATTTTACCGCTTGGAACTGCTCGCGGCCACATTCATAATGCCGGAACCATGAATCTGAACTCCCGTCTTTTCGATCGCATCAGGGTCAAACCCACCGAGAAGAAGGCCGCCGCGCGCACCGATCAGCCCCGCTGCGACCATCCCGGCTGCAATGCCCCTGGCGAATTCCGTGCCCCGCAAGGGCGTTTGCGCGAGGGGCAATATTTTTGCTTCTGTCTCGAGCATGTGCGCGAGTACAATGCCTCGTACAATTACTTCAACGGTATGAGCGCCGAGGATGTGGCGCTCTACCAGCGTGACGCCGTGGTTGGCCATCGCCCGACCTGGTCGATGGGCTCTCAGCGCGGGGCCAAGAATTTTCGCGAGGAAGGCGACGATCAGTCGCAACCTTCCGACGTTTTAGGCATGTATCGTGCAAGTGCGCGGCGGCATCTCCCGGAAGAGCCGAAAACGCCACGGCATGGGGTGGCTGCCCTGAAGGCATTCGATGAATTGGGCCTCGATGGCACGGCCGATGCTGCCACTGTCAAGGCCCGCTACAAGGATCTGGTGAAGCGCCTCCATCCAGATGCCAATGGCGGCGATCGGTCCAATGAAGATAAACTGCGGCAGATCATCCGCGCTTACAATTACCTGAAGTCGGTGAAGCTCGCCTGAGGCGGCTCGCAGCTTCGAGAGCCCGGGTGCTCGGGGAAACTCTTGAACCGAGCCTTGAGGGCACGGAGGACGAATGCAAAGCGTAACAGGTGAAAATAGTAGCCCCAAGCAGACCGGCCTGCCCGATATGAAGATTTCGGTTCGTCAGGTCTTCGGCATTGATAGCGATATGGAGGCGCCGGCCTTTTCGACCCCCGATGGCCATGTCCCGGATCTCGATCCCGATTATCTCTTCGATCGGGACACGACCCTTGCCATTCTCGCGGGCTTCGCCAAGAACCGCCGTGTCATGGTGACCGGCTATCACGGCACCGGCAAATCGACGCATATCGAACAGGTCGCGGCCCGGTTGAACTGGCCATGCGTACGTATCAATCTCGACAGCCATGTCTCGCGTGTCGATCTTGTCGGTAAGGATGCGATCGTCCTCAAGGACGGCAAGCAGGTCACTGAATTCAAGGATGGCATTCTGCCCTGGGCGCTTCAGAACAATGTCGCGCTCTGTTTCGACGAATATGACGCCGGCCGTCCCGATGTCATGTTCGTGATCCAGCGCGTCCTCGAAGTCTCGGGCCGCCTGACCCTTCTCGACCAGAGCCGTGTCATCCGCCCTCATCCGGCCTTCCGCCTGTTTGCGACCACGAATACGATCGGCCTTGGCGACACATCCGGCCTCTATCATGGCACGCAGCAGATCAATCAGGGCCAGATGGACCGCTGGTCGATTGTCACGACCTTGAACTATCTGCCGCATGACAAGGAAGTCGAGATCGTGCAGGCGAAGGTGAAGCGGTTCCAGGACAAGAAAGAGGGCCGCGACACGATCAATAAGATGGTCCGCGTCGCCGATCTTACCCGGAATGCCTTCATCGCGGGCGATCTCTCCACCGTGATGAGCCCGCGCACGGTGATCACCTGGGCAGAAAACACCGAGATCTTCAGCGATGTCGGCTTTGCCTTCCGGCTGACCTTCCTCAACAAATGCGACGAACTCGAGCGCACCCTGGTTGCCGAATTCTACCAGCGCTGTTTTGGCCAGGAGTTGCCCGAAAGCGCGGTCAATGTCGTGATGAGCTAAGGGTCGCGAACGGCGAAGGGATGACGCCCATCGTTTCAAATTCAGCCACTGCGAAGACTCGTCAGCTTGGAAAAGCGGCCGGACCTGCAGGAAAAAGCGACAGTTCCGGCAAGGCGTCTGAACTCGATTTCTACGGATGGGCTAAAAATCAGGCGGCTCTCCTTCGGGAGGGCCGTCTGACGGAAATTGATGCACTGGGCCTGGCCGACGAGATCGACGACGTGGCAAGCCGCGAGTATGACAAGCTTGAAAGTGCCCTCACGGTTTTGTTTCAGCATATCTTGAAATGGGACTTTCAGGCGGAACGCCGTTTACGCAGTTGGGCAAATACGATCGCCGAACAAAGAAAGCGGGTTTCGCGGCAGCTCGCCCGCAACCCAAGCCTGAAATCGAGGCTGGAAGAAGCCATTACCGATGCCTATGGCTATGGCCGAAGCGGCGCCTCGAGCGAAACCGATTTGGACATTGATATTTTCCCGTCCGGATTGCCCTATTCATGGGAAGATATCATGAACCGCGAATTCCTGTTCGTCCCGCCGACAGGTAATTAAGGAAACCAAGTGAGTTCCAACCAGAAGCCGCCGATCAAATCCGAAGCGCCGCAGGAGCCTTTCAAGCGCGCGGTCGCAGGCTGTATGCGTGCGCTTTCGCGGATGCCGCAGCTCGAAGTCGCCTATGCGTCCGAAAAACCGAGCCTGATCCGCAGCGGCGCGACCGCCAAGGCGCGGCTGCCCGAACCTGCGCGCAAGCTCGACCAGCGCGAGGCGGCGATTTTGCGCGGTCACGCGGATTCGATGGCCTTGCGCCTCACCTGCCATGATATTGATGTGCATCGGCGCCTGATGCCGCAGACGACCGTGGCCCGCGCGGCTTTCGAGGCCGTCGAACAGGCGAGGGTCGAGGCCATCGGCTCGCGCCGGATGCAGGGTGTCGCCGCCAATCTCGATGCCATGCTCGATGACCGGTTTCAGCGCGCCCATTATGCGGATATTGCGGTTCGCGCCGACGCGCCTCTTGAGGACGCGCTCGCCATGATCGTGCGCGAGCGTCTGACCGGCATGAGACCGCCGAAGAACGCACAAAGAATCGTCGATCTTTGGCGTCCCTTCGTCGAGGAAAAGGCGGGCGCCGATCTCGACAAGCTGAGCTCATCGATCGAGGACCAGCGGGCCTTTGCGCACGCCGTCCACAAGCTTCTGACGGCGCTGGAAGTGGCCGATGAGGGCAGTCTCGACGGCGACGAAAACGAGGAGGAAGGCAGCGATAGCGAGCCGGATGGGGCGGAGGAAAACCTGAGCCAGGAGGCGACCGACGAACAGATGGGCGACGTCGGCCAGGTGCAGAAATCCGACACGCCCACCGAGGGCACGGAAGAAAGCGAGATGGAGGCCGCCGATGCGCCGACCGGCGAATTCGAGGAGGAGAGCGATTTTTCCGAAGCCGAGCAGGCGGGCGATCCGCGCCGGCCGCCGCCGCTGACCCGGCCCGAACAGCGGGGCCCTGCCTACACCGCTTTCACGCGACGCTATGACGAGGTGATCGCGGCCGAGGATCTTTGCGATCAGGAAGAGCTCGAACGCCTGCGCGCCTATCTCGACAAGCAATTGCAGAATATGTCGTCGGTGGTCGCCCGGCTCGCCAATCGGCTGCAACGCCGCCTGATGGCGCAGCAGAACCGCTCCTGGGAGTTCGACCTCGACGAAGGCATGCTCGATCCGGCGCGGCTGCCGCGCGTGATCATCGACCCGCAGCAGCCTTTGTCCTTCAAACGCGAGAAAGACACCAATTTCCGCGATACGGTCGTGACGCTGCTTCTCGACAATTCGGGCTCCATGCGCGGGCGTCCGATCACGGTTGCCGCCACCTGTGCTGATATTCTTGCGCGCACGCTGGAACGCTGTGGCGTGAAAGTGGAGATTTTGGGGTTCACGACGCGCGCCTGGAAGGGCGGTCAATCACGCGAGGCCTGGCTGCAGGCCGGCAAGCCGCCGGCACCTGGCCGCCTCAACGATCTGCGCCATATCATCTACAAATCCGCCGATGCGCCCTGGCGGCGGGCACGAAAAAATCTCGGCCTGATGATGCGCGAGGGGCTTCTCAAGGAAAATATCGACGGCGAGGCGCTCGATTGGGCGCATAAGCGCCTCCTCGCGCGAACCGAGCAGCGCAAAATTCTCATGATGATCTCGGATGGCGCGCCGGTCGATGATTCGACCCTTTCGGTCAATCCGGGCAATTATCTTGAAAAGCATCTGCGCCATATGATCGAGGAAATCGAGACGCGCTCGCCGGTCGAATTGATCGCGATCGGCATAGGTCATGATGTGACGCGCTATTATCGCCGCGCGGTCACCATCGTCGGTGCTGAGGAACTCGGCGGCGCGATGACCGAGAAGCTTGCCGAACTTTTCAGCGAGACCGCGGAACCGAAGCTTTTGCCGGCGCCAGCGCGGAGTTTCACAAGCCCCGCGCAGCGTGAGCTTACCCCAGCCAGGGGCCGCTTGCACTGAGGGTTTTGACCGTTGTCGAATGGTCAGACCGCGACTTCAGCCAAATCGCTCTTCCCAAAAGTGATTTGGCTGAAGGTGTGATTCGTTGGCTTGATGCTTCAACGCAAAGGAAGGGTTCGCAAAAGGCGAGCCTTCCCTCACCCTCTCGAATTTCCGCCCTTCAAAATTTCACGGAAATTCGCGAGTGGCACCAAGGGCATCTTCATGACCGTTGGTATGATAGGCCGGCTTTAAGCGCTCGCAGCCTGCTTCTTGACGATCTCGCGCTTGATGGTGAGCGCGCTCTGGGAAAGATCGCTGTCGGCAGCCTTCAGCAGGAAGGTGTCAAGGCCGCCGCGATGTTCGACCGAGCGGAGCGCTGCCGCTGCAACGCGCAAGCGGACCTTGCGCTGCAAAGCGTCGGAGATCAGCGTCACATTGACGAGATTCGGCAAGAACCGCGTCCGCGTCTTGCGGTTCGAATGGCTGACCAGATTGCCGGTCTGGACGGCCTTGCCGGTCAATTCGCAACGGCGGGACATGGGTCTTCCTTTTTTCAGTCTAGCTCAACATGCCTCAGCGCGGGCGAGGCATTTATTTAAGGGAAGTCGCGCGGTAAAAATGACCCGCGCGTCGAGCTCATGGCTAATAGGGGAGGGTTGCGTCCGCGTCAAGGCCTCCTTCTCTTTTACACTAAGTGTCGCAAAGCGCGCCCTCCGCTTGCCATTCCACCGGGCTTCGCCCGGTGGAACCTTTGGCCAGCTTCGCCCTTAGTTCCGTTCTGGAATTTTAGCCTTTTCAAAGAGATAGCGAAAATTCCAGAGTGGTCCAACGGTCATCGTTTATGACCGTTGGGTCCCTTGCCGTTACAAAGCACCCGCGATTTTTTTCAATTCGCTGGTAAAGGCTGGCGCGATCTCCGGATTGGCGAGGGCAAAGGCGACATTTGCGGCGAGAAAGCCCAGTTTCGAGCCGCAATCGAAGGTCCTGCCGGAAAAACGTACCCCATGGAAAGCTTGTGACTTGGCGAGCGTCTTCATGCCATCGGTCAGCTGAATTTCGCCGCCCGCGCCTTTCTCCACCTGTTCCAGAATGGCGAAAATCTCCGGTCCCAGCACATAACGCCCGGAAATGATCTGGTTCGACGGCGCTGTCCCCTTGGCAGGTTTTTCGACCATGCCGGTAATCTCGAAGGTCTGGCCGAAATCCTTGCCAACCGCGACAACGCCATATTGATGGGTTTCTTCCTTCGGCACTTCCTCTGTGGCGATAATATTGCCGCCGTGTTTTTCGTAAGCGGCGATACATTGGGCGAGGCAGCGGCCTTTGTCTCCTTCGGACATGGTCACCATATCAGGAAGAAGCACAGCGAAAGGCTCGTCACCGACGATGTCGCGCGCGCACCAGACCGCATGGCCAAGACCGAGCGGCGCCTGCTGACGGGTGAAGCTCGTCGCGCCGGGCGGCGGCAGTTCGGCGATCAGGGCGTCATATTCCTTGATCTTGCCGCGCTTTTGCAAAGTGTCCTGCAGCTCGTAGGCGATGTCGAAATGATCCTCGATCACCGCCTTGTTGCGGCCGGTGACGAAGATGAAATGCTCGATTCCCGCTTCGCGCGCCTCATCCACTACATGCTGGAGGACGGGCCGGTCGACAACCGTCAGCATTTCCTTCGGAATCGATTTCGTGGCAGGAAGAAAGCGCGTGCCCAAACCGGCGACCGGAAAAACTGCCTTGCGGATACGCTTCGTCATGTACTCTCCAAAATACGGGCTGGTACGTGGCCCCGGTTTTCTATTGTGGTCGAATTCCAATAAAAAAGCTAGGGCGCAGCCATTCGGCTTGGCTTTTCTTTCCTTAATTTTTTGTCTTTTCGAAGGTGAGCTGAAAATTCTTGATTCGTCCGGCGGCCACTTTATATGACCATTCGAATAAGTCGCCTTAAAGTGCCGCAAAGGAAGACGGTTTGTTCCTTTCTTGAAGTTTCGTTTTTACAAAGGGTTGGCGAAAATTCGAACGCGGCATCAACGTCATTTTTATGGCCGGTAATTTTAACAAGAGTTTGTAGTGCGAGCAAACCGGGCAAGGTTGGCGAGGGAGCCCCTGCCCGTATCGTCGCCAGGGCCGCGGGACCTGCGGCAATTTCTATCAGCCTATTGGAACCTCCTTTACCGGGGAATGTTTTTCGGGCCCGGCCGCCAGGAGGGTCAAATGAAAAAGCTCCTATTGGTAACAGGGTTTAGCTTGATCGCGACGACTGCTTACGCAGAGATTTATCGCGATTATGACGGCGATCGCGGATACCGTAATGAAATCGCCCCGGGCGAAGGGACCTTGCGGCGTCCGTTCAACGTATTCGAAGGCCGCTCCGCCTATGATGAATGCCGGATCCTCGAAAGACGCATGGTCACACCGGACGGCGAGGAGATCATCAGCCGCCAGCCTGTGTGCGAGTGACAACCTGTTTCAAAAGCCACCGCCTCATCCTTCAGGATGAAGGCTTGGATGGCGTCGGCCTTTTGAAGCGGGTTCTGAGCTCCGCGGGGTTTAGACCCATCCTGCCAGTTCCCGCTTGACCAGAGCGAAGATCACCTTCATGCCCGCCTCGCTATCGTTGAGACAGGGCACGCGGACGAACTTTTCGCCGCCATTTGCCAGGAAATAATCGCGATTTTCCTTGCCGATCTCCTCGATTGTTTCAAGACAATCGGCGGCAAAGCCGGGGGTGATGACAGCCAGACGCTTGATGCCCTGGCGGGCGAGGGTCTTCACCGTTTGATCCGTATAGGGTTGCAGCCATTTGGCCGGGCCAAAACGCGATTGGAAGCTCAAGCGGCATTGTTCAGGGGTCAGTTCAAGCCTCTCGCGTAAAAGCCGCCAGGTTTCCTTGCAATGCTCGAAATAGGGGTCGCCCTGGTCCACATAGGCTTGCGGCACGCCGTGAAAGGAAACGAGAATGACCTCGGGCGCGAAATCGAGGCGGGCGAGTTCAGCTTTGAGCGAGGCCGTAAGCGCCTCGATATAGAATGGCTCGGCATAATAGGGGGGCGCAACGCGCAGCGCCGGCTGCCATCGCATCTCCATCAAGGCCTCGAAGGCCTCGTCGCAGACGGTCGCCGACGTCGCCGCCGCATATTGTGGATAGAGCGGGACGAGAAGCAGCCGCGTGCAGCCTTGCGCCTGCAATTTGTCGATACCGGCCTTGATCGGCGGATTGCCGTAGCGCATGGCCCAATCGACCAGGATTTGCGGCGGCTCTCCGCCTATCCCACCGGCTTCGGCCTCGCCTGAGAGCAATTGCGCGAGCTTCTCGCTTTGCGATCGCGTGATGGTCTTCAAGGGACCTTCATTGAGTTCCTTGTCCCAGATCGCGGCATAGTTGCGGCCTGAGCGTTTCGGGCGAAACGACAGGATGATGAGGTTCAGGATGGGCCACCAGATCCAGCGCGGGGTTTCGATGACACGCCGGTCCGAAAGAAACTCCGCGAGATAGCGGCGCATCGACCAATAATCCGTGGCATCGGGCGTCCCGAGATTGACGAGCAGAACGCCGATTTTCTCGCGGGGCGCGCCGCCGGTCATCCCGGACGATGATGGATCTGATGGGGGAGGGGCCGCATCGAAGTTTGGCAAGGCAGGCTATGCTCGTTCAGGTCGGTCGAGATCATCTTTTTGCATGTTTTTCCGCGCGCGGAAAATGCTAGCTTGTCCTTGACGAGAGAAGCTCTCGTCCGTCACGCGCCCAAACAGCTTCATCGGACCGATCATGCCAGTCCTGACCCGCCGCCAGACCTTGGTGTCCATGCTTGCCTCCTGCGCAATGGCCTTCGCGCGGGAGGCGCAGGCGGCCGATATTGTGTCGCGCCTGACCTTTCTTCTTGTCAACGATGTTTACCGGATCAACGAGGATGCCCAGCGTCGCGGCGGCATGGCGCGCCTCGCGGCCGTTGTGAAGAGCGAACGCGCGAGGGCCGCCGCCGAAGAGCGCCATCTCATCTGCGTCCATGCGGGCGATACGCTTTCGCCCAGTCTGATGTCGAGCCTCGATCAAGGCGCCCATATGATCGCGCTTTTCAATGAGGTGGGGCTCGATGTCTTCGTGCCGGGCAATCATGAATTCGATTTCGGCAAGCAAGTCTATCTTGAGCGCGCCGGTGAAGCGCGGTTCCCTTTTCTTGCCGCCAATCTGCGGGATCACGAAGGCAACATGCTGCCACATCATCAAGATCAATTATTGATCGAATCGGGCGGGCTCAAGCTCGCGCTCATCGGGGCGGCTCTCGACTCTACCCCCAATGTGTCACGTTCAGGTGATCTTGTCTTCAGCCCGGCGCTTGCGACGATCACGGAAAAGGCCAAGGCCGCGCGGGCCGCCGGGGCCGATCTCGTGATCGCCATCATCCATGCCGACAAGCCGACCGGCACAGCCTTGATGGATGCGCATGTCGTGGATCTCATCCTCTCCGGTCATAATCATGATTTGCACATTGATTTTGACGGGCGTACCGCACTGATGGAATCGGCGCAGGACGCCAATTATATTGTGACCGTCGATCTCGATGTCGCGCTCAAGCAAAATGAAGCTGCGCGCAGCCTGTCATGGTGGCCGAATTTCAAAGTCACCGATACGGCGAGAGTCGATCCGGACCCGGTGCTTCTTGCCAAGGTGCGCGTCTATGAGGATGGCCTGGCGAAAACCCTCGATGTCGAGCTCGCGATCGTTGAGGCCCCGCTCGACAGCCGTACTGAAATCGTACGCGGGGAGGAATCGGCCATAGGCAATCTTGTCGCCGATGCGCTTCGGAAGGCGGCTGATGCCGAGGTTGCTCTCGTCAATGGCGGCGGCATCCGCGGCAACAGGACCTATCCTACGGGCACGCAGCTCACGCGGCGGGATGTGCTCGACGAGCTCCCGTTCGGCAACAAGACCATTGTGGTCAATGTCGAGGGGCGGAGTCTTTGGCTCGCGCTTGAAAACGGTTTTTCGCAGGTTGAGCGCCAGAGCGGCCGCTTCCCGCAGGTGAGCGGGCTCATCGTCACGGCGGACCTTGCGGCAAAGCCCGGTGCGCGGGTCAAATCCGTCACGATTAATGGGAAGGACCTCGATCCGGCACGGCGCTACAAGCTCGCGACGAATGACTTTCTCGCCCGTGGCGGCGATGGCTATTGGATGCTTGCGGGCGGGTCCGATGTGACGGCGGATTCAGGGACAAGGCTCGTGGCGCAGGATGTCATGGATTATATCGAGGCGGAAAAGCGCGTCACCGCCAAGGTCGAAGGCCGGATCGTGTTCGTGTAGTGTCCAATGCCCGGTGGCATCGGATTTGCGTGCGTTTTAGAGCTTATCCGATGTGGGTTGCCCAGAACATGGGCAAGGAAGACCTATGGAAAAAAGGCGCAACTATCGCGACCCGAAAATCGCCATCGAAAATGATATTGCCTTGAGCGAGGCGTCGTTTCTCAAGACGCATCCCGCTGTCATCGCTGCGATCAATGCCGTCTCCACCGAGCGCCGCCCTCCGATGGCGATCTGGAAGGCCCCGACCGGGACAGAATGCGATCACATCGTAATGGCGCTCGAAGAATATATTTATCTCGGCGATTTCGAGCCCACGGCGGATGGCTGCTACGCCTGGGATGCGGACGAGATCCGGCTGTAATACCAAGGATCGCAAAAGGCGATCCTTGGTTCCTTTCTCGAATTTTCGCTTTTTCAAAGGTTGAGCTGAAAATTCGAGAGTGGCACCACAGGTCATTCTTTATGACCTGTGGTATAAAAGTGATGCACCGGCCCCGCGCCCTTGCCGACGCTTAAGGCATCGGCTGCCGCAAGCGCGCCGGTCAGATAGGCTTTGGCGGCGTCGATGGCCTCGGCCAGATTGAGGCCATGAGCCAGATAGGCAGCAATCGCCGAGGAGAGCGTGCAGCCGGTGCCATGCGTATTGCGCGTCGCGATGCGGGGCGCCGAAAAGAAACGATATGTCGCGCCATCGAACAGAACATCGTCGGATGTCGCCGTGTTCATATGCCCGCCCTTGACGAGAACGTTCCGTGCGCCCTGCCGATGTAAAAGCTCAGCCATTTCGCGCATCCCGGCCTGATCTTGCGGCACAGGCAAGCCTGTCAGATGAGCGGTTTCCGGCAAGTTCGGGGTGATTACGGTCACAATCGGAAAAAGATGTTTCACAATGGCCTCGGCCACGTCGGGCGTGCCGAGGGGATCGCCGCTCGTTGCGACAAGCACCGGATCGAGCACGATGAAGGGCGGCTTATGGCGCGCAAGGCATGCCGCCACGGTTTTAACGATCGCACTTGAGGCGAGCATTCCGAT
>Ga0182033_10000974_pt1 | contig 13951 bp, 13 predicted proteins | sample tim00Cox0000000H_FD_125968 | JGI IMG/M metagenome (GOLD analysis project Ga0182033, IMG submission 125968) | Lab enrichment of tropical soil microbial communities from Luquillo Experimental Forest, Puerto Rico - timezero.00C.oxic.00.000.00H | ecosystem: Environmental > Terrestrial > Soil >...
CGCCGACGCCGCCGCCGTTCCGTGGCCGCCGCCCGAGACCGGCGCGGCGAGCGCCGCATTCCGTGTCTCGGCGCGCAGCGGAGAAGGGCTCGACGCGCTGCTCGATGCGATGGCGCAATTCATCAGCACGCATGTCGATTTGAAGGCCGTGCGCGCTTGTGCGGGGGAAGGATCGCTTTCAAGCTTCACGCAGCGAGATCGAGAGGTGCTGGCCTTGCCCCCGCCCGGACAAAAAATCGCGATCGCGCGCGATGAAGCCTTTTCCTTCCTTTATCCGCATATTCTCAGCGGCTGGCGGAAGCGAGGCGCCGAAATCACCTTCTTCTCTCCCCTCGCCAACGAGGGCCCGCCGCAAGATTGCAATATTTGCTGGCTTCCCGGCGGCTATCCTGAACTTCACGCGGGGCGGCTTGCGGCAGCCACCCGCTTTCTATCGGGCTTGCAGGATTTCGCGCAGACGCGGCCCGTGCATGGCGAATGCGGCGGCTTCATGGTTCTCGGCCAGAGCCTGACCGATAAGGACGGGCATGAGCACCGCATGGCGGGGCTGCTCGGCGGCGATTTCAGTTTCGCAACACGCAAGCTTCATCTCGGCTATCGCGATGCGCGCCTGGCCTCATCCGGCCCGCTCGGGGCGAAGGACACGCGGCTCAGGGGGCATGAATTCCATTACGCGACGACCGTCGATAGCGAAAGGGACGCGCCCTTTGCCTTCGTCCGCGATGCCTATGGAAGCCCGGAACAAGCTTCCGGCGCAAGGCGCGGCAATGTCACCGGCAGTTTTTTTCACGTCATTGCGGCTGGCGGGAATTAAGCGCAGGCCTAATGCGCCAACCGCTCCAGCAGGTCGCGCACATGCACCTGATCGGCCTTGTAATTGCCGGTGAGCGTATACATCACGAGATTGACGCCGCCGCGCAGCGCAAGCTCATGCTGGCGCGGGTCGCCGGGCAGGAGAGGATAGAGGCTTTCGCCAAAGCCATCGCTCGCCCACCCTGCGGCAAGGTCGTTCGAGGTAATGATGATGGGTGACACCCCATCGCCCGAGCGCACCGGGCGCATGCCGCTGTCAGCCTGTTCCCCCGCGGGGATGGGCGGCAGTGCCTCGATCCAGGTCGTTCCATTCTCGTAACGTCCGACGAATCCATCGAGAAGATAGAAGGTCTTGGTCACGACATGATCGGCAGGCACCGGCTCGAGTTCGGGAACATCGACGCCTTCGAGCAAATGCTGAAGCCATTTCGCTTCCGGCGTTGCCGGTCCATCCGGCCGCGCGGTCAGGGCGTCGCGCGTATCGAAAACAATCGTCCCTCCCTGTTTCATGAAGGCAGCGACTTTGGCGATTGCCGCTTGCGGCGGTTGCGCACGCGTCGCAACAATCGGCCAATAGAGAAGCGGATAGAAGGCAAGCTCATCGCGCGCCGGATCGACGCCAATCGGATCGCCCGCCGTCAAAGCCGTGCGAGACTCGAGCGCATGCGAAAGGCTCGCAAGGCCCTCCCGGCTCGCCTCATCGACTTTCGGATCGCCACTGATCACATAGGCGAGCCTTGTCGTCAGAGCGGATTCGAGATCGCGCGGCGAAATTGCAGCCTTCAGCGGCTCCGCCTCGGCTCTGTTCCCGGCTGTGCAGAGGCCCGCCACGCAAAGCCCAAGGATCAACCCCGCTATGGCGCGGCGCCCTGGCCGGCGCAGGCCTCCGGCAAGCCATAGGGAGGCAAGCGCGTCGGCAATGAAGAGCAGAAACGCAGCAGCAATCAGCCAGGGCCGCAGATCGAGCGGCTCGGCAGCGCGCAAAGGCTGGCTCGTCAATTTGAGGCCGGTGAAATCCGCCGCCTCGATCCGATCCTTGGCCCCAAGCGTATTGACCGCGAGAAGCGCATCGGGAGGCCCATAAAAGCCCGGCGGATGTTCGGCATCGCCACTTCCCTCGAAACCGGCGGCGATCGGCTTGGCATTGGCGGGCGGCGTGCCGAGGACGCCGAACCCGTCGAGCGTACGGGTCGGCATCACGGTTTCGGCCTTTTGGGCCTCCGGCTCGACGGCCCCAGCCTCGGTCAGCTCGCGGCCGGTCTCGCCCGAGATGGCGGTAATCTTGCGCAGCATCTCCACGAAAAGACCGGAGAGCGGCAGGTTCGACCATGTCGTGTCGGCGGTTATATGGAACAAGATGTTCATTCCCTTGCCGCGAGGCGCGGCGGTCACGAGCGGCGTTCCGTCGGATAATTGCGCCCACGTCTTGCCCGCAAGACCGGGATCGGGTTCAGCCAGAACCTGACGCGAGACCGTGACTTCCGCGGGCACGTCAAGGCCGAAGAACAAGCTTTGCCGCTCGAAAGGGGCAAACCGCTTCGGCGCATCCCAGGACAAGGATCCGCCGAGAACCCGGCCGCCCCGGCGCAGCCGCACCGGCACGAGATCGTCGGAGGAACCCGCGAGCCTTGTGCCAGCAAAGCGCACGAGGATGCCGCCATTTTCGACAAAAGCCTTGAGCGCATCATGGGCTGGGCCGGAGACCATGCCAATATCGGCCAGAATCAGCACCGCCACATGCTCGTCAAGCAGCACCGTGATCGGATCGCCAGTGCCGGGCCGCGCCTCGCGGACATCCGCGAAAGGAGAAAGCGCTTTGACGAGATAATAATTGGGCGCGAGCAAGGGCTGCGAAATATCCACCGTCTCGCCGCTGACCACCCCGACCCTTCGGCGCTTCCAACGCTCATCAAGGAGCGAGACCGCACCGGCGGAATGTTCGCCTTCGATTTCGAGCCTTGCGATATCGTTGCGCAATTCGACCGGCAGATCGAAGCTCGCTTTCGTCTCGAGACCCGTGCCGAAATCGAAGGGCGCCTCGCCAATCGTGAGACTTTTCAGATCGAGTGCGCGCACGAGACCTTGGTTCGAGCCTTGAGCCGCCGAGCGTAGCACCCGGACATCGAGGCTGCCGCCTTCATTTTGCGGACCCGCCAGCGCACGCAGAGGCACTCGATCGGTCACGACGGCGAGCTGCACCGGAAGATCGGCAAGCTTGGTGGCGAATTCGCGCGCCTGCCCGCGCTCGATTCCGTCGGCGATCCAGAGCAGCGTGCTCCTGGGGTGGCTCGTGACAAACCGCTCGATGGCCGGGAAAACCGCCAGCCGGTCCGGGGCATAAGGCACGGGCTTGATCGCGCGCAACCTTTCGAGCGCCCTGCCCGCATCCCCCGGCGCAATATCGCGGCCGCCATCCGATGCTGCGACAACGGCGATGGGTTGCGACCGCGGTCCGGCCTCGATCCTTTGCGTGGCGGCGACAATCCGCCGATCCCAGGCGGGCGCTGCCGCAAACCCGTCATCGATGACGACGAGCAAGGCTCCGTCGCTCGCCTCAAGCGCGGGCAAGGGGTTGAAGACCGGCCCGGCCATGGCAAGAATGATCGCGGCGGCAATGGCAAGGCGCAACAGCAGCAGCCACCAGGGCGTGCGCTGCGGCGTCTCGTCCCGGGGCTGCAAATCGAGAACGAGCCGCAGCGGTGGAAACGGCACCTGACGCGGACGCGGCGGCGTGATGCGCAGAAGAAAATAGAGAAGCGGCAGACCGGCCAGCGCCAGAAGCGCGAATGGAACGGTGAAGGCAAGCGGCAGTCCCAACATCAGCGCCCGGTTCCTCCCGCGCCCCAGCCACCGTTCAAGCCCGCCTCGAATTGCATCCGTAAGGCAAGCAAAGCCTCGGAAGCTGGCCGATCTGTTCGATGCAGCATCAGGCTCCAGCCGCGCGCGCGTGCGGCCTCCGCGACGGCTTCGCGATGCAGGTGCAAACGGGCAATATAATCATCGCGAAAGCTCTGCGCCTGCCCGACACGCAATTTGACGCGCGAATCGACATCGATGAATTCGGTATGGCCGGTGAAGGGAAAGGTTTCTTCGACGGGATCGGCGATCATCACGAGATGGCCGCGCGCGCCTTTCGCGCTCATGATCTCGATCGTCTTTGCGATAAAGGCGGGCTCGCTCAAAAAATCGCCAATCAGAACGGCCTGGGTGCTCCGCGCCAAAGGAACGGCGACCGGCAGTTCCTCCGGTTCGTAAGTGTCCAATCGCTCCTGCGCGAGCATGGCCTCGGCAAAACGTTCGATAATATTGCGGACCGCGAGCGGGCGGGTGAGGCCGATGAGACCCACCCTTTCACCGCCTTGCACAAGAAGATCGGCTGTGGCCAATCCCAGAACCAGGGCGCGGTCAATCTTCGGCTGCAGCGCCAGATTTGAGGCAAAGCCCATGGAGGCGGAGCGATCCATCCAGATGAAGACTGTATGCGCGGCTTCCCATTCGCGTTCGCGGATATAGATGCGCTCGTCCCTGGCGGAACGGCGCCAATCGATGCGGCTCGTGGATTCGCCGGTGACGAAGGGCCGAAACTGCCAGAAGGTCTCGCCCGTACCTGCCCGCCTGCGGCCATGCACGCCGTGCATCACGCTGGCCGCGATTTCCTTGGCCGCGACAATGAGGGCCGGGAAATTCTGCACGAGTTCGAGCGCGCGCTCCTCGTGCCGCAGACCGGTGCGCGCTTCATTCCGATCAAGAAGCCGAACCTCTGCCATAAGTTTCAACCGAGCCTTTGTGTGAGCCTTGCGACAATATCACCCACCACGAGACCTTCCGCCCGCGCGGCGAAGGTCAAGGCCATGCGATGCTTGAGGACGGGCGTCGCGAGCGCGATGACATCGTCGATCGACGGCGACACCCGGCCCGTGACGAGCGCCCGCGCGCGCGAGGCAAGCATCAAGGCCTGAGCCGCGCGGGGACCGGGACCCCAGGCAATATGCTGGGTGATCTCCGGGTCGCCCTCGCCCGGACGGCCTGAGCGCACGACATCGAGGATCGCCTCGACGACGCTTTCGCCAACCGGCAACCGGCGCACGAGACGCTGCGTCGCCATGAGATCCTCGGCGCTCATCGCGGGCTTGGCTTCGGCCTGGGTTTCGCCGGTGGTCTCGATCAGGATGCGCCGCTCGGCCTCGCGATCGGGATAGGTCACGTCGATCTGCATCAAGAAGCGGTCGAGCTGCGCCTCGGGCAGAGGATAAGTGCCTTCCTGTTCAAGCGGGTTCTGGGTCGCGAGCACATGGAAAGGCTGCGGCAGATCATGGCGCTCGCCCGCGACCGAGACATGATATTCCTGCATCGCCTGCAACAAGGCCGATTGGGTGCGCGGGCTCGCCCGGTTGATCTCATCGGCCATCAGCAATTGCGCGAAAATCGGTCCCTGGACGAAGCGGAAGCTGCGACGCCGGTCCGCCCCTTCCTCCAGAACTTCGGAGCCCAGAATATCCGCGGGCATGAGGTCGGGCGTGAACTGGACCCGGCGCGCGTTGAGGCCCAAAACCGTTCCAAGCGTCTCGACGAGCTTGGTCTTGGCGAGACCCGGCACGCCGACAAGGAGACCGTGGCCACCGGCAAAGAGCGTGACCAGAGCTTCCTCGACAACCTGACCCTGGCCGAAGATGATCGTCTCGATCGAGGCGCGCGCAGTGGCGACCCGCTCCAGCGCGGCCTCCGCGCTGCGCACCATCGCGGCTTCGAGGGACGTCGTAAGCGCTTCCGGCATGATCACTTGAGCCTTTCGCAAAGCCAGGGTCGGCAAGTCAAAGTTTGGCAAGTCAGGGTGAATTGACAGCGCTGGAACACCAGCCTCCGCTTCACTGGTGTTATATATCCCGAACGCCTCAGGATTTCAGGGTAGATCACGCGCTTCCCTACAAATGGCAGTGTCGCATGGCCAAGTGTCGCAAAAAGCGACGCTTGGTTCCTTTCTCTAATTTCCGCCTTTAGAAGGGATGGCGGAAATTCGAGAGTGGCACTAACGGTCATTCTTATGACCGTCAGGATTAAAACAAATCGTCTATGATGACGAAAGAGTTCATGGACCGCGAAGCAAACCATGGGCTAAGCTTTGCCGGAACCGGCGTTTTCGCTCGCTTTCCTCATTTTCTTTCGCAATGGTGCGGAGATTATGGCCAAAATCCCTCGCCGCCGGACATTTCAGAAAAAGTCGAGCCGGAACAGGTTTCGATCGCACAAAGCCTTGAAGGCTTGACCGCCGCCGCCGGCAAGGCATCTCCTGGCGCCAAGGCCCTGCCCCCGGTCGAGCAATGGAACCCGCCCTTTTGCGGCGATATCGACATGCGCATCGCCCGCGATGGCACCTGGTTCTATAATGGCACACCGATCGGCCGGCCCGCCCTCGTCCGGCTCTTCTCGACGATCCTGCGTAAGGATCCCGATCGCTATGTCCTTGTCACGCCGGTTGAGAAGGTCGGCATCAAGGTCGAAGATGCGCCATTCCTCGGGGTCGAACTGACTGTCACCGAGGATCAGTCGCGCCAAGTCTTGGCGGTGCGCACCAATGTCGAGGATTGGGTGACCGTCGATGCCGAACATCCGCTGCGTTTCGCAAAGGCCGAAGCAGACGGCATCAAGCCCTATGTGCGCGTGCGCGGCGATCTTTGGGCGCTTGTCACCCGTTCGCTGTTTCTTGATCTCGTCGCGCTCGGCGAAATCGAGGAGCTGAATGGCGAAAGATTGTTTGGCGTAAGGTCCTGCGGCACTTTCTTCACGATCGCGAATGCGCAGGAGATCGAGGAATTTAATGCCCTCTGACGATCTATTTGCGCCAGCTCAGGTCTTCGCGCGTGTAAGGCAAAGGCTGTCTCTCGATGGGGGCGGCGCGTCGGTTGATCTGGGCGACCATAGATTCGACAGCTCAATAGCTCCCCCCGCGCTTGCCGCCCGCGCGCGGGCTGCGGCTGTGCTCGTCGGCCTTGTCGCCTATAACGAGGAAGTCCGGGTACTGCTGACGAAGCGGGCAAGCACGCTCAAGGATCATTCGGGCCAGATCGCCTTTCCCGGCGGCAAGATCGAGCCCACCGACAAGACTCCAATCGCCGCAGCCTTGCGCGAAGCCTATGAAGAGATCGGTCTCGAAGCGCGTCACGTCGAACCGATCGGCACGCTCGATCCCTATCTGACCGGCACAGGTTTCAAGGTCGTTCCGGTCATCGCCAAGGTGGAGCCTCCCTTCCACCTCCATATCAACCTGCACGAAGTGGAGGATGCGTTCGAAGTGCCGTTTTCCTTTCTCATGAATGAAGCCAATCATGAGCTACACACGCGGGAATGGGAGGGCAGAATGCGCCAGTTTTTTGCCATGCCTTATGGCGAGCGCCATATATGGGGCGCGACCGCCGGGATTTTGCGCAATCTTTACGAGAGGCTCTATACCACAGGTCATAAAGATTGACCTGTGGTGCCAGTTCTGGCGGCAGGAAAGGCTTATCTCTAATGTGGCGCATCATCGTCCAACCGGCGCTCCTCTTCATATCGCCCTTCGTCGCCTATACGATCTATCTCACATTGCGCCGGACCCATCCTTTCGTGGTTGACCATTGGACCCACGGCACTTTGTCCTCGCTCGCCCTGGCGGGATTGGTGATCGCGGCGCTTGGCATGTTTGCTTTCGGCATTTTCGCCGAGCGGCACGAGGGCGCCTATGTGCCGGCCCATATCGAGCATGGCAGGATCGTGCCCGGAAAGATGCAATGACGGGCGCCACTCATTTTCGTCCCGAGGCCGCGGCGCTTCTTGAAGAGCCGGGCCTTGCTCGAATTCTCGCCATCCTCGATCGCGACGGAGAAGAGACGCGGCTCGTCGGCGGCGCGTTGCGCAACGCCTTGCTGGGGCGGCCCGTGCATGAATTCGATCTCGCCACGACCGCCCTGCCGGAGGTGACCATGGTCCGCGCCGCGGAGGCGGGCCTTCGCGCGATTCCGACCGGCATAGAACATGGCACCGTGACCGTGCTGGTTGGGCATCAGCCTTTCGAAGTCACGAGCCTGCGCGAAGATATAGAGACCGACGGACGGCGCGCCAAAGTACTGTTCGGGCGGGATTTCGCCGCTGACGCCCGGCGGCGCGATTTCACGATGAACGCCTTGTCGATGACGCGCGAGGGCAAGCTCTTCGATTACGTCGGCGGCCTCGCGGATATAGAGGCGAGGAAAATTCGCTTCATCGGCGAACCGGCGCAGCGCATCACCGAGGATTATCTGCGGATTCTGCGCTTCTTTCGCTTTTCCGCCGATTTCGCCGAAGGCCCGCTCGACGCGGCTGGGCTCATGGCCGCGATGCAAAACCGCGAGGGCCTCGACCGCCTCTCGCGCGAGAGGGTGCGGGCGGAACTGCTCAAGCTTTTTTGTGCCCGCCGCGCGGCCGAGGTGACAAGCGAGATTTCAAATGCCGGCTTGCTCGGCCCTTTGCTCGGCGCGGCACCCAACCCGGCGCGGCTGCAAAAGCTCGTCGCGATCAGCGGGAACGCGCCTGCCGATCCGATCCTGCGGCTTGCGGCGCTCTGCGTCTATATGGCCGAAGATGCACAAAGGCTGCGCGAAAAACTGCGCCTTTCCAACGAGGAGTTTCAGCGGCTGGAGCGCGTGGCAAAAAGTCTCGTTCCGCTGCACGGGTCCGAAAGTCCGCCGCAACCGCAGGACCTCAAGGCTTTGCTTTTCCATCGGGGGCGGCAGACAGCACTGGACGCCATCATGCTCGCGCAGGCCGAGGCTTGCCCATCCCATGACGGCCAATGGGAAACCGCGCGCATCTTCCTGCGCGATACGCCCGAGCCGCGCCTGCCGTTTTCCGGCGCGGATGTCATGGCGCGCGGCGTTGCCAATGGCCGCGCCATCGGCGAAGCCCTGAAGGATTTGCAAGTGCGCTGGATCGACGCGGGCTTTCCAGAAGACCCGGCGAGCCTCGCGCATTTGCTGGCCGAAGTCGGCCGCCCGAAGTAGGCGATGGCTCTGTCGGCGATTCGCCCTTTTTGGCCGAATCCATACCTTGGAACCACGACGGAGGGGAAAGCCCCGCCGTCGTGAGAGCCGATACCAAGTCTAGCGGGAAGCAACTCGCAAGACGGAGCGTCATTGCGAGCAAAGCGAAGCAATCCAGCCGATCTGCCCGGTTTATGGATTGCTTCGTCGCTGTGCTCCTCGCAATGACGCTTTAGCGCATGATCCCCGGCTGCTTCGGCGGCCCGTCGAGGTAATTCGGCTCGATCCCGTCGGTGTCGATCCAGATGCCGCCGTCCTCGATCTTCAGGGGATATTCGGACAGGGTGCAGGGCTTGCCCTTGACGCATTTGCCGGTGGTGCCATCGAACTGCCAGTCGTGATGATGGCATTCGAGGTTCTTGCCGTCAAAACGGGCATCCGCGAGCGGCTCCTTGGCATGGGGGCACATGCCCTGGAACGCCTTCGGCTGGCCGCCAACCGGCCAAACGATGAGGCAGAGCGTGCGGTTCGGCACCGCGACGTCATACTTGCCCTCGATCAGCTCACTTTCATCACAAACTCTGACAAACGCCATGGAAACAGGCTCCTGGTTGTTGAATAGGCAGCGGTGTGTCTGGTCCGAACTCTCTGCCCGTATCCATGCAAAGGGCAAGCCAGCGCAGCGATCAAGATTGGACGGTTGAGGTTTCCTCCACGGGCGCGCCGCGCTATCATGGCTTTCAAGCCTGCGGGGTTTCGCGCATGAATGCCGAACGCAAGACGCCATCCGACCTCGCCCACCGCCTCGGCGAGCGCAGCCGCAAGCGCGCGGAGGGTCAGGAGTCCTCCAATATCTGGCGGCGCGAAACCTTCACCCTGCCGCGCGCCGAGGCCCGCGACAAAGCTCGCGAATGGTTCCTGAAATTTCCGAAAGCCGCCTATATGACCGAAATCGAATTCTGGCGTGAACTCGCCGATGGGCGGATCGAATTTACCATCCGGAGGCTGCCCAGCGCGGATTGAGCGACAGGAGCGATCTTCCCGAGTCAATGATCCAGCACAATGTCCGGCGTCTGCCAGGCAAGATGCTGCCCGGCATCGACCGCGATCATCTGTCCCGTCACATTGCGCGCCGTCGCCAGATAGAGAACCGCGTCGGCTATGTCATCGAGACCGATCGCCCGGTGAAGAGGCAGACCCCCAACCTCGTGCTGAAACCCGGCCTCGCCCTGACTTGTATTGGGCAGGACAGGCCCCGGCCCGACCGCATTGACACGAATTCGGCGCGGCGCGAAGGCCTGCGCCATGGTGCGGGTCGCCGTCCAAAGCGCCGATTTGCTCAATGTGTAGGAAAAAAACTGCGGGGTTGGCCGAAAGACCCGCTGATCGATCAGATTGACGATCGAGGCCTCGGCGCCCGGCGGGACTTGCCGCGCGAAATTTTGGGACAGCACAACAGGCGCACGTAAATTGACCGCGAAATGCTTTTCCCAAATCTTCAAATCTAACGATGCAGCTTCGTCTTCCTCAAAAATCGCCGCATTATTGACGAGCAGCGAAAGCGGCCCGAGCTGACGGCTCGCGGTATCGACCAAGCGGGAAAGTGCTTCCGGGTCGGCAAGATCGCAGGCCAGAACACAGGCCTTGCCGCTCTCCGCCATGATCCTCGCGGCGATTTGCTCGGCCTCGGCGCGAGACGCCTCGCTGCAATGAAGCGCGACGGCGTAGCCAGCCTTTGCAAGTCGCTCGACGATACGCAGACCAACCCGCTTCGCGCCCCCCGTCACCAGAGCTGTGCGATTTGGCTCAGAACCCTCACCCATGATCTCCAACGCCCCCACCGCGCGACACTTGGTATAAGCACGGAAATGCGAATAGGCCAATCCGCCGGGCGGGCGTCCCTCCTGCACGATGCTGCTTGCTTTCGCCTGCCAGCTTCGGCTTGTTCTGCCAACGCTTTACTTCATCCGTGAAACGATTACCGGCAAGCTTTTATCGAAGACCCATAGTAAAGCTCCACGCTGGCTGGAACCAAACGGTTTGACAATTGGTTTTATTATTAACGGCCGCCTGGAACGACCGTTAGCAGTGCTCCATGAAACTTTGCAATCAGGAGAAGAATGATGAGTTTGTTGAGCTTTGCTAAATCCGTTGGCGAAAAGATCTTAGGGAGCTCGGAAGCCGCTCCCGCGCCGCCGCATGAATTGAAGAAAGAGGCTGAGAAACATGGCCTTGACGTTTCCAACGTCGACGTCAAGGTTGAGGGGGACAAGGTCGTTCTATCGGGCGGTGCCCCCTCCACGGCCGAAGCCGAGAAAATCGCGCTTGCCATCGGCAATTCGGTTGGCGTTTCGAAGGTTGAAAACAATATAGCTCCCGCCAGGCAGGAACCGGAGTCGCGATTCTATACTGTGAAATCAGGCGATACACTTTGGAGGATCGCGGAATCGGAATATGGCCACGGTCATGGCGGCGAATATGATCTGATCTTCAACGCCAATAGGCCGCTGCTTTCGGACCCCGACAAGATCTATCCGGGGCAGGTTCTGCGCATCCCTCCCCATGCGGCCTGAACCGCGAATCATCATTTCCGAAAAGTGGAGGCCGGTTTTCGGATAAAAATGATGCAAAAACAAATGGATATAAGCAGGATTGCGCAGGTCGGCCAACGCAATCCTGCTTGAACAGTTTCAAAAAAAGCCACCACCTCATCCTGAGGAGCCACGAAGTGGCGTCTCGAAGGATGACTTTCAGTGGGCACTGGAGCTGCCCTCGTCCTTCGAGACGGCCTTTCAGGCCTCCTCAGGATGAGGGCTTGGGATAGCGCTATGACTTTTGAAACAGGGTCTCAGCCTATGTAACGGGTCGCCTCGAAGGCCGGGACTTCGGCTGCGAAAGCATCGAGCCAGGCGACGAGCTTCGGATGATCGCTCCGCCACTTTCCAGCAAAACGCAGATCGAGATAGCCGAGAGCGCAGGCGAGGCCAATATGTCCCGCGTCGCGCGGACCTGAAGGCGGGGCAAGGGCCAAGCTTGCCAGTGCGCGAGCTACTTTGTCGGCCTGATAGGCAAGCCATTTCGGTTCATGCCTGGAGGGATCGCGGAAGCGGGCTTCATAGACCTGAAGAATACAGGCATCGAGGATTCCATCGGCCTCTGCGGCCGAGGTCAGCGCACGAAAACGCGCCTCCGGCGCTGCGGGAATCAAGACATTCCCGCCGCCAAGATGATCGAGATATTCGATAATGACCCGGCTGTCGTAATAGGCCGTTCCATCGTCGAGAATGAGCACGGGGATCTTGCCGAGCGGATTTTGGTTGCGGAGCACGTCGTTCGGGTCGCTCGTATCGGCATTGACGACCTCGATCTGATCGGAGAGCCCGACGAGCGCTGCGGCGATGCGGACCTTGCGCCCGAAGGGCGAAGGCGGCGAGGATCGCAATACCATCATATTGTCGTGAGATCCTTGGTCCGAGAAAAAGGGCCGCCAAGCCTTTCCCTTTTCTGGAACCAAGCGCAAGCCCTGGCATGATGCGGACGAAAATTTTCTTGCAGTCGCCGCCTTTCCCTCAGCTGGCATAGGGACGTGCCAAACCCCTCGATCGCTCCGGGGACGATCGACTTCACCTGTAGCCCGCACGCCGCGCGGCTCGGCTCCTTCCGGGAAATCGCCTATCCTGACAGCGATTAGCCTTAACAGGCGCCGCCTGTCTTTTCAAAACGGCGTATCAATTGGCCGGCACAAGACCAGAGCGCGGTTCACCTAATCGACCCTGAGGTCGACTGCCTTCGGACCTTTGCCCTTCTTGTCGGGTTCTATTTCATAGCTGAGGCGCTGACCTTCGTTCAGCGAGCGCAGGCCCGCACGCTCGACTGCGGTGATATGCACGAAAATATCGCGCCCGCCGTCGTCCGGCTTGATAAATCCATAGCCCTTGTCCGCGTTGAAGAATTTGACTGTTCCCTGCTGCGACATAGGACGCGTTCCTTCCGATAGTTCCGCCGTCGCCGGCATCAAGTGTCCGGATTTGAAAATCCGATACATGGAACGCCGATGGGTGGGGTTCCGATGCTTGGCCGGTTGCCTTAAAATTCGTCAGATACGAATTCATCTAAACAAAGTGGGGCAGCCGTGAGCTTCGGCAAGCTATATCGTTTAGAGATTTTGACAATAAAGAGCAAAATATACTTGAGCTTTGCATTGAACAATCTCGGCCGCTGCCGAGAAATCAAAGAATATTGGAGATGCGTCCTGAACTTTAACGGATAAGTATTTGATTTGGCTTTCCGAAGCGTCAAATCGAAAGACCGTTGGCGCCGCTCTCGCCGGCAAGCCATTCCAGCATGATGCCTCCATTCTGCCCAAGGGAGAGGCAGGAGGCGAGGCTCGGCAGAAGTATCCTTGCCTCCGCCTCGAGCGGAAAAGGCGGATTGATCACGATCACGCCACATCTCGTAAGCGGGCCTTCCGGGGTGACATCCGCCACTTGCAATTCGAGACGCAATACGCGTTTGATCGAGCTTTGCCGCAAGGCACGCATGAAATTGGCAACTCGGGCCCTATCCTTGACCGGATACCAGATCATGTAGATTCCGGTCGCCCATTTGCGCCAGGCCATTTCAATCGCCTCGAACAAGGTTTCGAATTCGTCGGCGGCTTCAAAGGGCGGATCGATCAGGACGAGCCCACGCCGCTCAATCGGCGGAACAAAGGCTTTAAGCCCCCGATAGCCGTCGATTTCGATGAGCTTGGCTCTGGGCTCGCGGCCAAGATTGTCTCGAAGCGCGGCGAAGGCAGCTGGATGGAGTTCGCAAAGAAGCAGGCGGTCGTTTTCCCGCATCAAACTTTTGGCGATAGACGGCGAACCCGGATAAAGCACCGGCTCGGCAGTGAGCAGCGGTGCGGCGATCTTGAGGTAAGGCGCGACGAGGCTTTGAGCCTCAGCGCTGAGATCAGCCGCTGCCAGCCGCGCGATTCCGCTCTGCCATTCGCCAGTTTTTTCCGCTTGCGGTCCCGAAAGATCATAGAGACCGCTTCCCGCATGGGTGTCGATATAGCGGTAGGCTTTCGGCTTGGCATTGAGATGCAAAAGGATGCGCGTGAGCAGCACATGCTTCAAGACATCGGCGAAATTGCCGGCGTGAAA
>Ga0182033_10000988_pt1 | contig 13900 bp, 10 predicted proteins | sample tim00Cox0000000H_FD_125968 | JGI IMG/M metagenome (GOLD analysis project Ga0182033, IMG submission 125968) | Lab enrichment of tropical soil microbial communities from Luquillo Experimental Forest, Puerto Rico - timezero.00C.oxic.00.000.00H | ecosystem: Environmental > Terrestrial > Soil >...
CGTTCAAGCGCCTGGTCGGAAACCGGGAAAAGTCAGGCAGGAGGGAACTTCTCCGGGTTACCCGTGCTTTTCGGAGGAACTGCGAAGCAGCGGATGGAAAATTTCTTGGACGCTTTGTCGAATTCGAGTCCAGCCGTTCGTCGATATAGTGAAGGGGGTCACCGGCCCACCCGAAGACCGTTACAGGAGAACGTCGTGACGCAATATTTGGTTGCTATTTTACCATCCCGACGACTACGACCCATCCACAGAGGACGAAGCGATGTCCCGCGATATCGACGCGCTCAACGACGAGATGAAGGCTGCTCGTGTCAGGATTATGGTCGGCGGCCTGCGGAACCCGGCCAGCACCGCGAGCACAGCCCAATGGTGAAGTTCTCGTCACCGACGGGCCGTACACAGAGACTAGGTGACCAAAGGAAAAACCATGTTCGCTTGTAGGACGCGGGAATCCCACAAGCGGACACAGGAAGTACGAGGATGACCTTAAACGTACCTAAGGCTTCTTTTTTCAAAAACTTAGGAACCTCGTCGGCGGCACATACCGTGCGAGTAGTTACCAAAGAACTAGGAGGGGACTGTGATTCTCAAACCGCAACTGCTGTACCAAGACCTCCGGATTGCTGTGCGCTCGCTCAGCCGCTCGAAAGGGTTGGCCTTCACTGTAATCGCCACGCTTGCGCTCGGTATTGGCGCCAACGCCGCTATTTTCAGCCTCGTTCGCGGCGTCCTCCTTCGCCCGCTCGTCAACGCCGACGAAAGCCGGCTCATCTACATTCAGCAGAGCGCTCGCGGCATTGGCGAGGAGGAGGCCAACTGGTCCGTCCCCGAAATCCAGGACTTCAAAGCCAGCACCCATTCCGTCAGCGAATTCGGCGATTTCTCGGCTATCGGCATGACCATGATCGGCATGGGCGAGCCTCGCCAGATTCAAGCCGCTGTCGTCGGGGGCAACTATTTCGAGACAGTTGGGCTTCACCCTGTCCTTGGTCGCCTCATCGGACCTCAAGATGACGGCCCGAAAGCCGCCGGCGTCGTCGTTTTGACGTATCCCTTCTGGGCCACCGCTCTCAAGAAAGATCGCAACGTCGTCGGCAGACAGGTCCGCCTCGACAGCTTTGACGCGCGCACAGCCACCGTTATCGGCGTCCTCGAACCATCCCTCCCCTACCCCACAGATACAGAAATTATCGCCAACGTCGTTATGAGCGCGCATCACCTCGACGCCACCATGGTGACCGGTCGCGTCCATCGGATGACAGAACTCTTCGGCCGCCTCGCTCCCGGCGCCACGCTTGAACAGGCTCGCGCGGAACTCCAATCCGTCTACGCCACGATGAAGAAAGACCATCACGAAGCTTACCCCACTAACGCGCATTTCCAGGTTGACGCAAGGCTCTTCCGCGACCAGGTCACGTCCGACGCTCGGCCAATCCTGCTCGTTCTTCTCGGGGCCTCTGCTCTCGTCTTCATCATTGCTTGCTCCAACGCGGCCAACCTCATCCTTGCTCGCACTGTGCGACGCGAAGGCGAGCTGACCATTCGTGCGGCTCTCGGCGCCGGCTCAGGCGCGTTGCGGCGTACCCTGTTGGCCGAAAGCCTCGTCCTTTGTGTCGCTGGAGCCACGCTTGGCGTAATGACTGCGCGCCCGTTGCTCGAAATTCTTTCGCGCTACGCTTCCCGCTTTTCCGTTCGCGCCCTGAACCTTACAGTCGACTCGAGTGTCCTCTGGGTTGGCGCGGGACTCGCAATTATCGCCGCCGTCCTCCTCGCTTACGTTCCTCGCCTCCCCAGCGCCAACGTTTCACAATCCCCCGGACTCGCCAGCGGCAGCGTACGCATCACGGGAAGCACGAATCGCCGTCTCCGCGCCTTCGCCGTCGTCCAGATTGCCGCCTCCTTCATGCTCCTCGCCGGCGCCAGCATGCTTCTGAAAACGCTTATCGCCATGCAGACCGCGCAAACGGGCATGGACACGCGTCACGTCCTCGCGATCAACGTCCCGGTGATGCAATACCAAAAAACGCCGCAGCAGGTCGTGGATTTCTACAAAGAAACCATCCGCCGCGTTGATGCCCTGCCCGGCGTCACCAGGACTGCTTACGGTATGTCCGCTCCCTGGCGCGATGCCCGTAGCGACCCTAGACTTCAATTCTCGGGAGATGGTCACGTCTCTAGCGTGGAAAATGACCCCCGCGCCCATTTCCGGGTTATCTCTCCTGGTTATTTTGCCGCGCTCGGCGTTCCGATCCTCGCCGGACGCGATTTCAACGACCTCGACACCCAATCGACTGAACCGATCACAATTGTCAGCGAGAGTCTGGCCCAGCGTATGTTCCCCGGTCAGGACGCTATCGGCCGCCATGTCTATTGGACAGACCCCGTGTTGAAATTCCTCCCCGGTTTCAAGAGCGAGCAACTGCGGATCATTGGCGTCACCGCCGATATTGACGAAGAACATGTCGTTCCGCAGCCCACGCTCACGATTTACAGCACCTTTAACCATGGGCCGATGTTTAACGGGCGGCTCTTCATCCACACCAGCGCAAATCCCTATGCGCTAGTGACGCCTGCTACGCAAATCATTCGAGGCATGTCCGCCGAGCAGCCCGTCGAGAAGGCCGCCACTCTGGAAGACATCCGCGCCGAAGTCCTCACCCCGGATCGCCTGAACACTGTAGTCTTCGGTATCTTCGCTGCCGTCGCGCTCACGATTGCGCTGGTTGGTGTTGCGGGCGTACTCGCTTTCTCCGTTAGCGCGCGCATTCGCGAATTTGGCATTCGCCTCGCCCTTGGTTCGCCACCGCAGCGCCTCCTGGCCGGCGTAATCGCCGAAGGCGCAGTCATGGCCGCGTTCGGTGTTGTTGCCGGCTCCGTCGGCGGCTACTGGCTCGCGCGGATTGCGGCACGCTATATCACCGACCTGAAGATGCCCAGCGTTTTGCCGGTCGTCGCTTCGGCTCTTGTGCTGCTGGCTGCGGCGGTCATCGCTTCCGCCATGCCGGCCGCTCGCGCCGCGCGCGTCGACGTGATGCAAGCGCTGCATTCCGACTGACCTCAAGCCGCAAGCTATTGACACTAGGTAACCTTAGGGTGAATACCGTCTTAGCCACCGGTGCCTGGTCGGGCTGGCGTTGCTGTGAGTAAAGCAGAACGCGATTACGGCAAAACCGTCCATCTCTAACAATGTCGGCCCTGTCAAGCCCTTTTTTGGTTTTTCTTGAAATTTTTTGTTCCTGCGTGTACGGCGGTTGAATCGGAACGAAGAAGGGTTGTGACCCTGGCCAGTGCGGTGCCTGCACGGTTCACGTGAAATGGCAGGCATATTCTTTCGTGCCTAAATCTGGCCTTAATGCACGATGGAGATGAGATCAGGCGAAGGGTTGGGCACGCCAGAAGCTTTACAGCCCATGCAGGCAGCCTTTCTTGCTTGCGATGCCTATCAGTGCGGCTATTGCACGTCAGGCCAGATCATGTCAGCGGTCGCGTTACTTGGAGAGCCGTGCGGTCCCGACGATGCCGCGGTCAAGGAATTGATGAGCGGCAATATCTGCCGCTGTGGGGCCTACGCCAACATCATCGCCGCGATTCAACAGGCTCGAAAACGCGTTTAGCGCGAGCGGAGGGAATTTCGATGCACGTCTTTGAGTTCATCCGGCCCCCAGACGCAGCGGCTGTCATCGCCACTTCTGCGCAATAGAAAACGGCTCATCAGGGTGCGGCGGCGCGCTTCCTGGGCGGAGGCACGACGCTGATCGATTTGATGAAGCTGAACGTGGAAACTCCCGCGCGCCTGCTGGATGTCAATCGTCTGCCGCTCAACCAAGTTGAAACCACGCCGGAGGGAGGCCTGAAGATCGGCGCGACTATCCGTAACTCCGATTTGGCGAATGATGCGAAAGTCCAAAGAGATTATTCGGTTCTGTCGCAGGCCATTCTGAACGGAGCGTCCCCGCACATCCGTAACATGGCTACGGGCGCCGGGAACCTGTTGCAGCGCACTCGCTGTCCATACTTCCGAGACACAGCCATGCCCTGCAACAAGCGCGAGCCCGGCACTGGATGTCCGGCCATCACCGGCAACAACAGGACGCTGGCTGTTTTGGGCACGAGCGAGTATTGCATCGCGACCAATCCTTCGCATATGTGCATCGCGATGGCGGCGCTGGAGGCCACGATACACATTCAAGGTCCGAAGGGCTCGCGCGCAATCCCGGTCAACTCGCCCAGAACCGACGCCTGATTTCCCCCTGAGTTGATATAGCCGAAGAAACGCGGGCTCAGATAAAGCGTGGAATTTGCAAAGATGTTATTCTCAACCTCGCGCAGGATAGCTTCCATCGGCTGGGGTGCCTCGGGCAAAGGTTCGTCAAATAAGGAAGCGATCTCCACCCGATTTTTCGCAGGGGTGATCCGGGCCTCGTCCAACCCTCCGTACAACCGAATGACAAGTTCCGATGCCTTCTGCAGATCATCCCGAAAAGTCTCCAGGTCGCAATCCAGACCTTGAGCGGCAACTTGTTCGCTCAAACTCACGTCGGCATCTTGCGCGCAAACGGTCGGCAGTTCGGACGGCCTACTGGTCGACGCCGGGTCAGAGAATAGCGGTGCTGCATTCAGCAGGTCTTGGATGATATTGCTCTGCACTTCAGTATCTCGAAGGTCTTCTAGTTGGTGATCTCGAGCAAACAACTGCGATCCTGGCCAGAAGCTACGGGTGGATGACGCGCCGCCAGGAAGTTGGACCACGACCCGCCGGGGGAATGTCTAAGACGTCTCGAACCCCGACAAATGATATGCTTTTTGAATAAATGAGGCCCATGAACGCGGCGTTCAAAAACGAAAGTAGGTGCGTGCCTGAGTTTGTTGTTCATTCCCTACTGAAGTCTGCGACCGTTAGGATTCGGGACACGTACTGTCAGGGCAGTTGCCGGCACCAGAGCGCCGAGGAGTGCACGGCGACCACGCAGCTGGTGTTTCCGTATCGAGGTGTTTACGTGCGGCATCTTGGGACTGAGCAGACCGTGGCTGAGGCGAACCAGGTGTTGTTTTTTAACGCTACCGAAGGCTACCGGGTCAGTCATCCCGTGCCAGGTGGCGATGCCAGTATGACGTTGGTCATCAGCGAACCAATGCTGCGTGAACTGGCGCCACCTGCTTTGCTGCGCGACAGCGCGAGACTCGCATTTCGGCGACAACGTTTGCGGATTGACGCACGGACCCAAGCGCTTGTGGCGCTGCTTCGGCACAGTCTGCGCCAGAGCATTGCGGAACCCCTGGAAGCAGAGACCCTGGCCTTGACCCTAGTGCAGCGGGCGCTGGGGCCGCGCACCACGCACGCAGCGGGCGCCAGTGTCGGACGCCGATTGCTGGTGGATCGGGTCAAGCTCGTGCTGGCGAGCGACCTGGCGCGACGCTGGAGTTTGGCTGAAATCGCCGCCGAAGTGCGCGGCTCCCCAGTTTATCTCACTCAGGTCTTCCGACAAGTGGAAGGCCTACCCTTGTACCGCTATCAGTTGCGACTACGGCTAGCCCGGGCGCTAGATCTTCTCGCGCAGTATGACGACCTCACCACTCTAAGCCTGGACCTCGGTTTCTCTAGCCACAGCCATTTCAGCGCCGCATTCCGCGCTGTTTACGGTCGCTCGCCCTCGGAGTTCAAGCAGTCAGCACTACATCGTTAGACCTGCTCCACCAAATCGCTAAAGATTCTGACAGCGGCCCTCTCTTTCTCTGTGGCCTATTGGCGTTACAGGGCTGCGGATCTCGCGGGCAATGACAGCGGTAGCGATAAAGAAATTCTCCAATGACAGCGAATCAAACCGTGACGGTGTTTGGCGCGTACGGGCACACGGGACGCTTTGTCGTTTCAGAGCTGCGGAGTCGGGGATGGACGCCAATTCTTTCTGGGCGTGATGCCAGTAAGCTGAGTAGCCTAGGAGGTGTCAATCCTGGACTCGACGTGCGGCCAGCATCGACTGACTCCCCGAGGTCGCTCGACCGTGCGCTTGATGGCGCTGCGGCTATCATTAATTGCGCTGGGCCGTTTCTGGATACCGCGGTGCCTGTAATCGAAGCAGCGCTGCGTGCGCGCATTCACTATCTGGATGTGACCGCCGAGCAGCCCGCGGCCCTCGCTTCCTTTGAAGGATTTAGTGGCACGGCGAAAGAGGCGGGTGTCGTGATTATTCCCGCGATGGCATTCTACGGTGGATTGAGCGACTTGCTGGCCACGGCTGCGATGGGAGAATGGGCCGCCGCGGACGAAATCTGCATCGCCGTGGCTCTCGATAGCTGGAAACCAACGTGGGGTACGCGAGTGACCGGGAAGCGCAATACCGCTCGACGTTTCGTTTTTTCCAAAAGCAAGTTGGAGTTCCTTGCTGATCCGCCACCGACGCGTATGTGGAACTTCCCCACGCCGTTCGGAACACAGGATGTTGTCGGTCTGTGCTTCTCTGAAATCATCACCATCTCGCGCCATCTACCCGTGCCGGAAATTCACGCATTTATGAATCTCCCTCCGGTCAGGGATGTCCGCGACCCAAATACTCCTCCGCCGACAGCGTCGGACGACAGCGGGCGCTCCTCGCAGATCTTTTTGGTGGACGTGGTCGCACGGAAGGACAGCGAAGCGCGGCGAGCCGTGGCGCGGGGGCGGGACATCTATGCGGTCACCGCACCAATTGTCGTGGAGGCGGCGCAACGCGTCGTCGCTGGTCTGGCAAAGAAGACTGGCGTCGTCGCTGCCGGCGAGACTTTCGACGCACGAGACTTTCTGGAGTCACTGCACCCAATGCATCTGTCGGTTGAGATACAGTAGCGTTATCCCTCCCGGAAGCCATTTCGCGACTACTTAGGAGCCACACGGTCGCACCGGAGCTGTCGGGTAGAGAAAGATACCACTTGGAGGATGTCGCATGATTCCGGAGATAGTTGCGACGCTCGCCTCGGGTATGTTCTTCGGCGCGGCCTCGTACATTAATCTTGTTGAGCAACCCGCAAGGATTTCTTGTGGTGTGCCTCTTGCCGTTACTGAGTGGAGGCCCAGCTATAAGCGAGCCACCTTGATGCAAGTTCCGCTCGCTGTGATCGGCTCTCTTGCGGCTCTCGTATCGTGGCGGATTGACGGGGATCTGGCTTGGCTTGTCGGCGGACTACTTCTCCTGCTCAACATCCCGTTTACCCTTGTTGTGATGTGGCCGACCAATAAACGGTTGGAGAGTCAAGAACTCGACCTTCGCTCAGAAGAAGCGGACCGTCTGCTGCGGCGGTGGGGCCGGCTTCACGCGTTTCGCACCCTCCTTAGCGGACTGGCATTCTTGGTATTCCTTTCTGTTCTCATCACCAAGCGCTGAAACAAGAATCGCAAGTAGCCCACTACCGAGAAACACCATAGACCTTGTACGAGCATGGACGAGGGTTACGATCCGTTGAGCATTGAGGCTAAAAGGCAGCGCCTCTGGCGCGAGCGGCGCAGTCGACCCTACATCGTTAACCCTCTTCAGACAGATTGCTAAAGATTCTGACAGCGAACGCCTCTTTCTGTGTGGCTTACTACCCGTGCGCGGACTTTGGGTATTGGAGAGTGATGCTATGGGCGCGAGGACCTGTGCGGCGTGCGACTGCAAGCTAGAGGGGAATCCGATCAAGGTTAGGGTCGGTGGGAAGACCGTTGAGGTTTGCTGTGATGAGTGCGCGAAGAGGTTGAAGGAAGCGCATTCATCCACGAGCGCGTCGAGGAAGAGGTGAGCGATGGACGGGAACAAGCTAGCTGTGGGCATTTACGACCAGCGGCGGCGGATGTGGCGCCCGTAGCGGCACTGCTGGTCGGAGCGTTGGTAAATGGGTCTTATCAAGGCAGTTCAATAAGAGGCGCCGTTCACGCGGATGCGTCCGTGATGGTACGGGCAAAATTATTGGAGGTATCTGCTATGGGAACAAACAAATCGTCGCCGCTTCAGCATAGTGTACAGACCGCGTCCGGCCGTATCAGCTACACGGAGCAAGGTACAGGACCCGTCGCGTTGTTCGTGCATGGCGTGCTGCTAAACGGTTATCTGTGGCGGCATCAGTTGGCAGATTTGTCTGACGTCCGGCGCTGTATCGCTGTCGACCTGCTGGCGCATGGGGATACGGAAATCGCGTCGGACCAGGACGTGTCGGTGACGGCCAATGCGAATATGCTCAAGGAATTTCTTGATGCCTTGAAGATCGACCAGGTGGATCTTGTGGGCAACGACAGTGGAGCCGGTATTGCCCAGATTTTCGCTGCATTGCATCCGGAACGGGTGCGAAGCCTGACACTCACCGACGGAGACACCCACGACAACTGGCCGCCCGAGGCCTTCAAGCCCTTCCTGGCCATGGCGGCCGCCGGTGGTCTGCCCGGAACGTTGAATGCCATGCTGTCGGACAAGAGCGTCTATCGCTCTGCCGGCGCCTTGGGACCGGCCTACGAACATCCAGAACAGCTGAGTGACGACAGCATCGAAAAATATCTGCGTCCGCTGGTGAGAACGGAACAACGCACACGAGACCTGGAACGCTTCCTCGCAGCCTTCGACAACAAGCGCACGCTGGCGATTGAAGGGCGGCTGAAGACGCTCAAGGCACCCACCTTGATCGTCTGGGGAACGGACGACGTCTATTTCGATGTGAAATGGTCGCATTGGCTGGCCCAAAACATCCCCGGCACCCGGCGCCGCGTCGAGTTCAAAGGAGCGAGAATCTTCTTCCCCGAGGAACGGTGGGAGGAGTTCGACAAGGAACTGCGCGCCCACTGGCAGGTCGCAAAACAAGCTACGCGATGACAGTCTGCAAAACATTCAAGGTAAAGCTCGCTGGTTTATGAGGAGAAGAGCATGGCTGATCAATCGCGCAAGGCTGAGCAATTCCGGGCGTTGCATATCCACGGAAAGCCGCTAGTCCTGTTCAACATCTGGGATGCAGGCAGCGCCAAGGCTGTCGCTAAGGCTGGTGCAAAAGCGATCGCTACAAGCAGTTGGTCGGTCGCCAATGCTAACGGCTTCTGCGATGGCGAGCGGATTCCGTTACCCTGGGCGATCGAGAATCTCCGGCTGATAGTCTCCGCGACGAACCTGCCCGTGACGTTCGATTTGGAAAGCGGCTATGGCGACGCGCCGGAAGCGGTCGGCAAAACAATCGCTCAGGCCATTGAAGCGGGAGCCGTGGGTTGTAACCTCGAGGACAGCTTCCCAGGGGATGGAAAACTCCGCGAGACAATCGATCAGGTGAACCGCATCCGTTGCGCTCGGGAGACGGCTGATGCAGCGGATATGCGTTTCTTCATCAATGCTCGGACGGACGTGTTTTTCCAGCGACCGCCCGAAGAGCATGACGGTGCGATGGTCGTTGAAACGATCAAGCGAGCACGTGCTTACGCGGAAGCCGGTGCGGATGGGCTCTTTACGCCTGGGCTGGCAGATATCAGGCTGATCGCCCGGCTCGCTGAAGCGTCGCCACTACCACTTAACATAATGGTCGGCGAGACCACCCCGCCCGTTCGCGCACTAGCAGAGGGCGGCGTGGCACGGGTGAGCCATGGCCCGCGACCCTACCTCACAATGATGAACATGATAGAAGAAGCGGCGCGCGACGCGAATCGTTGAACATCCGCCCGGAATCGACGCATGCGCGCATCTTTCTCAGCGTCTAGCAATGGAGCCTGGGACTGTGGGTAGTCAATGCCACGAACACGCCGTATCGCCTTTACGAGATCTTCCATACAATACTGGGGGGGGGCGTTTGTCCTCATAGTATGCAAAGAGAATAATTGCAGTGTCTCATTCAGACAGGCCTTTGGCGGTGGATCCCAAAGCGCGGGCATAGAGCGCTTCGAGACGGACTGACCTTATTTCGAACTCAGCCGCGAGATTCCGCTATTTCCCACGGACTGGATTCCACCCTGTCTCGCGCCGACTTGTTGACTTTTGTGGTCCGCGCCTCTTCCACTGGAACCCGAGAGTTGGATACGATCGTTCGGCGTTTGTTGTCGATTGCAGGGCTTACAGATGGCATTGAGCAACAGGCTTTGTGGGTAAGCTTAGGACTGCAAAATAAAGGGCACAGAGCAACCAAAAGGCGCACCGTTTCGGAAGGACACGCCGATGTCTTATCAGCCCATCGAGAACTACGGGATCATCGGGAACATGCGTACAGTCGCATTGGTCGGCATGAACGGGTCGATCGATTGGTATTGCTATCCCCACTTCGATTCACCAAGCGTTTTCGGGGCAATTTTGGATGACTACAAAGGAGGCCGCTTTCAGATTTGCCCGGTCGGCGATCAGGTGCGGAACAAACAATTCTATTGGCCTTCGACAAACATCCTGGTGACAAGGTTCCTACTTCCAGATGGAATCGCCGAACTGGAAGATTTCATTCCCGTAGGGCTTCGCGCTGGTTCGCCGTGGATTGGACATCTTTGTCGCCGGATGCGTTGCGTCAAAGGCACAGTGCGTGTCCGGCTCATTTGCCGCCCCGCCTTCGACTACGGACGTGGGAGCCACGAGACGCGTCTCGATACCAACGGCGCGAGCTTCAATGGCGGCGGTCTGACCTTTACACTTTCTACAGCTGCGCCCCTGAAGCAGGACGGACAGGGTGGTGTGACCGCCGAGTTCGTCCTTGAGGAAGGGAAATCGCAAGTCTTCATGCTGAAGGCCCAGGACCCCGATGGCACAGTTCCTTCCTCGCCTCCCGAAAAGGAGGCCGAAGAGCTTTTCCAAAGAACCTTAGGGTTCTGGCGCAAATGGCTTTCTTCCTGCACTTACCAAGGACGCTGGCGAGAGCACGTAGAGAGATCGGCTTTGGCTCTGAAGCTTCTGACCTTCGATCCCACGGGAGCGATCATTGCCGCCCCGACCACCAGCTTGCCTGAGGTCATTGGGGGCACTCGGAACTGGGATTACCGCTACACCTGGGTACGCGACGCAGCTTTTACAGTCTATGCGTTCCTCCGCATCGGTTTCCGAGAGGAGGCTGCGGGGTTCATGAATTGGATTGAGAGCTACGCATCCAAGCACCTCCGCCCGAACGAGCCTGTTCCGGTGCTCTTCACCATCCATGGCGACTGCGACATTTCCGAACAGAGTTTGGACGGATGGGAGGGGTATCGTGGGTCCCACCCAGCACGCATCGGCAACGCCGCCGTGTCACAGTTCCAGTTTGACGTCTACGGCGAGTTTATGGATGCATTTTATCTGTACAACAAGTACGTGAGCCCCATCTCATACGATCCGTGGGTAAGGATTCGCCGTCGGCTGGATTGGATCTGTGAGAATTGGCAGCGTCCCGACGCAGGACTCTGGGAGATGCGCAATCGCGAAGAGCATTTTGTCTTCTCAAAAGTCATGAACTGGGTCGCACTGGATCGCGGAGTGCGCTTGGCGGACAAACGCGCTTTGCCCGCGAATCGTGCGAAGTGGATTCAGGAGCGCGATCGCATATATGAGGAAGTCATGATGCGCGGCTGGAACGAAAAGCGTCGCGCGTTTACACAATTCTATGGGAGCGAAGACTTGGATGCCTCCCTTCTTGTTATGCCTCTGGTTTTCTTTATGGCTCCGAACGATCCCCGCATGCTCAGCACTATAGATGCTATTCTCAAGAGCCCCAGCCAAGGTGGTCTCGTCAGCGACAGTCTCGTGTACCGCTACCCTCCGGACCCCCGTATCGATGGACTTCCGGGCGAGGAAGGTACGTTCAACATGTGCTCCTTTTGGCTTGTAGAGGCGTTGACACGCGCGAGCCAAGCCGATCCAAAAAAACTGGATCAAGCCATGCTCCTCTTCGAACGAATGCTGGGTTATGCCAACCATCTCGGGCTATATGCGGAACAAACCGGGCCCCAAGGAGAGGCGCTAGGTAATTTCCCGCAAGCGTTCACCCATCTCGCATTGATCAGCGCGGCTTTCAATTTGGACCGGAGGCTGGGCACTCGCAACCAAACTTAGAAGCTAAAGACCAAAGAAGGTTGTTGGCAGATGAAGCGCAACCCGGCGCGTGACCGCCGACTCCAACGCACCAACAGCCACTTTACTTTCTCCGTGTTTTCATTAACTTGGGGAATGTGCTCTTCGCTCGACACTAACCCCAATCAATCAAAAAAACATCGGATTCTGACACTTTGCTACACGTAGCGCGCATGCTCCTACGCGTCAGAATCGTGTGCAAAGCAGACGTGCTGCCTGTGTAGCAATTGGGCCAGGGCTATGTTTTGAAGACACTGACTTGTTTCGCCTGTATTGTGAAATGGCAGAATTGCTGAATTTCGGCTCCCGTTTGCAAACTGCAACTTGGGCGGTGCTTGCCCTCGTCGCCGATTTTGGAAACTTCGCAGACCGCAGAATCGAGTGGCAGTTATTCAGCTGCTTTGACGGCCAATATTTCCAGGACAGCGATATTGGCCAGCAGATTCTCCGGCAGACCGTGCCACTCTTTCAGAAACTGCGACAGAGATGAAAACGAGGGCAAGCAGAGCGAGGCGCTGATTCACGACTTTGAGCAACTCGAACAGAATTAGCCCTAACGGCAGATTGCAGACCACAACCACGACGGCCGCCGAGAAGCCCAATCGATATAGCCGCTCATGCGCGATCATGTTGGCAGCAGTCTGAGCCATGTCGGTGGGCACAATCACCTGACCCCGCACATACAAGTAGGCAAAATAAAGCGCACGCCGTAATGATCAGGTAGAACGCACCTGCAACGCGCGCAAGCAACCGCGGATGGTCGGTGAAGATCATGGGTCTTGCTCGTCAGGAGGAGGTTGCCCAACGACTTGTAAAAAGAACGCTCAGCATGGTCGAAAGACGCTATTTGCGCTGAAACGTTAGCCCTTACTCTCAAGACGCAGTATTATCAGCTAGATAACTGTCGAGAACCTACCTAACGAAGCCTTCCCTAGTCAACCCTTATTCAGAAGGGTCTTGGTTTTATATTGCAGACCTCTCCACCGCCGACGAAGAGCGGGATGTGGCCATGTCTTACTTGCCGTGGATCAGAAGGCGAAGTGGGCTGAGCGGGGTGACCGGAAAGACCTCGTATGTCATTAGGTCATTCGCAACCAGTGGCAGCTCGGCCAGTGCCGCCTTAGCTTGTTCGACCGACTCGACGTTCATGAGAAAGATCGGCCCGAGCTTCTCACGAAACCAAAACTGCTCAACCGTGCCGTCGAGATAGTGTTGGAGCGTGGCCCGAACTTCGGCCGGCATGTACTGCTGAAGCTTGTCGGGCGTGAGTGTGGGATTCGGGATTGCGATAGCGAAGACTTTCATAAGTGCTCTCCTTTTTTGATCAAACCGGATGTTCTTCGGCGCAGCAAAAATACCAAGGAAGAGCAATGACAGACTAAAGTACTCTCCCACCAGCAAGTGCCGCGACTACTTCGCAAGAGGACCAGCCACAATACCGTTCGCAGATGAGAATGATGAGCCCACACCGGCGACCGCTGCGGTTTGGCGGTTCAGCCCCAACTTGGTCCTCAATTGATACGTCGCTTCGATCCCAGTGCAATGAGCTGTCAGCAGATTTGCTACGTGGTATTCCCGAAGCTTGATAGCCGTCCAGTCGACAACATCATCGCTCGCGGCGAACAGGTGCAGCCCTCCGATGATTCCGAAGATCGGCCTATTCCCGTAATGCTTTTCAACTGCGGTCATTATGTTCACGATGCCGGCATGTCCGCAGCCAGTGAGGATCACCAATCCTTTTCGGGTGTCGAGAACAACTGATGAGTCCTCTGGGACGTTGTCCTCCACGAGCCCGGAAGGCGTCAGAACCTTGCCGGACCCGCTCCAATTGTGCTCCGGATAAACGCGTTGAACTGGACCGGTGAAGTAAATTCCAGGTGTCAATTCCGCTCCGGACGGGTGCA
>Ga0182033_10000992_pt1 | contig 13896 bp, 9 predicted proteins | sample tim00Cox0000000H_FD_125968 | JGI IMG/M metagenome (GOLD analysis project Ga0182033, IMG submission 125968) | Lab enrichment of tropical soil microbial communities from Luquillo Experimental Forest, Puerto Rico - timezero.00C.oxic.00.000.00H | ecosystem: Environmental > Terrestrial > Soil >...
AGGAACAACAGCAGAAGCGATAGGACCGCCCAGTAGGCACGGCTGTTCTGCAATCTCCATTTGGATTGGGATGGTAGCCACAGAAACAGCACACACCAGAGCGCCAGAAACAGGATCGCGTAACCTAGATAGAGTGACGCATCTTTGTCCTGTTCGCCGATGTGAAACGGTTGCATGTTTTTGCCATGCTTTGTCGCGTATCGCAGCGTTGCGGTGGACATGGCGTTCGATAGATCATGTTCATTGAAGTCGCTTCGCCCCAGAAGCGAGGCAATCGTCACAAGATCAGGCAGCCGCACGGCGCCCGCGATGAACGCATGGCCCGCAAATGGCGGAAACATCGCCAAGTACCACGCCACCAGCGCCCCGCTGAGCGTACGCACGACTAGCCCGTACACGATGACTATGAACGACAACGCCACTGGGACCAACAGCAGCGCGTTCGTATCCTTTGCCAGTTTATAGATCGGCAGATCCATCACCTTGTCGACGTCGACGACCGGCAACGGAATCCGCGGCAGCGTGACGCCGGCTACGAAGAACACCCCCAGCAGGAAGGCGTGACTGAGAATGTCGACACGAATTCTGTCCCATGTGGTGTGCAGAGATGAATAGAGCTTTACCAGATCGGGCATCGCATCACCTGCCCTTCAACGATGTTACTCGAATAGAGACCGAGATTTGAGCAGGCGTGGTGACGACCTGCTAGGCCTCATAGATCTCGTCAAGGACCACAGGGTAACGTCCTAAACTTCCTGTAAAAGCAAAGAGGCGGTTGCCCTTTTCATAACTGGTTCCCCTCCGTGCCCGCCAACACCGCGGCCAGGCCGCCCTGCGCGTCTCAATCGTTTTCGCCATGTAAGGCATACATCGCCTTCAAGCTAACTTCAAGCGGCCTCGTCGGCGGCGTTGGTCGCTTCTGCCACGTCCAGCCGCTCAACGACGATCACCACCGATCGAAACTTCCGACCTTTCGGCCAGTGCGCGCATGCCTCGCGCGCGCCCTGACGGAGGCTACTATCGCCTCCACCGGCCTCGAACTCGCCGCGAACGGTCTCTACTGGCAGGGTGTCCGATTCAAAGCTCACAGAGTAGCGGTATCGCATTCGTCGCTCCTTCATCCCACCTTCCGGCGCCAGCCTGGCCCGAGCTGATTCGCGGGCAGATCGACGCGGAATCCCCAGCGGTTCGTGTGACGACTGTCGCTCGCTGGAAGGCGAGAGCGGTGTCGGCAAGGAACTGGTCGCGCGCCAGATTCACGAGCTGAGCTGGCGGCGCGCGGGTCCGTTCGTCGCCATCAATTGCGCGGCGCTCGTCGAAACGCTCCTTGAGGCGGAGCTCTTCGGCATCGAAGATCGGATCGCCACTGGGGTTCGTGCGCGGCGCGGCAAGTTCGAGGCCGCAGACGGCGGCACGTTGTTCCTCGACGAGGTCTCCGATCTCTCGCCGTCAGCCCAGGCGAAGCTGCTGCGGGCCATCCAGGATCTCGCTGTCGAGCGCGTCGGCGGGAGCGGCGCGCGCCGGATCGACATCCGCATTGTCGCCGCCACGAATCGGCGGCTCGCGGACCTCGTACATCAGAAGGCGTTCCGCCCCGATTTGTACTACCGGTTGAGCGGTGTGGACGTCCGGGTGCCGTGCCTGCGTGAACGGCGTGCCGACATTCCAGAGCTCGCGCGTTACTTTCTGGCGCGCCACCGCACGACGCGGCAGCTCAGGCTCTCGCCGGAAGCCATGGACGCACTCGTCACCTACGCCTGGCCGGGCAATGTGCGCGAGCTCGAGCGTCTCGTCGAGCGCACGATTGCGCTGGCAGCGGGGGAGGTCATCGAGTTGGAGGATCTGCCACCCCTCGTCGGAGGAGCGCACGTGTCGGCCTTGGGGCCGTCCCTCGAGCGAAATGACACATTGCGGGCGTGGGCGCGGAGATACGTCCGCGTGATACTCGAAAGGCACGGCGGCCGCAAGCGCGAAACGGCTGGAGCGCTAGGGATCAGCTACCACACCCTCCAGGCCTATCTTCGCGAGCGGGTCGAGGAGCCCTCGACCGAGCGAAGCCGGTCGAAGACTGAATCGAATGCAGCGGATAGCTGAGAGACGAGCGGTGCGATCCTTGACCTTCCCGAACGGCGCATAGTACCGTTCCATGTTTCGTTGTCACTCCGGGTCCCTTCGCCGGAGCTCACACGCCGTCCCTAATGGAAACGAGCATCGCCCCATCTCTCCGGAAGACGCCTCTGAACGCCCGTCACCGCGCTTCCGGCGCTCGAATGGTGTCGTTTGCCGGCTGGGAAATGCCAGTCGAGTATTCTGGAATCATTGCCGAACACCTCGCCGTCCGTGAGCGCGCCGGCCTGTTCGACGTCAGCCACATGGGAGAGATTGAGATCGCCGGCAAGGACGCGCTGGCGGCCGTGCAACGCATTTCATCGAACGACGCGTCGAAGCTGCAAATCGGGCAGGCGCAATACTCCGGTCTCATGACGACGAAGGGCACCTTCGTCGACGACCTGCTCATCTACCGCCTCGCCCCGTCGCATTTCCTGCTCGTCGTCAATGCCGGCAACATCGAAAAGGACTACGCGTATATCGCAGGCGAGATCAGGGCGGCAGGCGATGCGGTCGCCGTCGACGCGAGCTCGCGCTACGCGCTGCTGGCCCTCCAAGGTCCAAAGGGTGCCGACGTTCTTCAGCCATTGACCGGCGTCGACCTGGAACACATCAGGTATTACCGGTCGGCGCACGGGGAAGTCGCCGGAGTACGATGCACCATTTCGCGCACCGGCTACACAGGTGAAGACGGCTTCGAAGTCTTCGTGCCGCCTCAGTCAGCCGATCGCGTCTGGCAAGCCATCCTCGAATCAGGCAAGCCGTTCGACGTCATTCCGTGCGGGCTCGGCGCGCGCGACACCCTCCGCCTCGAGGCGGGCATGCGCCTCTACGGCAACGACATCGACGAGACCACGACGGTGCTCGAGGCCGACCTGGGCTGGATCGTCGGCTGGAACAAAGAGGACTTCCTCGGCGCCGGCGCCCTCCGCGCGCAGAAAGCGAACGGGACGGCGCGCAAGATCGTCGGCTTCGAGCTGCTCGAGCGCGGCATTGCGCGTTCCGGTTACCAGGTCCACGTCGCGGGCAGGAGCAGCGCTGCCGGAACGATCACCAGTGGCACGCAGACGCCGTTTCTCAAGAAGGCCATTGGCATGGTGTACCTGCCGGTCGAGCACACGACGCCGGGCACTGAATTCGATGTCGACATCCGCGGGCGCCAGACCCGCGCCGCGGTCGTCCCCATGCCGTTCTACAAGCGCGCGAAATAGGAGCGACGATGGCCTATCCATCCGGCTTCAAATATACGAAGGACCACGAATGGGTTGACCTCGCGGGGGATACGGGCAGGATCGGCATCACCGACTACGCCCAGAACCAGCTGGGAGACGTCGTGTATATCGAGCTGCCGGAGGTCGGCGCGAGGCTGAAGCAAGGGCAATCGTTCGGCACGATCGAGTCGGTCAAGGCGGTCTCGGAACTGTACTCGCCGGTGACCGGCGAGGTCACCGAGGTCAACACGGCCTTGAAGGACAAACCGGAAAACGTCAACAAGGATCCGCACGGCAGCTGGATGATCGCCGTCAAGCTGGCCAACGCCGGCGAAGCCGGCGCGCTGCTCGATGCGACCGCGTATCAAGACCTGGTGAAATGAGCCCTTCTGTCTTCGACTTCGAGCCCTTTCAGTCCCGCCACATCGGTCCCGACGAAGCCGAACGCGACGCCATGTTGAACCTCATCGGCGCGCCCTCGATCGACGCGCTCGTCGATGAAGCCATCCCGGAACGGATTCGGCTCGGGAAGCCTTTGAACTTGCCGGTGGGCCAGGGCGAGCATCAGTTCCTGCGCGACCTTCGGGCGATCGCCTCGCGCAACCGGATCTTCCGTTCGTTCATCGGTCTCGGCTACTACGACTGCATCACGCCAAGCGTCATCCGCCGAAACGTCCTCGAGAACCCTGGGTGGTACACGCCCTACACGCCGTATCAGGCTGAAATCGCTCAAGGTCGCCTCGAGGCGCTCCTCAACTTTCAAACGATGGTAAGGGATCTCACTGGGATGGAGGTCGCCAACGCGTCGCTGCTCGACGAGGCCACCGCTGCGGCCGAAGCGATGACGATGCTCTATCGCGTACAGTCCAAGCGCGTTGGCGCGGGCGCCGGACGACCCCGGTTTCTGGTAGGCGATTCGTGCTACCCGCAGACGCTCGAGGTTCTCAAAGCCCGGGCGGAACCGTTGGACATCGAAATTGTGATGATGCCGAGCCTTGGCCCGAATGACGCGCGGTTCGACGACCGAGTCTTCGGGGCGCTCGTACAGACCCCGGATGAGGCCGGACGCGTCCACGACCTGCGCGGGTTCATCGCGCGCGCGAAACACGCGGGGGTTCTTGTCGCAGTCGGAACCGACTTATTGAGTCTGGTGCTCTTGGCGCCTCCGGGCGAGCTTGGCGCCGACGTCGTCTACGGCAACTCGCAACGATTCGGCGTGCCCCTCGGATATGGCGGTCCGCACGCGGCGTTCTTCGCCACGCTCGAGAAGCACGTGCGTCAGGCGCCGGGGCGCATCATCGGGGTGTCGATCGACTCGCACGGGAATACCGTTTACCGCATGGCGCTACAAACGCGCGAGCAGCACATCCGGCGGGAGAAAGCGACGTCGAACATCTGCACGGCTGAGGCCCTTCTCGCCAACATCGCCGGGCTCTACGCGGTGTACCACGGACCGAAGGGGTTGACCCGAATCGCGAAGCGGGTCCACGCCTATGCCAAGCTTCTCGAGTGCGAGATCGCCAAGCTGGGGTTCCCGCAGGTCAACGCCCAGTACTTCGACACGCCGCGATTCGACGTCCCCGGTGGTGCAGCGTCTGTGAGTCGGATTCGAGAGGCAGCGCTCGCGTCAAACATCAACCTCGGCTTCCGGCAGGATCACAGCATCTCGGTGGCGCTCGACGAGACCGTCGATCGCGACGACATTCGAGCCATCGTCGGCGCGTTCGCCGCGGGCGCGAACAGGCCGGCGCCGACCGTCATCGACACCGCTCCACTCGAACAGGGCGCTGCTGATCTGGCGTTTCCGGAGAATCTGAGCAGAATCTCGTCCTTTCTCGACCATCCCGTTTTCAACAGGTACCACTCCGAGACCGAGATGATGCGGTATATCCGGGGGCTCGAGCGAAAGGACATCGGCCTCGATACGTCGATGATCCCCCTTGGATCGTGCACGATGAAGCTCAACGCGGCATCGGAGATGCTGCCGATCACCTGGCCGGAGTTCAGCAAGCTGCACCCCTTCGCGCCCGTCGATCAAGCGGAGGGATACGCGCACGTCTTTCGCGAGCTCGAATCGGCGTTGTCCGAGATCACGGGGTTCGCCGGCGTGTCGCTCCAGCCGAATTCAGGCGCCCAAGGCGAGTTCGCGGGCCTCATGGTCATCCGGGCGTACTTTCGCGACCGGGGGGAAGGCGAACGTGACGTCTGTCTGATCCCGGCATCTGCCCACGGCACGAACCCGGCCAGTGCGGTCATGGCCGGCATGCGCGTCGTCGTCGTGGCGAGCACTGCGGACGGCAATATCGACGTGGAGGATCTGACGAGGAAGGCCGATGAGCACGGCGACCACCTCGCCGCGTTGATGGTGACCTACCCGTCGACCCATGGCGTATTCGAGGAGACGATTCAGGACGTCTGCGCCATCGTTCATAAGCGCGGCGGGCAGGTGTACATGGATGGCGCCAATATGAACGCGCAAGTCGGGTTGACCAGCCCTGCGCTTATCGGGGCGGATGTCTGCCACATCAATCTGCACAAGACGTTCAGCATCCCGCATGGCGGCGGTGGTCCTGGCATGGGGCCGATCGGCGTCGCGGCGCACCTGCTCCCCTATCTGCCCGGCCATCCGATCGTCAAGACAGGCGGCGACCGTGCCATCCATGCCGTGTCGGCCGCCCCATGGGGCAGCGCCAGCATTTTGTTGATTTCCTATGGCTACATGCGAATGCTCGGCCGGGACGGCATGACGGACGCGACGCGCTTTGCCATTCTGAACGCGAACTATATCAAGTCACGCCTGCAGCCGCATTTTCCGGTGCTGTACGCGCGGAAGAACGGCCGTGTCGCGCATGAGATGATCTTCGACCTACGCCCGCTGAAGCAGGCGAGCGGAGCGATGCGGAGCGGAGGAGGCCCGGCGGCAGCGGGAATCGACGAGCTGGATGTCGCCAAGCGTTTGATGGATTACGGGTTCCACGCACCGACCGTGTCGTTTCCAGTCGCCGGGACAGTCATGGTCGAGCCGACGGAGAGCGAGTCCAAGGACGAGCTCGATCGTTTCTGCGACGCGATGATTTCGATCCGGGCTGAGATCCAGGCAGTGATCGACGGCAAGGCCGATCCCGCCGACAACGTCCTCAAGAACGCGCCCCACACGGCCTCTGCCGTCGCGGCCGACGATTGGAACCGCCCGTACTCGCGCGAGCAGGCGGCGTTCCCGCTCCCGTTCGTCCGCGCGCACAAGCACTGGCCGAGCGTGGGACGGATCGACAACGCGTACGGCGATCGCAACCTGATGTGCTCGTGCCCGGCAGTCGCTGAATACGTGTGAGGCGATGATGCCCCGCTCGGGCGTGACAGGCGTTCGTTCGGCATAGCCGCGGACGTTTTCACGCGCCCCAGACAGTTTTTTGAGCGACCTCGCGCAGCGCCTGCGCACCGTGCGCCCTTTCTCGCAAGCCGTCCAGCAAGGCGCGGGTGACAGGTCCCGGAGCGCCCGTTCCGATCGTCTTTTCGTCCACTCGTACGATCGGGACGACTTCTCGCGTCGTGCTGGTCAAGAATGCCTCGTCGGCGCCAAAGAGATCCCCGTCGCGCATGACCTGCTCGCGCACGGGGATGCCGTGCTCCGCGCCGACTTCGAAAAGGAACCCTCGCGTGATGCCTGCCAGGAGCCCCGCATCGATCGGCGGCGTCAAGGCGGCGCCGTCCCTGACGATGAACAGGTTCGACTGCGTGCATTCCGCCAACTCGCCCCTGTAGTTGCGCATGATGGCCTCGAACCCGCCGCGCTTGAAGGCTTCCTGCATCGCGAGCGCGTTGTTCAACAGGTTGTTCGATTTGATCAGCGGACTGACAGAGCCGGGGTGATTTCGAACGACGTCAACGAGCGCCACCGTCACGCCTCGCTCGAACACCTCGCGCGGCGGGGCGACATGCGGCTTGACGATGACGACGATGGATGGTGTGGGGCAGGCGGCCGGCTCGTAGGTGAGCTCGCCCTGGCCGCGTGTGATCAGAATGCGAAGGTACGCTTCCCGCTCCGGTCCGGTGCCGAGACCCGCGACGCGCATCGTCTCCCGGAAACGTTCGTCGATTTGTGCATCGGAGAGAGGCACATCGAGCGACAGCATGGCCGCCGACGCGCGCAGACGCCGCATATGCCGGTCGAAGAGAAACGGCTGGCCGTTGTAGGTTCTGAGCGTCTCGTAGACGCCCTCGCCGTACAGGAAGCCGTGGTCGAACACCGAGATCACCGCGTGATCTTGATCGAACACGCGCCCGTTGACGTTGACCGTCGCTGCCATAGAGATGAAGCGTAATGCCTGTGCTATTCTCGGCGCAACATGCGCGTCCTGAACTCAGCGCAAATGCGCGACGCGGATCGGCGCACCATCGAAGACATCGGCATCGCGTCGCTCGTCCTCATGGAGAACGCCGGACGCCAGGCCGTCGCCGCGATGGAAGCGATGTACACGGATCTGGCGGAACGCCATGTCGGCGTGTTGTGCGGCCGCGGCAACAATGGAGGCGATGGATTCGTCGTCGCGCGGACGCTGGCGCAGCGCGGCATTGCCGTGTCGGTCTTTCTGATTGGCCGCGTCGCCGAGGTCCGTGGCGACGCGCGGACGAACCTCGACATCCTCGGACGCCTGGGCATCTCGGTCGCCGAGATCGACGACAGCCAGGCGTGGGAGCTTCATTTCTCGGAGTTCAGCGGTTGCACGCTCGTCGTCGACGCGATTTTCGGCACCGGCCTGAACGCTCCCGTGGCCGGCCTCATCGAGTCCGTGATCACGGATGTCAACGCATCCGGCATTCCGGTCGTGGCTATCGACCTGCCGTCGGGCCTGTCGGCCGACTCTCACGAGCCGATCGGGCCCTCGATCGAAGCCGAGCTGACCGTTACGCTCGCCGCGCCGAAGCTGCCGCTGGTGCTGCCGCCGGGCGAGATGCGCTCGGGCGACATCGTCATCGCGGACATCGGCATTCCCGCCGAGGTCATCGACGCAGTCGACGGTCCCCGCGTTAACCTGCTGACGCGGGCGGCGAGCGAGCGGCTGATCACCCCGCGGGCCGCCGACAGCCACAAGGGCGATTATGGGCACGTTCTCGTCGTGGCGGGCTCGAAAGGCAAGACCGGCGCCGCGCATTTGTGCGCCCTCGGCGCTCTGCGCTCGGGCGCCGGGCTCGTCACGGTCGCGACGCCGGCGAGCTGCCTGAGCATCGTGGCCAGCCTCGGCGCCGAGTACATGACCGAAGCGCTCGACGAAGCCGTGAACGGGCTCGACCCCGACGGCATCGATCGCTTGCTCGAGATCGCTCGCGACGTGATCGCCATCGGGCCGGGGCTGGGCCAGGCCGACGCCACTCGCCACTTCATCAGGCAGCTCGTCGATCGCGCAACCATGCCACTCGTGATTGACGCGGACGGCCTCAACGCGTTCGCCGGGGATCCCGACCGTTTGTCCGGGCGCGAGGGGCGCGATGTGATTATCACGCCGCACCCCGGCGAGATGGCGAGGCTCGTTGGCATGTCGACCGACGAGGTGCAGGCCAGCCGCGTCGAAATTGCGCGCAACTTCGCCGTCGCGCATCACGCGTACGTCGTGTTGAAGGGACATCGCACGCTCATCGCAACGCCGGACGAGCGCGTGTTCATCAACCCGACAGGGAATCCGGGGATGGCCACCGGCGGCACCGGCGATGTCTTGACCGGCATGGTTGCCGCGTGGCTGGCGCAGCTGCTTGACGCTGAAGCCGCCTGCCGGCTGGCCGTGTACCTCCACGGCATGGCCGGCGATCTCGCAGAGGCTGATCGGAGCGAAGTCTCGCTGACGGCAAGCGACCTCGCCGGCCACATCGGAGACGCCGTCCTCGACCTCACCGCGAAGCGCAAGGTGGTCGAGAAGTCGTCGAGCTGAGGTCCGGGGGAGCGCCCCCGGAGCAATCGTTGGTTACGTTGACCACGCATTCAGAGGACGAAACGGCTGCGGCGGCGCGCAGCCTCGGCACCACGCTTGGCCCCGGTGACGTAGTCCTGCTCTACGGTGAGTTGGGAGCGGGGAAGACCGCGTTCACGCGCGGCCTCGCAGAGGGGCTGGGCGCCCAGGGCACCGATGTCAGCAGCCCGACGTTCACGCTGGTCCACGAGTACCGCGGAGGGCGCGTGCCGCTCGTGCACGTCGACCTGTATCGATTGGACAACCCGCGCGAGATCGACGATCTGGGCCTCGAGGAGATTGCCGCCGGGGCCGTGCTCGCGGTCGAATGGGCCGAAAAATTCCCTCAGCGGCCGCGCAACGCGATCATCGTCCGCATCGAGACGGGAGACGACGACACGCGCCTTCTGACCATCACTCGGATCGATAGTTCGGCGCTTCCTTCGTAATCGCGACGTCGTGCACGTGACCCTCCCGGACACCCGCGGGCGTCACGCGAATCAACTTGGCGTCGCGCTGGAGCGCCGAGATGTTCCCCGCGCCGCAGTAACCCATGCCGGCGCGGAGGCCGCCGACCAGCTGGTGCACCATCGCCGCGACGCTGCCCTTGTGTGCCACGCGCCCCTCGATCCCCTCCGGCACCAGCTTGTCGCTGCCGCCGGGCGCGTCGAGATCGAACTCGTCCTGGAAGTAGCGGTCGCGGCTGCCGCGCCGCATCGCGGCAATGGAGCCCATGCCGCGGTATTCCTTGAAGCTGCGCCCCTGGTAGAGAATCAGCTCGCCCGGGCTTTCATCCGTGCCGGCGAACAGGTTCCCGATCATCGTCGTACTGGCGCCGACGGCGATCGCCTTCGTGATGTCGCCGGAAAAACGAATGCCGCCGTCCGCGATGATCGGCACGTCGTGAACGGCGGCCGCGCGGGCGCAGTCCATGACCGCGGTGATCATCGGCACGCCGATGCCGGCAATGATGCGCGTCGTGCAGATGGAACCCGCGCCGATGCCCACCTTGACGGCATCCACGCCGAGCGCGATGAGCGCGTCCGTCGCTTCGGCGGTCGCGACATTACCGGCGACGAGATCGACGTCGGGGAACCGCCGCCTCAGCGTCCTGACCATGTCGAGCACGTTCTGCGAGTGGCCGTGCGCCGTGTCGACGACGACCACGTCGACGTTGGCTGCGACGAGCGCCTCGGCCCGCTCGACGGTATCCCGGGCGATGCCGACCGCCGCGCCGCATCGCAGGCGTCCGAGCGAATCCTTCGATGCGTTGGGGTATTTCACCGCCTTCTGGATGTCCTTGACGGTGATCAATCCCTTCAACCGGAACTGACTGTCCACGACGAGGAGCTTCTCGACTTTGTGCCGATGCAGGATCTCGCGCGCCGCGTCGAGCGTCGTGCCGACGGGCACGGTGAACAGCGGCTCGCGCGTCATCACCTCGGCGATGGATCGGCCGATGTTGGTCTCGAAGCGCAGGTCACGGTTCGTCAGAATCCCGCACAGCCGCCCCTCCTTGCTCCCGTCGTCGGTGATGGGCACGCCGGAGATCCGGTATTTCTTCATCAGCTCGAGCGCTTCGTAGATCCGGTGTTCCGGGGAGAGCGTGATGGGATTCACGATCATGCCGCTCTCGGATCGCTTGACCCGGTCGACTTCGGAGGCTTGCTCTTCGATCGAGAGATTCTTGTGAACGACACCGAGCCCGCCCTGCTGAGCCATCGCGATAGCGAGTCGTGACTCGGTGACGGTGTCCATGGCGGCGCTCACGAGCGGGACGGCGAGACGGATTCGCCGCGTCAGCCGCGTGCTGATATCCACCTCGGTCGGCACGACGTCCGAGTGCCGGGGCACCAGCAGGACGTCATCGAAGGTGAGCGCGGTAGCGATCTCGGATCCGGTGCCCGGCAACGTGGGCGTGACTTCGGTCTTCAGCATCAAACCGCCGCTCCGTGGCACTTCTTGTACTTCTTGCCGCTGCCGCATGGGCAGGGATCGTTCCGGCCGACTTTCGGCTCGTCGCGGCGAACCTGCTTGATTTTCGCATCGTCGCCGCCAACCCGGGCCGGCTGCTGCGCTTGGCGCCGAGGGCCGAACGGACTCGCCGGGGGCGGCGCGGCGACGGCAGCCCCGGCAAATGCCGACGGCACCGCTTCGGCTCCGCCGGTCAGAATGAGCGGCGAACGGGCCCGCTTGACCGGTCGCGGCGGCGGCTCATCGCCGAGCACCGGACGCAGCCACCACAAGTACCGGACGATCTCCTCGTCCACTCGCTCCTTCATCCCCTGAAAGAGGCTGAAGCTTTCCTTTTTGTACTCGACCAACGGATCGCGCTGGCCGTAACCGCGCAGACCGATCCCTTCCTTGAGGTGGTCGAGGCTGTAGAGGTGATCCTTCCACTGCTGATCGACGATCTGCAGCATGATGTCGCGCTCAACGCGCTGGAGAATCTCGCGGCCGACCAGCTTTTCCTTCTCCTCGTAGGACGCCAGGATCCGGTGCCAGAGGAGATCGCGAATCTCGTCCGAAGACAAGTCGTCGAACACGAGCTCCACGGTGTCGATGCCGAACACGCGGTTGACTTCACGCCTGAGCGCCTCGAGATCCCATTCCTCAAAATCGGCGGAGCGCGGGGCATACGTCTCGACCATCGAGTCGAGGATGTCTTCCGCGAGATCCATCAGGTACTCACGCGTATCGAGGACAGCCTCGTCGTCGTTCTCGTCCTTCAGCCGGATGTGCCCCTCGAGAATCTGGCGGCGCAAGGCATACACGTTCTCGCGCTGCTTGTTCATCACATCGTCGTACTCGAGCAGATGTTTGCGGACCGAGAAGTTCTGCGACTCGACTTGTTTCTGCGCGCGCTCGATCGCCTTCGTCACCATGCCGTGCTCGATCGGCACGCCCTCCTCCATGCCGAGCCGCTGCATGAGGCCCGAAATACGGTCCGACCCGAAAATGCGCATCAGGTCGTCCTGCAGCGAGAGATAGAAGCGGGAGGCGCCCGGATCGCCCTGGCGTCCAGCGCGGCCGCGCAACTGGTTGTCGATGCGCCGGGCCTCGTGCCGCTCTGTCGCAACAATATGCAGGCCCGCGAGAGCGACGACTTCCTCGTGCTCGGCGTCGCAGAGGCGCTTGAAATGCTCGTAGATCCGGGAGTACTCCGCTTTCGGCACGCGGTAGAAGCCGTCGAGGTGGTAGAAGTAGACGTACTGCTCGTCCTCGAGGAACCTCTCTTCGCCTTTCGGGAGGCGCTCGGCGATCTGCTCCGCGAGACATTGCTGCCGCGCCATGAACTCGGCGTTGCCGCCCAATAGAATATCGGTCCCGCGGCCGGCCATATTCGTCGCGATCGTCACGGCGCCCTTGCGGCCCGCCTGAGCGACGAATTCTGCTTCCTGCGCGTGGTACTTGGCGTTCAGCACGACGTGTTTGTCGACCCCTCCGCCCGTGGTGGTGCCGCGCTTGAGGCCTCGACGGTCGAGCATTCCCGACAGCTTTTCCGACTTCTCGATGGAGACCGTGCCGACGAGCACCGGGCGGCCTTTTTGATGCTCCTCCAGAATCTCGTTCACGATGGCGTCCCACTTCTCGGCCTCGGTGCGATAGACGAGATCCGGGTGCTCGACGCGCCTGAGCGTGCGATTCGGCGGGATAACGACCACGTCCAGGTTGTAGATCTTGGCGAACTCTTCGGCTTCCGTATCCGCCGTACCGGTCATCCCCGCGAGCTTCTTGTACTTGCGGAAGTAATTCTGGAACGTGACGGTGGCGAGCGTCTGATTCTCGCGCTCGATCTTGACCCTTTCTTTAGCCTCGACCGCCTGGTGGAGGCCATCGCTCCACCGGCGGCCGGGCATCAGGCGGCCGGTGAATTCATCGACGATGATGATCTCGCCGTCCTTGTTCATATAGTCCACGTCCCGATGGAACAGGACGTGGGCCCGGAGCGCCTGATTGATGTGGTGGAGCAGCGGCATGTTCGCCGGGTCGTACAGCCCGCCCGGCTGCAGACGGTGAGCAAGGAGCTGTTCCGCCTTCGCCATGCCGCTCTCGGTGAGGGTGACCGTCTTGTGCTTCTCGTCTTTGATGTAGTCGCCCGTCGCCTCGAGCGCCTCGCGATCTTCCGCTTTCGTGTCGCCGCGGGTGACTGCGCCCATTTTGAGGCGCGGAATGATCCGATCGACCTCGTAGTAGAGGTCGGTCGACTCCTCGGCCGGACCCGAGATGATGAGCGGCGTCCGCGCTTCATCGATCAGAATGCTGTCTACCTCGTCGACGATCGCGAAGTTGTGCCCGCGCTGCACGTAGTGCGCGAGCTCGAACTTCATGTTGTCGCGCAGGTAGTCGAACCCGAACTCGTTGTTGGTGCTGTAGGTAATGTCCGCCGCGTACGCGACCTGGCGCTCGGGATCTATGTGTTTTTGTGGTACGGCGCCCACCGAGAGGCCCAGGAATCGGTAAATCTTGCCCATCCACTCGGAGTCGCGGCGGGCCAGGTAGTCGTTGACCGTGACGACGTGGACGCCTTTACCTTCGAGCGCGTTGAGATAGACAGCGAGCGTCGCGACGAGCGTCTTGCCCTCTCCGGTGCGCATCTCGGAAATCTCGCCGCGGTGGTGGACGATGCCGCC
>Ga0182033_10000994_pt1 | contig 13885 bp, 9 predicted proteins | sample tim00Cox0000000H_FD_125968 | JGI IMG/M metagenome (GOLD analysis project Ga0182033, IMG submission 125968) | Lab enrichment of tropical soil microbial communities from Luquillo Experimental Forest, Puerto Rico - timezero.00C.oxic.00.000.00H | ecosystem: Environmental > Terrestrial > Soil >...
GAAATCGCCCATGGCCTGGTACGCGGCCGGCCAGTTGCGGCTAAGAAGAAAACCGTGAATTTCGTCGGGAAAAATGAGCTGCTCAATTTCCACACCTTTCCCGCGCCAGACGCGCGGTGAGATCAACGGTTTGCGGGAAATAGACCTCGCCGCGGTGAAGGAACAAGACGGGAGAGTTTCAGGTGTTCGCTCCGCAGGGATATTCTTGGCGTCCGAGTTATACGTGGGCCAATCGTTCACGCCGTGAAAGTCCACGCCCGCGGCACAGAGGTCGGAGTTGCGCAAAAAAGCGCCTCAGGATCGGTTGCAGGTGAACGGCTTCTACGCCCTGGTGTTCGCGGAGAAGGTAAAAACAGGCAGGGCGATCGCCGGGGCAGAGCGCTTCATCCTTGCCCTCCGCTGGTCCTGATGGCTCTGCCAGCCGGCCAAGAATGCGAGCATGCCAAAGCTCAATTCACGACTTGGGGTTGGGGCGTATTCTCAACGGTCAGACGGAGTTCATCGAGTGGCCCGGAGACTTTCAGAACATGCCCTTTTGCGGAAGCCTTTTTTGGTTTTGCTCCGGCCGGTTCCCGTGGCTCCTTGGAGACACTCAAGTCCGCGTGCGAGCCAAAAGTCAGCGTACCTTGCACGGAGGTTTGCTCGCGGGGGGCATTCAGTTGCAGCCATTGCAAGACCATGCCGCGATTGCGGATCAGAAAGGCGCATTCGCCCGCGGGCCATCGGGAAGTCCCCGAGTGGGCCGCGCCGTCTAGAATGCTGGCCGGCAAATCCAAGCCGTTGAGCTCGACTTGTTTCAGATTCACTAAGCCGCTGCCGTCCAAATTCCGGAGCAGCTCTTCGCGTCCAACCCCAGCGGTCTTCAATTGCAGGTTTCCGGAAGCGGCGCCGCTCAAACGGTCCGCCAGCCCCTCCGCTCCCGGCAATTTCGCAAGATTGACGTGCTCGAGGTCGGCTCTGATTTCGTAGCTCGGGCGTGGCAAGAAGCTGGCATTGATTTTTGCCCGGACCCGGCCACCGGCCCACTCGGCCGCGGAGTTCCGCACGTCCAGCTTCAAATCCCGCAGCGACCCCTGAGCCACAACATTCTCCAGTTTCAGCTTTTCAACGGTCAAGCGAGCAATGCGAAGGCGTCCCTCAGCGTCGACGCGCCGCACGAGTTCGCTCGCGGGCGTTGTGGGAGTAACCGCTCCCAAAAAGGAATGCAGCAGCCGCTCGAGCCAGTTCGGCCGCGCGCGCGGCCCAACCCAGCGATCCAACTCGGCGGCATTCAAATGGTCCACGTTCAGATCGAATTTCCAGTGTGGGCCGCTATCCTCGTCGGTCTTACGCTCTTCTTCTATCTCTCCTACCCAATTCCCGCCAAAGCCTTCGACCCTCAGCAGGCGGGCCGCGCGCCGCCCTTCGTTCCAGCCCAAGCTCGCTTCCGCTAGATCGAGCGGCTGGTTCAAGCCCGCAACCGTCAGAGATCCTTCACTTACCGAGACCGACCCGTTCCAGCGCCCGTGGAAGGGCTCCTTCCATCTCCATTGGGTCACCGCGCTGGCTTCACCCGTGAGTTCCCATCCGTGATTGACCAGCCGGCCCAGGGAAGCGGCAAGCTTCAGAAAATCCTCGATCTTCGAAATATTTCCCTCGATGCCGATGCTCCCGGAGCCCGTCTTCAAATCCTGCGTAAACGTCAGATCCGCGGCATTCTCCGTTGCCGGGGCGGCGCGGCGCCCCTTCGGGACGTTGATTTCGCGAGGAGCACCACCGAGTGCGACACGCACGGGGCCGATCACCATGCGCGACCGCTCGCGTCCGCCGTTGACCCGACCGATTCGTAGGGGCTCGACTAATCCCGGAACCTTAACCGTGCCGCCGTCGCTGGAGAGCGCCGCAGACTCAATGGAGAGCGGCCAGCCACGCAGAATCATGCCCCCGGTAAAGTATTGGTCGGCGGTGATACCTTCGGCGACGTCGGGATGGAAGGCGCGATACCAGGCCAGCAAGTCCGAAGCCTGAACGCCCATCGAGTCCAGGCGCAATTCCATGGGAGTTGCGCTCTCCGAGGCCAAGCGGAACTTTCCGCGCAGGTTCGAGCGTAACCCTTCCACCGCGAATTGATCGGCGACGAAAGCCCCTGTTCCGACGTTCCATCGCCCACCGACGTTCACATGCAAGCCGGGATTATCGGCGCGCTCGCTCAAATCCCAGCGGTGAATTCGCCTCGCGCGTGCCTCGATGGAATAGGTCCAATCGCCCGGGCCGTCATCAGCCGACGCAGCGCTCTTCGCCGTGGCGTCCAAAGTAAACAGACCGCGGACGCCGTAATCTTGACCATGGAGAAGGCGGAAGACATCGGCGAGGGAAGCTTCGCCCCAGCGCAAGGTGATTTCCGCAGGCTGCAAGCGAGTGGAGGTCCCCGCCAGGTCCCCGTGAACGCGAATGCTCCCCGTCGATTGCAGGAGAACACCGCTGCGCCAGGGCTGCGCCTCGAGTTGGAGTTCCCAGCGGCCCGGAGAGACTTGTTCGACGCTGCCGGCAACTCCTATGAAGGCGAACGGAAGTTTCTCCTCTTGATTCTTGAAATCGATACGCCCTTCGTCGAATTCGATTCTTTGAAGGTGATGCACCGGAGGAACCGGGGAGGGCGGCCCGTAAATGCGCGGTCCTTGCGTCGAAGTGTTCTTCGCCGGAGGAAGCCAGCGCTCAAGGTTCCATCGCCCTTCAAAGTTGCGCACCAAAATGAGGCTTGGCCTGCGGAAAGACAAGGTGCCAAATTCAAAATGGCCGCCGAGCAGGCCCGTCCATCGCAAGCCGGCGCTCAGATGCTCGGCGCGCAGGAAATACTCGTAGCCGAATCCGGGGTCTTCGCCAACGGTAACTCCGTCCGCGTAGAGCTGCAGGCTCGGGAAAATGCGAGCATCAAAACTGGTTACCTCAACGGGTCGTCCAAAGGCGCGTTCGAGATGCGCGGTGAGGTAGCTGTGCACGCGATCAGTCCGCACCAGCAAGGAGACGGCCACCTGTAAGGCAACAACCGCCAACACGATGGCGAGGCCCGCCTTCCACCATTTTCTGAGCTTGCTCATGCCATCCGGAAGTTTAAGGAATTCTGGCCCCAAAAAGTAGCGCCCGCCACGACCGTGAAAGCTGGTCGCTCGCTAATGCACGGTATGAAGCATACGGCTCCATCGCGTTCGCGAAGGCAGGTGCGCGAGAGTGTCGAATACCCCTACCAGCCTCGACCAGAACGTGCTTTCCCCGGTGTAATCGTTGCTCTTCGCTTCGACCGACCAATAGATCAAGAAAGGCCGCCCCATAATCGCGTCGCGGTCCACGAAGCCCCAGAAGCGGCTGTCCCAGCTCTGATCGCGATTATCCCCCATCGCAAAATACTTCCCGGGCGGCACCACAATTTCGCTGCCCTTTACAAAACTTCGCATTTCCTGTGCCCACTCCGGCTGAAGTTGCGAGACGATCATCTGGCTTGCGGACGGAGGAAAGTTGTAGTTCAACGGGTCATAACGGGCCGAAGGATCGTGGACGACGTACGGCTCGTTAAGCATCTTGCCGTTGACATAGACCAATTGATCCACCACCTTCACACGGTCTCCCGGCAAGCCAATTACACGTTTCACAAAATGCTGGTGTTCCTGGTAAGGGAATTTGAAAACAATGATGTCGCCGCGCTGGAGCGGGCGGTACGGCAGGAATTTGTCATACCAGGCGCCGGTGCCGCCAAAAATAAACTTGTTCACCAACAAGTGATCCCCGATCAGCAGCGTCCCTTCCATAGATGCCGAAGGAATCTTGAAGGCCTGCACAATGAAAGTAGTGCCGAACAGAGCCAGAATAACGGTAACCAGCAGCGATTCCAGATACTCGGAAAGTGTGGTCTCTTCCCGGCGCTCCCGGCGCTTTTCTGGCTTAGCCACCGGTGTTTGTTCCTGGACTGGGGCCAGTGTTTGCTCAGGCATTCCTGCTTAGCCTTTCACTCCTGTCCGTTCGAGTTGTTCCAGGGCGCTGCGAGCAGCCCGCTGCTCCGCCTCTTTTTTCGTGCTGCCTTCGCCCCTCGCAAGGCATTCCCCGTTAATCCAAACTTCGATCTGGAAGGTTTTTTGATGATCCGGCCCGCTCTCTCCCGCCAGGCGATACTCTGCCGCCGCTTGTCCCCGCCCTTGCAGAAATTCTTGCAGCGCCGATTTGCGGTCTGACTCCGCGATGCGCTCACCGCGTCCTTCAAGCGCCTGCTCGAACAGAACCCGCTGCAACAATTCCCTCGCGGCACTGAGTCCGGAATCCATATAAACAGCCGCCACCACCGCTTCGAAGGCATCGGCGAGCAGGGTTTGCTTCTCACGCCCGCCGGTTTTTTCTTCCCCGCGGCCCAAGCGGAGGTGCTCTCCAAGGTGCAAGCGCCGGGCTGCCGACTCGAGCGAACTTGCGTTTACGATGCGCGCCCGGCTCTTGGAAAGCTGGCCCTCGGACCAGTCCGGAAAAGCGGCGAGGAGATACTCGCTGGCCAGCAGTTCGAGCACCGCGTCGCCAAGGAATTCCAGCCGTTCGTTATCCGACCGAGGTGCGGAATCTCCCGGCGCATCCCCACTGGCTCCGCGCAACTCGGGGATCGCCGAACTGTGGGTCAAAGCTCGATCGAGCAGGTCTCGATTCGAGAACTTGTGACCGAGGCGTTCCTCCAACGCCGCGTCGGCATTCCGCATCACTGAGTGCATAATTCGGGTACGCTGCTGGCCCTGCTTACTTTGGCGCGCTCAGTTCCGTAGAGCTTTTCTTCTTGGTGTCGTCGACCTGCGCTTTGCAGACTGCCTGCATCTGGCCCGCTATGGCCGCACACTTGTTGAAAGCGGTGATGGCATCGTCGAAGTGCGAGGTGCCCTTGTTGGCCATCCCCAGCAGGTAGTAGTTGACGGGGTCGGGATTCGGGTCCACTTTCACGGCTTCGTCGAGCTCGCTGATGGCCTCCGCATTTTTTCCCCGCCGAATGTACACCAGTCCCAGACCGCTGTGGGCCATGGCCAGGTCTTGATTTTTCGCCGCAGCAAACGCCTCATCGGTCATGTTCGCCGGCTTGGGAAGCGTGGGAGCGATCTCGATCGCCTGCTTTGAATAATGTTCCGCTTTCGCGAGCAACTGGGCCGCTTCTGCCGGAGGAGTGCTCGAATTAATTTTGCGCGGAAGCGTCTGGGCCATGAGCGCGAGCGTGGACACGTCATTGGGCACGAGCGCAATTTCCTTTTCCCCGTATTCCTGCATTTTCTGCACCTGGCCGTCCTGCAAGTAAGCAAAAGTCAATGGGGCGTATACGCTGGACTTGTAGCGAGTCTCCGGGTATTTCTGGAGGAAAGCCTCGCCCGACTGGATCTTCTGTTTTACGTCGCTCATCGGCACGGCTTGGAAGGCCTTGAAGGCCGCGTCTTCTTCGGCGCTCACCGGAGGCGGCGCGCTGTCCAAGGACAGTGGGGTGACGTCCGGCGTCTTGGACTTGTCGGTAGACTGGGCCGGCGGCTGGCTCTGGCTGCCCTGGCCGCTTTGACCGCTTTGAGAGCCCTGGCTCCCTTGTGCCACAGCCAGGGCGCAAGAGCCAGTCAAGAACCCGGCTAGGATCAGCGCTTCCAACCAAAGATTCGATTTCCTTCTCATACCATTTCTCCTATTCGATCTCGTCCCCCACCCGCTTAAGGGTATCACTTGACAATCGCAAATCTACCTCGGGCCACTTTCCTGGCGAGCAAGGCAAGCTCGCCCCGCGCAAAGTCTCGTTCCTCGAACGCGCGCAAGTCCGAAGCCAAACGATCCTTTCATGCTTCCTTGTCCCTTCTATGGCTGCGGCGTAGGCTTGTCGTTTGCAGATGCGGCGAGTTCCTTTTGCGCTGCCTGCCTGGCCTCCGCTGGTCCGCCCTCGACCGCCAGCGCCGATTCGTACTCTGCTTTCGCCCCGGAGGTATTCCCTTCATAATCATAAAGCCGCGCCAGGTAAACATGCGACCAGGCCAGCACTCGGGGGTCCCCCGTGGCGGCGTGCTCTCCGCTGGTTAATCGGCCAAAGACTTGCTTAGCCCGGCCGGAATCGTGATTCATGTAGGCGACTACGCCCAAGCCAAACCAGGCGCGCGGCTGGTCGGGATACTTGCTCAAAACTTTCTGAAATGCAGCTTCGGCGCCGCGAGGGTTTCTTGCGGCAATCTGCCGCTCACCTTCGGTGAGGGAGGCGATAGCTTCCGTGTCGTTGGGTACGGTTGTCGGCAAAGCTTTTTTCGGTCGCGCTACCGCTTCGGCCGCCGCGCCGTCGGTCTCGGTCGCATCCGCAGGCGCAAACGGGATACTGGCGACGCGTTGGGCTTGCGCTTTTTCATCGATGCTCCTGACCAAATCGGGGAAATACCGTTTCATCGAGGGTTCCGACTTCTCAAAATCGCCCAACGCGGCGAACAGGGGCCTTACCAAAACGTACCCGTCAGCGTCGTTGCGGCCCAAGGCCGCTTCCCGCTCTCCCGGCGACATCCGCTTCATTCGCAATTCCACGGCGCGTACGGTGCACTCCGCGAAGTACGATGGAAAATCATCCTTGAGGTCCTTGACGAGCCGCGGCGCCTTCGCGGCGGTGTCGTAGAGCGGCTGCTTCACCGCAACGACATGGGAATACATGAGCGGGAGCGGGTCCAGCATAAAGTGCAGGAACGCGTGTCGCACCACGTCCAGAGGGATGTTATCGGCTCCGCTGAGTACCAGGGCATAGCGGTCGCCAAAATTCCTCACGTTGGTGATTCGCCCTACCAACGGTTCGACTACGATGTTGAACTTCCGCAAACCATAAGGATCGAGCATCTCTCGGAGATACCCGGTCGAGGCGTACACGACTTGTGTTAACGGTTCATGCAGGCGCTGGATTTCTCGGTTGTAAATCGGCTGCACCTGCTGCCAGAGGTCGCCAATCTTCTGTTCCTGGTAATAACTCGAAAGAAGTTCGCTGAATCCCAGAAGCGCGATCACATCGGGCGGCAATTCGTCACGACGCAAGATTGGCTGAAACGCGGGAGCGGGCCCGGACAGCAGCCCAAACCACAAGTATCGGGAGAGTGTCGCTCCAGGGTCGCGCAATTCGTGCTGCCGATAGAATTGCCGAATCGCCTCCACCGCCGGTCCGCTCTGCTGCCGCAAGCGCTCGCGCATCTGGGCACGGAAGGTGGTCCAATTGTCGGAGCTCATGTTGGACTCAAAACCTGAGGCGAGCAGCGCGCACATGGTGGTGAACATGGCTTCGCTGCCATCCACGGTCACGGTGGTTTCGGCGGGAGCCTCGGTGCGCGAGGGGAGGGCGGGCGCCGGCATTTTGTGCGGCGCCTGCCTCTGGGACTGCGATGAGGCTGGCGGGCTACCCTGCGCGGCAGCGTGCCAGGCCACGGCCGCACCGAGTCCCAAAAGCGCCGTTAGTCGTCCTACTTTTCTCATTTCCGGCTGCCGCAGCCCTCACTCGGGCAAGTCGCTTTCTCTATTTGCACCTTTAGCGTTTCTCAGCATGGAAGGGGACACCGGGGAGCGCTCCATGTCCTCTGGACGATGCTGCGGCATCCTTTCAATCTACCGTTGCCCTCACTATCCGTCAAGGAATCGCGTTTATTCGGATCGCGCTTGGGCGCAAAAGTCTTCGAAAGGCCGTCTCCGTCGAGCGCTTAAGGCGTTTCATCGGGTGCAACGCTTGCCCCCACCGATCGCATCTGCTTAGACTAGAAATCGGTACAAGGTTTTGAAACAGGATGGCTCTCGAGGAATGGCTCGGCTTCCCAGGCACTCACTCCTTCTTATCTTAGGGCTTGCTGTGTTGGGCACTCGTCGAGGTACGGTGTCCGCCCAACTGGTTCGCGCGGGGGCCACCGCGCCAGGCCAGCAAACAGCTACCGCGCAGAACAATGCGAAAACCCAAACATCCTTGGGGAAAAAGCGCGTTTCGCAAGAGATACAGCTTACCGGCGACGCGTCCTCGATGGAGACCGGCATCGACGTGGAGCCGGGCGAACACGTGGTCATTACCGCAACCGGTAAGCTGCGCTACTCTGACGCTAAAGAAGACAATGGACCAGACGGTCTTGCCCGAAACTTCCGTGATCTCCTGCGTATCCTGCCTTTTAACCAAGCGGGACGCGGCGCTCTGATTGGGAGCATCGGCGACAAGGAAGTGGCGCAGCCTTTCCTGGTTGGCTCGCACCGCGATGTGGTTGCGCCCATTGCCGGGCATCTGGCGCTCGGAATCAACCAGACAAGCAACGATACCGCCAGCGGCACCTATGTCGTGGAGATTGCCGTGTACGCTCCGGAAGACGGCAAGGCGCACACCGTGGCCAAGCAAGTCGGCTCCATCTCCGGCATCGATAGCGCTCTCTTCTCCAAAATCCCGCGGCGGGTCACGGACAAGCAAGAGCATCCGGGTGATATGGTCAATTTTCTTATTCTTGGCTCGGAACCAGCCATGCAGCAGGTTTTCACCGCCGCTGGCTGGGTAAAGGTGGATGCGGACGTCCAGGATGCGATCCTCCACGGCCTTCTTGAAAGCATTTCAAAGGAGTCCTATGTGACCATGCCCATGAGCCAGCTCTATCTCTTTGGCCGCCCGCAAGACTACGGCTGGGCGCACGCAGAACCCATCAACGTCGTAAAGACCCGCAACCATCTGCGCATCTGGAAAGCTCCGTTTCCGGTTCATGAAGAAGCGCTCTGGGTAGGCGCTGCGACTCATGACATCGGACTCGAACGGGACCAGCGCAACAATGGAATTACCCACAAGATCGATCCCGATATTGATCTTGAGCGAGACTACGTCGAGAAGACGCTTTCCGCTACGGGCCTGGTTAGCGAAATTGCTTACTTCCTTCCCGACCATCCCCTGAAGGAAGCCACGACGGCAACCGGCGGCAGCTTTCATTCGAACGGCAAAGTTCTTGTGATGAAACTCGCCGAACCCGCAACCACGCAATCGATGCTCAAGCACCGCGCTTACAGGTTCTCGGCTCGTGTGGACTGCTGCGGAAATTGCGCTCGAGCGTGCTCGTCGCTTTCTACTTGGCAGGCTCCAACTCCAGCTCGATAACGCGGTCCACTTCTTCGGGCTGCGCTTCTGGCAGCTTCAGCACCAGCCCTCCCTTGACGACGCTGACCTCGACGCTGCGTCCATCACGCAGCAGCTTCGCCGAACGTACGCTGCGCGGGATGCCTCCGAGCGCCAGCAACGGCTGATTGCAGTCCAGCACATGCACGTAAACCGTAGAACCCCGCTGCGTCGTCACGCCCCAAGGCCCCGCAGGCAGGGGACCACCACGGGTTCCATAGATGGACTGTCCGTATTGCTTGGTCCAGGTCCCGATTTCCGCCAGGCGCTCGACAAACTCCGGCTGAATCTCTCCATTCGGCATCGGGCCGACATTCAAAAGGAAATTCGCATTCATTCCCGCCGCGCGCACCACATAGCGGATCAAACCCGCCGTGCTCTTGTAGTGATCGTCGGTAATATTGAATCCCCAGGAGTTGTTCATCGTTTCCGCCGTTTCCAGCGGAAGGGCGCTCACGCCTTGCCCCGGATTGAAGCCGGTGGTGTGCCCGCCGGGCAAATCCTTCTCAAACATCTGAAAGTCCTCGCCGGGAAAGGGAGTCTTGTGATGATTGCTGCCAACAAGCGCTTGTGGCTGGAGTTGGTGAATGAGCGCATAGGTCCGCCGAAGACGCCACTCCGCGTCGGGCTTGTCCCACATCCCGTCAAACCACACGCCGCCGATTTCTCCATAATTCGTCAGCAACTCCCGCAACTGTCCATCCATGAAGTTCAGGTAAGCATCCCAGTTCCCGGAATCCGGGCGACCGGCGCCATGCCCTGTCCGTCCGCGCGGAAAATAATCCTCGGAATGCCAATCCAGTTGCGAGTAGTAGAAAAAGAGCTTGATTCCCTGGCGGTGACACTCTGCCGCAAGCATGCCGATCACATCCTTTCCGTAGGGCGTGCGCGCCACAACGTTCCAGTCGGTCAGCCTCGAATCGAACATCGCGAACCCGTCATGATGTTTGGACGTGATGGTGATGTACTTCATCCCCGCTCTTTTGGCCAGCGTCACCCACGCCGCCGGATCAAACTGGCGGGGATTGAAGAAGTTCGGTAGCTTCGCGTAGTCGGCCCGGTTGATGGGCCGGGTTTCCATCACCCATTCTCCGTCGCCCAGCACGCTGTACACCCCCCAGTGAATGAACAAACCGAACTTCGCGTCCTGGAACCACGCGCGCGCCTTGAGGTTTTCCGGCGCAGGTGTATAAGTCTCTTGCGCGCTCGCCGAAGAAAAACCGGCCAGCACCGCGCAAAGGATCGTCGCAGAGCAAACCGGTCGTAAGCGGAAATGCAGATTCATCGAGGACCTCCACAAGACATCGCCGCGACTCCTTCTCGGAGACGAAGATTTTAGCCGACGCACCGAACGATCGGTAAGGTTTCTGAAGCCACAGTATTCATTTATGTTTTGCCGCTCTTGCGCGGGCTCCCTCCAATCATTAAGACTCTCGTTTGACAATCAAGGAGTGTTATCCTCTCCTGGTTTTTGGACGGAAGTGGTCGGGTGAGAAAGATTGCTATTTGCGTGCGAACGCTTGCCTGTGCTCTCGGCATCCTGCTGATCGCTTCTGGCGTTCGGCAGAATCCGAGCGACCAAAAGTCGGGGACAACCCGGGAGCGCCAGCAGGACTGGCCAGTCTATGGGGGCTCTCCAGAGAACACTCGGTATTCCACCCTCGCGCAAATCAACCGCCAAAATGTCAAACAATTGGCCGTCGCCTGGAGCTACGACACGGGTGAGGAAGGTGGTCTCGAAACCAATCCCCTCATCGTCGGCGGAGTCCTCTACGGGCTCACGCCAACACAGAAAGTTTTCGCTTTGGACGCCGCCACCGGAAAGCAGCTGTGGAAATTCGACTCGGGCGTCACCGGGTCACAACCGAATCGCGGCCTGGCGTACTGGAGCGACGGTCAAGATAAGAGGATTCTCGTTGGCGTGATGAATTTTCTGTACGCGCTGGACGCCTCGACGGGCAAACCCATCCCCGGCTTTCGAACGCAAGGACGTATCGATCTTCGCGAAGATTTAGGGCGCACCCCCGCCAGCGCCCAGTCGATTGACCTGACTAGCCCGGGAATCGTCTACGGAGATCTCATCATCGTCGGTGGTCGCAACCCGGAAACGCTGCCCGCGCCCCCCGGCAACATTCGCGCCTACGACGTTCGCACGGGCCGATTGCGCTGGTCATTTCACACCATTCCTCATCCCGGTGAATTTGGATACAAGACCTGGCCGGCGCAAGCTTGGAAAGCCTCCGGTGCCGCGAACAACTGGGCAGGCATGGCTCTCGATCCCCGGCGAGGAATTGTCTATGTTCCGACCGGCTCCGCTGCATTTGATTTCTACGGCGCGGACCGCATCGGCGACGATCTCTTCGCGGATTGCCTGATCGCTTTGGACGCCAAAACCGGCAAGCGAATCTGGCACTTCCAGAGTGTCCACCACGATCTCTGGGATCGCGACTTCCCTTCGCCACCCGCGCTCGTCACCGTCAAGCGCGATGGCAAAAACGTGGACGCCGTTGCGCAAACTTCAAAACAAGGCTTCGTCTATTTGTTCAACCGTTCGAACGGGAAGCCCCTCTTCCCGATGGAAGTCCGCAAATATCCTTCGAGTCCCGTGCCTGGTGAGCGCGCCTCCGCGACGCAGCCGCTCCCTCGACGCCCCGCACCTTTTGCCCGCCAGCTTCTCACGGAAGAACTCCTGACCAATCGCACCCCGGCAGCTCATCAATGGGCGCTTGAGCAATTTCGGAAATTCCGAAGCAACGGCCAGTTTGTTCCATTTTCCGTCGGCAGCGACACAGTGATTTTCCCAGGCTTCGATGGTGGCGCCGAGTGGGGCGGGCCTGCCGTGGATCCCGAGGCCGGCATCATCTACATCAATTCAAATGATGTCGCCTGGACCGGTGCTCTAGCGCCCAACACCGGCAAGAACAGCCCACGTTCCGTCTATCTGAGCCAGTGTAGTGTCTGCCATGGCGAAAAGATGACCGGCTCGCCGCCGGCGATGCCGTCGCTGACCGGAGTGAGTAGCCGCCTGACAGCAACACAAATCTCCGCAGTCATCAAAAACGGAAAGGGCCGCATGCCCGGCTTCCCGAACCTCAACCAGGATCAAGTTTCTGCTCTGATCGATTACTTGGCGAGCGGCAAGGGCCAAGAAGCAAAAAGCTCGGCGCCCCTGCTGGCAATGAAATTCCACTTCACCGGCTACCGCAAATTTCTGGATCCCGAGGGCTATCCCGCCGTGGCGCCTCCTTGGGGCACGCTCAACGCCATCGATCTGAATACCGGGGAATACCTTTGGAAGATTCCCTTCGGCGAGTACCCGGAGTTGGCCGCCACCGGACAAACCGGCACCGGCACAGAAAACTACGGCGGCCCTATCGTCACCGCCGCCGGCCTTCTCTTCATCGGCGCGGCGAACTTCGACAAAAAATTCCGCGCCTACGACAAATCTACCGGCCAACTCCTCTGGGAAACAGCGCTTCCCTTCTCCGGAAATGCAACTCCGGCTAGCTATGAAGTAAACGGCCGCCAGTTTGTGGTGATTGCAGCAGGCGGCGGCAAGGATCCCAAGTCCCGTTCCGGAGGCGTGTACGTCTCTTTCGCCGTCCCCGATGAGCCCTCGAGATCGTTTGAGAGTCAACACCCCTAGCGCCGCGGCTCGAATGAGTTCGAGATCGGCGCTATTTTCACAATCTATCGCCGGGGCAGGAACAAGCCCTTTCGCTTGTTGTCTTCTTTGGAGTCGTCAAACTCGAATTAGAGCGCCCTCTTTAGCACTTCTCGGGGAACATTCGCACCGCTCACAAGCAGCACTGGAAAATCTCCGCAGCCCTCCCCCGCTTTCAGCAATGCCGCGGTGCTTGCTGCTCCGGCGGCTTCGGCAACGACGTGTTCCTCGGTGAGCAAAATCGCTATCGCCTCGAGCATCTGCTCTTCGCTGACCAACATCACGTCATCCACGAGTTGCCTCACGTCGCACACATTCGCGGCTTCTGGCGTTCGTGTGGCCAGCCCGTCGGCTATCGTGTCACAGGTTTCCGTCGTAACAACTCTTCCTTCTTTCCACGACAGGTAATACGCCGGCGCGCGCTCCGCCTGCACGCCGATAATCCTCACCTGCGGCGCCACCTGTTTCGTTGCCGCAGCAATCCCGCGAATCAGCGCCGTATCTCCCATCGGCACCACGATTGCGCTGGCCCTTGGAAGCTGCTCCAGGATTTCACACGCAATCGTCGCCGGACCCGCAGGCAAGTCCAAATCGGTTGCGTCGTTCAGGAAATAAACGCCCGGCTGCTTCGCGTACTCTGCCGCCAGTCGGAACGCCGAAGCAAGATCCCCTCCGCCGCTCTCCACAATTGCCGCACCCATGGCTGCAATTCTTCCCCGCTTAACCGGATTCGAATTGGCTGGCAAAAAGATCCTCGCCGCAATGCCGAACTCCTTCGCCGCATAGGCCACCGCCGCGCCGTGATTTCCCGTGCTCGAAGCGATCACCTCTCGCACCGTTTCCTTCTTCATGTGTTGTGCCAGCGCGTAGCAAGCCCCGCGCACCTTAAAGGATCCTGTCGGCAACTCGGTCTCTAACTTCAAATAAACATTCTTCGCCGAGCGTTGGCTCAGAAACGGCGCCGCGATCAGCCGCGTCTCGGCGAAATATTTCGCCAAAAATTTCTGTGCCTCTCGAATCGTCGCAAGGCTCGGTTGCATTGGCGCGTCCGCCCCGGCACTCATCTCATCTTTCCTTGGTTGCGGCTCGCTCCGTTTGCAGGCGCAAAAATA
>Ga0182033_10001005_pt1 | contig 13841 bp, 11 predicted proteins | sample tim00Cox0000000H_FD_125968 | JGI IMG/M metagenome (GOLD analysis project Ga0182033, IMG submission 125968) | Lab enrichment of tropical soil microbial communities from Luquillo Experimental Forest, Puerto Rico - timezero.00C.oxic.00.000.00H | ecosystem: Environmental > Terrestrial > Soil >...
AACCCGTTCCCGCAGGTCCTTTGAAATGACTTTGCCCATCATCCCCCCTCCATCACAAAGAGGGAATCACAAGAAGCCTCACAGGAAAAGGGACTGATTCCTATTTAACGCGTAACGCTGTAAACCAATAGGGAGATCCCCCCGTTTTGCCGGGGTGGGTCCGGCCGCGTCGGCGCAGATAACTTGTAGGGAAAGGGCGTCAGCCCGCGTGATGTCTGACGTCCGCCCGCTCATGGTTGCCTCGTCGAAGCCGGAAGGGACACCGTAGCGTTGAGAACCATGTCTCGGGCGTTTCGACCGATCATCACATTGTAAGACCCGGCGGCGATGCGCCAGAGCCGCGCCTGATCGTCGAAACGCGCGAGCAACCTCGGATCGGCCGTCAGATCGACCCTTTTGCTTTCCCCAGGCTCCAATGACAGCCGCGCGAATGCGGCCAACCGAGGGACGAAGCCCTGTTCTCCCGCCAGGCTCACATAAAGCTGAGGCGTCTCGATGCCAGCGCGCGATCCGGTGTTGCGCACGGTGACGGAGGCGGCCAGCCCTAAGCCTTCGCCGCGAACTTCGAGATCGCTCATCTCGAAGCTTGTATAGGACAGCCCGAAGCCAAACGTAAAAAGAGGCTTCAATTTCTGCCGCGCGAACCAGCGGTAGCCAATGTCGGAGCCCTCGATGTCATAGGAAACATGGAAGATCCCGCCTTTGCGCGGCAGCCCGGGGTACGATGTCGTCGTCTCAGGATCCCGCTGCGCGGGACGCGGAAGCTGGTTCTCGCCGGCTGGAAAGGTGATCGGCAGGCGGCCCGCGGGGTTGACGCGGCCGAACAACACACCCGCAATCGCTTCGCCGCCCCCCTGTCCGGGGTAGAAGGCGGCTATGACGGCAGGTACGCTGTCGAGCCACGGCATCGTCACTGGTCCGCCGCTCTCCAGCACCACGACGCATCGGGGATTGGCCCTGGCCACAGCCGCGATCAGGCGGTCCTGATTGTCCGGCAGGCTAAGGCTCGCGGCGTCCAGGCCTTCGGACCTCCACTCTTCCGCGAAGATGACGGCCGCATCCGCGCCACGCGCCGCCTCGGCAGCGGCTTCGATATCCAGTCCGTTATTGAAGACAACCTCAGCCGCTTGAGCCTCCGCCTCTATGGCGCGCAGCGGCGAAGACGGATGCAGGACCTTGTCGATCTTGAACCCTATGAGGTCGAGGCCGTCCACGCTGACGCTTCCAACCGGCGTGACGGAGCTCGATCCTCCACCCGACAGGACACCAATATCGGCATGATGGCCGATCACCAGAAGCCGCTTCAATCCCTTGGCAAGCGGCAGAATATTCGAGTCGTTCTTGAGGAGAATAATGCCGGCCTCGGCGGCGCGCTGCGCGACGAGGCGGTTGGCGCTGTAGTCGATCGGTCCGCCAGGGCCCGGCGGATTGTCGATCACGCCAACCGCGAAGAGACTGCGGAGCTGGCGGCGGACCGCGTCGTCGATGCGGGACTGTGGGACCCGGCCCGCAGCCACGGCTTGACGCAAAGCCTCGCCGAAAAACGGCTCGGGATCGAGGTTGCACCCCGACTGGACGTCGAGACCGGCCAGGATCGACGTCTCGGTGGAATGGACAGCTCCCCAATCCGACATGACCCAGCCAGAATAGTTCCAGTCCCCCTTGAGCACGGTGTTGAGCAGGAACCTATTCTCCGAAGTATATTCGCCGTTCACCAGGTTATAGCCCGCCATGACGGACCCCGGCTGTCCGATCTCGATGGCGATCTCAAAGGCCAGGAGGTCAGATTCGCGAAGCGCGGGCTCGGCCATGTCCGAGCTGACCATGACGCGCCCTGTCTCCTGGGCATTCACAGCATAGTGCTTGACGGTGGAGACGATCCCCTGCGACTGGATGCCGGCGACAGAGTGACCGGCGATGACGCCCGTCAGCAGCGGATCTTCAGAGACATACTCGAAATTGCGTCCATTACGCGGCTCGCGGATCAGGTTCGCGCCGCCTGCGAGTTGAACGTTGAAACCCTTCGCGCGGGCTTCCTGGCCCACCAGTTCCCCGGTTTTCCGGGCCATCTCGGGATCGAAGGACGCCCCCAGGAGGAGCGACGACGGGAGAGCGGTTGCGTTGTCTCCGGGCCTCACGTTCCCGAGGTTGCCCACCCCGAGACTTGCATCGACCTGCTGCATCGCGGGAATGCCGAGGCGTGGGATCGCTGGATAATAGGCGGCGGACCCCAGCGCGCCCTCGGGTTTCTCCCAGGGGCCGAAGGGGATAGCCATCGGCGCGGACAGCCAGGAGAACTTTTCCTCCTCGGTCATCGCCTGCACGACCAAGTCAGCCCGGCGATCAGGCGAAAGATTACGATCGCCCCAGGGATGTTTCAGCAAATTTTCCTGGGTATCAGCGCGCGAGGATCCCGAGGCAGAATGGGTCATATTCATTGAAAGACTCCGAAGCGGGGATGCCAGCGTCAACCGTTTCCACACTCCATTATATGGGTAGGCGCTTGCGGTCATCGGATGCCATGCTCGCAACCATCGCCAGATTTTGCTTACGATGCCCGAGCGGATGGAATACTCACACTATGCGATCCTGTGCTTGCAATCATCACAACCTGCTCGCCATCCGCTGCTCGTGCTCACGTTATGCAACAGATGGAGGCTTCTCGGGCGACATCGCCATCATGCGCAATCTCTCCGCCTACAAAGGACCGCGGGTCGAAAAGTTGATAAGGGCCGCCGGAGCCGAGCTCCGCTACCTGCCCCCTCCGCTGGCCACCCCACCAAGCTTCGCTTGGTGCGGCCCCTCGCCAGCTCCGCCCTCGAAACCTGCGCGCACATCTTCTTGCCCACCGAATGTGCAAACTTCAAAGCATGCGGTTATGATACAGATTGATCGAAGACCGCTAACGATGGGGAATATTAGAAATTCCGGGGATCGGCACGTTGCCTCTCCTTCCTTCGCTACATTGATGTTTTCTCCGAGAAGCCGGCTCAAAGGTTTTTTTACTTCTGCCTGAAACTTTCCGGCAGCTGCCCAAGTAATGACTAAGGGGAATGGCCGAGCCCCAGCCGCTCGGTCCTCCCGGCTTCGGACAATCTGTTCCGGCCGCCTCGTTTATTTTTTCAGAGGACCTTTGTCGTGAAGAAAAATATCAGCACCCTTCCGGGCTCCGGCGATCCGCCAAAACGATGCGAAATTCTGCCGCCGTCAAACCGGCTGACGCAACGCATTGGTCTTACGCTAGGCGCAGTTATTTTCGCAAGCCTTGCCAACATGGCCAGCATAACACCGGCCGGCGCTTCGAGCCATATGGATGCCCCTTTGATCACGCTCGACCCGGCGGCAAACACCACCGATGTCTATGCCTTCCTCAGCGAGCATTCGGATCAAAAATATCTGACTACGGCGCTCTCGGTCTATCCTTTCGAAGAGCCGGGGATCGGGCCGAACCTCTTTCGTTTCGACGATCGGGTGCTTTATGATATTCACGTAGCGCTCGACAATGACATCGGCCAAGGCAAATCGGACCTCACCTACCGGTTCCAGTTCAAGACCGAATATGCAAATAGCGCAACGATCTTGTCCTATCTTGGCACCGTGCAGCCGAAGGGCAAGGGCGTCTTCCCGGACAATCAGAATCTTCGCCAGAGTTACACCGTCACATTGATCGATAACCGTCATCCCGGTGAATCGACCGTAATCGGCAACGGCATTGTACCGCCCAATAATCAAGGCCGCGTCACGCCCTACTATAATCAAAACAATGACGGCGACCAGCCGGCAAAGGCCGGTGTTGCAAAGTTCGGCGATCTCGACCCTTACACCAGGGACACGGTTTTTGAACTGCCCAGCGGCTACCGCGTGTTCGCGGGGCAGCGCGATGATGGTTTTTATGCCGATATCCAATCGATTTTCGATCTCGACTTTACCTTCGGGCGCGACCGCAATAGCCCGACCAAACCATTCGATAGCCAGGGCGGATTCAATGTCCACACGATTGTGCTGGATATTCCGCTGCAGCAATTGGGTGGGGCCAAAATCGCTGGCGTCTATGCAACGACGAGCCGCAGCCTGGAAGGCTTCGCCGGTGACGATCAGGACGAGGACGGAGGGAAAATCAAGCAGGTTGGCCGTCAGGGCAATCCTTTGTTCTGCGAGGCGCTTGTCGCCAAGGTGGACAAGGATCGCTACAACGAGACCTCGCCGAAGCAGGACGCTGCGCTTTTCGGCAAATATGCCGATAATCCGGAACTTGCTGGAGCGCTTGGCACGACCCCGATCATCCCGGGCCTTTTGCATTCGATCTTCATCCCCGACATGATCAAGGTTGATCTGACAACACCCCTGGCTCGCCTGGCAGGCACGCCCGGATTCAATCGGCTTGGCGTCTTCGGTGGCGATGTCTTGAAGAGCACAGCGCAAGATCCGTTCAACAATGGCGGCTTCATCCCAGGCGGTTGGCCAAATGGCCGGCGATTTGGCGATGACGTGGTCAATATCGCGCTGATTGCATTGGGCGCGGCCGGACCATTCGGATCGATCGATCCCAATTATAATGGCACACGCGTCGAGCATAATGATGAATCCTACAATATTGTGTTCCCCTATGCGGCCACGCCGCACAACGGGCGAAACATAGCGCCGCCCACGCCCAGCCAATATTGAACCGAACACCTGAGTTTGCGAGGCAGCATGTGCTTGCCTCGCATTTATGATCCACGCCGATCAGGGATTTCCGCAAAAATGCGCTCTCGATTTTCGCGCCGTGCCAACAAGCAACGGCCAATTGCACACGCCATCGTCTTCGCGGCCTTGAGCATGTTGGCAAGCGCAACGGCTTTCGGTGCACCCTACCGGCCGATCAAGGATGCGACGGTGCTCGTCACGGTCCCCAAATCGGCCGCATCGGTTCAGTCCGAACTGCGCAGATCGCAAAACCAGCTCGCAGCTCATCCTGATGATCTTCCCGCAGCACTCGAACTCGCGCGGCTTGCCATTCGGGACGGACGCGCAAATGCAGATCCGCGCCGCTACGGGCAGGCGCAAGCCGCGCTTGGCTCTTGGTGGTCCGATCCAAATGCACCCATGGAGGTGCGGGTTCTGCGCGCCATCATTCGCCAGAGCCTGCATGATTTCACCGGCGCTGAGGCAGATCTCAACGCCATTCTCACCGCCGATCCAAAAAATGGCCAGGCCCGCCTCATCCGCGCTTTCATCCGCCAAACAATTGGCGAACTTGCCGCTGCGAAGGAGGATTGCCGCAGTCTTCCGCCAAGCGTTGGACTAACTGCCGCAGCGGTGTGTCTGCTCCGCGCCGAGGCTTTGACGGGATCAAGTGAGAAAGCCCTGCAGCGGCTCAATCAAGTGCTGATGATTGACGGCAGAGCCGAGCCGCAGGTTCGCCGCTGGGCACAGGCCGTTGCTGCCGAAATGGCAATGATGCTTGGGCAAAGCGAGGCAGCGGATCGATCCTTTGCGGAAGCCACAGGCGACGGTAGCGGCGATATTCCAACCCTTGTTGCCATGGCCGATCATTTCCTGGACACCGGCCGGCCGCAGGAGGTCTTGACCCTGCTCGCCGATCGAAGTGAGGCGGATATTGTCTATCTGCGGCTGGCTATCGCCGGTAAAGCGCTCAATGATCCACGAACAGCACATTGGATGACATTGCTTGATGAGCGCTTCGCAGCAGCAAGCGCAAGCGGCGTGCAACTACACCTGCGGGAGGAGGCGCGATTTGAACTCGAAGTCAAGGATAATGCTTCCGCCGCATTGCAGCTGTCGCTCGCCAATTGGCGGGTGCAGAAGGAGCCTGGCGATGCACGTCTCGTTTTGCAAGCGGCGCTTGCGGCGCATCAACCCGTAGCAGCGCACGAGGTCCTCGACTTCATCGAGAATATGGGCCTCGTCGATATGCGTATCGAGCCACTCAAGGACAAAATCAAAACGGAGCGGTCATGAACAGGTTTATCAGCTCTCGCTGCGCGCCGGCGGTCATTTTTCTGGCGATCCTGTTATCCGCGTTTGGCGCACAGGCCCATACACAGAGCTATGGATTTTTACGCGCCAATATTCATGCAGACCAAATCACAGGCGAGCTTGAACTTGCAATTCGCGATCTTGATCTGGCATTCGGGCTTGATACGGATGGCGACGGCAAGGTGACCTGGGGCGAATTGCGCCAACGCGAGCTTGAACTCGCAACCCTTGTCCTTGGCAAAATCACAATCGGACCGGCGGAGACTCCTTGCAGTCTCACATCAAAGCCAATCTTGATCGATACGCGGGGCGGCGAGAACTACGCGATTTTTCCTTTCACAGGCACTTGCGCGGTGCTCGGCAGTCAGGTCCGTATCGGCTATGATCTGATGTTTGGCTCCGATGCGCAGCATCGCGGACTGATCGACGTCAGCCGGGGCGAAATTGGCCGTTCGACCGTTGCCACGCCGGAGACGAGGGTCGCCGTTCTCGATCTCGAGTCCGGTAATATCCTCGATGTTGTCGGCTCCTTCATATCGCATGGCGCGCATCATATCTGGACCGGCTATGATCATATGCTGTTCCTGCTCACGCTCCTGCTTTCGGCAGTCTTGATACGTTCGGAAAACAAATGGCGGCCAGCGGAGACACTCGGCGGGGCGGTGTGGGCGACTACACGTGTCGTCACGGCTTTCACCCTCGCGCATTCGGTCACTTTGTCGGCCGCCGCTTTCGGCATTGTGGAATTGCCCCCACGCCCCGTTGAATGCGTGATCGCAGCTTCCGTCTGCATCGCTGCGATCAATAACCTCTTCCCGGTCGTTTGCCGGCGCGTATGGGTCGCCGCCTTTCTATTCGGCTTGATCCATGGGTTCGGTTTTGCCAGCGCCCTGACCGATCTCGGCCTGCCGCCAGCCCGAAAACTGACTGCGCTCTTTGCGTTCAATTTTGGGGTGGAACTGGGCCAGCTCGCGGTGGTTGCCGCTCTCCTGCCGGCTTTGTTCCTGATCCGCCGGACAGCCGCTTACAACCGAGTTGCAATGCCAGCCGGTTCGATGCTGATCGCAATCATAGGACTTCTCTGGCTGGTTCAGCGTGCGGCAGGCTTGAATATCATCATGGGATAGAACAGCCACCATTACGTCCTACAAGTGCAGTCGGGTTCATATAAAACTGGCTGTCATGAATTTGTCGCTTCAAATTTTTTCCGCAAGATTCTGGCATGGTAACTGGCTTATGGTTGAATCTGCCTGAATTAATGCTAAAGCTCAGGCGAAACCCTTCATTCTCGCGAGCCTGGCCGATTTGGTGGGATGCCCATGTCAGACACTCAGTCGGTTCTTCTGGAGGCAGAAGATCATTTATCCTGCCTCCTTGAAGCCGTTGCCAAGGGCGATCGCGTGGCTTTCCGAAGCCTTTATGACAAAGCTGTGCCCGTGCTCTTTGGCGTTTGCATGCGTCTGATGCGTGATCGTGAATCCGCGCAGGATATGCTTCAAGAAGCCATGTTGAGAATTTGGCAAAAAGCGCATCTTTTCGATCGGTCCAAGGGCAGTGCCATTGTGTGGATGGTCGTTCTTACCCGCAATTGTGCCTTGCGCCGGCTTACGGCTAAGGCACCCGTGCTGTCATCGCTCGACGAAGAAACCGTTTTCGCTGCGGTCGAGTCCAATAACGCAAGCGATCCTGTTCTGGCGGCCGATCTGAGGCAGTGTCTTAAAAAACTCAATGAGAAATACAGAAAATGCGTTATCCTGATCTACTTGCAGGGGTTGAGTTATGATGAACTCGCCTGCCAAATGGGCGCGCCGCTGGGGAGCGTCAAATCGTGGGTTCACCGCGCGATGCGCGAACTCTCCGTTTGTTTAGGCGCATGATGGCAGAAGATCTCGATCCAGCCCTTGTCGATTATGTGCTTGGCACCTTGCGTGGAGACGAACGCCTTGATTTTGAGGCTCGCTTGGAAAACGATCCGGCTCTGCGTGCCAAAATTGATTACTGGGAAAAAAGTCTCATTGCGCTCGATCTCTCAGCCCCGCAGCAACGTCCCGAGTCTGACCTTTTCGCCAATATTCTGAACTCCATTGACGCGGAGACACCCCTTCAGGAAACTCTCGTTTCCGACCGGTTCACGCGGCGGGCTGGCACTGGCATATGGGAGGAAATGTCGCCAGGGGTGACATTTCAGATCCTCTATGATGATCCCGTTTCGAAACGGCGTTCCATGCTCATCCGCATGGAGCCGGGATCCATTTACGCAGCGCATAATCATGGCAAGGGCCATGAAGAATGTCTTGTACTCGAAGGCGATTTCGAATTTGAGGATTGCAAGCTTTTCGCCGGAGATTTTCACGTCGCCTCGATAAGTTCCGTTCATTCGACGGCGCGGACGATCGCTGGCTGCCTCCTCCATATTTCAACGGCGCTTTGATCCATCCGGCTCTCGCGAGGGACCAACGTCACCCCGCCATAGCCGCAAGGTGGCTTCTGGAGTCTTGTCAAGAGCGTAAGGTAGAGAGATCGTTACAGGATCTGGCACGATGCCGCCAAAATTACTCTTTGTATTCGGCGTCGGGTTTGAACGACTTGATCGCCCGAGACAGCACCCAAAGCAATCGGGATAGCCAACTTTCTCATCAAGAACCCCTGTCGCTGATTTGAAAATGACGCCGCCGGCGACAAAAGGACTTCACTGGCAGTTCAGTGTGCCGAGGGTGTCGATCACGGCGACGATGAAGACGACGGTCCCAAATTTTCCGGGTCTCGCGGGAGGTGCCGGGAAGAACCGAGCACACGAGCACTGGCGCCGAGCAAGGCAGCGATAACGGCGCTGCACACGAGCGCTGCGACGGTCACCATGTGCGCTTTCTCTCTTGTTGGTTATCCAAGCGGATCGCGTTGCTGCCGCTGTTATCTTATGCGCTCCCACGGCCCAAGCTCAGGACGCTCTCGCCGTCGGCCTTGCGGCTAGATGGTCACTTTGCCAGCAGGAGTCCGTTCAACGGATCGAAGCCAAGCGAACCGCCTTTGATTGGCGCGATCGGAGAGGGATTATTATTGGTTAGCTTGGTCGCGGTCAGGCCAAAAGTGGTCAGCCCAGATATAACAATCAACGTCACCAGGACATTCGCAGCTGCTTTCATGTCGAGCTCTCCATCACGTTGAATTGAAAGAGAGCCCTGGCTGATTGTCTGCCAGGGTTCCTCACGGTGCCGGGGCATCAGCCGATCTGTCGGATCCCCAGATCTTCAAGCACTATCGCCAACGTGTCCAGTGCCTTCGGGAGCATAAGCAGCAATGTCCACATGGCCGCTGCCTTCGGGAGCATAAGCGGTGTCGCCGACATGTCCGGTCCCTTCGGGAGCATAAGCGGCAATATCCACATGGCCGCTGCCTTCCGGAGCGTAAGCGGCAAAAGCAGCGCCAGCAATGAGCAGGGTGGAACCGAACGCGGCGAGCTTGAGGATGTTCATCTGAGGTCTCCTATGTGCCAGCATTCAAGCGGTTGCCCGCAGGCGTGATCTTCACGTGATCTTCAAAGGAGCTTTGCCAGGAGAGAGAGCATCATGGCGGTCATGGCGCCGTTCTTCTTGGCTTTTGTGCCAGTCAGGAAAATGACGGCGCCGCGCTACAGAAGAATTTCAGCCAGCGAGAAATTGCGTTACATTTGTAACGGGCGGGGTGATCGCAGGCAGCGCGCCAGCGCCGCGGCGAGCTCGGTGCTGACCAGGGGCCCGCACAGGAGCTCGGCAATGCCGGCTTCCGTCAGCGCGTCGGCAGTGACATCTATCGTAGATCCGGTGGCGAGCAATATCGGCTGCCGCAACCCCATGTCGTGCAGTCTACGCGCGAGCTGGAGGCCGTCGGGGGTGCCCGCCGCATGGCTAATCACAACCGCATCGAACCGGTCGGGCGCGGCACGCCAAGCCGCGACCGCGTCTGTTGGGTCTTCGAACCCGACCGGTTCGTATCCCAGTGCCGCCAGCATCTCCTCATCCCGAAGCAGCCGTTCTTCTTCGCTCTCGACCACGAGCACCGTCTCACCGCGCCCCAGCGGCAGCACCGCCGGGACGAGCGCTGCGGAGCTGTCTGCCGCGGCCGCAGGCAGCCACGCCTCAAAGCGGCTTCCGTGCCCCCGTTTGCTCTGCACGTTCATCGCGCCCTCATGATCACGAACGATCTCATGCACCGTTGCAAGGCCCAACCCGGTTCCCTCCGAGCGGGTCGTAAAGAACGGCTCGAACAATCGTCGCGCTAAACCATTGTCGAAGCCGCGCCCGGTATCACTGACCGCCAGGCACACGTAGCGGCCCGGCCGGAGCTCGCCATGGCTCAATGCAAGGGGAGCACCTACGTCTTTTCGCTCCGCGGTTACCCGGATTTGCCCGTTGCCCGTCATCGCCTGCGCCGCATTGGTTGACAGATTGAGGATGATCTGCTGCAGCTGCGCCGGTTCGCCGGACACGGCGACATCGGCCGGGACATCCGCGACGATGAGCTCGACGTTTTCGGGCAGCGAGGCACGCAGGAGCGAGGCTGCCTCCTCGAACAAGGTGCGCACCTGCACCGGCCGGACACGCGCATCACGCCGCCGTCCAAAACTAAGGATGTTCTCGATCAGATCGCGCCCACGCTCTGCCGCTCGTCGAATCTCGTCGATATGCCGAACCGGCTGAGTGCCGGGTTGAAGCAGTGGTTCGAGCATCTCCGTATAGCCGAGAATGGCGCCGATGATATTGTTGAAGTTATGCGCAATGCCGCTTGCCAGCGATCCGATCATCTGCATACGGCGTGCCCGTTCAAGCCGCGTCGCGAGTCTCGCCCGGTCGCGATCGAGAGCCTCCCGCTCGATGGCGTTGGCTACTGCGTCAGAGGCGAGCCGCAGCACGGGGGCCGGGAAGACCTGGTCCCTTGCCGGCCGAAAAATGTCGAACCCCATGATGCCGCGCTCGCGGCCCGGCCGGCTCAGTGGCGCGCAGGCCCAGCTGCGGACGCCGGCAGTCAAAAGCGTGTCTTTGTCTTCGCCGGGCGGCAAGGCGCCAACATCTGGCACGGTGATGATGCCGGGTCTGGCTGCGCCGAGCCGCGCGGATACTGCCAGTGCCTGACCCGGCCAGCCCGGCGGATGCGGGGTTCCATCCTCCGGGGACCAAGCATAGATGCGAGTCGGGTTCTCATCGAGCACCACATAGGCGCGTTCCGCGCCGATCGCCCGGCACAGCTCGCCGAGAACCTGCCTTAGCCGCGCCCCGGTTTCCGACGGCGGGCAATTGATGAGGCGCGTCGAGTTCTCGGCGATGACATGCTCGAATGCCGCCCGCCGTCGCAGCGCAAGAGCCCGGGCCCGCAGCTTTAAGCCCAATCCCACCAGCATGACGACGAGCAACAGCGAGACCAGGTAAAGCAACAGACGATAGCGTTGTGCCGTCGCTTCCATGGCGGACCGGTGCGCCGAAAACAATAGCCGTGCGTCTTCGAGAGGCGGCCCGCTCGGCACCGCGAGGAGAGCCTGCAGCGATTGATCGACCGCGGGCAGCACTTCGCGCAACAGACGCGCATGGGCGAGCAGCGCCCGCGCCGGCTCCGCGTCCTGCCCGACAGCGGGCGCTTGCGCTGCAAATCGGTCTATACTTTTCTGGAGCGCTTCGGCAGAACCTGGCAACTCGTAGCGCATCGTCAGGTGAAGGATCGCAGCGGCCAGGGCGCCGCTTGCGGCTGCAAGCTGCGGATCCTGTGCGCCAAATGTCGGACTTGTGCTCAACAGGCCAACGTAGGTGAGCGAATTCCGCCGGAGTGCGTTGTTTCGCTTGAACTCTTCCGCAAGTCCCTCCCGCTGCGCGACCGTCGCGGCAAGGCGGTCGACGGGCCCGGCATCGAGTCCCTCTGTCAGCGCCTGGGACCGGAGCCGGGCGACCGCGTCCTCCATCGCCTCCGAAGTTCTGCCGAGCGAATCATAGTTAGGCAGGAGTCCGGCGCGCGCCTGCAAAATGTCGCGGTCGAAAGACGCTTCCGCCAGCGCAAAGTCGTCGAAGGCCAGAAGCGTCTGCGCATAGCCCGCTGCATTCGTGTCGACTCCGCGTAGCAGCAGCCACGTGAGTAACGCGAGCAGCAGCAGCACACCGATGGCACCCAAAAAGAGCTTCATGGCGGCGCCGTAGCTGCGCTTGGTGCGCCCATGGCGGGCGTGAGCATCTGCCCCCGGTAAGTGCCGGTCAGCGTGTTGAGGAAGACAACAAGGGTAGTGATTTGCTGCTCAGTCAGCACACGGTCGAGCTGCGCAAAGCCCATTGCCTTAACCGCCTCTGCCAGCGTGGCCGCGCTGCCGTCGTGGAAATAGGGCGGCGTGGTCGCCACATTACGCAGGCTGGGGACGCGCACCAGTTCTGGATACGGAGAGCCGAGCGGATGGAAAATACCGTGCCGCTGAAAGAGGTTGCCGCCCACGTTGACGCCTTGATGGCAGGAGATGCAGCCGAGCGACTTGAACAATTGGTAGCCGGAGAGCTCCTCCGGAGTGATCGCGCCAGAATCGCCCGAAAGCCAGCGGTCGAACCGGCTGCCCGGCGTGAGCAGCGAGCGCTCATAGGTCGCGATCGCATCGAGCAGCGCGGCAACATCGGGCTCACGTCCATACGCATCGCGAAATTGCCGCACGATTTCAGGGTCAGCCCGCAATTTGTTCACGGCTTCATCCGGGCTTGAGGCCATGAGCGTTGGATTTTTGATTACGGCCTCGGCGTGGCGCTCAAGCGCGCGGAAATTCCCTTCCCAGTTCAGGCGAAAACTTAGGGCTGCATTGAAGACCGTCAGCGTATTGAGCGCGAGCGGCCGACCATCAACCGCAAGGTCGTGGGCGTTGGCGCTGGCCCCATTCGTGCGTATATCATGACAGGTCGAACAACTGCGCGTGTTATTATGCGACAGGCGGCGGTCATGAAATAATTGTTCGCCGAGCACCAAACGCCGCGGGTCCTCAATGGGAGCGGCGGGAATTGGTGTGATCGGTTCCTGAGCCGCCAGCGAGACGGCGTCGAGGCAAAGGAGCGCCGCGAGGATGCATGCCGTCCTGCCGGAGGGTCCGGGGGTGGTCGCGGGCAGCTTCACTGCGGGAGCTGGGCAGCATGGGCGAGACATCGTCAAATGACCTGGGCCGTCGCGAGATCGGTCATCGCCAAGTATGTGTCCTCGTCGTCGAGGATGATCCAGCTTTGCAACGAATGATTTTAAACTATTTCGCGGAGAATAATATACGCACGTTAGCGGCGTCCGATCATCGGGAGATGGTCGGTCACCTCGGCGGCACCAGCACCGAGGTAGACCTGGTGATCCTCGATCTTTGCCTCGGTCAGGAGGATGGTCTGGATCTCCTGCGGGAAATCCGGTCGAGCTCCAATGTTCCAGTCATTATTGTCACGGGGCACCGCCGCGACGACATTGATCGCGTCGTTGGACTCGAGCTTGGGGCGGACGATTATGTGACAAAACCGTTCCACTTGCGCGAGTTGCTCGCGCGCGTCCGGGCGGTTCTGCGCCGGTTCGACGCCGGACACGCGCCGCCGCCGCGCGATCACGATCGCAGCCGTTGCCGATTTTGCGGCTGGCAGCTCGATCGCAGGACGCACCGGCTCTTCGATCCGGACGGCGCTCCAGTCGCTCTGACCAAGGGCGAGTACGCGCTGCTCATAACGTTTCTCGACGCACCGCAGCGCCCGCTGAGCCGCGAGCACTTGCTGCAGGCGACGCGCGTCCACGAGGACGTCTTCGATCGTAGCATCGACGTCCAGATCCTGCGCCTGCGGCGAAAGCTGGAACGCGACCCGAGTGCGCCTTGCGTGATCCAGACCGAACGCGGTGTCGGATAT
>Ga0182033_10001009_pt1 | contig 13826 bp, 14 predicted proteins | sample tim00Cox0000000H_FD_125968 | JGI IMG/M metagenome (GOLD analysis project Ga0182033, IMG submission 125968) | Lab enrichment of tropical soil microbial communities from Luquillo Experimental Forest, Puerto Rico - timezero.00C.oxic.00.000.00H | ecosystem: Environmental > Terrestrial > Soil >...
ATTCCGTGCTCAGTCAGCACATAAGGTGTGCCATCCACGAGTTTTGCCAGCACGCAAGGCAAGCCACAGAACGATGCCGCCGATGAATGCGTGATGTCTGTCGAAGGAATCGGGAAATGAAGCACCATCAGCAAGTGATACAGCAAGCGATAGGCTTGCTTCAATTCTGCGAGAGTGGGGTGTTCCGTGCCCGGGGGGCGACACTCCCATGCGGCACGCACCGCGTGCCGAAACACGTCCCAAGGCTCCAGAGAGTTCATGGTTTTCTGATAATCGAACCATTGAAGGTAGCCATGCAATTCGAGCAACACGCGGCCCAGCTCTTCTTTGTCGCAATCAGAAGAGAACAAAAGAGCCAGGAATCGTTCGAAGATTGGTTTGAAACGGGAAGCGGTGACTTGTGGAGTGGTATTCCATCGATTACGCAGCACCACTGAAGCCGCTTGATGATAGGAATATTCTGCAGGTTCGAGGAGGCCCCATTGCGGCACTTTGATCACCTCCCGCACATTGAGGGCGAGATCGTATTTTGGCTGAGGGGACGGGTTGCTAACGACGGCGAGCACAGTGAAGTTGATGTTTGGGAGGTTGTGCGTGAGCCGATGGCACCACGTGCTCACACCGCCCTTGTAGAACGGATAGGTTCCTTCTGTTGTTAGAAGAACGGAAATCGGTGTTTGACGGCTCATGGTCTCACGAACCTAACCTCGGCAGGCTGGCCCGCCACCAGCAAGAGAGTCGGATTGTCGAATTCGACTTCGACTAAGTGCGTCATGTTCTCGGCGGGGAGCGGATTAATGGCTCGGATTCTGCCTTCCACCTCGCGAGCGGGTAACGACGGCAGGCTCACTAGAGCCGACTGGCCGACTCGGAGTTCCGAGATCATCTGGGCTGCCACGTGGATTTCCGCGATCATCCGATCCAGTTTGGCCAACCGCGCAAGGACTACCCCACCAGGAACACGATCTCCCAAGCGGATCGGGATTGCGGAGACTACACCGGCTGTCGTGGCACGCACGACTGTTGCGTCGGCCTGCCCCTCGGCGCGCTCATAGTTCACTTCCGCTCGGCGTAATTCCGCTTGCACTTCCTCTCGCGTGACCTTCGCTTGCAAGTCGGCTTGGTCGGCCTGATCGTGAGCCAGCTGCGCGGAAACAGCCGCCAGTTGCCTGGCGTTTTCCAGGTCATCCCGGGCCATCCGCAGTTCGCTACCTCGAATATCCAGCTCTTGCTCGGCAATGAGACCAGCTTCGAACAGTTTCTTCGCACGGTTGTAATTGAGCAAAGCCTGGTCGTAAGCGGCTCCCGCCCGTTCCGGAGAATCCCGCCACTGCCGGGTTGGAACTAACTGCTCTTGGCGTTGCGATATGGCCACACGGGCGTCCGCGTCGGCCAGCTGCCCGCGAGATTTGTCGAGTTTTGCCTGCGCCGCCTCGAGGTCGACTCTCGCCTGCTTGACACCCAATTGCGCCTCGCGATCATCCATACGCAGGAGCTGTTGACCCTGCTGGACGACATCGCCCACCTTGACCGAGATGTCGGACACCGTGCCGGTTGACTCGGCAGTGATCTCGACCTCATTGGACGGGCGAACTGCTCCTTCAAATACCACGCCGTAGATGGACTGGCTGTTGGCAAATGCACTTCCATGCCGGAGGAATGCATGGTTTGTTCCCAACAACACCAGCGCCGTCACAAAGGAAGCAAGAATCAAGTAATTTCTGATTCTCTTATGGGATAAGTTCAACCGGCCAGGAAGCTGGGCGGTATGGTCTTTCAGTCTACCGAATACATCAACCTTTGAGGGAGTGAAGACTGTCGGTAAAAGTTCGCAGGAGCCATCCGTGGGCTCCCCCGGCCCAGGCGACAAAGACTCTACCTTGTCCACGACCGGGTCGTGTGCAATGGTCAAGGCCTCGAATATCTGGCTCACGGCAATCCTTTCTACCTGTCTAAAGCTGGGCCATTACTATCGTTTGGCCCGAGGTCACCTGGTTGTTGACGTCTCCGTATCGCTACAATGTCATCGTAAGATTTGCTGATTGAGTCGTGCTGTTATACGTCGCCGAGATGGTTGCGGAAGTTGAGCCGACCACAACACTCGTAGTCACCATGAAGGTTGCGGTAGTAGCTCCAGCCGGAACGGTAACACCGTTGGCCGGTACGCTCGCCGCTGCGTTACTGCTAGCAAGCATAACTTGCGCACCCCCTGCCGGAGCTGGCCCATTCAGCGTTACCGTGCCGGTAGAGTTTCCCAGCGGACCACCGATAACACTCGTGGGATTCAGAGTCAGCGAGGACACGATCGGCGGTAGCACAGTGAGCGTGGCCGTCTGCGTCCCACCACCAAACGATGCCGAAACGGTGACCGTGGTTGATGTCGCCACTGCACTGGTGCTCAGCGTAAAGGTTGCAGTAATGGCACCAGCTGGAACGGTCACGCCGTTGGCCGGGACGCGGGCAACTGCGCTGCTGCTGGAAATCAGAACGTGTGCGCCGCCTGCCGGAGCTGGCCCGTTAAGTGTCACTGTGCCAGTGGGAGAAGATGTAGCACCAGTAACGCTCGTGGGGCTCAAAGTCAGCGCGGATGGGACTGGAGGGAGCACGGTGAGCACGGCCGAAATGCTGGCACCACCATAGGACGCGGAGATGCTAGCCGGAGTGGACGAGGCCACGGCGGTGGTGCTGATCGTGAAAGTTGCGTTGCTGCTTCCTGCCGGAACGGTCACGCTGGAAGGCACGCTGGCTGCCGCATTGTTGCTGGAAAGCATAACTTGCGCACCCCCTGCGGGAGCCGACCCGCTCAGCATTACCGTGCCCACAGAAGATTGGGCACCACCAGTGACGCTAGATGGGTTCAACGTCAGCGAAGAAGCAGTTGGAAGAGGTGTTACCGTTAGCGAGGCTGATGGGCTTACGCCATCATAGGACGCGAAGATAGTGGCCACGGTCGGTGCGGCCACCGGGCTGGTGCTGACCGTGAATGTCGCGCTGTTGCTTCCGGCAGGAACGGTCACGCTGGAAGGCACGCTCGCTGCCGCGTTGCTGCTGGAAAGCATAACTTGCGCGCCGGCTGTGGGGGCCGGCCCGCTAAGCGTCACCGTGCCAGCGGTTGATTGCGTACCACCAGTTACACTGCTTGGGTTCAACGTCAGTGAAGATGCGGATGGGAGAAGACGTTCGGAAGGCACTGCGAGCGATATCGTTTGGCCGCTGCTCAGCTGTACGTGAGAAATGTATTGTCCTCCATAAGCTTCCGCCCCACTGCTGTACAGGCCGGTGACGGGGATGATCGCGCTCGGAACCGCAGCCGTCGCAGGCACAGTGATGTTGATTGTCTGATTCGATCCGGTGCCAGTGAGGCTGGCCGTCGCCATGGACAAGTTGTAAGCGTGGCGATTTTTCATGTTCTGTCCCAACTGATCGAGCGTTAGGCTGACGACCCCGCGTTGGAAGAGCCGTTCGTACTTGCTGAAAGTCTGATCATAGGTATCACTGATCAGCGAGTGACCTTGACCGTCATAGTCGTGCAAGTTGGGTTGGTGGAACATCTCCGGATCCATGTCTCCGATCAACATGTTCGTAACGAAGCTCGAACTTACGTAATCGAGAATCTGTGCTGCATTGAAGGTGTTGTAGGGCGGCTGTACGGGATTGTTGTAGATGCAGGAAAACTCCGCCTGATCGTCGGACCAGTTGGCCGCGTTGAAGAAGACATCGTTGGGACGTCGCGGTACTTCGTAAAGGCTGGGGGCGTAGCTGTTCACGATGCCCACGTTCGGCGATGGGTTTGGACCGTTGTTCGGTTGCCCGATGACCGACGTGTCAGTTACCACATAACTGACGCCATCTTGAACCAGATAAGATGGAACCGAGGTATCGTTTAGACCTGTCACGCCCGGGGATACAAGGTCCGCCGGGTTGAAGTCCGTCAAATGAATGGTGCTCACACTGTCACTGGGGTCCGGGTCCAGGTTCTGCCCGGTGCCGTTGGCTACATACTGGTTTGTAAGGATCTCCAGGTCGATCGAGTCTACTTGCGGAGTGTTAGGATCACCGGAGGGATCGGACTTACGCAAACCGTTAAGGCTGTTTGGGTGATCGTAAGTGTGACTTATCCAGTGGAAGTGCTGTTGATAGTTCTGCACGTTGGTCGTTAAATCGTCATTCGCAACGCCAGGGGAGGGCAGGCCGGTCCAATCGGTATTGCCGGTGGTGCCTACTCCGTTGAAGGCTAGGGTCAGTCTAAAATTTGCCAGCAATAGGTCGCTTTCTATCTTGTTCTGCCAAGCCACCAGCGGAGTCATGTCAGCCGACTTGATTCTGAAAAACGGGAGCGAGGTGGAGTCCGACGGCGTGCGATCGTGCGTTATGGGATCAGTGCATGGTGTGCCGGGTATCCATTCGGAATCATTGATGAAGAAGTCGTCCACCTGTGCGGCGGCGTAGGTGTGATATTCGCCGAGAAAGATGCCCTTCGTGACCCAGTTGATCAGACCATACGCTAAGACCAAGTCGTGCATCAGATAGGGACTGCTGTCGAACGTCTGAGTCAGATATTGCCGCCCATCGGCTTGGGTGTAGATCAGTGAGAGGACATAGCCCGAGGCATCCGTGAGCAGGGGCGTTACGGAAGCTCCCGCCGGCAACGGGCTTAGAGGTGTGCCCTGATAGATGTAGGCGTTCGAGATGGCAACCGGACTGGCGGTGTTCGCGTACCAGAAAGCTGACGCTCCTGCCGAGGTAAAGCTAGCGCTATCCGTACCGGAAGCGGTTATGACCCCGCTGTATGGGTAGTTGAACCCAAAATCGTTGTTGGGGTACATGTACCAGTTCAGCTGGCGGATCCCGAACGTTTGCTCATAGGAGGTCAGGGTCGACATCCCGGGGAGGGTGTAAATGTAACCGCCATACGTGAAAATCACGCCCTGGTAGTAACCGTGGCAACTACCGTCGGACAACATTGTGGAAGTGACTCCTCCTGTGCTGGCACTCATGTCCAACACGTCGTAAGGCGTGCCCAAATAGTCGAGAATCTGCTTGATCGCCGCGAAATCCGCCTCGGTTTTCCCATTGCTGACCACCAGCAGCTTCATGTCGATCGTCGGCGTCGAGCAAGTTTGCGCCTGCGCGGTTTGTATTGTGCCTGAGAAGAGCAGGAAGGTAAGGAGAATGACTGCGGTGGAAATCGCGAAAGAGCGGAACAGCTGCTTCATAACCGTACCTCCGTTAGATTAGGAGTCGGGGGACCGAACTCGAAGAAAAGCGCGGCAAGTTGAGTGCGGTAGGTGCGATTGGCCAGGGGGACTCTCTGACCGCGTTGAACCGCCTGAGCAAAGCTTGCACGAGCTAATTCGCAGTCAGGCTAGCGAACAGGAAGAAAGCCCACAATTGGGTAACGTCTCCAAACTGGCTTAAGGAAGAACCCCTTCTACCGGGGATTAATCGATCCGATTAGTCCGTTGGATTAGGGTAATAGTTGCGCCGTTAGGCAATTCCCTGTGACTCTCTCGCTCTCGCAGATTTGATGCGTCTTCGTGTCAGAAATTTCCAGGGCGCACACGAACGGTAAGGATGCGGAATCGCTCATCGCCTTGCCCTGGATGGCGTTTGTCCCGGAAACAACCAGTCGGTCTACAAGTTCAAGATTGCAGCTTGAGCGAAGTCCGCGCGCCGCCGGTTGCGGACCGTGCGGCGGGATCACTGCGAGCCGTCTTAGTGGAACCCGCCAAGGCAGCAGCAAAGCTAAACTACTAACGGCGCTTCCTTAAAAGGCGAATCTTACGATGTCGAAGCTGGTCGAAGACGCTTGCTATTCGCATCAGTAAATACTACTGCAACCTGACCGGGACTGGGTGGGCAGAAAGAGGAGTCTACAACCGCGGTTGGGCCAAGAGAATCTTGCTTACCATTGCTGGTCGGGAAGAGACGCCCGTCTTGACCATGATCATTCGCATATAAGCCTTTACTGTGTTGGGGCTGATGCTCATGCTATTCGCGATCGCCTTGCTGCTGAGGCCTTGCAGCAGATAGCCCAACGCTTCTCTCTCGCGCTGCGTGAGGTTAAATTGCTGGGAGACTTGCGACAGTGGGATTACTTGGGAAGGACCTCTCTCAAGCAAGACCGCTAAACTTGGCCGGGAAGGATCCCTGGAGTCAGAGGCCACGAGGAAAACCCGACAAAAATACCGCCTCCTCCCCGACCGGAACTCGGTCACAAAAGGCGATTCATTCAAGGACTCTGGCCTTAGCAAGATCGAGCGAACCTTTCCGGCGAGAAAATCCTTCGGGCGCCCCAGCCTTTCGACATTATCCGGATAACTGAGGACCTTCATCGCTTCCGTATTGAAGCAAATGAGATTCAGCGAGGAGTCCGTCAGCAGGAGTCCAGCCGCAGATTTATGCGCAGCCGCTATCCTTTTCGCGAGCGACTCGTTTGCTCCTGCGGCGAAGATTGTATCTGGTCCTGGCGAACCGGCCCCTGAGGAAGCTTCATGTGAGAAATCTCGAGACTGGTATGCCCTGAAGCTAGGTTGTTGTGCGACCAAGTTGTCCTCTCGCTGTAGTATTTTCACCCTAGATTTGACGACTCCCTTGGCATGATGCAAAAAAAGATCGACGTTCCATCCCCGGATTGACAATCCCACCATATCGCATAAGGCGTAATCTCAGTTGGTGTACGCGTCTTGACCAAAGCACGCGTCGCGCATGCGCGACTCTAAACGGCGCTCGTTTTCAGTTGAACAATCACGCTTCTGTGAATCTCAACCGGTCGAGCTGCTTGTTTGTCAGAAGGAATTGACCTTAGCTGGGACGCACGCTCTCCGTCACTTGGTACGCTCGAGGATAATCCATCCACACGGCGAGTCAAGTAGGTGAATTACTGACTCGGGATACGGGAAACACTTGATGTAACAAACTGCGAAACCGCTCTCGCGGTCAATCTTCTTTTATAATAGTCTGCCTGGGGGAAGATCGAGTTTTTACGGTCCGCAGTCCCATACAAGAATGGATATCCGGGTCCCATATACCCGAGTTTCAGAAAATCCTTCGCCGGACAGATGTATTCACGGTCGAACTCATTCAAGCGCTCGCGCAACTCCAACTGGGCCGTGCCTACGCCTTGCAAGGAGTCGCCGCGAAGGCCCAAGATGCATATCAGGATTTCCTCACACTTTGGAAAGATGCCGACCCAGACATCCCAATCCTGAAGCCAGCCAAGGCAGAGTACGCGAAATTGCACTAGCTGATGGCCAACTTGCTCCCGTTCTCTCAATGGTTACACGAAGCCATTAGCGAAAGCCTCTATTTCTCCCGTCGGCCTAATTAGAGTGACGCTGATCACAGACTAAAGGACCGCCCTACAGTAGAGTCCAACGGAGGAGGTTGCGCTTCGCAAAATTATGGCTAGAGTTCCCGACCTAATCGCCGAATTTCTTCGTGGCAAACGCTTTGCGGTAGCAGGTGTTTCGCGACAGCCGATGCAGTCGGCTAACGCCGTTTATCGTAAGCTGCGAGACTCTGGGTTCGAGGTGTTCCCGGTCAACCCGAGAGCATCCGAGGTTGAGGGCACAGCGTGCTACCCCGATCTTCGCTCGATTCCTGGAACACTCGATGGCGTCTTGGTGGCAACGCACCCGAGTGTCTCTGTCGAGTTGGTACGGCAATGCAGCGAACGTGGCGTCGGCCAGGTGTGGTTCCACCGCTCCTTTGGTCAGGGCAGTGTCTCAAATGAGGCGGTCCAGGAGTGCAAAACAAATGGTATCAAGTGCATTGTTGGTGGTTGCCCGCTAATGTATTGCGAGCCGATTGACTTTGGACACCGATGCATGAGGTGGTTGCTTCGTTTGTAGCGTCGCGTGCCTGGCTAGGGCCTGAGACCTGATAAACGCTAGCACTTTGCCGGATGCGCGTTCCCGCTGAAGAGTGAACGGCGGCGGGTTTGATTTGCGGTACATTTTTGGCTGCTTCAGCCGACGACGGAAAGGTCCCAATCGAGGGGCTCTCCTGCGCCACTCATGGCGCTGTGGGCGGTTCGTTTTCGTTCAGCGCATTCAGGATAAAGCGGGAAAGCGCTCCCCAAGCTCCTTGGGAATCTTTTTGCCATATCGCACGGATTGGACAGAGATTTGGAGAAGCTGTGGCGACGTCTCTCTTTTTAAAATCCAAGAGCTTCACAACCCTTTGATAATCAGTGCTCCCATCCGGAAATAACGACAATATAATCTTTTCTTACTGTTGCTGGCTCTCTTCTGGAGGCACAATCGGACCACCTACAAGCGTCGGTATTCCCAATGGGAACGCTCGTTCTTCTGCCAACGCGGTGGCACTTTAACAGAGTCGGAATAGGCTTTCCTTAAAGGTCGTGGTAAGGCAAAGGCAGCGAGGTATGTCGCTAGGGCTTCACCCTCAGGGGGCTAGGAAAGCAGGGCGGGAACAACCCTGGTGCCGACACAACCCGCCGGAGGATCAAGAAGATCCTGTCTCAAGGGTTGAGGTCTCATTGTGGCAAAAAAAAAAGGACTGATTTTGCAAAAAAGGGTTTTGCGCCCTCTGTCGCCAAGTGTCGCCAAAAGGGCGACTAATCCCGGTCTGTGTCCGATGCCGGTCGTCAGGTGGGTCGTAGCTCTACCCTACGGCGCTAGGGACGGCTAATCCTCGCTGGGGTACACTGGCACTCGCATCCCAACTTCCAGATAGCCCGTCAGTACAAGGCGAGCTGTGAGCACGTCTGTTCCCTTTGGTACCATCGTTGAAGAAGAGGAATGGACGACCATTTGACGCATTCATTGAGGAAAGGGCAAGGATGAAAAAGATCCCTACGGCCATTTGGATGGCCCTGTCGCTTGGGGCAATAAGTCCCATTGCACGGGCGCAAACACCGTCGAGCCCGACTGTGCCGGTCACGATTGACAACTACAATCGCGCCCAATCCGATGTTTATTTTGCTCTCATCGCGAAGGGAGGAGCGTTTGGCAAGTTCAGGCACGGCCGTGACCTCGCGCCGATTGGTCAGGGAGGCATTATCCGGCCCAACCGCGACACTTTGTATTCCCTTGCGGTTTTCGACCTTGATGCTGGTCCGGTGACGATTACGTTGCCCGATCCCGACAAGCATTTCATGACGATGCAGATAATCAGCGAAGACCAATACACGCAACCGGTTTACTACGGTGCGGGCAGTCACACGCTGACGCGCGAGATGATCGGTACCCGCTATGCGGGTGTCGCAGTTCGCGTATTGGTCGATCCCAGGGACAAGAATGAACTCCAGGAGCTTCATTTTTTGCAAGATGCGATCAAAGTGAATCAACAGAATCCTGGCACGTTCCAAGCTCCTAACTGGGATGAAGCGAGTCGTAAGAAGGTGCAAGCTGCTCTTTTGCAGCTTGGAACAACGATTTCAGATACGCGGCGGATGTACGGTGCCAACGAGAATCAAGTTGATCCTGTAAGGCACGTGATCGGAAGCGCCATGCTTTGGGGTGGCGCTCCCGAGAAGGACGCGCTCTATCTCCCCATCACGCCGGAGAGGAGTGACGGAACGACCATTTACCGGTTAACCGTTAGAGACGTGCCCGTCGATGGTTTCTGGTCGGTCACCGTCTACGACAGTGAGGGTTATATTGAACCAAACCAATACGCCTCCTATTCTGTTAGTAGCTACACCGCGGCAAAAGGCCCGGATGATTCAGTGACCATCCAATTTGGCGGCTGCGATGGCAAAATCCGCAATTGCCTCCCGATCATGAAGGGGTGGAATTACACGGTGCGCCTCTTTCGCCCGCGCCCAGAAATTCTCGATGGCAGCTGGAAATTTCCTCCGGCCGCGCCCGAGAATTGAAGCTAGACTTCTACGACATGCTGCAAATGCGACGCCGTCCCCTACATGCAGTGATTGCTGCGACAGGAATGAACGCCATTACCGACGGATCCACGCGGAACGCAATCTCTTTGCCCTGACACATCAGAAAACCGACAACTCCAGTCTGCTTTGTCGCCAAACCGCCGACCACCCACAAGCGTCGGTATTCCCGGTGGGAACGCTCGTTCCTCTGCCAACGCTGTGGCACTTTACGGGAGCAGGAATAGGCTTTCCGCAAGGGTCCTGTAAGCCACATGGTAGGCTGCACTTGCAACCTCGCTGGTGTGCGCAGCCCCGCACTTTCGGTTGACTTCCCACGCGATAGTGTTTAGACTGGTCTCATACTAGTCGTAACGGATTGACACATGACCACGCGGCAGGGCAACAACAGGGTCGGGGCTTATAAGGCTAAGACGCATTTGTCCGAACTGTTAGAAAAGGTGGAAGCTGGTGAGGAAATTACGATCACCAAGCACGGCGCGCCCGTAGCCAAGCTCGTACCCATAAAAAAGGAGGCAAGCACGGAGGAGCGCGTCGCTGCTATCCAGCGAATTCAGATGCTCAGTCGTGGCTTATCCCTCGGCGGACTGAAGACCAAGGACCTTGTCAGCGAGGGCCGCCGATGAACCCAGCGTTTGTCGTTGATTGTTCCATGGCGATGGCTTGGCTGTTCCATGATGAAGCGACACCGAAAACGGCAGATCTGCTGAATCGGTTGGCCACCGAGACGGCGCTCGTGCCGGCCTGGTGGTTCATCGAAATCACGAACGTCCTGGCGATGGCGGAGCGCAAAGGGCGGATCACTCCAGGGCAGTCTGACGCTTTTATCGCGGACCTGGGCAAGCTAGGAATCGAGCGAGACGATGAAGCTCCCGATCGTGCTTTTACATATCTGCTGGCCCTTTGCCGAACGCATCAGTTAACCAGCTACGATGCGATCTACCTCGACTTGGCCCTTCGGCGCAGCCTACCGTTAGCGACGCTTGACGACAACTTGCGCAAAACCGCAAGGAAACTCGGCGTTCGCCTGTTAGGCTAGAGATCGCTCGGCTCATGCACAACTGGATCGCATCACTCGGGATCCCATCGTGATCGACTCTGTGAGCTACATTTTGCTCGATAGTCCGCGGTTCATTGACCTGTATGCGAAGCGGCCGGAGTCCAACCCGATTTGTCCAAACTTGGTCACCAAAAAAATTGAATTCGCGGTCCATCATCGAACGGAGCATTTCGCCGAAACGCGCTATCTCGCGAGGGCGCAAGAATTTGTTACTTGATTTCGAGTTTAAACTTGTCCGGCCCTTCGTCCAAGACAACCAACCGATACTCTTGTCGCCGATCCCCGGCACTTGCCGCCAATCGGTGCGGCCCAAGCCCCAACTGAAGTTTGGTCTTACCGCTTCAAATCGGTTGCCCGTCCAGCTTCGCCGTAGCCGATTTCGGTTCACTCCGACCTCGACCTGCCGGGTAATTTTTGCCTCCGATGGAGTCAGGTCAGTAGCAGCCGCAATCCGCTAGATTTGCTCGATGCGCTTTGGATACCAGTCTTGAAACTGCTGATAGCGCCCTTTGGTTGCGTTGACTGGGGATTCGAGCAAGCGTCCCGGTGGCTCGCCCTGTATCGAATATTCCAAGGCCGCCGTCGTGTTCACTCTGTTCAGAAGCTGCGGATGGTCTGAGCACAGAACTTCTGAAAAACCGCCAGGGCCTGCTGCGCCGGGGAATGCTGCGAGCCACTGAAGTGACTTCGACATTGTGGCCGGATCACCCGTGTCTCGGTACGCAAGCCACGCGCCCAATTCGTCAGCATCCGACTCCATTTGCTGCTGTCTCTGCGCTCCGAACATTGCTTCCATCCCCAGAAAACCCATCGAACGGAAGAGAGCTCCGAAGCGTGAACCAGGATGCCCGGTCGAGGTCACTTGCTCGAAATTGTGTACCTCTCGGAAACCTGGGGATTCCGTTGAAGCCGATCAGCATTCCGTTCTGATCGGGATCGTCAAGTTTGTTGTTGTCGAAGCTGTGCGAAAAGTGGAAATCGCAAAGTACGCACACAGTATTGGCCAAAAAGTCCCTGGCGGCTTTGAACGTGATCTGACCAATGAAGAGCTGGCGAATGCTGCGAATATCACTCCCTACACTACAAGCCGCATATTTAGTGAATGGGAAAAGGCCGGTGCGATTTGCAGGCGCCGCAAGAGACTTTTACTGCGTTCCCCCGAAAAACTCTTCCGTAGGGTCGCCTCAAGTGGTCTTCGGCACCCCGGTGGCCGAAATGGTTTCTCGTCAACAATAGGCCCAGTTTTCACCGGCTACGTGCCTTGACAACAAGGCGTTGGACCAAAAAGGATACCAGTGACGGTCCTGAACGTAGTCAACGTCGAAGAGGCTTCGAGTGCCACGAGCGCTTTCGAACATCAGGAAGGTCGTGTCGCAGAATTGGACAAGAATTTTTCGAAGATGCTATGCATCCCTCGGCAAAGGCCGCAGTCGGTGCCATCCCGCGAAGGCCAGATGAAAGAGCAGATTGGTCGGAACCATCAATGACAGATAGACAATTGGGACCATGTAAACGTTGGTCCCGGGAAAGCAATAGCGGGCTACGTAGAGCACGACGATCACGCTGCGCATGCCGGTGGAGGTCGCCAACACGCGTCGGGATTCCAGGTCAGGACCGCCTACGAACCAACCAATCAGCATCGATATAACCAGTAACAAAAACATCGCCAGGATGGTCTCGTGGCCGGCGATCGCGTACAGGGCTTGTCGGCGCGCGAGACGCGTCTCCCACATCAGGAAAAGAAACACCACCGTTGCAAGGATTTCGAGCGGCAGCACCACCCGAAGGGCGATCTTGAGCGCACGGCGCGCTATCCACAATCCGGCGCACAACGGAGCCGCAATATACAGCAAAATGCTGCCGATTAGGCTGAGTATTGGCCGCTCACTTCGCTGCGCTGTCCGCGGCATCACCTCGAGGACCAAGGGTGTTGTGGCGATGCTCACGACCGTGAGGATGAACGTCATAACGGCACCGAATGCCAAGCGCGTCTTGACCTTTCTGGTGAATTGCAGGGCGATTGGCGTTCCAGGGATGGCAGCCAGCAGCAGGATGCCGACACTGGCGTCGGGGGTCAGCGGGAAGATGTTCACCAAGAAGAAACCTACGGCGGGTATGAGGACACAATTTGCTACCAGCGTCCTGGTGAACAGCGCACGGTTGCGTAGAACATATAAGACCTCTCCGGCACTGACACGTAGTCCGATGGAGAACATCACCAGGACAACGAAGAAGTCGAGCAACAGCAACGGCGGAAGCAACACGCTATCCTCCGGGAGCCTCAGGTTGCGGAGCCTGCGCGTAAATGGCACGAGTCGGCTACTGTCAAATCCTGCAGATGTCAGCTTGATTTTGGCGAAGGCACGGAGATGGCATGACCTTTCTGTGACTTCGGATCTGGCGGCAGGCTACTGACCGAGATGGGCAAGCGCAGCGCGGAGCGGAGCATCTGAAATATGAATCAATCCTCGATACGATTCCTGCACCACGCTCCGTACTCAGACCACCACAAGTGGTTTCGAAACCGTAGTTAGTACCAGTTGGCGTACCACAGGCAAATTATACGTTGTTGATCGCACCTATCCAATGAGAGTTCAAGAATTGCGCTTCCGCAGGGCGATAGCCAGGAATTTTCGGCGCGACCTTCGCGAAATAACTCCGGGTGCGCCGGGCCTGATACCTCTATCGAAGCAATCAGGCTGCGGGCTACTCGGACCAGGGCATGATCTACGAGCTTGTATGACCCCGGCACCATTGGGTTGAATTCGAGGGTCGTGGCGCCGCCGGGCAGCACCGTCGTGGTTTGTACGGACGTGAGGGGCGGGGACGTGAAGGAGCCTTGATCGTAAACGCGCGTCAAGACCTGGCCGATTATGTGAGGCGATGAAATCAGGTTGGGCC
>Ga0182033_10001015_pt1 | contig 13803 bp, 11 predicted proteins | sample tim00Cox0000000H_FD_125968 | JGI IMG/M metagenome (GOLD analysis project Ga0182033, IMG submission 125968) | Lab enrichment of tropical soil microbial communities from Luquillo Experimental Forest, Puerto Rico - timezero.00C.oxic.00.000.00H | ecosystem: Environmental > Terrestrial > Soil >...
AAGGAATTGCGGCCTGGTGGACGCGGCACGACAGTCTGAACCTCGCCAGTGATTTAGGGCTTTGGGCGCCAGGCGATCAGCGCGTCATCACCGTTGGCATAGGCGCGAACGGCAATGGACAAGTGAGCGCTTGCCGTACTCAACTTTCGGTAGAGTTTGCATGGGAAGCGGCAAGATTTCAATGGGGGAGGGCCAAAGAAAATAAGGAAAAAATCGCCAAAGCGACTCGTAAGTGTTACACGTCCAGATTAGCAACCTGCAGCGCGTTCGCCTGGATGAATTCGCGGCGCGGCTCAACCACGTCGCCCATGAGCCGCGAGAAGATATCGTCGGCGTCCTCGCCTTCCTTGATCTTCACCTGGAGCATGGTGCGGGTGTCGACGTCGAGCGTGGTCTCCCACAACTGCTCTGGATTCATCTCCCCGAGGCCTTTGTAGCGCTGGAGCGCGAGCCCTTTGCGCCCAGCCGCCATCACCGCGTCGAGCAACTCGCTCGGCCCATGCACTACAAGGCTCGTGTCCTTGCGCTTGAGCGTCGCCGGCCTGGCGTAGACCTCCTGCAAATGCGGAGCGAAACCGTCGAGCTTGAGCGCATCCGCCGAGGCAATGAACGGCCCGTCGATCAGATGCGATTCCATGACGCCTCTGAGCTCGCGCCAGAACCGCAACCCGCCTTCGGACAGCGCCTCGCCATGCCAACCTCTCTCGGTTTCCTCCGGGAGGGCATCGAGGCGCTTGGCGATATACGTCGCAGCGGCTTGCGCCTGCTTCGGATCCTTGAGCACTGTGGGGCTAAGCGCCCCCGCGATCGCCGCCTGCTCGACAATGAAGCGCGAATAGCGGCTGTGCAGGCCTTTTAGGATCGCGCTGATCCTGCGTGCGGTCTCGACGATGTCGCGCAAGTCTCCGCCGCCTCGGCTCGCATTGTCGCCGGTCATCAGGATCGCGTCTTCGAGTCCTTCGCCGATGAGATAATCCTCTAGTGCCCGCTCATCCTTGAGATAGCGCTCGGACTTGCCGCGCGACACTTTGTAGAGGGGCGGCTGGGCGATAAAGAGATTCCCGCCCTCAACGAGCTTCGGCATCTGCCGGTAGAAGAAGGTAAGAAGCAACGTGCGAATATGGGCGCCGTCGACGTCGGCGTCGGTCATGATGATGATCTTGTGGTAGCGGAGCTTCGACAGATCGAACTCGTCGTGGCCGATCCCTGTGCCAAGCGCGGTGATCAGCGTGCCGATCTCCGCGCTTGACAGCATCTTGTCGAAGCGGGCGCGCTCGACGTTGAGGATCTTGCCGCGCAAGGGAAGCACCGCCTGGAAGGCACGGTCGCGCGCCTGCTTCGCGCTGCCGCCGGCCGAATCACCCTCGACCAGGAACAGCTCGGATTTGGCGGGATCGCGCTCCTGGCAGTCAGCGAGCTTGCCGGGGAGGGAGGAGATGTCGAGCGCGCCCTTGCGCCGCGTGAGCTCGCGCGCCTTCCGCGCAGCCTCGCGCGCCGCGGCGGCCTCCACGATTTTCTGCACGATGTTGCGCGCCTCGCCGGGGTTCTCCTCGAACCATGCCGACAGCGCGTCAGCCATGACGCTCTCGACCACCGGACGCACCTCTGAGGAGACGAGCTTGTCCTTAGTCTGGCTCGAGAATTTCGGGTCCGGCACCTTGACCGAGAGCACGCAGGTGAGCCCTTCGCGGGCGTCGTCTCCGGCCAGCGCCACCTTCTCTTTCTTCGCGATGCCGGATTCGGCAGCGTAGGTGTTGACGGTGCGGGTCAGCGCCGCACGGAAGCCGGCGAGATGCGTTCCGCCGTCGCGCTGCGGGATGTTGTTGGTGAAGGTGAGCACGTTCTCGTGGTAGCTGTCGTTCCACCACAGGGCCGCCTCGACCGAGATCTTGTCCTGCTGCTTCTCGACCACGATCGGTTCCGCGATCAGCAGGTGCTTGGTGCGGTCGAGATAGCGCACAAAGGCTCTTAAGCCGCCCTCGTAGCGCATCTCCTCGACCTTAGGCTCAACGCCGCGATGGTCGGACAGAACGATGCGCACGCCAGAATTCAGAAACGCAAGCTCGCGCAAGCGATGCTCGAGCGCCGCATAATCGAACTCGACCATGGTGAAGGTCTTGGTGCTTGGCACGAAGGTGATGCGCGTGCCGGTCTTGGCGCCGGCGTCGGCGACGACCTTGAGCGGCTTCTCCGGCACGCCGTCATGAAAGCGCATGAAATGCTCCTCGCCGTCGCGCCAGATAGTCATGTCGAGCTTGCAGGACAGCGCGTTGACAACAGACACCCCGACGCCGTGCAGGCCGCCAGACACCTTGTAGGAGTTCTGGTCGAACTTCCCGCCGGCATGGAGCTGGGTCATGATCACTTCGGCGGCCGACACGCCTTCGCCCTTATGAATCTCGGTCGGAATGCCGCGGCCGTTGTCCTCGACTGTGGCTGAGCCGTCGGCGTTCAGGGTGACGAAGATCTCGTCGGCGAAGCCCGCAAGCGCCTCGTCGATGGCGTTGTCCACCACCTCGTAAACCATGTGGTGGAGGCCAGAGCCGTCGTCGGTGTCGCCGATATACATGCCCGGCCGCTTACGCACGGCATCGAGGCCTTTCAGCACTTTGATGGACTCGGCGCTGTACTCTGCAGCGGCAGCGGCTTTGCGTTTTGAAGCTGGCGTCATGGTTCCCTGAATGGCAGTTGTTAATCTTTTCGGCGGTCTCGCCTTCAGTCGTGAATCAAGCGCTAATAATACCCCGAGTCACTGCCAAAATTTGGGCCTCTTGTGCGATCGGGGCAAACAAGTCGCGGTCGGTCCCGGTCATCCAGGCCTGGGCACAAAGCCTTGCAATTTCAGCAAAAAGCGCCTCCCTACGGAACTGGTCTAGATGCGCCGCAACCTCGTCCAGAAGGACGAGCGGAGAGATGCCTTCGAGTTCCTTGATGAGCTCAGCTTTGGCGAGGATAAGCCCGATCAAAAGCGCCTTCTGCTCGCCTGAAGAGCAGGTCGACGCCGGGGCTTTTTTGGGACCGTGACCAACAATTAGGTCACTTAAATGCGGACCTTCAAGGGCCCTTGACGCCGCCCTATCACGTTCACGTCCGGCCTTCAGGCTTGTGCGGAAATCGTCCTCGACTTCGGTCGCGGGCTTGCCAGCGAGCGACCCTTCAAGAGTCCCTTCGAGGGCAAGCGCGGCCCAAGGGAAGGGCGAGTCGCCCCGCGCGTTCCGCGTACGGTCAATCAGCGTCGCCAGCCGATTCACGGCATCGAGGCGCGCGGCGGCGATCGCAGCGCCAGCCTCGGCCATCTGCTCTTCCAAGGCAGCGAACAGCGCAGGGCTCCCTTCGCGCATCTGGAATAGTCGGTTTCTCTGCCGCATCGCCCGGTCGTATCGACCAAGGGGTGAGCGCATCTTGGGATCGACCGCTAGCACCAGCCGGTCGAGGAAGCGCCGACGCTCAGAAGCAGGCCCGGTGAAGAGACCGTCCATGGCTGGGATGAGCCAGACGAGCTTCACGATCTCTCCGAGCACACCGGGGCTTTCGTCCTTGCCGGCGATGCGCACGGTACGCCCAGGGCTCTCGTCGCGCGCGCCGGGGGCAAGTCCGGTGCCGATCTCGACCTTGTCCTGGCGCAAGACGACGCGCGCGGCGATGGCAAATCCGCCGGCGCCATCCTTCCGGCAAATCTCCTGATAGGGGCGCCCGCGCAAGCCGCGGCCGGGCCCAAGTAGAGAAACGGCTTCCAGAAGATTGGTCTTGCCCGACCCGTTATCGCCGACCAGCACCACTGGGCGCGCATCGAGGTGAAGCTGCGCCTTCGCGTAGTTGCGGAAATCGGTGAGCTTTAGCTCGCGGACGCACAGCCGGTCGGCGTGAGGGCCTGCTTCTTTGCCCGCCACTGCCAAAGCCTCATCCTTTTCGCTTCGGTAGGCCCTCATACCCGCATCGGCATGAGCACATAGAGCGCCGACGCATCCTTGCCGTCGCGCACCATGGTGGGCGAGCCCGGGTCGGCAAGCTGGAACTCTGCGGTGCCGCTTTCCAGCTGGCCCGAGATGTCGAGGAGATAGCGGGCATTGAAGCCGATCTCGAGCGGATCGAAGCCGTACTCGACAGGCAACTCCTCGGTGGCGCTGCCGCTATCGGGGTTGTTGACCGAGAGCGTGAGCTTGCCGTCGGTGATGGTGAGCTTCACCGCGCGGCCCTTGTCGCTCGACAGCGTGGAGACGCGATCCACGGCCTGGGCGAAGGCGGTGTTGTCCACCTCCATCTTCTTGTCGTTCGACTGCGGGATGACCCGCTCGTAGTCGGGGAAGGTGCCGTCGATCAGCTTCGAGGTCAGCACCACGCGTGCGGTCGAGACCCGGATCTTCGAGGGCGACAGCTCGATCCGTACCTCGCCGTCAGCGTCCTCGACGAGCTTGGCAAGCTCGAGCACGGTCTTGCGCGGCACGATTACGCCAGGCATGCCCTTGGCACCCGATGGAAGCGGCAGCTCGACTTGAGCTAGACGATGCCCGTCGGTGGCGACCGCGCGGAGCGTGGGCTTGCCGCCGCTTTCCGTCGCGTGGAGATAGATGCCGTTGAGGTAGTAGCGGGTCTCCTCGGTCGAGATGGCAAAACGCGTCTTCTCGATGAGCCGCTTCAAATCGCCAGCCGAAAGCTGGAAGCTGTGGCCGAGGTCATCGACGCTGAGTGCCGGAAAATCGTCCGCGGGCAGCGTCTGCAATGAGAACTGGGCAGGGCCAGCGGTGATGGTAAGCCGCCCCTGCTCGCCATCGCGGAGAAGCTCGATCTCCGAGCCCTCGGGCAGCTTGCGCACGATATCGTAGAACATATGCGCCGGAATGGTGGTGGCGCCTTCGCCCTTGGCCCGGGCGGCCACCGTCTCGACCAGCTCCATGTCGAGGTCGGTCGCAGTAAGCTTAAGCTCGTTGTTGCTCGCCGAGAGGAGGACGTTAGAGAGGATCGGGATGGTGTTCCGCCGCTCGACCACGCTCGCCACATGGCCAAGCGCCTTGGAAAGGGCTGGTTTCTCTATGGTAAGCCGCATGGTCGACCGCTATCCCGAATTTGCGCTTCTCCGCGGTGCGTGAGGCTCGGCCGAAGCGCTTTTTGACTCCGGTCCGGCCCTGGCAAAGGCATGATAAGGCGCGAGAACTCCCGGTCGAACTTGACGCGATAGAGTGGATTTTGCAAGAGCGGGCGGGGGACGCCTTGGCCCGAGCCAAACCCCCCGCCCCGCCCCCCTAATCGCGCAGCAAGCGCTTCAGCAGCTCGATCTCCTCACGGAGCTGGTTATCGTCGTTCATCAACTGCTCGATCTTGCGGATCGCGTGCAGCACCGTGGTGTGATCCCGATTGCCGAATCTTCGCCCAATCTCGGGCAGGGAACGCGAGGTGAGCAGCTTCGCGAGATACATGCCGATCTGGCGTGGGCGCACGATCGAACGGTTGCGCCGTCCCGACAGGAGGTCGCCCCGGTTCACACCGTAATGCTTAGAGACCGTGCGCAGGATGTCATCGATGCGTACGCGCCTTGGTTCTGCCCCGCGCATGAGATCGCGCACGATCTGCTCCGCGGTCTCGATGGTGACCGGCTCATCGGTGAGCTGATAGCTCGCGCGCAAGCGATGCACCGCGCCTTCGAGCTCTCGCCCGCTCTCGGTAAGCCGCTCAGAGAGGAAGGCGAGCACGGTGTCCGAAATATCCAGCCCCTTGGTCTCGGAACAGGCTTCCTGCGCGCGCTTCTTCAGGATCGCATGACGGAGATCGTAGTCCATGGCGCCGATCTCGGCGACCAGGCCGCCGCCGAGCCGCGAGCGCATGCGCATGTCGAGCTTGTCGAGCTGGGTTGGGGCTCTGTCGGCGGCCACCACCACCTGCCGTCCTCCGTCGATCAGCGAATTCAGCGTGTGACAAAACTCCTGCTGGATGGTCGGGCCTTGCAGGAATTCCATGTCATCGATCAGGAGAATGTCGATCTTGCGGAGCTTCTCCTTGAAGGCGAGCGCGTCGCGGGCGCGCAAAGCCTGGACGAAGCCAGACATGAAGCGCTCGGCGGTCAGATAGAGCACCTGGGCCTCCGGCTTGCGCTGCTTCACATCCCACGAGATGGCATGCAGGAGGTGGGTTTTGCCGAGCCCAACATTGCCGTGCACGAACAAGGGATTAAACAAAGGCTGTGGCGTCGAGAACGCTCCCGCCACCTCTTGCGCGGCGGCGTAAGCGAGGCGGTTAGAGGCGCCGACCACGAAGCTCGTGAAGGAGAGCCGCGGGTCGAGCGGCGAGCCTTCGAACCCCCCGTAGCCCGTGCGCAACGGCAGCGGAAGGGGAGGAGCCTCGGCGACCACAGGCGCAAGCGGCAATCGCTGACGCAGTGGCTCCTTCGGCACGTCGTTACTGAAATGCGGTTGCCTGACTTTGAATTCGACCCGCTCGACAGTCGGCCACTCAGCGCGCGACAGCCTCAGCACGAAGTCGTAGTAATGCGAGCGGAGCCAGTTCCTGAGGAAGCGAGTGGCCACGGTGAGATGCACAACTTCGTCGTCCACCTCCTCGATCTCGACCCCCCTAAACCAACTGGCGAAGACGTCTTCTCCCAGCTCAGCGCGTAGCCGGCTCTTGACCCTCGCCCAAGCATCGCTTGGTGCGCACTGCTCTTGCTGTGCCACGGTTCTTGCTCTTTCCCATTCTTTTTGTTCGCGCCGCTACGCACCGCACGCATGACACAAGAGCAGTCAACAGGATCGACGCGGACAGGCATGACTCGTTCCCACGGCTTGGTCCTTTCCCCTAGCTCTGCTGCCAGGGCAGGCCGGCCGCCTTCCAACCACCAACGGAGCCGCGATGCCTCTCGTCGTCAAGCGGTCCTTCAAAACCGCCCCCGACATTATGGCAGGCGCGATACCCCGTCGCCGCCATCGCCTTGGCCGCAGCCAGGCTCCGGCTTCCCGAACGGCAAATGAAGTAGAGGTCGTCGTCAGGCCCGACGCCAAGAGCCTTCAGTTCTCCAGCGAGGCGCTCGGCAAAGCGCGGGTCCACGGCCTGGTCGGGAAAGGTCTGCCACTCGACGAGCACAGGCCGTTTGCCGACCGACGCGAGATCCGGGATGCCCACATAGGTCCACTCAGCACGCGTGCGCACATCGACCAGCTGCGAGCGAGGAGCTGATGCGAGGGTCTTCCAGGCCGCCTCGACATCAACATCATCGACCGCCTTTTGGCCGGTCTGTGCGCTCAAAGGAGACCTCCTCCCTTCAAGACAACAGTACGATGTAAGTACAAATCTGGGGCTGACCACAATATGTCGTGGCTACGCTCCGAATTCCACCATGAGTACCCACAAGTTACGCCTAAGCGGTCCACAAGATTTCCACCTTCCTTGCAACGAAGACACAGAAAACCTTTCCCGGTAACGACCAGGTTCAAGGGACTCGATTGTGAAGGAGGGGAAAGCCCCGTTCGGATAATTGGACTATACACACGGGGCCCACGCTGATCAAGCTTGCGAACTATGACAGTTTCCCCAGAATACCCTACAAACGGAAGGATCGGGCGCGTTCCGCAAGCTCCTGTCCGGTAAGCCTGATTCGTTCGCGAAGCCCCACTCTTCGGCATGCCGACAGGTGTTTTGCCGTCAAGAGTCCTACACGAATTTTTTTTGTGACAGTTACGCCTAATGGGTGAGTCATGCGAGACGTGCATTCCGCCCAGGGTCAAGCGGTTGAAATGTTCGCCGAATTGACATGATCGGCCGCGCGTGTTTCCGCACGTGCTTTGTTGCTTGGGCGCAACGATTCGCTTTTTTTTGTTATTAAGGGGTGCCAATGGCGCCAACGCGCTTCGCAAGGCGCGAGACTTTGCGCGATGCGGATTTGCGATGGATCATGCCTTTCTGCGCAGTACGAACGATGACCGGCTCGGCTTCCTTCAACGCCGCGCGAGCGGCCTCCTTGTTTCCGGAAGCGATCGCCTCCTCCACTTTGCGCACCGAGCTTCTCAGGCGGCTCCGCCGCGTTTTGTTGGCGGCGGTGCGGCGGACGGTTTGGCGAGCGGCTTTCTTTGCCGATTTCGTGTTGGCCATGACGTGATCCTTGGACAGCGCCTTTACGCTCGCGGAGCGAGCAGCATAGCGCGGAAAATTGAGTGGTGCTCTATAGCGAGCGCCCCGAGGGGCGTCAACCGTGCCAATGAGTGTGGCTTGCGCGGCTGCAATTGACAAGCAGGGAATGTCGGTGGCTCTTGTGGCCGGGCCGCCCAACCCGAGGGTGAAGAACCGATCCGATGCGTATTCTAGTTACCGGCGCCGCCGGCTTTATTGGCTATCACACGGCGGCGCGCCTGCTTGATCGCGGGCACGACGTGATCGGCCTCGACAACCTCAACCCTTATTATGATGTATCTCTGAAAGAGGCCCGGCTTGCCCGACTCAAGGAGCGGGAGCGATTCCGGTTTATAAAGGCGGACCTCGCCGACGGCACTATCATCGAGGCCGCCTTCGCCGAAGAGAAGCCGGAGAGGGTCATCCACCTCGCCGCACAAGCGGGCGTCCGCTACTCGCTAGACCATCCGCACGCTTACGTCGGCTCGAACGTTGCGGGCTTCTTGCACGTGCTCGAAGGCTGCCGGCATCACGGCGTCAAGCACCTCGTCTACGCCTCATCGAGCTCAGTCTACGGAGCAAATCGAAAGTTGCCTTTCGATGTGAAGGACACTGTGGACCATCCCGTTAGCCTTTATGGCGCCACCAAGAAGGCGAACGAGCTGATGGCCCATTCCTATGCGCATCTGTTCGCGCTACCGGTAAGCGGGCTCAGATTCTTCACGGTGTACGGTCCGTGGGGGCGGCCTGACATGTCGCTCTTCGTCTTCACCCGCAAGATCCTCGCAGGCGAGCCCATCCAGGTCTTCAATTTCGGCCACCACGCTCGCGATTTCACCTATATCGACGACGCGGTTGAGGGCGTGTTGCGCGTTCTCGATGTGGTCGCGACGCCCGATCCCAATTGGCGCTCCGAGGCGCCCGATCCCGCGACGTCTTCGGCGCCATACCGGCTCTACAATATCGGCAATCACTCACCCGTAGGGCTACTCGACTATATCGTGGCGATCGAAAAGGCTGTGGGCCGCAAGGCCAAGCTCGAGCTTCAGCCGCAGCAGCCTGGCGACGTTGAGGAAACTTATGCTGCGGTCGAGGCGCTCCAAGAGGCGACCGGCTTTTCGCCTTCCACCCCGCTTGAGGAAGGCATCGCGCGCTTCGTCGCCTGGTACCGCGACTATTACCGGGTCTGAAATCCGGGTTTCTAAGCCTAGCGGTTGGAGAAATGGGGCTTGCGCTTCTCGATGAAGGCAAGCATGCCCTCCTTCTGGTCCTCGGTCGCGAACAGCGAATAGAACTGGCCGCGCTCGAAACGGGTGCCCTCGGCCAATGTTGTCGCAAACCCGCGGTTGATCGCCTCCTTGATCATCATCACCGCATGCTGCGACAGGTTGGCGATCTTGTCGGCGACCTCCATCGCCTCATCCATCAGCTCGGCCGCCGGCACCACGCGACTCACGAGTCCTGAGCGCTCCGCCTCCTCGGCGTGCATGTGGCGGCCGGTAAGACAAAGCTCCATCGCCTTGGCCTTGCCGACTGCGCGGGTGAGCCGCTGCGTGCCGCCATTACCCGGCATAATTCCGAGATTGATTTCGGGCTGGCCGAACACGGCGGTGTCGGCGGCAAGAATAATGTCGCAAGCCATTGCGAGTTCGCAGCCGCCGCCAAGCGCATAGCCGGCTACCGCCGCGATGATCGGCTTGCGGCAGCTCGAGATGCGGTCGAAGGGCGCAAGAAAATCGCTGCCATAGGCCTCGACGAAGGTCTTCTTGTGCATCTCCTTGATGTCGACGCCAGCGGCAAACGCCTTCTCGTTGCCCGTGATGACGATGCAGCCGATGGAAAGGTCTGCCTCGAAGGCGTCGAGCGCGCGATTGACCTCGCTGATGAGTTGGGTGTTGAGCGCGTTCAGCGAATGCGGACGATTGAGCGTGATGACGCCGACCTTGCCTTTGGTCGAGACGATGATCGTCTGGAAGGCGCCGTCTGCCTTATTCTTTTCCTCTGGTTCCCTGAGGGTGAAAACGTTCAAGAACATGTGGCTTTGGTCCCCTAGCGTTGACATGCTGGACAATAAAAGGTGGAGCGTCCTCCCTGGACGATGCGCCGCACCGTGCCGCTGCAGCCTATTGTCAGGCATTTCTTTCCTTCGCGGCCATAGACTTTGAATCTGTGCTGGAAGTCGCCGAGCGATCCGTCGGCGCGCTTGTAATCGCGGAGCGATGAGCCGCCGGCCTTGATCGCCTCTTCGAGCACCGCCTTGACCGCGGCGACGAGCGCCGCTGTCTTCGCCGTCGGCTTGCCCGATCTTGTTGCGAGGGAGCCAGCAAGGCGGAGCGGCGAGACGTGGGCTCTGAATAGAGCCTCGCAGGCGTAGATGTTGCCGAGTCCTGCAATCAGCCTTTGATCGACAAGGGCGGCCTTGGTCGAGGTCGCCTTGCCTCTGAGCTTCTGCGCGAGCCATTTCGGCGTGAAGCTTTTGCTCAGCGGCTCGATGCCGAGTCCTTTGAACAGAGCGTGGCTCTCTAGTTTCTGGGCGGGAACAAGATCCATCAGGCCGAAGCGGCGCGTGTCGCTGTAGCGGACCGCAGTGCCGTCGCCGAGATGGAACACGATATGCTCATGCTTCTGAGCGTCGGCGATCGGGTGCGCGAAGCGCCCCGGCGCGCTCGCCTCGCCGTTGGCGCGGTCGATCGAGAAGCGGCCGGTCATGCCGAGATGCATCACCAGCACCTCGCCGTCGTCCAACCGCGCGAGCAAATATTTGGCGCGGCGGTCGAGCGCCTCGACCTTTCGCCCGGACAGCCTCTCGGCGAAATGCTTCGGCAGCGGAAAGCGCAAATCTGGACGGCGCTGCTCGACCCGCGCAAATGCGTTACCGACGAGAATCGGCTCAAGCCCCCGGCGCACCGTCTCCACCTCAGGAAGCTCCGGCATCTAACCCTCTATACTGCAATGCGGAATAGGCTCCGTTGCGGCGCAACAATAGCCTGATCTTGGGCCTTGCGCTATTGTCCGCGCGCCATGCCCGAGGACCTTGACTCATCGCCGACCGCCAAGCCGGAGACGAGCTTCGGCTACGCCCGGGTGGCCGAGGACGCAAGACAGGGTCTTGTAAGCGAGGTTTTCGCCAAGGTCGCGCGCCGTTACGACCTGATGAACGACCTCATGTCCGGCGGCCTGCACCGGTTTTGGAAAAGCGAGCTTCTGACCTGGCTTGGACCGCCGAAAAGCGCTGTTCCTTACGCCCTCCTCGACGTCGCCGGAGGGACCGGAGATGTCGCGTTTCGCTTCCTGGAAGCTGCGGGCAAGGGCGCCAGGGCCGTGATCTGCGACATCAGCGCCGAGATGATCGAGGTTGGGCGTACGCGGGTCCCGGAGGGAGAGGACCGTGCACGCTTCGTCCGCGCCAATGCCGAGGCTCTGCCCTTCGCGTCCGCGAGCTTCGATGCTTATACAATCGCCTTCGGCATTCGCAACGTCACGCATGTCGAGCCTGCGCTTGCCGAGGCCTTCCGCGTGCTTAAGCCCGGCGGAAGATTCCTCTGTCTCGAATTTTCGAGCGTCGAGGTGCCGATGCTCGACAAGCTCTACGACGCCTATTCCTTCAACGCGATCCCCGCGCTCGGCGCGCTTGTCGCTGGCGACAGCGCCTCTTATCGCTATCTAGTCGAGAGCATCCGCCGCTTCCCCGATCAGAAAACGTTCATGGGCCTGATCGAGAATGCCGGCTTCGAGCGAGCGCGCTACCGCAATCTCACGGGCGGCATCGCGGCAATTCACTCCGCCTGGCGACTGTGATGAGGCTGTAAATTGAGCGCGATTGGAAACATGGCGCGGCTGACCAAGGCAGGCGCCGTCATCGCCTGGTCGGGCGCGCGCGTTCTGCCGGACGATGCGCAGTTGCCCGGACCGCTTGCGCTGTTTGCCCGCGCCACCGCGCCGCTACGCAAGAACGGCGCCGCAGAGGCGGCGAACAACGAGGCCAAGCTCTCGGAGGCGCTGACCTCGCTCGGCCCTTCCTACATCAAGCTTGGGCAGTTCCTCGCCACGCGCGACGACATTATCGGGCGCGATCTTGCCCGCGACCTTTCGACCTTGCAGGATCGCCTGCCGCCTTTTTCGCAGACCGAAGCGAAGCTCGCGGTCGAGGAAGCGCTCGGCGCGCCGACCGACAAGCTGTTCGCCGAGTTCGGGCCGCCCATCGCCGCGGCCTCGATCGCACAAGTTCACAAGGCCAGGGTCCGGGAGGCCCATGGCACGCTCAAGCCTGTGGCGGTTAAGGTGCTGCGCCCAGGGATCGAACAGCGCTTCAAGCGCGATCTCGACAGCTATTTCTTCGCCGCGCGCATGGTTGAGCGCCTGCATCCCCGCTCGCGCCGGCTGAGACCTATCGCGGTGGTCGATACACTCGCGAAGTCCGTCGCCATCGAGATGGACCTCCGCATGGAGGCCGCCGCCATTTCCGAGATGGCGCAGAATTCTAGGAACGATGAGGGCTTCCGCGTGCCGCAAGTTGATTGGACGCGGAGCGCGCGCCGCGTGCTCACGCTCGAATGGATCGACGGCATTCCGATCTCGGATCACGCTGCCCTCCGTGCCGCAGGCTACGACCTTAAGGCGCTCGGTGCGCGGCTGATGCAGACCTTCTTGCGCCACGCTATGCGCGACGGCTTCTTCCATGCCGACATGCATCCCGGGAATTTGTTCATCGACGACGCGGGCCGCATCGTCGCCGTCGATTTTGGGATCATGGGACGGCTCGGCTTCAAAGAGCGGCGCTTCCTCGCTGAGATTCTCTACGGATTCCTGACGCGGAACTACACGCGCGTGGCAGAGGTGCATTTCGAGGCGGGCTACGTGCCGCGCAAGCACTCGGTCGCGCAGTTCGCCCAGGCCTTGCGCGCGATCGGCGAGCCGATCCTGGACCGGCCGGCGAACGAGATCTCGATGGCGCTGCTGCTCGGCCAGCTGTTCCAATATACTGAAGTGTTCGACATGCAGACGCGGCCCGAGCTCCTGCTCCTGCAAAAGACCATGGTCGTGGTCGAGGGTGTAGGCCGGAGCCTAGATCCCGCGCTCAACATCTGGGTGGTATCTGAGCCTGTGGTGAAGGAGTGGATGGAGCAGCAGCTTGGCGCAGGCGCACACATTGAAGCGGCGGCTGAGGGGGCTGTGACGGTGACCCGTTTCGTCGGCGAGATCCCCAAATTTCTCGGCCAGGCGGAGCGCACTGCAGATGCGCTGGTAGCAATGATCGAGGAGGGGTTGCGGCTCGACGATCATACCGTGGAGCGCCTGGCTGAGGCCCAGGCCGAGCGAAACCGCATGAGCCGCATCGGCATCTGGATCTGCGCCGCCGCCCTCGTCCTGATCGCCCTGGCTCTGCTGTTTTGAGTGTTGACCGTTAACCCTATTTCTTATCTTGACCGGACAATTCAGGTAACGCCGGGGCTATTGCTAAAGTCGACGTTTACTGGATGCCCGCTTTGGCGGGCATGCCTGCGGAGTGAGTGAGCGTGCAAGGAAAGCGAATCCTCCTGATCGTCGGCGGCGGGATTGCCGCCTATAAAAGCGTCGAGCTTGTGCGCCGCTTGAAGGAGCGGGGCGCGTCGTTGCGCGCGATCTTGACGAAGGGTGGGGCGGAGTTCGTGACGCCGCTCTCCTTGTCGGTGCTCACCGAGGAAAAGGTCTTTAATGATCTGTTCGACC